>Ga0265292_1000097_pt1 | contig 184117 bp, 134 predicted proteins | sample Munlanlewell296A_FD_189080 | JGI IMG/M metagenome (GOLD analysis project Ga0265292, IMG submission 189080) | Leachate microbial communities from a municipal landfill in Southern Ontario, Canada - Leachate well 296A | ecosystem: Engineered > Solid waste > Landfill > Unclassified | place... | reverse complement strand
CTGTTAATATCGAGAATAACTCTTCGAGTTATTTCCCGAAATTAACAGCAATATCAATACAAATAGAGTTAATAAATTCAATTAAGAAAAGTGAATTCGTGGTCTAAAAAATGGGGAGTAGTAAAATAGAAACGATTTTTTCTCTAAGGAGGTTTGCAAGTTTTCTAGATTTACTTAATATCAAAATGCCTGTTCGTCTGCTAAACTCCATGATTTTTGCAATACAGTCTCCTAAGAAATTGATAGTCGGACTCATCGAAAGATAAAACTCATGATCTTGGAAAAATTGAAGATAGTCACTATAATAATCATTGTTTTGTTCTGGTTTCACCATTTCTTGAGTTATTGGCTTGATATTCATTTTTTGAATGTTATCATAAAATAGATACCAGTCATCATCATTGAATTTTCTACTAAAGCCATATCTAAAAAATGACAAAAAAGACTTTAGGAATTGTCGATACTCAGCATTTTCCTCAGAGCCGTTAATCAATCGAAGAAGATTATCTGGCAAGTAATAATTAACTTCGGATTCCTTTATTTTATGTGAACTTAGATAAAATAAAAATGACGGATCAATTATAACTTCCCCATAGTTAATCGATAATTGCCCTTGACCATGAAAGCCATTGAAATTATCGTCAATAAGGAATAAATCTACATGGAGATTCATTTTTTTCATTAATAAGGCTCTTTCTAAGCCAATTTTCTCTTGTGGTACAAATCTCTCAAATAACATATATTGTGATTTTGAATAGTACTTTCGTAAGTATTGTTATAAATCAGATTATTGATCTTCAAGATTAGGATAGCTTACAGATGTTTACTAAAAATAAAAGTAATACAATTCAATGGTTTTCTGGCTGATAAAATCAGAAGTTTTAAATCAGAGTTTCAAATTTTTCCTTTTAGATGCATTATAGTATTAGTAAATTGTAATCAGATAAAGTTTTAAAAGAGAAAGCAACCCGCTAAGCCATTATCTCCCCAACCCGGTATCTTCATTTTATTTCACCTTTGAATGCCTTACCGCCTTGCTTCCGGCTTCAAAACCCCCTGACTTAATAAGAGTTCAACCCCCCAATCCAAAACCAAAGTATCTAAATTTCACCCCGGCCTTGACTCCAACTATACACAAAACACTTTCCGTCAACGGATTGTGAAATAAATTTCCTCGGAGTCAAATTTTGGTTGTCCTTTTTCAATGCACCCATGAAGGTGAAGAAAATTATTAGGCTTTGTTTCAATCTTCTCTGGTTTAATAGCATCACTACCAGGATGGCCAAACACAACATAAACTTTTAATAACTCAGGATGTATTGAATAGAAAAGTTGATTCTGCCCTTTGACTTCTTCCCAATTGGAAGATACAGATTTAGCACCAAGTGGATTCATTTCTTCTAATTCATTATGATTAAACTCAATCAGTTTTTTAATATCCTCCTTAAAAGGTGGAAATTCCCAAGGCTTCCATTTTAATTCAATCACTGTAAGTATTTGATTTTCTCCTGAATCATCGTTACTTGTGATAATCATATCAGGGATTATACTGGTTTTATTCTTTTTTTGAATATGAGGCTCAATCCAAACATTATATTGAGGATATAACATAAAGTTCAATTGATGATAAAGTTCTGCCTGAAATTGCCTTTCATATAATATAAAACCTTTAATTGCTTTATCTTTGATTTTATTTTCCCAGATAAAGACTAACATTTCTTTAATAAATCTGATCTTTTCTAATGATTGATTTGTTTCCATAGTAACTCCTTTCATTATTAAGTTAAGTAGTTGACCTTTAAGAATTTGAAGTTCTTTAAATTTAAAATGCCAACATATAAAGTTAATATGTTATATTCATCCAACAACAATAAAGCGTTTTAGTTACCTTATAAAGCCGCTAAGCCATTATCTCCCCCACACTGGTATAATCTTATATCCAAGCAAAATCTTTACTTACCGGGTTGATTCCGGCTTCAAAACCCCCTGGAATAAAAAGCTGATCAGACCCCCAATCCAAAAACAAAAGTATCTAAATCCGACCCCTGGATGTTATCCAACTACACACAAAACACTTTCCTTCAACCTGTTAAATGAAAAACCATGAAAAAATTTGGATATTTTCCTTTTTTCAGAATATAAAGTATCTAAATTTTTTTTGAAGGAGGATGAAATGAGCTAATCCTTATCTATCAAGGCTTATGAAAGGGGTAAAAATGAAAAAGTCCCGATAAAATCGGGACTAGTCGACTTCGGCTCCCCGACCTGGACTCGAACCAGGGACCTACTGATTAACAGTCAGTCGCTCTAACCAGCTGAGCTACCAGGGAAGATAGCATTTTCAAAATTGAGGGTGCAAAGATAGTAATAATTTTAAATTCTAAATTCTGAATTTTGAATTAGGGGAAAATTTTATTAATATTTTATAACTAATTATAAACCAATGTATTAAATAAGTCCGCAATTTAAAATTTCAAATTTCAAATTTCAAATTTCAAGAGTCCTATCTTTGCCTGACCTTTCTATCATTCTGAACATTGGCTAAACGTGTATTCGTCACCGGCTGTGGTATCATCACTTCCATCGGGAATAACCTGGAAGAGAACCTGAAGTCATTGACATCCGGCAGGTCGGGCATCGGGAAGATCACACTCCTTGAAACAGTACACCGCAATGCACTTCCGGCAGGAGAGATCAGACTCAGGGATGAGGAACTTGCCCGGATACTTGGAATTAAGCTCCGGGAAGGGCTTACACGGACAGCCCTGCTGGGTATGATCGCGGCGGAAGAGGCCGTCAGGAATGCGGGAATAAACCTGCACGACGGGCTCAGGACAGGTCTGATCTCCGGTTCAACGGTAGGAGGGATGGTCGCTACGGAAAAGTATTACCCGGATTTCCTTGAAAACGACAGCCGCAATGCCTGGATCGAGGCCAACGAAAGCAGTGAAAGCACCGAAAGGATCGCCCGGCACCTCGGGATCAAAGATTTTGTCTCCACTATCAACACGGCCTGCTCATCATCCGCCAACGTGATCATGACCGGGGCCCGGCTTATCCGGGCAGGGATGCTCGACCGGGTGATTGCCGGGGGGGCAGATGCGCTCTCTATCTTTACCATCAATGGCTTCAATACCCTTATGATCTACGACAGGGAGCCCTGCAAACCTTTCGACGAACTACGCAACGGGCTGAACCTCGGAGAAGGGGCAGCGTATCTTGTCCTGGAAGCGGAAGACAGGACCGGCCCGCGATTACCGCTCTGTGAGCTGAGCGGTTACGGGAATTCCACGGATGCCCATCATCAGACAGCTCTTTCCCCGGAAGGTACCGGGCCGCACCTGGCGATGAAGCTTGCCCTGGAACGCGGCGGCCTGGAACCGGGAGACATCAGCTATATCAATATGCACGGCACGGCCACCATCAACAACGATCTTTCAGAAGGAATGGGGATGCTGACCCTGTTTGGAGAAAAAATCCCCCCTTTCAGCTCCACCAAGCCTTTCACCGGACATCTCCTGGGCGCATCGGGTGCGGTGGAGGCGGTATTTTCCATCCTGAGCATCCGGCACGACACCGTCTGGCCAAACCTGAATTTTAACACCCCGATGAAGGAATTTGGCTTTTTTCCTGCCCGGCATGCCATCCAGGGCTCCGGGATTCGCCACGTGCTGTCGAACTCCTTCGGCTTCGGGGGCAACAACACCTCACTCGTGTTTTCAAGCATCTGAGATGAAGATCTATATCAACGGCATAGGCAATGTATCCCCCCAAAAGACCTGGGACTGCGCCTCATTTCTTGACGAGGTGAAGGATTATGATGGCAGGATGCTGCAATGCCTCGAACCGGAGGTTGACCCCGGGCTGGATGAGAAATACCTGCGGCGGATGAGCCGGCTGATCCGGCTGGGATGGATAGCGGCAAAGATCTGCCTGGACGATGCCGGAAACCAGCGGCCCGATGCCATCATCACCGGTTCGGGCTGGGGCAGCGTGCTGGATTCGGAGAAATTCCTGCTTTCCTTATACAGGAACAAGGAAAGCCTGCTTCCGCCAACCCCTTTCATACAGTCGACCCACAACGTGGTCGGTGCCCAGATCGCCATGCTGCTGAACAACTGTGCTTATAACATGGCTTATGCCCATGGCAGTTTTGCCTTTGAGCATGCCCTGCTGGACGGCATCCTGGGCCTGAAAAGCGGCGACAGCCGGAACGTCCTCACCGGTGGTTTTGACGAGATCACTGCCAACCAGTTTATCCTCACCGACCGCCTTCACCGCTGGCGGCGGCAAGCAGTGAACAACCTGCGGCTGTTTGATACCGAAGCGGAAGGCACCATTGCCGGGGAAGGTTTCACCTTCTTCTTTCTCCAGGACTATGCATCGGACAAAACATACGCAGTGTTGAAAGATGTGATGACCCTCTTTTCAACGGAAAACACTGAAATGATTGCTGCAAATGCCCTGTTGTGCCTGGAAAGGAACGGCCTGGAGCCCGGAATGATCGATTGGGTATTTACCGGTCTTAACGGGGACCTGGATGGCGACACGGTTTACCGGGATGTTCTTTCCAGGGTGTTCCCTTCAGGTTTTAACCAGGCTGCCTGGAAGCATCTTTGCGGGGAATACCTTACTTCCACGGCCTTTGCCACATGGGCTGCTGTGAAAGCGCTTAAACAACAAGCTGTTCCGGACATCCTAAGGATAAAAACCATTGAAAACCGGCATGACATCAGGAATATCCTGATCTATAACCATTTCAAAGGGATCCATCACAGTTTTATCCTGCTTTCATTTCCAAGTTGAACGAAAGAAGCAATATGAAAAAGAGAACAGATCTTCCGGAATTTCCTCACCAGTTCCTATACTTCATGGGTCTGCGCATCAGAAGGATACTGATGAAGATTTCAGACCGCCTGATTCCACCTCCGATGGCTGTTTATGAGAAAGCACAGGGTTTCTGGGTTTCAAGGGCCATTGTCGCTGCCTGTGAACTGAACCTGGCCGATCACCTGGCTTCCGGCCCGAAAAGCATCACTGAACTGGCCGCCCTGAGCAGTACGAATGATGCATACCTTTACCGCCTGATGAGAACCCTGGCGGGGGAAGGGATTTTTATGGAATTGCCGGGCAAAATGTTTGTGAATACGCACCTTTCGTATGCTCTGAAAGAAGGTGACAACTCGATGAAATATATGATCCTGCATCAATTCGGCGAAACCAACATGACTTTGTTCACGCACTTCACGGAGTGTATCCGGACCGGTGAAGGTAATACACGCAAAATGCTCGGGAAAGGGATTTTTCAATACCTGGAAGGGAACCCTGCAAAGAATGAAATTTATAACAAGGCGATGGACAATTCCTCAAGCCTGGTTGCCCTGGCGCTTCTCTCGGCTTATGATTTCAAGGGCATTAAGACACTTGTCGATGTGGGAGGCGGGCACGGAATCCTGCTGGATCGCATTCTTGAAAAATACAGTGATATGCAGGGGATCCTGTTTGACCAGCATCATGTGGCCGGTCAGGTAAAAGAAATGATCAGGGAACCGGTCTTGCAGGAAAGATTCCGGATTGTTTGCGGAAATTTTTTCAATGATATTCCGGCAAGCGCCGATGCCTATTTCATGAAAAATATTCTTCATGCATTTAGTGATGAGGATTGCCTGAAATTGCTCAGAAAGGTCCATTCTGTGATGGCTCCGAACGGAAAGCTGATCATCCTGGAAACGATTACAGAACCTGATAATAAACCTTCCTTCGGCAAGCTGGTCGATTTGCTGATGATGACCGGAACTGAGGGAGGCAAAGAAAGAACAAAAGAGGAATTTGCAGACCTCTGTAGCCGGTCAGGATTTCGACTGGCAAAGATCATCCGCACCATTGCACCTTTCTCGGTCCTGGAAGCCGTAAAAAAATAATATCCAATTTCCAACCACTTGAATTTGTAAAGAAACTCCTTACTTTTGCGATGAAGAAAAGCTGATTCTTAACCAGGACCTATTAAGATGAATCAACCTGATAGAACGATGCACAAACAACCGGGATGAAAGAAAAAGACCTTTATATCGATAGTAAAAATTACGAGATGATCCTGTTCGCAGAGAAGGAGGATGAGTCGTATGATGCGATCAAAAGCGGCTCTTATGTGGTGAAGCATTTTCTGAGCGATTTTTATCTGAAGAAAGAAAACCTTGACAAGGCATTACACGAAGAACTGAAGGAGGGAAATATCAGCCCGGTATTTTATTACATGTTGATGCAGGATATGGGCCCTGGCGACCTGGCCAGGAGGGTGGGGATCAGCAAGCGGAAGCTCCGCAAGCATTTCAGGCCCGATGTTTTTGCAAAGCTGGATGATGTTACCCTTCAGAAATATGCAATAGTCTTTGGGATTACAGTTGAGCAAATAAAAGAAATTAATATTCACTAAATGAACGCGACAGAAATTCCATTCGAGCACAAGATGGCGGCGCATTGTGAAACAGGTACTGTGACAGCATTACTGAACCATGCGGGGATGTCAATTACGGAGCCATTGGTTTTCGGGATATCGGGCGGGATATTTTTTGGCTACCTCAAATCATCTGATCTACCCTTTCCGATGTTCATCCTGCGCAGCAAGCCCGGGAATATCCGTAAAAAGATCTCAAAACGGCTGGGTGTGAAGTTCCATGAGCAGCACTTCCGCTCTCCGGAAGAGGGAGAGGCCGCCCTGGACGAAGCCATCCGGCAGGGGCATCCCACCGCCGTGCAGGTTGATTTCTTTTATATGGATTATATGGCAGATTGGCAGCGGGTACATATCAATGCGCATTATGTCATCGTATTCGGGGTGAATGGGAGCAAATACCTTGTGAGTGACAGCTATTACAAGCAGAAATCCGTGCTCGACAAGCAAAAGATGCTGACGGCCCGTTTTGCCGGTGGTATGATGGCTCCCAAAGGGTACATGTTTTACACAGACCATATCCCTGATAACATTGATCTTGAAAAGCCTATCATAACAGGTATTAAAAGAGCGGCATTCAACATGACCCGGCTACCTGTACCTTTTCTCGGCGTAAAAGGAATACGGATGTTTGCCAGAAAGTTGAATGAATGGCCTGCCATTGCCAGGGATATTGAGGATCTTTCAGACCGGGTGATGAAGATCAATATTTTCATGGAAGACCAGGGGACAGGCGGAGGCGGCTTTCGTTACATGTATGCCACTTTTCTTCAGCAGGCCGCTGCCATTACAAAAGATGACCGTTTGAAAACTATGTCGAAAGAAATGATGGAAATTGGTGACAAGTGGCGGAATATTTCTTACTTTGCAGCCAAAATCGGAAAGAGCCGGGACCTTGGCCCGGAACGGATCAAAGAACTCAGTATGATGATTTACGCCCAGGCCGACGAAGAACAGAAATTCTTTAATGAGCTTTATAGATTGGTTAAATAAACACTCTGATAAATGACGGCTGTAGAGACCACATTGTTGAAAACGGAGATCAAGGAACTCATCATCCAGACACTGAATATCAAAAATATTCGTGCGGAACAAGTGCCGGACTCCGTGCCGCTGTTCTCAGCAGAAAATATCCTGAACCTGGATTCCATCGACGGAATTGAACTCGTGATGGCTATCCAGGAGAAGTACCAGGTGCGTATCGCCGACCAGAATGTTGCACGCAATGTCCTTGAATCCATTGACAGCATCGCCGAATTCCTGATCAAAGAAAAAGGGCTCTGACCATACGGCTGCATGCATTCCTACATCCTCACCGGCATCCGCATGGGACCACTCATGACATTATTGCGGAAGCACGGTTTCACCCCTTCACCCCGGAACATCGGAAGATTGCTTTTTATCCTTCAGAATGCTTTCTGGGCTTCGTTCCACGCCATGCGCGAAAAAAAGGTTTATGGTGAAAAGCTAAAATCCTGCACGGTGCCGGATGATCCGGTGATCATCATCGGTCATTGGCGCACCGGCTCCACGTTCCTGCACCAGATTCTCGCCCTGGATAAACAGTTCGTCACCCCTACTTTCTTCCAGGCCGTCTTCCCTGAGAGTTTCCTGGTGTCGGAACGATATTTCCGGCCCATCATGGGGGCGCTGATCGGCAAACGGCCGATGGACAATGTGAGGCTGGGCTTTGATGATGCCCAGGAGGATGAATTTGCTTTAGTGAAGCTTACCCTTGACTCACCGTTGCTGAAAATTATTTTTCCCGGGGAACCCGGGTATTTCATCAATGATTTTAAGGATTTTAACCCTGAAGAAGAAAAGAAGGAGATGTGGAAGGGGCAATTAACGGCTTTTTACACCAAAATCCGCCGGGATTCCGGAAGAATCGTGCTGCTGAAAAACCCGGCACATTCCCTGCGTATTCCCTTTCTCTGCGAGACCTTTCCCAGGGCAAGGTTCATCCATCTTCACCGCCATCCGTACAAAGTGGTGGCCTCTTCGCTGCATCTCTGGAAAGTTATGGCCAGGGATAACCAGTTGAAAGGCAAGCCGTACTTTCCTGAACTGAAGGAGATCACCGAAGGGCTGATAAAGTTTTATTCGGTGATTGAACGAGACCTGGCCGCACTTCCGGACGCAAGATATTGTGAAATAAGTTATGAGGCTCTGGAAACGGATCCTGTGGCAGAGGTAAAAGGGATATACAAGGCCCTTGGACTGGAGTTCACCGGCAATTTGGAGGGCCGTATCCGATCTTTTATAGAAAAGACAAGGGATTTCAAAAAAAATTCCTATAATTTTGATGATGCCCAAAAAGCGCAGGTATATCATATGATGAAAAAGCAATTTGAACACTACCATTACAAACCTTAACGATGATCTTCCGACTGATATATCCCAAATGGACCAAACTTGAGAGCCAGACACCCTTTATCCTGCCTCCCCTCGGCCCTGCTGCCTTTGCTGCAACACTACCGGATGAAGTGACCATTGATTTCATCGACGAAAACCTGCAATCGTTCAGCTATGATGATCCGGCAGACCTGGTGGGCATTTCGGTCATGATCACCGCACAGATACGCAGAGGCTGGGAAATTGCAGATGAGTACCGCAGCCGCGGGGTGAAGGTCATTTTCGGCGGGGTGGCCACCATGCTGCATGCTGAAGAGACCATAGAGCATGCTGACAGCGTTTTTCTCGGTGAGGCAGAAGGAAGGATGGAGGCGGTTTTGGACGATTTCCGGGAAGAACAGCTCAAAAAACTTTATAACTACCTCCCTCATCCTCCGGATGTTTCTCTGATCGGCCCGGCAAGGCGCAGCATTCTGAACGATGATCTTTACTATCATAAGGGTATCCGGATGGTGGACCTGTTCCAGGCATCCCGTGGATGCCGTTTCAGTTGTTATCCATGTGCCGCTTCATTTTTGGGCGGGCGCCAATTCAGGCCACGCCCATTCGATAAAGTCGCCGAGGAACTGGACGCAATAGAGAACAACCGGCTTTTCCTGGTCGACAATTCCCTGGCACAGGATAAGGAATGGGAGAAAGAGCTATTCCGGATGATGATCCCTTTCAAAAAGAACTGGTGCAGCCATACGATTGATGATGATCCGGAAATTCTTGAGCTTGCCGCGCAGGCAGGAGCCTGGTATGTTTACCAGGCCGTGATCGACGATTCGGATTACATCCGCAACAGGATCCGGCGTTACCACGATTTTGGCATTGCGGTAGAGGCCACCGTCCTTTTAGGGATGGACAATCAGACGGAAGACGACATCCTGCGGTTGATCGATTTCCTGCTTGAAGTTGACCTGGACCTCGCTGAATTCACCGTATTGACACCCTTCCGGCATACGAAGGTATGGGACGACATGGAACGCGATGGCCGCATTATCGATCGTGACTGGAACAATTACAACGCCGGCAAGGTAGTGTTCCAGCCACTGCATATGTCGCCGGACCGGTTGCAGGAGCTTTACTTCTATGCCTGGGAGAAGTTCTACCAGCACGAAACCCAGGAGCAGAAGATGTTCAAACTGATCATGCGGGTGATCGAAAAGGAGCGGCGGCAAGGCACTTACCGTATGCCACGGAGGGACCTGGCGAAAATGAGTTTTGGAAAATTCATCGAGCGATGATGGATCATGGATAATCAGCAGAAATACGTCGCGGATATCTTTCATTTCGCCGGGAAATGGGAGATGCCATCTCACTGCGGGATCATGATCAGGAGAAATGATCCTGCTGCACTGATAATCCTTACCGAACTTTATGAATCCAACCCAGGCAGCTCTGTGACGGATATGATCGAAATCCTGGCCGGAGAAATCGTCAAAAAATACAACATCGCCCCGGAGACAGCCACTTTTATAGTGCGAAACCCCGAACGGAGTTCCCGGTATGCATTTTTCGCCGAGACCTTTTATCGCGCAAGGATGAATTGGGACGGGGAAAAATTTGTCAGTTTAGCGTGGGAGAAGTTGGAGGAGTTTAATTTGGAAATGAAGTAATTTGGAAATATGATATCCAACAGGTCACTTACCAAATTTAGTATTTCAATCCTCCTGATATTCATCCAGGGACAACTCTTTGCCCAGGAGATGCCGATGCAGTCTATCCATGGGACCGTGGTGGATAAGACGTCGCAGTCGTCGCTGCCCGGGGCCAATGTCACTGTGCTCACAACTGATCCGGTAATGGGCTCCTCCACCGACCAGGAAGGAAGCTTCATCATCACCAATGTTCCAACCGGCAGGCACCGCATACAAATCAGTTATATCGGATACAGGACCATCATCCTTGATAACCAGATGGTTACGGCTGGAAAGGAGCTGGTGCTGAAGATTGAAATGGAGGAAATCCCCATCCAGGGCCGGGAGGTGGAGATCATTGCGCAACAGCGGAAAGACCAGCCGGTAAACCCGATGGCACTCATCAGCGCACGTTCCTTCACCATCGATGAAACCAGCCGGTATGCCGGAAGCTACGGGGATCCGGCGCGCATGGCGGCGAATTACGCCGGGGTGGTGAGCACCCGCGATAACCGCAACGACATCATCATCCGCGGCAACTCACCTTACAGCCTGAAGTACCGGATCGACGGCATGGAGATACTCAACCCGAACCACTTCGGGGCCACGGGTACTACGGGGGGCCCGGTCACCATCCTGAATACAAACCTGCTTGCCAATTCCGACTTTCTTACCGGAGCTTTTCCTGCTGAATACGGTAACGCCCTCAGCGGCATCTTCGACATTCACCTGCGCAACGGGAATTCAATCAGCCGGGAGTACTGGGGGGAGTTGAGCTTCAACGGCCTGGAATTCGGACTGGAAGGGCCGTTCAGAAAAGGAAACAATTCCTCCTATCTTGCCTCCTACAGATACTCCTTCACCGGATTATTAGAAGCCATCGGCGTGAAATTGAAAGAAAGCGCCAACTACCAGGACCTGTCGTTCAAGCTTCACTTTCCGACAAAAAAGGCCGGGATTTTCACTGTGACCGGATTGGGAGGGTTCAGCAGCATAAGCCTGAAAGATTCCAATAAAGACCCGAAAAAATGGCTTTTCACCGGCCACGGCGAAGATCTCCTGTCCAGTTCCCGTCTTGCCTCCCTCGGACTTTCTCATATTTATTTCGTCAACGAAAACACCCGTTTCCAGAGTTTTTTATCTTTCATGACCTCCGGTATCGAAACTACCATCGATACATTTGATCTTACTTCCGTAAAACCGTTCCACTGGGCGGGGGAAAGGTCACGGGAGAACAAAGCATCCGCCTCTTTCCACATGAGGAAGAAATTCAGTTCGAGGAGCAGCCTGGATGCCGGGATCAGTTATGATTTGTATATGGTCAGTTTTATCGACAGCCAGTATGTGCATCGCAACTATATCTATGACACAGACGCTGATCAGAACACGGGACTTTTCAGGGCCTATGCCGGATTCCAGCACCGTTTCGGTCCGAAAGTGACCTCCTCGCTTGGCGGACATTTCCAATACTTTACCCTGAACAACTCGTTCGCACTGGAGCCCAGGCTAAGCCTGAAATGGGATCTCACACCGGTGAGTTCGCTCAGTGGCGGCTTCGGCCTGCACAGCCAGATGGTCCCGGCCATGATGTACTTCACCCAGTCGCCTGTATCCGAAGGGCAGTATGTCATGACCAACCTGGACCTGGACTTCATGCGAAGTATGCATGCGGTATTAGGATATGACTATTTGATCATGGAATACATGCGTTTTAAGGCAGAGGCCTATTACCAGTATCTTTACCAGATCCCGGTCAAAGAAAGCATTCCACAGTATTCCGTGCTGAATGAGGGTATTGAATACTATATCCTGCGATACGACAGCCTGGTCAGCCGGGGCAGTGGTTCTAACTATGGCCTCGACCTGACCCTGGAGCGTTTCCTGCACAGGAACTATTATTTTCTCTTTACAGCATCACTGTACAGGTCCTACTACCGGGGCTATGACGATGTGGAGCGCACCACAGCGTTTGATAACCGGTATGTTTTCAACGCGGTTGGAGGTTACGAACTGCCCTTTGGAAGACTGAAGAACCAATTCTTCATTCTTGGACTCCGGGCTACCTGGACCGGGGGAAGACCCTATCTTCCCTTTGATCCGGAAAAGACAGTTGCTGAAGGACAGGTGGTTTACGACTGGGAGAATGCTTACAGTGTCCGCTTCGACGACTTCATCCGGGGCAGCCTGAGGATTGGCTACCGCAGGAATGTCAAACATGCCAACATCATGCTCCTGTTCGACCTGCAATACCGGAGCAACTATACCAACATCGACCAATACCGTATTGATGTGGTTACTGGGGAAATTGTGCAGGTTTTTTCAATGGGATTCTATCCGATGGCCACCTGGAGAATACAATTCTGATCCATTTGCCCGGAAATTGTAACTTTGCCCCCTGATCTATTCATAAGGAAAGCTGATGGCGAAATTATTAGGAATGGGAAACGCGCTGGTAGATATCATGACCCGGCTGGACCATGACGATTATCTCCTCCAATTCGGGCTTCCCAAAGGGAGCATGATTCTGGTGGATGCCGTCAGATCCCGTAAAATTTACGATGAAACGATTCACCTTCAAAAAACGGTCCGCTCCGGCGGCTCAGCCGCGAATACCATACACGGACTGGCTAATATGCGTATGGAAACCGGCTTCATCGGGAAGATAGGGACAGACGAGATGGGAAAAGTATTCCATGATGATATGGTGAGCGCCGGCATCAATGCGCACTTAAGCCAGAGCCATATGGAAACCGGACGTGCCATAGCCCTGATCAGCCCGGATACGGAGCGGACCTTCGCCACCTACCTCGGCGCTGCCGTCGAACTGAATCATCATGATCTGTCTCAGGAGTTCTTTACCCAATATGATTTCTTCCACATTGAAGGTTATATCGTCCAAAACCATGCCCTCCTTGAAGCTGCCCTGAAACTTGCCCGTGAAAATGGCATGAAGATATCGCTGGACATGGCCAGCTATAATGTAGTTGACCAGAATCGGGATTTCCTCGAAAAAATGCTTAGGAAATATGTCGACATCGTCTTTGCCAACGAAGACGAAGCCCGCAGCCTCACGGGCCAGGAACCGCTTGCGGCAGTGGAGAAACTGGCGGAGTTGTGCGAGATCGCCGTTATCAAAATCGGGAAAGAAGGCTCATTGATCCGGAGCGGTAAAGACCAGGTCAGCATCGGCATTATCGATGTCAACAGCATCGACACCACCGGCGCAGGCGACCTGTACGCGTCCGGGTTTCTTTACGGCATGGCACAAGGTTTTCCCCTCGACAAATGCGGCCGCATCGGCGCCATCCTCGCCGGGAAGGTTATAGAAGTGATCGGACCGAAGCTGAATGACACACAATGGCTGGCTGTGAAGCAAATGGTGAATAAAGTAGCTTTGAGCGATTTTTAGTTGGACAGTTGCCAATTTACTTTTTTCATCCCTCCCTTTGAATATTCCCCGCTTTTTTATACTTTTGCGACCCTCATTCGGAAACTAACTTGTAATCATTCAGAATATATTAGAAAATGAAGGTATTTCAAACCAACGAGATCAGGAACATCGCTTTGATCGGCGGTGCTAAAACCGGGAAAACCACCCTGGCCGAAGATATGCTCTTCGAAGGTGGCGTGATCAACCGCAGGGGATCCATCGAAGACAAAAACACGGTATCTGACTATCGCGATATCGAAATTGAGCGTCAGAACTCAGTTTATTCTTCTGTCCTATACTCACTTTACAACAACTACAAGATCAACATTATCGATACCCCGGGTTTCGATGATTTCGTCGGTGAAGTAATCTCAGCATTGAAAGTTGTTGATGCGGCCATATCTGTGGTCAATGCCCAGAACGGGGTGGAACCCGGGACAGAAACGACCTGGCGCCTGTGTGCGAAATTGCACAAATCGGTGATCTTTGCCATCAATCATCTCGAGCATGACAACTCCAATTTCGACGATACCGTAAACCAGCTTAAGCAATCGTTCAGCGGTGGAATAGCTGTGTGCCAATATCCTCTGAATACAGGACATGGCTTTAATTCCATCATCGACCTGCTGAAGATGAAAATGTACAAGTACCCTGAAGGAACCGGAAAAGCAGAAATCCTCGATATTCCTGCCAATGAAAAGGGCAAGGCCGAAGAACTGCAGGCCAAACTGATCGAAGACCTGGCCGCTAACGATGAAACACTGATGGAAGCTTTTTTCGAGAACGGTACGCTGACTGAAGAGGAAATGTTTAAAGGGTTGCGCCTTGGCTTGCGTAACCGCGGCATCTTCCCGGTGCTTTGTATAAACGCCAAGCAGAATATGGGCGTGGGACGACTAATGGAATTCATCATCAACAACGTTTCCGCCCCGAACGAAATGCCGGCCATTAAAACCCTCTCAGGAAGGGAAATGTCCTGCAAGCCGACCGATCCGGCCATCGCTTTCGTCTTTAAAACCTCCATTGAACCGCACCTTGGCGAAGTGAGCTTCTTCAAGATCTATGGCGGCGAGATCAAGGAAGCCGAGGACATGATCAACGGCACCAACTCAACCAAGGAAAGGATTTCCCAGGTTTATGCCTTCGCCGGTAAGAACCGTGAGAAGGTCGACAAGATGGTTGCCGGTGATATCGGTGCTACCATCAAGCTGAAAAACACGCTGACAAACCATACGCTTAACGTGCCGAAATTCTCGGATGAAAGGATCCCGCCTATCGAGTATCCCGACTCCAAGTTCAGGGTAGCGGTCAAAGCTGTCAACCAGGCTGACGACGAGAAGCTGGGTATGGCGCTGAATGAGTTGCACAAGATGGATCAGACCATCATTTCCGGATATAAAAAAGAGTTGCGTCAGCTTATCCTTGAAGGACAGGGCGAATTGCACCTGAACATAGCCAAATGGCATCTTGAAAACAACATCAAGATCCAGGTGAGCTATCTGCCACCGCGCATCCCTTATCGTGAAACCATCACCCGGGTTGCCCAGGCTACCTACCAGCATAAAAAGCAGTCGGGTGGCGCCGGCCAGTTCGGTGAAGTCCACCTGGTCATAGAACCGCATGAAGAAGGAAAACCTGATGCCACAGGGTTCAAGCTCAAACAAACCATGCGGCAGTCATCGGTTACACCGCTCACCATCTCAAAGGGTGAATCGGAATTTTCCGTTTCCGTCAGGGGAAAAGATGAAATCCAGATGGAATGGGGTGGAAAGCTGATATTTTACAACTGTATCGTCGGAGGTTCCATCGACTCCCGCTTCCTGCCTGCCATCCAGAAAGGGATCATGGAACGCATGGAGCAGGGCCCACTCACGGGTTCCTATGCCCGCGACATCAGGGTTTACGTATATGATGGCAAGATGCACCCGGTCGACTCCAATGAAATTTCCTTCAGACTCGCCGGACGTACCGCATTCAGCATGGCCTTCAAGGAAGCCAGTCCAAAGATCCTCGAACCGATTTACGATGTGGAAGTTTTCGTTCCGGCAGATAAAATGGGTGGCGTCATGACCGATTTACAGGGCCGCCGTGCCATCATCATGGGCATGGAAGGCTCGATTATCCGTGCCAGGGTGCCCCTGGCAGAATTGAACCGCTACTCCACCGCGCTTAGCTCACTCACCAGCGGCCGCGCCAGCTACACTATGAAATTCGCCGAATACGGACCGGTGCCAGGCGAAATCCAGGATAAGCTGTTGAAGGATTACGAAGAGAAAGAGAAAGAGGAAGACTAGCAGATTTACAGTTTTAAATTTTAAATTTTAAGTTGGGGACTTCTTTGTGGTTACACCTCAATTTCAGCCATTAATGTCTTCAAGTGAAAAAGTATCCCTGACCTTAATTCCTTTATCTGTCTTTTGAAGAGTACAGCACTCATTATACAGGTCGTGCTCTAAAAAGAGGATATAATCGTTTTCCACAGCTTCTTTATAAAACCTTTCCTTATCCTTTAGTGTGTCGAGCGGGCGGGTATCGTAAGCCATGATCCAGGGCATAGGGACATGGGCCGTGGAAGGGAGCAGGTCGGCCATGAAGACGATTGTTTTTCCGTTATACCTGATATGCGGTATAGCTTGTCCCTCCGTATGGCCGTTGTAAAGTTTTATGGAGATATTCGGGAGGATATCTCCTTCTTCCTCAATCAGTTTAAGATGTCCGCTTTCCTCAATCGGCAGGATGTTTTCCTTCAGGTAAGAAGCGGTTTCGCGATGATTGGACTCCACGGCCCATCCGTATTGCTGGCGACTGACCCAATAAGTTGCATTCGGGAATGCCAGTGTATAGCCGGTTCGCTCGTGGTTCCAAGCAATACTCCCGCCGCAATGATCGAAGTGGAGATGGGTGAGGATCACGTCGGTAATGTCTTCTTTTGTGCAACCGGCTTTTGCCAGTGAACTTTCAAGGGTGTCTTTACCATTGAGGTAATAATGCCGGAGGAAGTTCCAGTCCTGCTTGTCGCCGATTCCATTGTCGATCAATATTTTCCGGTCACCGTCAACTACCAGCAGGCATCTCATGGCCCAGTTGCAAAGGTTGTTTTCGTCGGCAGGATAGACTTTCGACCATAAGGTTTTGGGCACCACGCCGAACATGGCACCGCCGTCGAGTTTGAGGTTGCCGGTTTCGATGGGAAAGAGTTTCATTGATATGATTTTTCCAGTTTCGTCAGGGCATAAGCGTACGATCCGATGGAGACAGCCCGGGAAGTGCCCAACTTAGTTACGCCGACGCCGATGTAACGGCTTGGATTATAATTGACAACCCGCTTGCTTAAAGGAACTTTTATTTCCCGCGACTGGTTTTCAAGGAATTTAGCCATTTCCAGCGGATTTTCCAGGTTCAGTACTGTAATTTCAAGGCGCGGAAGGTTATGCCCATCGATCGAGTGAAAATTCGCATTCATTTCATCCACCAATTGTTGCAGGAATACCTGGTAAGCCCCGGCCAGCCCGCCACCAATGACTATAATACCGTCGATGAGAGTGATAGCATTGGCAAGGGTGTCGCCGGCAACGATGGCCATTTCTTCCCATGCTTTCAAGGCAGCTTTACGATTCCCATCAAGGGTTCCCAGGACCATATCCTGGATTTCCTTTGGATTTGGGGCTTCATCGAAAGGAATCCCGGCTTCACGCGCGTAAACACGTCGGACGCCACGGATGGCAGTACTGTCTTCCGCGCTGGTCGCCGGGTAAAGCTTGTTGCGCATGCGGTTCACCTCGCCGCCGGCCGAGTTATCGCCAATGAACAACTGCCCGTTGCTGACGATGCCTCCCCCGAAACCGGTACCGAACGTGACCCCGAAAAGGTTGTGGTATCTCTTTGGGTTTCCGGCGGTTTCAAGCCTGGCGTTAATTTCCGGGAGTATCCCGCCGATTGCTTCGCCATAGGCAAAAAGGTCACCATCATTATTGATGAATACCGGAATGCCGAATTTTTCTTCCAGCATATCTTTCAATGCAACACCGCCACGGAAGGTCGGCAGGTTTTCAAGGTCACCGATGATGCCGCGCGGATAGTCGGCCGGACCGGGGAAGCAGAAACTGATGGCTACCGGTTTTTCATCCAGCGCCCCTTTAACGCTGCTAAACCCGCTGATGATCTTATTCAGCACCTCTTCGAGGGTGTTTCCTTTAGCTTTGATCCGGTGAGGCTCAAACAATTCTTCCCCCCCACGGACGGCGTTGAAAACGAAATTCGTCCCGCCGGCGTCCAGCGTCATCACAATTCGATGGTCTTTTTGTAGGTTCATGAAGTAAAAATATGAAAAAAATAAAAGCATGGGGGCATGGGAGCATGGAAGCGTGGAAAATTAGGGGAAAATATAATTTTAATAATACCGGGTATATTTTAATTTTTTCAGGATAAATATAGAAAAAATGGTGAGTTTTAGATTTCAGGATTTAGAAATCTGGAAAGAATCTGTACCTGTTTCCAGGGAGTGTTTTGTTCTAGCAGAAAAACTGCGAAGGGATAATTATTATTCTCTATCAGATCAATTGTTAAGGGCTTCTCTCAGCATCTCTAACAATATTGCTGAAGGATCAGGATCAGCAACTAAAAAAGACTTTGCCAATTATCTGAATATAGCCAGACGATCAACCTTTGAATGTGCAAATATTATCATACTTCTTCATGAGTATGGAATTATTAGCCAGGATTATATGGACAAAATGCTAATTTTATTTAAAAACCTGAGTGCAAAAATTTACTACTTCAGAAAACGTCTTATAACAAATTAATTGAAGTTCCATGCTTCCATGCTTCCATGCCTCCATGCCTCCATGCCCCCATGCCCCCATGCCTCCATGCCCTCAATGGGCCTCCAGCCAATTCTCCCCTGTATTCATCTCCACCAAAATCGGCACACTCATCGGGATAGCCTGCTGCATGTTGTCCTGGATGATTGGCTTGACTATTTCCAGTTCTGAACGGTGTACATCGAACACCAATTCGTCATGGACCTGGAGGATCATCCTGCTTTTCAGCTTAAGGTGATTGAATTCATCATAGATCCTGATCATGGCGATCTTGATCATGTCGGCGGAAGAACCCTGAATCGGGGCGTTGATGGCGTTGCGTTCGGCAAAACCGCGCACGACGGCGTTTCCCGAATTGATATCACGAAGGTGGCGGCGCCGGCCCTTGACGGTTTCTACGTAACCGTGTTCACGGGCAAAGACTATGGTTTTTTCCATGTATTGTTTGATGCCCGGGTATTGCCGGAAGTAAGCCTCGATGATATCGGCAGCTTCCCGCCGGGGTATGTTAAGCCGTTCAGACAACCCGAAGGCAGAAATGCCGTAAATTATGCCGAAGTTGACCATTTTAGCGTTCCTCCTCATTTCAGAAGTAACTTCTTTTAATGGCAGGCCATAGACCTTGGCGGCCGTAGCAGTGTGAATATCAATACCGTTCCGGAATGCCTCCAGCATATTCGTGTCCTCACTAAGTTCGGCGATGATCCGCAATTCGATCTGCGAGTAGTCGGCTGAAAGCATTATATAGTCCTTATTACGAGGGACAAAGGCTTTACGGATCTCACGGCCCCTTTCGGTCCGGATCGGAATGTTCTGCATGTTCGGGTTGTTGGAACTCAGCCTTCCTGTAGCGGCCACGGCCTGGTTGTAAGAAGTGTGTATCCTTCGGTCACGCGGGCTGATCAGTTCCGGGAGGGTGTCGACATAGGTCGATTTCAGCTTGGTAAGGGAGCGGTAATCAAGGATAAGCTGGACGATCGGGTGGCGGTAAAGCAATTTCACCAGTATTTCCTCACCGGTTGAATATTGCTTGGTTGCAGTGCGGGAAGGCTTATCGGTTATCCGCAGTTTCTCAAACAAAATCTCACCGAGCTGCTTGGGCGAGGAAATGTTAAACGTCTGCCCGGCCAGATCGAAAATCTGTTTCTCCACTTCAACGACTTCTTTTCCCAACTGGATGGAGTATTCCTTCAGCGCTTCGGTATCGAGCATCACCCCTTCGGCTTCCATAGAAGCAAGGACCGGGACCAGCGGGATCTCGATCTCATCAAAGAGCTTCCGCAATCCGCCCTGGTCGAGCAAAGGATCAAACTTATGCCTGAGCTGAAGGGTAATATCGGCATCTTCGCAAGCATATTCAGCAATCAAATCGGGCATGACCGACCGCATGGTAAGCTGATTTTTACCCTTCTTGCCAATCAGTTCATCGATGTGGATGGTTTTGTAATTCAAATAAGTTTCTGCGAGGTAATCCATGTTATGGCGCATATCGGGCTCGATCAGGTAATGTGCCAGCATAGTATCGAAGAGCTTGCCTTTCACTTCAACCTCATACCATTTCAGGATAGCGATATCATATTTCAGGTTTTGGCCTGTTTTAGAAATACTTTTATCCTCGAAAAAAGGTTTGAACTGCCTGACGATCTCAAGGCTTGACTGGTAATTTTCAGGCATGATGACAAAAAAGGCTTCCTTTGGTTTGAATGCGAAAGAAATCCCGACGAGTTCGGCATTGTTTGGATCCAGGCCGGTGGTTTCCGTATCAAAACAGAAAGATTTTTCCTGCTTCAGGCGTTCGACCAATGCTATCCGCTGTTCGGCGGTATTTACCAGGTGATAATCAGCTTTTAAATCCCTCACGGTGTTTCTGTCGTGGGATGGAGTCCCGTTCTCCCCGGTTGAGAGGGCGCTGAACAGGTCATGCCGTGCCGGTTGTGCTGTCTGTGACCCGGCTTCCTGATCATGCTCCTGCACCGAGATGTCTGTAAAAACCCTTTTGGCAAAAGTGCGAAACTCAAGTTCGTCGAAAAGCTCTTTGAGGGATTCTGTGTGAGGCTTATCGAGGATCAGCCGGTCTTCTTCGAACTCCACCGGTACATCCAGCATGATGGTAGCCAGCTTCTTGGAGAGAAGTCCCTGCTCGGCAAAAGCTTCGACATTCTCCCTCATCTTACCCTGCAGCTTATCCGTATTTGCCAGCAGGTTTTCCACACTGCCATACTGTTGAATAAATTCGATGGCTCTTTTCTCCCCGATGCCCGGTATACCCGGTATATTATCGGATGCATCGCCCCAAAGCCCCAGGATATCGATCAGCTGTTCAGGACGTTCGATCTGGTAACGGCGGCAAACCTCTTCCACACCGAGTATCTCTGCCTGGTTTCCCAACCGTGGGGGTTTATAGATGAATATCTTATCGGTGACCAGCTGCCCGAAATCCTTATCGGAAGTAACCATAAAGGTTGTGAAGTCCTTTTGCTGTGCTTTTATGGCCAGGGTACCGATGATATCATCGGCTTCATAGCCTTCCTTCTCAAGTATAGGAATGTTAAATCCCTCGATCAGCCGGCGAATATAGGGCAGCGAGGTGACAATATCTTCCGGCATCGCTTCACGGTGGGCTTTGTATGCGGTGAATTCCACGGCGCGCAGGGTAGGGGCAAAGGTGTCGAAAGCCACACCGATATACCTGGGTTTTTCATTTTTCAGGATATCATACAGCGTATTGGCAAATCCTAATATTGCCGAGGTATTCAACCCTTTAGAATTGATCCTGGGATTTTTATTTAAGGCGAAGTAGGCCCGGTAGATCAGGGCCATAGCATCGAGGAGGAAGAGGCGGGATTCCATGTAAGTGTTGAGGTTTAAGTTTTAAGGTTTAAGTTCGGGAATTTGCTTATTAAATATTCATTAGATAGTCATAAGGTTGCCATTAGTCGTCTTCTGACTTCTGACTTCTGTCTTCTATAATGTAAAGTTACCCATAAATTGGGATCATTTCACCCAGTTGATATTGGCTGACTTAACATCCCTTGAATTACCTCCCACCATAATGACGAAGTCACCCGGTTCCCAATCATATTTGAGGTCATAGTTGTAGAATTTCAGATCTTCCGGGGTTATGGTGAAAGTAATTGTTTTGGTTTCGCCGGCTTTCAGGAACACCTTTTGAAAACCCTTAAGCTCTTTGACCGGCCGGGTGATGCTGCCTATCATGTCGCGGATGTAAAGCTGGACCACTTCGGCACCATTATATTTGCCTGCATTGGTGAGGCTGATGCTTGCCGTCAATGTCTGATTACCGGTTAGTTGCGTTTTATCCAGGTCAAGGTCCCCATAGGTAAACCGGGTATAGCTCAATCCATATCCGAAGGGATAGAGGGGCTCGTTGGTTACATCCAGGTAATTGGAGCGGTATTTTTGGTACCACTCTCCTTCGGGAAGAGGCCGCCCGGTATTTTTATGGTTGTAGAAAATGGGAACCTGTCCGACATTCTGGGGGAATGTAGAAGGCAGTTTGCCGGAAGGATTGACCTTTCCGAAAATAACATCCGCGATGGCGTTACCGGACTGGGTGCCGCCAAACCAGACATTCAGAATGGCCGGAATATTTTCGTGTTCCCAGCTCATGGCCAGCGGCCTTCCGGTGAAAAGCACCAGGACAACCGGCTTTCCTGTTTTCAGCAGCGCCTCCAGCAGTTCTTTCTGGCTTCCTGGCAGAGAAATATCTGATCGGCTGGAGCTTTCACCGCTCATTTCTGCGGCCTCGCCCATCACGGCGACCACTACATCGCACGTTGAAGCCACCGAGACAGCTTCTTCCCTCAATTCCTCAGGGGAGCGGCTGGTATCAATGGGTGGCTTTCCCCAAGTACTGCTCCAACGATCCAGATCCGGATTATCCACAATATTGCTTCCTATGGTATAAATGATCTCAGCCTGGTCTCCCACAGCATCCTTAAATCCCTGCAGCACTGAAATAGATTGAGTATGATCAACAGCTACGCTCCACATCCCGGCCATATTCCACTTATTGTCGGCCAGGGGTCCGACCAGGGCAATTTTCCCTTTTTTCTCCAGAGGCAAGACCTGGTTTTCGTTTTTTAACAATACGAAAGTCTGGGCAGCGATTTCGCGGGCAACCCGGTTGTGTTCTTCGGTAAAAATTTCCGATTTGGCGCGGTCCAAATCACAATACCGGTAAGGATCTTCGAACAGGCCGAGTTTATATTTAGCCTCCAGTATCCGACGACAGGCCTGATCGATCTGGACGCGGGTAATTTTGCCTTCTTCCAGGGACTTTTCCAAAGTGGTCAGGAAGCCTTCCCCAACCATGTCCATGTCAATTCCGGCACTTAAGGCCATGGCTGAAACGGTCTGCAGATCCCCCATGCCATGAACGGTCATTTCATTGATGGCGGTGTAATCGGTTACCACAAAACCGCTGAATCCCCATTGATCGCGCAACAGGTCCGTCATAAGCCATTTGTTTCCCGAGGCGGGAATCCCGTCAATTTCATTGAATGAAGTCATCACGCTGCCTGCGCCGGCTTTAATGGCAGCATGATAAGGCGGAAGATACTCATTGTACATCCGGATACGGCTCATGTCGGTTGTATTGTAATCACGTCCGGCCTCAGCAGCGCCATATAATGCGAAGTGCTTGACACAAGCCATGATGGTATTGTTTTTCGACAGATCATCGCCCTGGTACCCTCGAACGAAGGCTTCTGCAACACGGGAGCCAAGGTAGGCATCCTCCCCTGCGCCTTCGGCAATCCGGCCCCAACGGGGATCACGGGCAATATCGACCATCGGGGAGAAGTTCCAGCAAATACCGTCGGCGCTGGCTTCCACTGCGGCAATGCGTGCACTTTGCTCAATCAATGCCATGTCAAAGCTGCTGGCTAACCCAAGCGGTATAGGAAAAACGGTCCTGTAGCCGTGTATGACGTCCATCCCGAAAATGAGGGGGATCTTGAGGCGGCTTTCTTCAACGGCTACTTTTTGCACCTCGCGAATCTTTTCAACCGATCTGATGTTCAATAGCCCACCGACTTTACCCTCTTTGATTTTTTCCCCGATATCGGAACTGGAAGCCTGGCCCGTGACAATATCCTCTGAAGCGGGCAGGTTCAACTGGCCGATCTTTTCCTGCAGGGTCATCTTTTTCATCAATTCATCAATAAAAACGTTCATCTTCTGGTCGGCTGGAACCTCTGTTTTTTGGGTACATGCGACCAGGAGGCTCAACGCAATGAAGGCTGTCAGAAAAAATAATTTAGATTTCATGATATGGTAAATTTATTGATTAATTCAGGTTATTCTGATTTTATGATTGGGGTGGTAACACTTACCCCGTTTTCGTTAATCGCTTCAATTGTAAAGTAATACATTTTTTCCCTGTCCATTGATTTGAGCCAGTATTCGTTGGCACTGTAAACCATGATGGAATTGTACAATTTACCTGGTTCGGTTCCCATGTAGATGTTGTAGCCATAGGCATTGTCAACCGGACTCCATCTCAGCCAGGCACTGCGTTTGTCTTTCTCGGTTCGGAGAACAAGAAATTCTTTGACAGTCTCCGGTTTTTCTCCCGATCCATGGCCAAAGATACGAAATCCACTGATGGCAAATTTGCCGGTGGGCATGTGGATGTTCACCAGTTTGAGGTAACGGGTTTTGACAGGTTTGGCCAATTCCACATAGTCGTGTGGCACATCGGTTTTATTACCGCTTTTGTCGACCAGCAGGTTCCATTTTTTTCCATCGGCTGATTCAAAGATCTTATATTGATGATACACTCCCAGGGATTTGCCAAGAAATTCCGCATCCTGATCGGCATAATTGATTTGGATTGCCATTACGGTGGAAAAGGCACCCAGATCGGACTGAATCCACTCATTTTCATTGCTGGTGGCAGCGGACCAGTATGTTTTGATACTTTCATCCACGGCAAAGTTGGCAGCATACTGGCCATAAGTTGAAGAAACGGCGACCGGTTTCTGGTAATTCAGGAGCATCCAGCCTGTAAACCGGCTTTTCAGATGGTCTGCTTCACCGGTTGGCAGATAAGCCGGATAATCCCCGAAGGCCGTATTACAATACATCACACCATCAGCATCGAAACCGGCAGGCCAGATGCCGATCCGCCTCTCAAAATTGTTTTTAACGGAAATCGCAATGGTTGAAACATGCCAGTAATTGCTCCAGTTATCCTGAAAAGTGGCCCCATGTCCTGCACCACGGGCAAATCCACCGGGTTTGCAGCTGAAGGGCATCGATTGTGGTACGAATGGTCCAAGGGGACTGTCCCCGATAATCACACCGTCGGCATAACCACTGAATTCCGTTCCGGGAGCGCCATACTGGAGATAATATTTCCCATTGTTTTTCGTCATCCAGGCCCCTTCTATAAACGGATCGAGGAAGGTGTCGTCCATGTTTTCCCCAAAACGTTGCCAGCCATAACGCCAGGATTCAAGGATATACATCTCTTTGCGGGTTGTCAGGGGTTGCATGGTTTTCCTGTCAAGCTCGACTCCAAAAAGCGGATACTGGTTACTGCTCCCATTGTACATATAAAACCGGCCGTCGTCATCAGTGAAGAAAGCCGGGTCCCAACCTCCTATAGCGAAGGAATCCACCAGGGGATGCCAGTCATCTGTTTTGGGATGGGTACTCATCCAGATCGTAAAACTGCTGGTGTAAGTTGATCCGAACACCAGCATGGTATCGCCGATGATTCCCACGGCCGGGGCACAAAGTTCATCGTAACCTTCATTCCAGGGGCGCAGAAATTTCCTGGGAACGAAATTCCACTGTACCATATCGCTGCTCCACCAATATCCCCATTGATTGGTCGAGAACAAAAAATAGTCACCCTTGTAATTGACTATCACCGGATCGGCTGTTGCCCGGTGCTTCCCCCATTCGCTGAAATTAGGGATCGGTGTGTAACCATAGTCGATGTTTACGGGATTACAACAGGTCTTTTGCTGCGCCCCGGCGTGCAATGCAATTACCAGAAGCAGACATGTCAGAAGGTATTTTTTGAGTCTCTTCATTTTTGAATATTCTAGTATAAGATTTGATTATTTCCAGCTTTTTATGGTCTCTGTTCTGCTTGGATTAGACTGATCATTTACGGTCAACTCATTCATTTCACCATCTTAACCATGAAAATGAGATTAGCTTCATATTATCCTGTTTGAGGTTAATAGGTCCTTTTCTGATTTTCAAATTTAGTGAATTGGTTCGAGATTGGGAACAAAGAAAATCGGTTGGGTGATATCAATATATAAGCAGTGCAGCTAACTCACGATCATTTAAGCTTCGATTGATGCAAACCACATTAGAAATTAAATTATCCGCGTAAATCCGTCGCATTCCCGCGGATTTTTGCAGATGACCGCGGATTAAGTATACCAATTGTGTAATTTTGAATTCAATAGGTTTTTATACCTTGACACAAAAGATAATATGAAAGGACCATATTTATTGTCAATACTTTTTACATTATTATTAGTTGCTAACGGTCATGCGCAGACAACACAAGACTCAACAATTATTGAAACCAATAAAAGTCGCTTTGCTAACAAGGAACTAAAGGGATTAGTTCTTGACATAGATAAGCAAACAGCTCTTCCTTATGCCAATATATATGTTTTGCATAAAAGTGAAGGTGCAATTAGCAACGAGAATGGCTATTTCTCAATAGATATTTCAGATCCGGATAAAACCGACACCATATGTTTTCAATACATTGGTTATAAATCCAAAAAAGTACTTATTGGTCAGTTAGACACTTCTTCGGTTATTTATTTGAAAGAAGAAATCTATAATTTAAGTGAAACTCTAATCTTTGGCAACCCCCCTGATCCGGTATCAATTGTTAAAAAAGTACTAAAGAATAAAGAATCGAATTATCAACAAACGACCTGTGTCAGGCAAACATTTATCCGGGAAAGAGATATTGCAGATTTTGATTCATTCAGCCTCAATTATAAAAAAAGCACGATCCCTGAGTTGAATAGGGAAGCGTTACAATTGTTTGAAGAAAAAATTCCAAAGCATACTACTTCGTATACAGATTTCCTGGGAAATATTTACATTACAAAAAACCAGGAAGATTCAGTCAAGCTTAAGGTTGATCCTATCAGAACAGTTTCACTTAAAGAGAAAGATATTGATGAGCTTGAACAATTTGATACGATTTTTGAGAATCTCTTTACCACCACGGAAGAGAATGAGTATTGGAAATTCAAAAGCGGAATTTTCAGCCAAAAAATTGATAAAACTCCTGAAAATCCTGAACCTGTTAAAGATACGCTTGACGAGAATAAAAGGAAGCTATCGTATTTTGGTCGTGGTATCGAATCTCACCTCGGCTATAGTTTATTGGATAATAAGAACCAATGGGAATTCTTGCACGAAACAGGCCGATACACATATTCGCTTACCGGTGGTACCAGCTTTAATGGAGAAGATGTATATATCATAGATTTCAAGCCGGAGGATAACGGGCTTTATGTTGGCAGAATGTATATCTCTGTGAATACTTTTGCCTTAATCCGAGCTGATTATGAATATGCCCCGGGCAAAATTGGCCATGATGTACATCTCCTTGGTATTGGATATACAGAAACTCAGTTTAGCGGATCAATCTATTTTGAGAAGAAAGGCAGTAATTATATATTGAAGTATTTCTCTAAGAAAGCCGGTACAAAAGTCAGCGTGAACAGAAACCTGGAAATATCAAAGAAGAGAAAAAGAGTGCTCTTCGATAAGGAACTTATGGATTTTGATATTGAAATGGATATCTCTGTCAGATCTGAAAATTCGATTGAATATTATGTTCTTGATGACAGGGAAATTTCTGACAGTCTATATGAAGATTTTAAACAGCAGGAATACATGGATGTGATATATGTTGATCAATTTGACGATAAATTATGGAGCGGATTCTCAATTATAGAACCTACCAGGCAAATGAAAGAATATAAAAAACAAGATGTTAATTTTAATGAATGATTCAATCCTTCGACCATCGACAATGCGGAATTGACAAACGACAATTAAAGTTTCTCTAATCCCTCCTGAACCTCCGAATCCTGCATGAACATCTTCCACACCAGGCCGGTGCGGTAATTTTCGATCATCACCGTCATGGGCGCCTGGTTAAGCCCCATGTAAATTTCAGAGCACCAGTTACCGGTCAAGTCAAATGCGTCTTTGAAACCGTATTCTCCCCATAAAAACCTGCCATAGTTGTAATAATAGTTCTTTAATGCTTTCATGGATTCCTCAGGTGTGTAAGGAAAGGAGCTGATTGCCCCCGTGGGCGCCAGTTTACCGATATCCCGCCCGGGCATAGGCTCGTCCGCGGAATAATCATACGGGCCATCGCTGGCGGTGAGTCCCCAGGCATTTTCGCCATAGCCTTTAAACTGGTTTGGATTCGATACACAATAGCTGAAATTGATTTTTGCAATACTCTGATTGTTAGTAAAATAGTTTGTGTATTTGTCAGTAATAAAATGAGGATCGTAGCCCATGTAGGAATAATGGGTAAAGAATAGCGGGCCGCCGTTGGATACGCCCACATCCAGTTTGATCCCAAAATAAATGTTGCCATTGGTGTACTTCGATCCATCGTTGTTCTGTCCCCAGTTTGAACGGTAATTTTTACCCGTATTGTCCTGGTTGGCCCAGCCGGTGTAGTACATTTCCGCAGGGACCGGATGGGTAGGTGAGGCGATAGCCAGCAAATAAACCACCATGGTCTCATTCCAGCCGATCAGCCTGTGATTGATCACCCACTCCTGATCCGGCGACCAATGCCAGTATAGAAATTTACTTTCGGGATAACGCCTGAACCAATCCCATTCGGCTTTTTCCCAGATATTGGTTATTTTATCCCTGATCAGCTTTTCCTGGTCATTATCTCCTGAGAAATATTGCCTTGCGGCTAATAATCCCTGAAGCAGAAAAGAGGTTTCCACAAGGTCAGCGCCATTATCCCTTCTGCCAAAAAATGGTTCGACTTTGCCACTCAGGCCATCAATAAAATGGGGATATACGCCATGGAAAGTTTCAGCTCTCTCAAGAAAATTGAGAATTTGGATAAAACGTTGTATGGATTCTTCCCTGGTAATAAATTTTCTTTCCGTACCCACGATCAACGCCATGATCCCAAAACCGGATGCCCCGGTGGCAATCATATTGTGCCGTCCCGGAATATTTTCCCGTGCCAGTCCGCTGTTGGGTTCTGCGCCTTCCCAGTAATACCGGAAGGAAGCTTCCTGCACCATCGTCAGCAATTCCTCGTCGCTCAGCGGCTTTGTTGCAGCCAAGACCGGGGAAGACAGGCTGGCCTCTTCGAAATGGATGTTCAGAAAAGAAATCCTGTATGAATAGTTTTTCCCTGTCTCGCCTGTAAAATCCATATAACGGTTTATGTAAGGCTGCTGAATTCCAACTGCATGATAGCCCACCCCATTTTCAGAACGGTATATTTTTACCAGGTGAATAGTTGAATCGGTAATCTTTTCCCATGAAATATCCACATGCATGGCGTAACCTTTGGCAGACATGATTACCGGGGCCAAAGAGATTGCATCGGAAGGGCCATCAGGCAAAAACTCAATATCATCAATAAAAAGGGTATGCGTGCTATTGCCTGTATCATTATTTTGGGAGAAAACAACGGCGATGGTATTTTCAGGATGATCCGCATCAATATTGTCAAATTGATCCAAAGGGACCAGAACACATTGCCATTGGTCAGCTTTAATTGAAGTGAAAGTATAAGCGGCGGAAAGGCTGCTGTCTTTTCTCATGAATTGCAGTTGTGGCCATTCATTTTCAGAAGTTTTTTCAGAAGGTTTGAATATCCACAATGATAAAAATACCGGTTTCTTAAAGTGATCCATTCCACGTTTATCCTGGTGGTATATAACTGCTTTCCAATCACCTCCGGCGACATTCCGGTATTGCAATTCAAGGGAATTTCCCGGCGTATGAAATATCTCTTCACTTACCGGAAGCCTGCCAACAGTATTTTTAATAGTCGAACCGCCGCTGCAGGTCGTATGACTGAAAAAATAATCACCAGGCATGGCACTGTTGCCAAAAAATGTGTAGATGTAATCGTACTCCTGTGATGTCGCTGAGAGCGAAGTGCACAAATATAATAGGAGCACTGTTTTCCTTAACATAGGTCAAATATTGTTATAAAAAGTCCATTTTCTGCCACTAAATCACTAAAACACTAAAATACACTAAAGTTATTTGGTTGATAATCAACGCACTTATTATTAACGCAAAGAATCACTACAATTGTATCTCAACTATATTATCCTGCTGATCCAACATGGCTAAAAATTGTCCTTTTGGAATAACTGCCCCACCCTGGCGATATTTGTTATCTTCATAAATGAACTTAATAGCTTTGCCGTTAATGGAAACAGCTTTGGGGCTAAAATTACTTTCCTTTATTGCATAAATGAACCTCACAGGATGACCCATAAAATCCATAAAGGCAGAAAAACCATCTAAAGAATGTGGAATTACAGGATCAATAATTATATTTCCGGATTCAGTCCGTAAACCAAGCAATCGTGATACGATCAGGCTGATATAAATGCCAGGACCGCTGGAATAAACCCGCCATCCGCCTTTAAGAGTAATTTTACCCGTTTTTATTTCATCGTATCGTTCATCAGCTTCATAACGACTCTTAAATGTGACATCTGAACTGCTGTAATAACAATTTGACTGGCGAATATCCCCACAGGGCACAATATCCCTGTATGCAACCGGAATTGCCTGACGAAGCGCTTTCAGAAAAGCATCTGCCCTGCCTGTAAGGGCCAGTGATTCTGCATAGCGAATATGTTCATGCACATACATGAGGCCAATCTCGCGACCAAAGAATGTACTGCTTTCGGCTCTCTGAAAAATAGTTTGAATACCCCCTTTGTATTTGAGGGGACGGTCCATCAAACGAGCGCCATCGGGGCCTTTCAGGTGCTGTTCAATAAGTTCCTGGTGGTGCTGAGCCTGTTCTTTTGTAAATATTTCACTGATAATACCACGATTCATCGGCAAAATACTGTACCGGATATTGGTTTTAGCATCACTGGGGTGTAGCAGCACACTGATACTGCGGTCTTCTTCAACCAGGCCATAACCTGCAACTACTCCATCCTTTACCAGGTATTTGTTAAAATCTGCTTTGATCTTTTCACAGATCTCTTTCAATTCGTCAGCTTTTCCTGAATTGCCGCTCTGCTCAAACACCACCTGGTATTGCGCAAAGGCCTGATAATTCATTTCAACCGTCCAGCTTGAAATCATGCGTTGCGCCAATTCCTTGCTGACCGGTTGCAGGGAATCATTCCAATCACCGCCGCCAAAAGGTACTAACGCAGTACCCGGGATAAATGAATCAACTATCATATTGATAAGCCTGTCAACGTGTTCGCTGAGTGGCGTTTTTTCAGCGTTGGCAACACCATTTTCATGGTAATAAGGTAAAATCTCATCAAGGAGTTTCAGATCGCCGGTAACTTTAATATAGTTACTAAGAGCAATAATACACCAGTAAAAAATATCTCCATGAGCGCTATCAGCCCGGATATTTGAGTAGCTGTCGAACATCCACCATTGCGGCCAGCCGCCATCCGGATTCTGATTCGAGAATATGATGCGCAATACTTGTCTGGCTGCATCATACTTCTCCATGCATAACAGCAAGTCAAGCGGTCCCTGGCATACATCGCGCGTGCCCCAGGCAGCCCCGCCGAATTGCTCCAACCCGTAAGGCGTTAAAAAATGAGTAAGTGCATTCATGCCATACCATGGCAGGATTTCCCGGATGGCTGCAATGTCTTCCTGATCCCCTTTCAGAGAGAGATTTAAACACAAGTCCTGCCAGGCAGACCGGGCATCCTGGCAATCTGAAAACCACTGATCATCCGCATCTTCAATTTTAGTTGCCTCAGCAACGGAACATACTTCACCCATAAAACTCATACAAAAATCAGATGTTTCCCGGATGTCGAGGACAAATAAAGAACCCGCCTGGCTTTTGTTATTGGAATATAGCACCTCATCGCCACAAACCTTGTAATCAGCAATAACACTATGAACTATTATCCTGAATTGTGCATGCGGAAATTTGCCTGCAATCATACTATCTGCTTTTGGCCTAGCTACATATTCACCGGTTGTACTGCCCGGGATAATATTCCAGCCATTAGTCTCATCGAAATGATGGGTAATTAACAACTTAACATGATTACCACTGATCACTTTGAAGTCCAAATTGACCTGTGGGGCGGATTTAGATGTCCAGGTGCGAACCTGGAAGCAATAACCGCCATGTTTATATATCCATCGGCAATGATTTAAGCCGATCTCAAAAGCAGAGGGAACTCCAAGCAAATATTGCCGGCCATCAACCTCAACAAAGATCCTTTGCCCTGTTTCCAGTGCCAGGTTAAACTGGCTGGAACAAACGGAAAGCAGAATATTAAAATTAGTATTACCCTGGGTAAGATGCGAATTGAAAACACCATATGCAAATGAGGTTGTGGATACAATATTTTCATCAGGCGCATACCCTGCTTTAGCTTGCATAATATTTCCATGCGGGCGGTCAACCATTATCTCTTTAGCCCGTAACATAACATGGTTGTTTTGCTTGCTGAAAAATGACAACAACTGACCATTTTCTTCTTCGCAATGACGCCTCTCTTTATCAAAAAACCTGTTAAGCTCTTCATCACTTAAATCATCAACCGGTAATAAAGCAGATGAATTAAATAAGTTCCTGACCGGGGTAATCAAATCGTGCGAACCTGCATAAGGAATTTGATCATCAAATTCAAGCATAAGGCCGGTTAAACGATTCAAATCACCATCTGTAGTGGCCTGCGGGTGATCCGGCAAATAAGTCGCGACAAATACACTTTTATGATCATCCCCGGCGGCCAGTTTAAATGGTTTTTCCTGCAAGGCAAGAACAGACGATTCCCCGGAATATTCGCCCCCCAGCTTGTCTGTCAGCAAACCTTCCGGAATTCCGGTTTCCCGGAAGGTTTTGCCATAAAACTGCATGCCATCAACACTTGCTGCGGTCGCTCCGTTTTTACAAGCCATCATTAACCATGGATGACCAACAGATTCTTTCATGTTTTGACGGCAGCATATAACAGAACCATAGTTTTTATCTTCAAGAATACGTCGTTCAAGATATTGGCTTACATAGTACTCGTTGATCAACCCGGCAGTCACCGGCTTTAGCCCGGCGTCCTGTACATGAATTAAATCCAGTTCAACAGCATCGTCAGATATATTTTTAATATCAATACTCCACTGCCAGCTCAAGCTCTTTTTTGAAAGTTGCAGTAAACATGTATATTTGAGGCCAGCCCAGCTGCCTTCAGCAACAAACGCATCTTCTCCTGCTTTGAAGCGACTATTGCTTTCCGGACCAAAAAGGGCTGTGTATTCAAAGGGTTTTGTCCTTTTTCTACAATAGAGGTTTGCTCCTGATCTTGAAAAAGGTGTTGCCGCTTTGAGGCTTATTCTGATCGGATCAGCTTCTATACTCTTCACCGAGCCATTTTCCAGGAAATCGATGGAAAGACCGAAGTGATTCTTGATATTCATTATATTCTCAGACATCTTATTACTTATATTAATCTGCAAAAGCACATTAAAAGAATCTGCGTTCATCTGAGCCTTGATCCGCGTTCATCCGCGAGAACCCTTATAAAATTTCTCGCAGATGTGCGCTGATTTTTTACACAGATTACCGCGAATTACTCAATTCAGGTTTATCCTGAGTGGTAAAAAATCAATTTAACTTCTTCCTTATACTTATGATTGTAATTGAACACAACCCTTTCGTTGTCACAAACCATTTTCACTTCTACTCCATTAATTGTAGCGGATTTTATCTTCACAGCATTCTTTCCCTCCAGGACGATTTCCCCGGCCAGATCACGATCTCCGTACAGGGTAATCTCAAGTTGACCATCAATCTCTGCGACATCGAGAATATCAGAGGTGCTGTGCAGGATCTTTAATCCGTCAGAAACTTCCATGCACACCGGAGTTAATACACCGTATAATGCCGGCCATAGCATCTCATTCTGCGTGTAAGGAATTGTGACAGCTTCACCACTTTCAGGATGAGTATAGGTAACTTTGCCAGAATGTTCTTCGTTGTAGTAATTCCCTACGAAAAGGACGGCGGAATTTTGATCTGTGAAGCGTTCTCTTACAGCGAGATTATCATTGCCGGTTGATGCCTGCCTGAGCTTTGCGCCTGATCTCTTCAGAATTGCTTCATAAACCGGTTTATGTCCTTCCGTGTCAAATCCTATCCAGGTTCCCAGGTGAACCAGGGATCCGCTTCCGAGAGATTTTGTAAATCCACATGCAGTGCCTTTAATAGTCCGGGCAATAATTTCTGCTCCGGAGAGTGATTCTTCCGAATAGGTGATCTGTGGATTGGCGCACTTGATATCTTTCAGGTCATAAATATCGATCAATGGCGAATCGATGATTTCCTTTCCGGATGGCTCCACTGACAAGGCATTGCGAATGATTGTACATGGATTCTGCGACATCTCACGGTCAGGCAGATATGGGAAAAGGACAATATTGCCGCCGGCTTTGGCATAATCAACAATGGTCTGCTGATCCCTGGCATTCATCTCATCCGTGCTGAATGCCCACACCTGTTTATAGTTTCTCAATGAATCTGCAGAAGCCTGAGATAGATCAACCATATCATAATCGATATTAAGGACCTGGAGCACTTTCAGCAATCCGTCGAAATAGGCCGGTCTGCGGATGGCAGTGAACAAGAATTGGAGTTCAGACTCACCTTCCTCAGGCCGTTCCAGCTCCGTTGCATAATATGGAGGATAGAAAAGGACGCATACCTCGGCTTTACGTTTTGCATCAACGATAAGGCTTTCAGAGGTTTTAACAATTTTACTCATGCGTTTGACCAGCGGGAAAGCACCAGTGCGCTTACCTTCCGGCGTGAGCGGGGTGAACCAGTAAAAAGTTTCCCCGGAATAGCCCCTTCGCCTTGGATTGCGGCCCTGTGAGAACATATAGTAGTTCCAGCCGGTCAGGCCATTGGCAATGCTTGCTTTGTAGAAGAGTTCCATCTCATGTGGATTCGTTACCACATGATATTCACGGGAGCCGCTCTGGAACTCAGCAGCTAACAGCGGCTTGTTCCCCTGCATCGCATAGGTTATATCATTAATGATCCGGTCATCATGCATATTGCGGTATGATGAGAATTCCGGAATATGATCGACTCCGAAAAAGATCTCGCTCTTATCCCCGAATAAATCTTCGTACATGGTGATATTGACCGGAAATTCATAGCCATGTCCATAGATCCAGCCGGGAAGATTATGAAATAACGGAACCTTAACACCTCTGTCCCTTGCCATCCCGGTGAGCATTCTCAAATAGTCGCCGTAATAGGTTCTCCAGAAACAATGCCATTCATAATCACGGCCGCGGTCTCCCTTTGATGCATAGGGAAGTTTGCCATCCGGAGGGAGTTCCACATGAGCAAAGTCCTGATAAGCTGTTCCCCACAGACTGTTCACTTCTGCAATACTGGTAAATTTACCTGATAAGTATGAAATGAAACGATCCTTCACTGCATGACCATAGTCTCCCTGATGTGCCAGCCATGAGAATACGCCGATCTCATTGCAGATCTGCATCATGATGACCGGACCGCCGGCTGATATTTCGCGTTCACTGATGAACGGCATGATCTGATCATACCACAGCGTAACCTTTTCCAGGTATTTCTGATTAAACAGACTGACTCCGTCACTTTGAACTATTTCACCTTTACTGTTGCGCATCTTGACCTCGTCACGATATTGATCCAAAAACCAATCTGGCAGTCCGGCCCCCCGGATCTCTGCCAGAATAAATGGCCCTGGTTTCACGATGCAATGTAATCCATGAGCCTGGCATCGCTGAAGCCAACCTTTAAGATCGCGTTCCGGGCATGATTTGCCCTCAAAATCAAAAACGCCCTCCTCTGATTCGTGCCATGCCCATGGAACATAAGTGCTGATAGTAGTTAAACCGGCCTCTTTAGCTGCTTCCAGATGCTTGTCCCACAGCTCGCGCTTAATCCTGAAATAATGAATTTCCCCTGAATTGAGGAACACCTTTTTGCCGTTGAGATAAAAACTATCTTTTTTGATTATAAAAGTCATTCTCTGGTTTTATTTATTTCAATATTTGAATAGAACTAACCGACGGGTTCAATGGAATTAACCGACGGGTTAACCCGTCGGTTATACTATACAGTCGCTGATTCTGTTGCATTTTTTCCTTCTTCTTTTGAACGTTTCATATTTCTTTGCTTGAGAAGATCTTTAATTTCATGAGATCGTTTTTCAGTCAGAGAGTACCGGAGGATAAAGAAAATCGAAAAGATGCCCAATAACAGTGGCAGTCCAATCTCCACCACACGCATCATCAAAAGCGTAAAGGGTGTCTGTTTTGTGAGTGGTACGATTTCGTTTTCAATAATGTCGAGCTCTTTATCCAGGAATTCCGGAGGTAATGTTGTGTTCAAGTTTGCAAGCCGGTTATCCACCCCTGTAATGTTTTGCATAAGCTCTACATAATGCTCCTTGCTGTTTTTGGTTTCCAGGGATTTGGTTTCCAGGTGCGACATGAGCTCATTTGAACGCATTCTGGCTTTCCCGATCAACTCCACAAAGTTTCCTGTTTGGGGTTTGCCGTCTTTCCGGGATTGCAACTCGCTGCGCAACACCCTGATACTACCCTGCAAGGCATCCACTTTTATGACCTGGGTTTCATCAAACATAGTAAATACGATCAGCGCACCCGCGACAAAGCTGGCTAATGCGGTTCCCATTTTTATGAACCACCAGAATATCGAGTAAAAACTTCCCTCCGTGCGACGCCCTGTCTTTAAATCATCTTCGTCACAGATGTCGCCAACCATAGAAGCTCCCAGCGTAAAGAAAAACAGCATGCCGGCAGAAAGCAGTACTGTGGGAATAATGATCAAATAAGGATATGCCGGGTTATAGCAGATAATCTTGGAGAGTTGTGCCAGGCACATGAGTAAAATAGCAATAGTGAGGGTATTCCGTTTACCCAATTTTGGGCTGATCCAGTTGAGGGGGAAGACGGCAAGTACTCCGGTGATGGCCCACACGGTGCCGTTGATTCCGAGCAGATAGGCACCTGCGATTTTGTCACCCCCGAAAACATAAAAAATAGGAATGTATGACCCGAGCAGGTTGACGAAATTGAAGCCCATGGCCAGCGTGAAAATCGTCAGCGTCAGCATGATAAAGTTTTTATTGCTGGCAGTGTGTTTCATATCTTTCCAGAAGGGTGTTTTTTTCTGCTTTGCAGCTTGTTTAAATCCCGGTTCGCGTAAAGTGAAAAACCACCAGAAGGAGAGTGGAATCAGGATAGCCGCGATAAGTATGGAGACATAACGCATCCCATCGACCTCATTGCCTCCTGGGCCCTTGAAAATTTCCATGCTTGCGAGGGCAAAAAGCCAGGGGGTGCTCATGGCAAATAGATTGCCGACAAAACTCTTGGCGCTGAAAAGACGGGTGCGTTCGTGGTAATCGGTAGTCATTTCCATACCAAGGGCACCGTGAGGGATCTCAAAAATAGTACAGGCAGTGAAAAATAACAGGAGTGAAAAGAGAATATAGGCCAGCTGAAACGCATGGAAACCCGTTTCAGTCGGGAACCAGACACGCACCATATCACCTTTTGGGATCCACCAGATGAGGACAAAGCACACTGCAACTAATATTCCGCCTATCAGCAGATAGGGACGCCGGCGCCCCCAGCGGGTCCGGGTATTATCAGAAAGATGACCGATAATGGGATCAGAAAGAGCATCCCACAAACGAGGGATGATCAAAATAACTCCCAGCCAGAAGGCGCTGAGCCCCAGGCTTATATTGCCCATCAAACCCACTAGTATTCCGGCTATGTTGAAGAGGGCAATGGGAATAATGCCTCCGGCGCCATAAGCAGCTAATTGTGAAAAACGAATTCGATCTTCTGGTTTTGTGCCCTGAACCGTGATTGTTTCCTGTTCTTTCATAAAGAAAATGATTGATTTAATACTTAATAATAAATCACTACTTCTGCAGGAAACTCATTTAATAAAATTTTTAGAAAGCCCCGCAGGGTGTGAGGCTCTTTATAATATTCTACTTCAAATATGTAAACCCGAGTTTGTTCAAACCTTTCTGGATTACCGGATCTTTCATCATATAATTCCAGACCAGGCCTGTCCGGAAATTTTCTATCATAATCAGCATGGGACCCTGATCTATGCCTATGAAATCATCATTGATCCAATTAGCTGTTGGATTGAAAGCATCATAAAAACCATATCTGCCCCATAGCTTCTCACCATACTTTTCAATAATTGATTTAATGGTCGGCAGGACTATTTCAGGGGCAAATGGTAATGATGAAAGCGATCCGTAAGGTGCAATTGTTCCATCATCAAAATAATTGTAATCGGGACCGCTCGTTCCTCTTCCTGCATAACCCAAAAACTCCTTATCATCAAAATTATACTTCTCCGTAGGGCCATCACTTGCAGTAACACCCCAGCAAAGCGAATCATAACCAACCCAGCCATGAGGATTATCTATTGCGTATTGTCGTTGAACATAAGTTGCACGGCGGGAGTTTTCAAAGTAATCGATCCCTTTCTCCTTCATGAATGCATCAACCAGGCCTCGACAATCAATGAATGCCTGTGAAAACTGATGACCAAACAAAGGGGGAAAAGCTGCGTGCGAAAGTCCTTCGTAAGGTGTGTACCATTTATAATTTTTTAGCCAGGATTGGTAGCTTTGTTCAACATTTTTCATTCCGGAGCCGGCAGCCAGGACATAAAGGAGCAGGGCTTCGTTATAGCCGCTCCAGCCCATATCATGCAAGCCTTTTTCAGGAGTCCAGCCCATTGAAATCGTATAAGCAAATTCACCCGAAGCAGGCATTTCCATGAAATCCCAATCAATTCTGTCAATTAATTTTCCTGCAAGTAAACGGATTTGGTTTTCAATTTCATTGTCTAAGTTGTAATAGTTCCGTGCAAAGATAATCCCCATCATGAGTAAGCCTGTATCTATGGAAGAAAGTTCACAATTCCATTCACGTGTGCCGGAATCCATTTTCAGAAAATGATAGTAAAATCCTTTGTAACCGGTTACATTTGTATCAGGACTTTGAACGGAATTGATAAAGAAATTAAGAATATTAAGCGTAATCTGTGCTGCTTGCTCACGAGTTATCCAATTTCTTTCAGCACCGATTGCGAACGATGGAATTCCAAAACCTGTTGATGCTATGCTGGAAGGAGCCCAGCTTGCAGTGCGGTCTTTTACAATTCCCCAACCAGGGTGATGTTCATTTAGAAAGAAAAGAAAAGTCATTTGCTGAATTGAATCGAGCATGATCTCTTCATCTCGTGTCAAAGGATAATTAACCTTTCCATGAGATTTGAATACAAGCTGTTGCGGCTGTTCACATGCAGTAAAAGTCAAAACCACAAACAATACAGCTTTACTGATCTTCATATGATTTTTCATTTTTAGTTAATCTCAATAACTAAATCCCAGTTTATCCAACTCCTGCTGCACTTCCACGGTTATACAAATATACATTTAATATTACCGGTATTTTTTCGATTTAGTTCAATAATTGTTATATCTTTCTTAATTATTCGCCGGCCATTTCGATACGATAAGCATTATGGACAACCCGATCCTCGACCAGCTTGAATCCACGAATATCAGGATGGTGGAAGAATTAAGGTATGCCGGTGAGCGAGAGGATACGATAAATGATGACTTACAATGGTAATGGCATTTTCCTTTTTTTTTGGGGGCGAGATCAAGGAAATAAAAATTTTCTAAGTTTTTTTTTTTTTTCCTCAGTAGCTAAAAGAAATGTGTTTATTTTTATGATGAAAAACACTTGCTTTAATTAAATTATCCGGTTATTTTTTTTAGAAAAATTTTAATGAAGATTGGATAAATGATGAGCCATTAAATTTCAAAGTAAGTATGATTGCGTGGACACAAACACAAAAACTCTCAACCAAATACTTAATAACTATAAAACCAATAAAAAAAATGTTATGAAGAACCATCTATTACTAAAACAAGCAATTGGCTGGTTTAAGAGCATGCTATTGCTTTTGCTGGCTATTGCCGGGACTGCAGTATTCGGGCAGGAAAGGAGCATCAGTGGTTCCGTTTCTGACCGATCGACGAATGAATCTTTACCGGGAGCAACAGTATTGATTAAAGGCACATCCAATGGCGCAATAACCGACATGGATGGCAAATTCAGCTTAATGGTTCCCCCTGGCGAAAATACGCTGGTTATCAGCTTCGTTGGGTACGAAAAAACGGAAATATCCGTTGGCAATCAGAGTGTATTCAACATCCAGTTAATTCCTTCAAAAACATCTTTACAGGAAGTGGTTGTCGTTGGTTATGGCAGTACAAAAGTCAAAGATCTGACATCATCCATTACAACTGTCAAATCCGATGACATTATTAAAACACCTGCATCACAGCCTTTACAGGCTATGCAGGGTAAAGTTGCAGGTCTGCAGGTAGTGACCAATGGTGGTCCTGGTGATTCACCCACCATCAGAATCCGTGGTATCGGCTCATTCCCCGGAAGAGAAAACGAATCACCCCTGTATGTCGTTGATGGTATGTTCTTTGATAACATCGACTTCCTGAATCCATCGGAAATAGCGTCCATCTCAGTGATGAAGGACGCATCTGCGGCAGCCATTTATGGAGTCAGGGCCGCAAATGGTGTTGTGTTGATTGAGACCAAATCAGGTGCCTACAACCAGAAAACCGAAATAACCTACAACGGATACTTCGGCTATCAGGTTGCTCAAAATGTTGTAAAAATGGCCAACTCACAACAGTTTACCATTATGGCCATGGAATCAGGATCTGAAGCTGATGAAACATTCATCCTGAATGCCATGCAGCGTTACGGAAGAAGCAGGGTAGATCCCAATATACCAGAGCCCAATACTGATTGGTACAGCGAAATTCTTCACCTTGCACCTATCAGCAATCACAGCCTGGATTTTTCAGGAGGAACAGAAAAAGCCAGGTATTCAGTTGGAGCGAATTATTTCTTCCAGGATGGTATCCTGAACATGAAAAATCAGTACGAAAGAATGAACCTCCGCTCCAAGTTAGATATTAAAGCTACCAAATGGCTTACCATCGGAGGTAATCTTATTTTTAGCAATGCTTTAAAGTATAATGATCAGGCCGGCGCCTGGAACGATGCCTATTTTGCCGTTCCAATTATGCCTGTCTACGATACGATGAATACTGAGGCGACACCAACAAATTACTCAAACGCTCAGGATTTGGGTTACAGGAGTGGTCAGAACCCCTTCCCAGGCATGGATTACAACATCGACCTGATGAAAATCAAGAAGTTGCTCACCAATTTCTACATGGAGTTCAATCTTATTCCCAAAACCCTTACCTTTAAAACCACCTATAATTACGCCTACACAGCAATCGATCAAAGAATTATCAATTTGCCCTGGTTCATCGGGAACAGTTTCCAAAACCCGGATGCAACAATCACACGGAATTTGTCCAATTATAACAACCATATCTGGGATAATATCCTCACATTCAATAAAAGTTTCCATAACCACAATCTGACTGTTATGGCAGGTACTTCCTTTAAAGATGAAGGTTTCATGAGGCTTTCTGCACAAGGCAAAAATTTCCCGACCGATAAGGAACAATCCTGGTACATCGATCAGTCGTTGAATATTCCGGCTGATGCTGTATCGGATGACGGATTAAGGCAGTATGGAATGTCCTATTTTAGCAGAATTGCCTATAATTTTAGTGAAAAGTATCTGCTCTACGCCACTTTACGTGCTGACGGCAGCAACAAATACCAGCAAACCTGGGGATATTTTCCCACCGTAGGTGTGGCTTGGGTAATGACAGAAGAGAATTTCCTGCAGGATAACGATATTGTACCCTTTTTCAAACTTCGGGCAAGCTGGGGACAACTCGGAAACGACCGGATTCAGGCCAGTGACGGTGCTTACACGACAACCGTGATAAATACCACACTTAATGGAATTGTCTATTCCGGAACGGTTGTTTCCAGTGATTACTCGGAGCTCAAATGGGAATTGACTGAAGAGTTTGATGTTGGTTTCACTGCAAGATTTCTCAAGAATAAGCTTTCAGCCGATTTCGATTACTACAACCGTGATACCAAGAATGCAGCTATTCCTGTTTCTATTCCATCAGTAGGTGGAAGTGTCTTAAAACCTGTAGGGGTTATTCGAAATTCTGGAATTGAACTTGCGATCAACTGGAGCGACCAGGCAATAAATGACAAACTCAGCTATAGCATTGGAGCTAACTTCTCAACATTAAAAAATGAGGCCATCGACCTTTATGGCCAGGAATACATTGATGGTGGAACTGCCGAATTCCGTCAACGCACTTACATTGGTGAACCTTTGATGGCATTCTACGGCCGTGAGGTTGCCGGGGTGTACCAGAACCAGGCAGAAATTGAAGCCGATCCGGTGGCTATTGAAAACGGCCTGGTTCCGGGTGATTTCAAGTATGTAGATCAAAACAAAGACGGAAAAATTGACGATGATGACCGTGTCATCCTGGGCTCGTACTTCCCGAAGTTTATGTATGGTGGAAACATCAGCATTAATTTCATGAATTTCGACTTGTCTGCCAGCGTTTATGGTCAGGCCGGTAACAAAATCCTCAACCGTAAGCGTGGTGAAATCATCTGGATATCTGACGGAAATCTCGATGCAGACCTGGTAGAAAACCGTTGGTATGGAGAGGGAACTTCCGACATGTATCCGTCATCCTCAGGTTTGCGCAGAGGTTGGAATCAGAAAATGAGCGATTACTTTGTCGATGACGGATCATTCTTCCGTATTCAGAACATCCAGTTAGGTTACACTATCAAAAACAGCAAGTGGCTGGGAGGTCAATTCCCCGAAACCAGGATTTCATTCACAGCTGAACGTCCTCTGACCTTGTTCAAATACAACGGTTTTACTCCTGAAGTTGCCAACGGTTGGGATACACAGACCTATCCTGTTGCAGCAATATATACTGTTGGCCTGAATGTTAAGTTCTAATTTTTAAACTTTTGACTTATGAAACCATATAAATTTCTCTATATATTAATAACTTTTACACTAATTGTCCTGTTTAGTAATACCGGGTGCAATAAGTACCTCGATGATCCTGCTGAAAACAGAACATTTACGGAGGAAACCGATTACACTATCAGTAGCAATATGATACTGCCCCTGATAGGCACGTATGCAGAATTCAATAACACCGAGTGGGAGGATTTTCCGTTAATTGCAGTTCGCGGCGATGATGTAAATGCAGGGGGACTTGGTGACCAGCAGGATTTTGCCGAGACCGACATGTACAATTACAACAAGGATTTCTGGATGTACAATTCGCTGTGGCAGAATTACTATCAGAATATGTTCTCCGCCAACTCGGCCATGGAACAAGTTGCACTTTACAAGGAGTATGCTTCTGATAAGGCACTTGCTGATCAGTATATTTCAGAAAGTAAAGTCTTGAAGTCATGGTGGTTATTCCACCTCAGTCGCGTGTGGGGCAGCTTGCCTGTTCCACCAAGTTCAGACCCATCTGCCTTGTTTGTCACACCATTATCATCCAAGGATGAAATTATGCAGATGATCTCTGTTTGGATGGATGAAGCAATCCCGAACCTGCCCGCAAAAAGACCCAACGAGCGCACCGACATTCCCGGGGGTGTTACAAAATACACGGCATATGCCTTGAAGGCTCTTGCCAATCTTGAACTTAAAGAATATCAGGCCGTTGCAGATGCAACCGGTGAGATTATCAGTTCAGGTAAATTCTTGCTTGAACCTGATTTTTATGAACTTTTCAAGATCAAAGGCAAGCTGAATGATGAAAATATCTGGGAGATGCAGTATTCCGATCTCGGACAAGGTTCCGGTGACAATTACGCTTACCTGTATGCCTTCTTTGGTCCACAGGGATGGACACCTGAAGTAGCTGGTTCTGCTGATGGATGGGGATTCTGGGAACCGAGTATGAAATATATCAAATTTATGCTCGACAGAGGTGAGACTGTACGCCTGGAAACCAGTGTATTGTTTACTGACAGAGGAATAGCTGAGATCAGAACAGATCCCAACTATGCGAATTTGCCCGCCTGGATATCTAATACAACGCGTTCGGGGGATATAATCAATGATTATGCCCGCGCCTTGTTTGCCAGCGGAAAACATTATCTTCCATCCGATCAGCTGACACCTGGCAGAACCGATTACGGAACGAATAAGAACTTCACTTGCATCCGTTATGCTGAAATTCTGCTCCTGTATGCTGAGGCCCTTACGCAGGGAGCATCGGGTAACGCGGGTACGGCAGATGATGCTGTGAATCTCGTCAGGACAAGGGCCGGTCTGACTCTTTTGTCAGGCGTGACCAATGACCAGGTTATGGATGAAAAGTTCGCCGAACTCGCCATGGAATGGGGTAACCGCTTTTATGACATGGTAAGGCTTGGCAAAACAGATGAGTTGAGTTATGATGGAAGAAGCTTTGCAACAGATAAAACTTTCCTCCCTTATCCGCAAAACCAGGTAGACCAACTGCCTGTCCTGGATCAATAGCAGCATATTTGAACAATTAAAATTTAAAAACATGAAACTTATAAAATACTGGTTTATTTGTTCTCTGATAACAGTGCTGGCTGTATCGTGCGAAAAGGGTCTTGACCCTATAATCCCGGTCTCGCCAAAACCTGATGTATCAGGTCCCACACTTGTGATCAATTATCCTGTCGAGGGGAAACCATTTGTTTCACCCGAAGAAGTAGCTACGATTACCATTAAACTGGTGGCAACAGATGACGTCGAGCTTAAATCGGTAATTCTTCAATTAGATGGAACAGAAATCGGTTCTCTCACTGATTTCAAAGATTACAGGAGGGCTGATGTAAAATTTGATTACGACCTGGGCAGTGGAGATCATACACTGACAGTTACCGCTACCGACCTTACGGATAAAAGCATAACCCAAACGGTCAACTTCAGGAAGATAACCGCCCCGGTTTACATTCCACTTGATGGAGAGGTTTTGTACTTTCCTTTCGATAGTTATTATCTTGATCTTATCACTGGTAATGCCGCTACCCCTGTTGGAACCCCCGGTTTCGCGGCAGGCAAACTGAATGATGCCTATGCCGGAGCCCAGGACGCTTATCTTACTTACCCCAGTGCAGGAATTATTGGTGATAATTTAAGCGCTGCTTTCTGGTATAAGATAAATGCAATTCCTGACCGTGCTGGTATTTTTATGATTAGCCCTCCAACTACCATTGTACTGCAGGATCGCACAAAGGGATTGAGATTTGCCCGGGAAGCAGACGGGATTAAGCAAAAATTTTGGTTTAACATAGGAAATGGAACAGTCGATAGTTGGTTCGTTCCTCCTTCGTTTGATGTCACTGACGATTGGATGTTTATTGCATTTACAGTTTCTGAAAGCCATGTAACAATCTATATAAACGGAGAAATTTCAGTCGAAGGCGATTATGAAGGACCCATAAATTGGAATGATTGCTCTTCAATTTCATTAATGTCAGGTGCTCCGAATGTAATTTATTGGGATCATTTGTCTGATTTGAGTTTGATAGATGAACTGCATATCTTCACCAGAGTAATTTCTGCTGCTGAAGTACAGAGCCTCTACGCAATAAAGTAATTTAATGTACTGAAATCAAATATCTTAAGAAAGAGGGAGAGAGTATTTCATCCCTCTTTCTTTGCTTATCAGGCTTGTAAAAAAATGAAAATCTATCTTAGAAGAGACTATCCCGTCATTCAGGCTTTCACGATCTTTGCGATGGCGTTAATTATTTTTAATGGGGCCTGCAAAAAAGAACCTGAAACGGTAAACAAAAAGCTGGAAGTTGTGTCCTGTTATGTAGGGGACATCCAGCTTCAATATGCAGCTGAAGTACCGGATATACCTCTAAACCAGGATATAAAAATTACCTTCTCCGATGCTGTAGATACAATAACTGCCAAACAAAGCATTACGGTAAAAGATGAAAATAATGTATCTTTTGGTATCAAATTTTACTTTGCTGATGATAACAAAACAGTCGTGTTGAAACATCAACAGAGTTTCACAAAACTCAAGCGATATATTTTAACCATATCACAAACTTTGAAAGGAAACAGCGGGCAGACGTTTTCCGGAACTGAATACAGATTTAAAACGGCCAGTGGTGTTTTTACACTCGAGACGATCACCATTGATAACCGTGATTTTACATCGTCAGGAAATTTCTATAATGTCAGCCGTCAAGGGTTACACTTAGAATTGGAATTCTCTGAAGCGGTCGATACGGCTCAAAGCAGGTCTAAGTTTACCTTATCTGGTGATCCGGTTTTTGATTTAAGCTTTCAGGATGATTTTAAAAAAGTAAATCTTGAATGCGCCCAGGAGCTGGAAGGGTACAAGAAGTATACTTTCGTAATTTCAACCAGTCTCAAATCGGCTTCCGGAAATTCGTTCCAGGGTTTCAGCAACACATTCTTCACTGAAGTGGATTCAACGCTCAAATTTCCCCTGATATCAGATGATGAATTACTTACTCTTTTGCAACGGCAAACCTTCAGCTATTTTTACGACTACGCTCATCCTGTAAGCGGGATGTCCCGTGAGCGATTCAATTCAGGTGATATCGTTACATCAGGTGGTTCAGGATTCGGCGTTATGGCCCTGATTGTGGGCATGGAACGAGGCTTTATTACACGTACCGAAGGGATCAGTCATCTTGAGAAGATCATTGATTTTCTGGAAACCTGTGACAGGTTTCACGGTGCCTGGTCACATTGGATCAATGGAAGCACGGGAAGTGTTATACCTTTTGGAGAAAAAGACAATGGAGGCGACCTTGTTGAAACTGCATACATGGCCCAGGGATTACTGGCCATGAGGCAATACCTCGATCCGGGGGATCCGGTAGAAAATGAACTTATCGACAGGATTACGGCGCTTTATAACGGCATCGAATGGAGCTGGTACACCAGGGGAGGCCAGAATGTGCTTTACTGGCATTGGTCACCAAATTATGGATGGGATATGAATTTCCAGATTCGAGGGTACAATGAAACACTTATTACTTATATCATGGCAGCCTCTTCACCCACTTATACCATCTCTGAACCGGTTTACCGCCTTGGCTATGCAAGTAATGGAGCAATTGTGAATGGGAAATCATTTTACGGTTATGTACTTCCTGTTGGATATGATTATGGTGGTCCGTTGTTTTTTGCGCACTACTCTTTCCTGGGACTTGATCCGCGTAACCTGACAGATGTGTACGCCGATTACTGGACGCAGAACGTCAACCATTCACTGATTAACTGGGCCTACTGTACAGATAATCCAAAAGGATTTCCGAATTACAGTGAACATTGCTGGGGGCTCACCGCCAGCGATATTCCCTCGGGTTATGGTGTAAGCGAACCCACCAACGACAGGGGAGTCATTACGCCGACTGCCGCTGTATCATCTCTTCCGTACTCACCTCAACAATCCATGAATGCGATCAGGTTTTTCTACTATATTCTTGGTGACCGTCTTTGGGGAGAATATGGCTATTATGATGCTTTTGACGTTCACGCAGGATGGTGGGCTGATTCATTTATCGCCATTGACCAGGGTCCTCAAATCGTCATGATTGAGAATTACCGCACCGGTTTAATCTGGAACCTGTTCATGAGCGCTCCGGAGGTTCAGGCAGGGTTGGATAAACTTGGATTTTCGTACTAATGATGGCAAGATAATCAGCGTCGATTAACAACCTGTTAATAAAATATACCCTAAAAAGTTGAGGGTATTTTCTACTTTTACAAAAGACAGCCCCCACCCCTTCCCTCCGGGTCCCCGCGAAAACGGGGATCCGGAGGGAGTAAGGGAGGGGGCTAACTCAAAATTCAAAATTATAATAAATGCCGCGAAAAAAAAGTAAAGTCGCCAAGATTTTCGTGCTCGATACCTCTGTTATTCTTTATAACCACAATGCTATTTACAGTTTTGAAGACAATGATATAGCCATTCCCATCACAGTACTGGAAGAACTTGATAATTTCAAGAAAGGCAATGATACCAAGAATTTCGAGGCGCGGGAGTTCATCAGGATCATGGACCGCCTTTCGGCGAGCCATTCCCTGACCAACTGGATAGAGATCGACAGCCAGGGCGCCGGATGTTTCAGGGTGATCATGAACGAGAACGAAAGCCCTATCGATGCCCGTGCGATCTTCGATGGCAACAAACCGGACCATCGTATCCTCAACGCGGCGATGGTCATGCAGGCAGAGCACCCGCTGCGGCCGGTTATCCTGGTAACCAAAGATATTAACCTGAGGCTGAAAGCCAAATCGCTCGATATCCAGGCGGAGGATTATGAAACGGGAAAGATCCAGGATCTTGAATCGCTTTACCCAGGGAAGTCAACGCTTGAAGGAGTGGATAAGGGCGTCATTGACAAACTTTATTCCGAAGGCCTGATTGACCCGATTGACATAGGCCTTGAAAATCCAATCCCGAACCATTATTTCATTCTTAAGAACGGAAACTCATCGGCCCTTGCCTATTTTAATCCGATTCTCGGAAAAATCGAAAGAGTGGAAAAAACTCAGGCCTACAAGATCACCCCGCGTAATGCCGAGCAGGTATTTGCCCTGCATGCCATCCGCAACCCGCGGGTGAAGCTGGTCACGCTCCAGGGAGTTGCCGGAACGGGAAAAACATTGCTGGCGCTGGCAGGAGCACTCGATCAGAAAAAGAATTATAAGCAGATTTACCTGGCGCGGCCGATTGTGCCGCTGAGCAACAAAGATATTGGTTACCTCCCCGGTGACATTAAGGACAAACTTAGTCCTTACATGGAGCCGTTGTACGACAACCTGAAGTTCATCCAGAGCCAATACAGCGAGAGCGATAAAGAGTTTAAAAAGATCACCGATGCGCTGGAAAGTGAAAAGCTGGTGATCACCCCGCTTGCATTTATCCGCGGCCGGAGCATTTCCAACGTTTTCTTTATTGTTGATGAAGCGCAAAACCTCACCCCGCACGAGGTGAAAACTATCATCACCCGCGCAGGAGAAAACACCAAGATCATCTTCACCGGCGACATTTACCAGATCGACACACCATACCTGGACGCGCAGAGCAACGGGCTTTCTTACCTGATCGACAAGATCAAGCACCATCCGATCTATGCACATATCAGGCTGGAAAAAGGCGAACGGAGCGAGCTGGCGAATCTGGCCAACGATTTACTGTGAGAAAAAACATAAGTCAACGGATTTTTTTGGTACTTATCGGTTTAACGATAATGTCAGTAAACTGTAAAGGACCAGGGCCGAAGGAAAAAACTTCTGAAAAACCGGTCTCAGAAACATCTTCCATTGTCATTCCTGCCTTCAATGCCGATTCGGCCTTAGCATTTGTCAAAGCTCAGAATGATTTTGGGGCGCGTGTGCCGGGAAGCAACGCCCATGCTGCCTGCGCTTCCTGGCTGAAAAACATACTGCTGACTTATACCCCTCATGTGACGGTCCAGGAGTTCAAATCACGCGTTTACAGCGGGCAGGTTTTCACCGGGAAGAATATTATCGCCTCTTTCAATCCGGCTGGCAAGGCACGCATTATGCTTTGCTCCCATTGGGATTCCCGGCCTTTCGCTGATCACGATCCCGATCCATCCAGGCGGGACGAGCCTGTTATGGCTGCCAACGACGGTGCCAGCGGTGTGGGAGTCCTTCTGGAAATAGCCAGGATCCTTAAAGACAGCCAACCCAAAGTGGGTATCGACATTATCTTTTTTGACCTGGAAGATTATGGCCCTCCGCAGGACAGCCAGACAGAAGAAGCTAATGAAAACTGGGGACTGGGCTCGCAGTACTGGTCAAAAAACCCTCACATTCCAGATTACCGGGCCAGGTTTGTCATTTTGCTCGATATGGTCGGGGCTTCTGATGCAAAATTCCGCCGGGAAGGGTTTTCCATGTATTATGCCCCCGATAAGGTCAGGAAAGTATGGGACATCGCCGCCGGTCTTGGCTACCAGGATTATTTCCTTGACGAAAAAGGCGGCTATATCAACGACGACCATTATTTTATCAACGAGATCCGGAAAGTTCCCGCTATCGACATCATTCATCTCGATCCATCTTCCTCCAATGGCAGCTTTTATGAATACTGGCATACTACCGGCGATACCTTCGATAAAATCGATAAGAAAACGCTTCGGATTGTGGGGGAAGTTCTTGTGAAGGTTGTGTTTACGGAGAAATAAAAAACTAGCTTTATGAAAAAATCGATCATTTGCCTAATTATCTTCTTCCTGGTATTTATTAATGTGGCCTTCTCCCAGCCGGTCTTTCCGCCAAATATGCCAGTCTTCGACAGTTCGTTGGTGGCCCGGGTCGATATCATCATTGACCCCGATACGCTGGCTTTTATTTATGATAATCCCGAAAGTGAAATCGATTTCCGGGCTTCATTCATTTTTAATAACGGCACAATCCTCGATACCGTGGAGGAGGTCGGCTTCCAGCTAAGGGGCAATACATCACGCTATTCACTCAAGAAATCTTTCAGGGTGTCGTTTAACACCTTCATCCAGGGCCGAAAGTTCCATGGCCTGGAAAAAATGAACCTTAACGGCGAACATAATGATCCCTCCATCATCCGCTCCCGCCTTTGCTGGGAAACACTTCGCGGATATGGGATTGCAGCGCCCCGCGCCAGTCATACGGAAGTTTATATCAACAGCAATTATTACGGCCTGTATATCATCGTGGAGCATATTGATGAACAACTTGTGCAATCGCGGTTTGGCAATAATGACGGCAACCTTTACAAATGCCTCTGGCCGGCCGATCTTGATTACCTCGGCAGTGACCCCGATCTTTACAAATACACCTCCGGCGACCGGAGGGCATATACCCTCATCACTAATGCCGAAGAAGATGATTATACGGATATTGCCCATTTTATTGATGTCCTGAATAATACACCTTTAGCTGAGCTCGCCTGTGAACTCGATAAAATATTTAACCTCGAGGACTACCTGAAAATCATGGCGGCCGATATCATTACCGGCAACTGGGATGGATATATCTACAACAAGAATAATTTTTACCTGTATCACAACACCGCCACCGGGAAATTTGAGTATATGCCTTACGACCTTGATAACACATACGGTATCGATTGGATGAGCATCGACTGGGGAAACCGGAACATATATGACTGGGAGATGCACGACACTGAAGTCAGGCCATTGTACACAAGATTGTTAGAAATCCCTGAGATCCGTGACCGGTATTCCTGGCAAATGCAGCAGCTTCTGGATCTTTTGGCCGATGAGGATTCCCTGTTTGCCCATATCGACCAGATCAGGAATATGATCAGTCCTTACGTGATTGATGATCCTTTCTACCCGCTCGATTACGGCTATAGTTTTGCCGATTTCATAAATTCCTACAACCAGCCTCTTGGCGGACATGTCGCCTACGGCCTGAAACCATATATCCAGACGCGCAAGGCATCGGTCATTGAACAGCTTGACCTGAATAATATCCATCCTGTTATCAAATACATAAACCATTCAGTTGCAGTCCCGGGTCTGCCATATAGTGTCAGTGCGTTTATTGAAGATGAAAACCCGGTCCCTTCCGTGAAGCTGGCATACAAGATCAACAATGGCACGATGCAATACAGCGTGATGTTTGATGATGGAAACCATTCGGATGGCGAAGCGGGAGACGATACCTACGGCTGTATCCTTGCTCCGTTGCAGATGAATACTGAGCTTTCCTGGCAGGTAAGTGCAACAGACAACCTTGAAAACGCTTCCCTGCTTCCCTGCGATCCGGTGGTAGAATTGCTTCAGCCTTCAACAGATCCCCAGATCTTCATCAACGAATTGATGGCGGCAAATGACAGCACCATTGCTGATGAAAATGATGAATATGACGACTGGATCGAGCTCTTCAACGGCGATAGCGAGCCGGTATGGCTGGGAGACAAATATCTTTCCGACAATATGAACAATCCATCGAAATGGAGATTGCCTGATGTGACGCTTCAACCCGGCGGATTCTACCTCGTCTGGGCCGATAACCAGCCCGGGCAAGGACCGGCACATACCATTTACAAGCTGGATGCCGCTGGGGAAGAAGTTGGTCTTTTCGATGCCGCATCAACCGGTTATTTTCTGCTCGATAGTTTGAGCTTCGGGCCGCAGATAGCTGATATTTCCATTGGCCGCCAGACTGACGGCGGGCTACCTTGGGTCAATTTCAATGAATCTACCCCGGGCTACAGCAATACGGCCAACAACCTGCCGGAAGAGATCATTCACAGGCATGACCTGTTAATCTATCCCAATCCTGTACGAGACGGGATGATCTATTTCCGGGAGCCATTCACCGGCAGGATAACAGATACAGTTGGAAGGACAGTCTGGAATGGCCGCGAAGCAGTAAAAGCCGATGTCATCCATTTCCCTGCAGGGATTTACCTGATTGTCGATTCCCGGGGAAACCGGGCGAAGATGATGATCCCTTGATCAATTCCCACGGGCAAACTTCTGATGATAATAATCGATAAAGATGGAAGGTTTTTCCCGTTCCAGGAAAATGCTTTCTTCATCCGGCAGTGGCTGGTTCCGGCTATCGATCCGGATGCCCCTGGCCTGGTTCAATTGCAATGGCGTCAAAGTCAAATCATACCGGGAATTTTGTTCTTCCCATTTTTCCTGTATCCATTCATATATCAGGGTTGGATCATAAATTTCAAAATGCTCATAGCTCGCAGTATCTGAGTTATAATTCCCGGCCCAGCTTTTATGTTTTTTTATATCACTGAGCCTTACATCATTGAAATTATTATAAGGCCCGCCGATAAGCTCCATGGGGATATTGATCTTAACAATCCATTCATCGAATTCTTCTTTCAGAAGCCCGGCTATATCGAGAAAACTAACAACAAAAGCTGAACAGCCGGAACCTTCTCCTTTATACCTTGGCCAGAATGCCCCGCCATAGCGCGCACCACGAGAACCGTTGCTGTCGATACCTGCTTTATAGGACTGATAAAACTGAAGCAGCCTTTCAGTTGCTTCATCACTGATAAAAAATGTCATGAAAGCCAATTGCCCTTTCCTGGAATACTTTTTTACTTTGTTATCGAGGTCAGCACAGGTTTCAAGTTTGCCTTCCGTATCGGCGCCGAGTATTGCAAGGCCATAATGTTCTTTTAAAACCAGGTTTTGCTGCTCTTTTCCTGAAGCTAACCGCATGCCGGTGAAAATCCTCCCGGATGAAAGAGGAGTTTGTAACTCTACAAAAGCATGCCCGAGTAAATATTTTTCTTTTTTAAAAAAGTTACGTTTAAAATTCCCGAAAAAACTCTTACAGAGGGTACGAGGAGATCTCCAGTCATACTTAACCGTTGCAGGAATTACATAAATGGTCAGTTTGTTTTGGCCGAATGCCGCAGAGTCTTCATTGTAAGTTTGATACAGCGAATGAACACTGGAACCGGACTGGCCCAGGATAGCTGCAATAATAAGAAAAAGCCATATTGTGAGAAGGATTCGATTTGTCATAAGTGCGTTGTTTTAAAAAACCAGCGTGAAAACCGTTCCTTCTTCCGGCTTTGACCTGACAAGAATACTTCCTTTGTGAAGGTGCATGATCTGGCGTGATAGACTCAGCCCGATTCCATTGCCGTGTTTTTTTGAAGTGAAGAACGGCATAAAGATTTTATCCATAATGTCGGGCATGATGCCGGTCCCGTTATCCTGAAAATCAATGATCACCCTATTGGCGTTGTTGTTGGTTGCCAGGATGGTGATTTTAGGGTCTTCGGCCTCTTTTACGGCATCGATAGCATTGAGCATCAGGTTTATGACAACCTGGTCGATCAGGTCGGGATCGGCGGTGACCATAAGATCAGGAGGAAAGACCTTGCTGGAGCAGGCGATGCCCAGTTCTTCCATTTTCGGCTTGAGCAACAAGCCGCAACGGTCAAAGAGCTCTGAGATCCGAAAATACCGGAAATTAGGTTTGGGGATGCGGGTCAGATCGCGGTAAACCTCCACGAAGTTCAGCAAACCTTTGCTTCGGTTCTGAATGGTCATGATCGCCGATTCGACGCTTTCGATATCTTCTTCATTCAAAACATTCATCTTAATCTTACCGTCCTCCCGTCTTATTGTCATTTCATAGACCGTTGAAGCCAGTGAAGTGATAGGTGTAATCGAATTCATGATCTCATGGGTAAGCACACGGATCATTTTCTGCCAGGATTCGATTTCTTTTTCATCAAGTTCGGCACTGATATTCTGTATGGAAACCAGTGTGTAATCCTCGCCGTGCATCCTGAATCCGGCAGCTGTCATGGAAAGCTGCAGCAATTCATCCCCGGTGATAACCTTGAAAAGTGTGCTTTCGCCCGGCTTTAATCCCATCAGGGTGGAGGGGAGATCGTCTTTGATTTTCCCAAGATCAGAAATGAAACGGATATTCCTGATATTTAATATCCTGTTCATGGCTTGATTGACCACTTCGATTTTACCGTCACCTTTAAAAACAATTATCCCAATCGAAACATGCTGTATAACCGTTTGTAGGTAATTGAAATGTTCTTCCTTTTCGGTCCGGTATTTCCTGAATGCATCAATTACCTGGTTAAACTCCCGGGAAAGATCTTCGAAACTTTTCCCCAGCCCGGGATCGGAAAAAGAGCTGGAGAAATCGGCATAACGTATGCTTTCAAAGAAGCGCGTGAGCTTTCGATTTGTTCTTTCAACGAACCTGAAAAGAAGGATGACTTCCATGATGAATAACAATCCGATTATAATTGCTGAAAACCTGTAGCGTGGCATTTCAAGGAGGAGAAAAAACAGAAACACCGTGAGAGCCAGCAGAATGACCCTCCAGGCAATAGCTATCCGGAAACGGTTAAAGACCATATTTTTCAATTCTGCGGTATAATGAAGCGCGGGTAAGGCCCAGCTCTTTGGCAGCTTTACTGATGTTTCCGCCATGTTTATCGACAACCTTGCGAACCAGCATCCTTTCAGCTTCTTCCAGATTTATATTATCCAGATCAAGGCTGTCACTTTTGTCATCACCTGGAGAGGAAAGAAAGAAATCATGCGGCTGAAGGATATTCGAATCGCTCATAATGATGGCCCGCTCCACGGAATGTTGCAGTTCACGGATATTACCCGGCCAGTCATGTTTTTTAAGCCTTGCGATGGTATCTTCGCTGACTCTTTTGGCCGTGATCTTGTATTTCTTACAATAGATTTCGAGGAAGTGATCGAGCAAAAGCGGCAGATCCTCAATCCTTTCGCGCAGGGAAGGCACATGCACTTCAACCGTGTTGATCCGGTAGAGCAAATCCTGGCGGAATTTACCCTCTTTCACCATTTGGTATAAAGGCATATTAGTGGCACAAATCAGGCGGATATCAATAGGGACCTCCTTATTAGTTCCTAGCCTTACCACATTCCGGTTTTGCAGGACGCTCAGCAGTTTGGACTGCAGGGATAGCGACAGGTTACCGATCTCATCAAGGAAGATGGTTCCTTTATTGGCAGCTTCGAATCGCCCCGGGCGGTCTTCTTTTGCATCGGTAAAAGCTCCTTTTTTAAAGCCAAACAGTTCACTCTCGAAAAGGGATTCGCTGATCGCTCCCAGGTCAACACTGATGAATACTTCGTCTTTCCTGTTGGATGCACGATGGATAGCACGGGCAATCAGCTCTTTCCCGGTGCCGTTTTCACCCAGGATCAGGACATTGGCCTCAGTAACAGCCACTTTTTGTGCTGAGGTCAGAACTTTTTGCATGGCTGATGAATTGCCGATAATAGTTTCGTAAGGCTGGTTCTGGTCAGCCATCAGTACTTTCTGTTTAGTCCGGAGATCCTGGAGTTCCACTTTCGACTGCCTGAGCTGCATCGAGGTTTTAATAGTGGCCAGCAGTTTCCTGTTTTCCCAGGGTTTAAGGAGAAAGTTGGTTGCACCCTCTTTGATGCCTTGCACCGCCAGCTCGATGTCGCCATAACCGGTGATGAGGATCACCACGATAGCGGGATCGGTCTCCAGGATCTTGTTGAGCCAATAGAATCCTTCCTTTCCGCTGGTTGCATCAGGGACGAAATTCATATCAAGCAGGACCATGTCGTAATTTTCGCTGTTGATCAGGTTGGGCAGGTTCTCCGGATTCTCTTCCGTATGGACCACTTCAACATGTTGCTTTAAAAATAGACGGGCGGCCAGTAAAACATCTTTGTCGTCATCGACAATAAGTACCCGGGCGGGTATTTTTTCCTGAATTTCATTCATAGGTCAATAATCTACCGAAATAAAAGCTAAAGGTAAAAATTAATGTTCGCCAGTGTACAAAAAACTGCACGATTTTGAACACCCTTTTTAAATTCTATCATTATAAAATATTATTAATCAGTAGTATATAGTGAATGGCACGGATTTAGTTTAAATTAAAAAACCCAAAAACCAGATTTCATGGACCGGATCATTGAAAAGAAGAAATGGACTACTAAAAAGATACTTCAGTACACTGCTTTAGCGGTTTTTGTTTTTTTCCTTCTTTATCTTTTTTTATTCCTTGACCGGTCGAGCCGGCTTAATATTGAAAAAGACCAGGTAACCATCGCTACGGTCACGCTGGATAATTTCCAGGAGTTTATTCCGGTGGATGGCGTGGTCCAGCCCCGCACCACCATCTATATTGATGCAGTTTTGGGAGGTACTGTTGAGAAGAAGTTTGTGGAAGATGGCGCTGAAGTGAAAAAAGACGACGTTATTCTGCAACTTAGCAATGCAAACATGCAGTTGAGTTACATGGACCAGGAAACCAGGATGTATGATGCCATCAACAACTTGCAGAATTCCCGTATTGCCCTCGAGCAAAATAAATTCCTCCGTCAGAAAGAGATTACCAACCTGCTCTACCAGATAGACGAAGTGAAAAATGAATATGAACGGGCTCAAAAGCTTTATGATGAAGGAGTTTATACCTTAAAGGAATACCAGGATGCCAAAAGGGATTTTGAGTTTTCCAGCAAACAGCTTTCGATCAGCCTTGATTTGCAGCGGCTTGATTCGATTTCGACTGAAGAACAGAAGCGGCAGATTTCTGCTTCCGTCGACCGGATGAAAGCGAACCTCACCCTTTTAAGGAGTAATATGGAAAAGCTATTGGTAAGGGCCCCTGCTGACGGGGTTCTTTCTTCCTTTAATGTCGAAATAGGAGAAACACGGTCGGAAGGTGAACGGTTAGGCCAGATTGACATCATGGACGGTTATAAGATGCGTGCCAGCATCGATGAGCGCTATGTTTCAAGGGTAATGCCCGGGCAGGAGGCAGAACTCGATTTCAGCGGTAAGACTTATCAATTATACGTGAACAAGATCTATACCGGTGTCACGGGCGGGGCTTTCCAGGTGGACATGCTATTCAAGGATGAAGCTCCGGATAACATCAAACGGGGGCAGACCATCCAGATGCGGTTGCAATTCAGCACGCCCGCCGAAGCCCTGATCCTGAAAAGAGGCGGCTTTTTCCAGCAAACCGGCGGAAACTGGGTTTATGTTGTGGATCCTTCCGGTGATTATGCAGTTAAAAGAAATATCAAACTGGGCAGGCAGAATACCAGGTATTATGAGGTACTGGAAGGACTGGAACCAGGTGAGGAGGTGATCATCTCCTCTTACGACAACTTCGGTAATAAGGATAAACTGGTGCTGAAATAATAACAAATAACCATCACTATGCGCGAAATAGTTATTGTAGTCCCGGATTTTGAACCTGAGCAAAATGTAGAGATCGAGGTAACGATCAATGGCCGGAAAAAGGTCATTCATTATAAAGTCGAACTGCTGCATTTCGAAGCAGAAGGAGCACCACCAAAAGATAAAGTGACTGTGCTGAAGCATAAGATTGCATCCCATGAGAAAGATTGGGAACTGGTGGAGATCGGGGCGCCTATAAATGATAAGGTGCCCCTGATGTTCAGAAGAAAAAGTGAAGCCACGGTCTGAGCCAGTAAGCCATCACCTTGAAATATGAATAAGAAATACCGGTCGATATTATTTCTGATGATCCTTTTTGGGATGATAAGCGGCATTAACGGACTTATCGCGCAGGAGAAGCGTTTTTACGAAGCTGCACGAATTTCAGGGGATGCCCTTGTGATCGATGGCAAGGTGGATGAAGCAACCTGGGATTCACCAGGCTGGGAAGGTAGTTTCATCCAGCGTGAGCCTTATGATGGCAAAGCCCCTACCCAATTGACTGAATTTAAAATTATATATGATGATGAGGCTCTTTATATTGCCATACGGGCCTATGATACGGAACCGGACAAGATCGAAAAGCGCCTTACACGCCGGGATGAAATGGAAGGTGACCTGGTCGGCGTTCATATTGACAGTTACTATGATCGCAGAACTGCTTTTGCATTTTTAGTTAATGCATCAGGTGTCAAGAGCGACTATTTTATTTCAAATGACGGGGAAGAAGATTATACATGGGACCCGGTGTGGTATGTTAAAACATCCATTGATTCACTCGGGTGGGTCGCCGAAATAAAGATTCCCTATACCCAGCTGAGGTTTGCGAAAGCTGAGCAATACCGCTGGGGCCTTAATGTCGGGCGAATTCTGTTCAGACTGGATGAATTGTCGCTTTGGCAACCCATTCCGATGGATGCGTCAGGCTGGGTCAGCCAGTTTGGCGATCTGAATGGGATCACCGGTGTCAAGCCGAAAAGGGAGGTGGAACTTCTTCCTTATATCATGGGAAAGATTGAAAATTATGAGAAAGAAGAAGGAAATCCCTATGCCGACGGCAGGGATTACGGTTTCAATGCCGGCCTTGACGGCAAGGTGGCTGTCACCAACGATCTGACGATGAATTTCACCATAAACCCTGATTTCGGGCAGGTTGAAGCCGATCCCTCTGTTGTTAATTTAACGGCTTTTGAGACTTTCTACAGTGAAAGAAGACCTTTTTTTGTCGAAGGGAACAATATTTACGATTACCAGTTAACAGGGGGAGAAGGCTCGATATCCCAGGACAACCTGTTTTATTCCAGAAGGATTGGAAGACAGCCTCATTATGAGCCGGAAATTGCAGAAGGTGAATTCCTGAAGATGCCCGGAAATAGTGCAATCCTCGGTGCTTTCAAACTATCCGGAAAGACAAGCAACGGATGGTCAGTCGGGGTGATGGAAAGTGTTACAAAAGAAGAGCATGCGCTAATCGATTCTGATGGGGTTGAAAAAAAGGTTACCGTTGAGCCCTGGACCAATTATTTCAATGCCCGCCTGCAAAAAGATATCAACCAGGGTAAAACTATCCTGGGTGGCATGTTCACAGCCACAAACCGCTTTATCAATGATTCAACCCTTGATTACCTGCCTGGTTCAGCCTACACAGCGGGGCTTGATTTTACCAACTATTGGAAAGATAAAACTTATTATTTTAACCTGAAAGGCTCTTTCAGCCATCTTACCGGTAAACCTGAGGCAATATCAGAGGTACAGCAGTCACCGGTGCATTATTACCAGCGGCCCGATATCAGCCATGTTAAGTTTGATTCCACCCGGACTTCATTATCCGGGTATGGGGGGACCGCAGAATTTGGGAAACAGGGCGGCGGGCACTGGCGTTATGAGGGCAGGGTTACCTGGCGTTCTCCCGGCCTGGAATTGAATGATATGGGTTACATCCGCCAGGGCGATATCATCCAGCAGGTTCTATGGGCCGGCTATGAGATTTGGGAGCCGTTCGGCATTTTCAGGTCATATAATGTTAATGCCGATCAATATACCGCATGGGATTTTGGAGGCAATTTCATATATCAGGGCGGGGAACTTAACCTGAATTTGGAGTTTAAAAATTATTGGGAGTTCAGTGTTGGAGGAGAATTTCAAGGGCAATCGGTCGACCGGTATAACCTGCGCGGGGGACCAACATTGAAAACACCGGGTGGCATGACATGTTATGGATTCATGGAATCGGATTCCCGTAATAAAATCGTCGCGGAACTGGGAGCGATCTATTTTCTCAGCAACTTTGACAATGGTGAAATGACCCGATTATCGCTGGAACTTACTTACAGGCCATTTAAAGCATTGCAACTGGCAGTTGAGCCTGCTTATGAATTTGGCCACGACCGTCTTCAGTACGTGGAAACGATCAGCGAAGTCCCCGGAAACCGTTATATCATGGCCCGCATCGACAACCATATCATAGAAGCTGATATTCGGGTCAATTTTAGTATAACTCCCGATCTGACCATTCAATACTGGGGACAGCCATTTGTCTTTGCCGGCAGATACACTGAATTTAAGAGAGCATCAGAAACAATGGCGTCGTATTATTATGATCGCTTTCATCTTTTTAGCCCAGATGAGATTGATTATGATGCAGTAAATGAAATTTACCAAGTAACGGAAACAGGCGAGGAAGGTTTAAATTACAGCTTTGACAATCCCGATTTCAAGGTATTCGAATTCAGGTCAAACCTGGTGTTCCGGTGGGAATATATTCCCGGATCGGCGGTTTACTTTGTCTGGTCGCAGGGCAGAATGGGGGATGACAACATTGGGGAGCCAGATTTCGGGAATGACATGGATGCCCTGTTCAATATCAAACCGCACAATATCTTTTTAGTGAAGTTCACTTACAGATTGAGTTTATGATAAGATTTTACTGTAACAGAAAATAATTAATAACCGTCTAAGACATAAAACTGAAAGAAATGATTAAAACTGTCAATTTAACCAAGGTATTCCGCACAGACGAAGTGGAGACAACGGCGTTGAACAATGTTAGCTTTAGCATCAAGCCGGGAGAATTTGTAGCCATCATGGGTCCCTCAGGATGCGGCAAATCCACTTTGCTTAATATCCTCGGCCTGCTCGATAATCCTACTGGCGGGGAATACTTCTTTAACGGGGCCGAAGTATCCCGTTTTACCGAACGGCAGCGGGCCCGCATGCGCAAGGAAAATATCGGCTTTGTTTTCCAGAATTTCAACCTGATCGATGAGCTTAATGTATTTGAAAATGTCGAATTGCCCCTGATTTATCTGGGCCTTTCAGCAACAGAGAGGAAGAGAAGGGTGGCTGAAGCGCTTGAGCAGATGCAGATCACGCATCGCAGGAAGCATTTTCCGTTACAGCTTTCCGGTGGCCAGCAGCAGCGTGTAGCCGTTGCCCGTGCCGTCGTTGCCAATCCCAAACTGATCCTGGCCGATGAGCCTACCGGAAACCTTGACTCCGCAAATGGCGAGGAAGTGATGAACTTGCTCGAACGCCTGAACCAGCAAGGGACATCCCTTATTATAGTGACCCACTCACAGCGTGATGCCGAATACGCCCATCGGATTGTCCGCCTGTTCGATGGCCAGATTGTTACGGAGAACATCAGAGCTTAGTTCAAAGATCAAAGTTCAAAGGGCAAAGTTGAGTTTTGATTTGAAATTCAACAATTTAACAATTTAGCAATTTAACAGTTTAACAGTTTAACAATTTAGCAATTTTTACAATGTTAAAAAACTTCCTCCTTTCCGCCTTCCGCAATTTATTGAGAAATAAGTTCTATACTTTCCTCAATATCCTGGGGCTTTCCATTGGCCTTGCCGCATTTATCTTCATCCTGTTGTATGTCAGGGATGAAATTACTTACGACAAGCACCATGAGAAGCATGAGAGAATCTATCGCATCGAATCGGATTTTAATATCTCCAATCGTCACGACAGGTTTGCCGTTGTCCCGGTTCCCATGGGCCCTGCATTCAAGCTTGAGTTCCCTGGAGTGGAGGCTTTTACGCGTCTCAACCAGGTGGGTAATGCCCTGTTCAGATATGGAGATAAGGAATATTATGAGGAGGACTTCTATTTTGCTGATTCTAATGTTGCTGATGTATTTACGATCAAATTCCTGATGGGCACACCGGAAAAAGCGCTTACTGAGCCTTTTACTATGGTACTCACAGAGAAGATAGCCAGGAAATACTTTGATGATAAGAACCCGATCGGTGAAATGATCCAGACAGGTTCAGGGAGGTCTTATAAAGTCACGGCAGTTATTGAAGATCAGCCTTCCAATTCGCATTTAAAATATGATGCGCTCTTATCCGTTGCATCGCTCGAAGAGATTATCGGCCGCAATAACTTTAACAGTATGGAGCCGATCGCTTTCTGGAATATCGGGGTTTATACCTTCATTCTGTTGAATGAAAACTCGGACATGAAAGGCATCGTGGATAAATTTCCGGCTTTTTATGCGAAATACATGAAACCTATCGGTGACCAGATCAACGCGAGTTTTGATCTTCGTTACACACTCCTGGCCAAAACCCATTTTACGCAGGGGCTTGGCGCTGAATTGCCTTCGGGCAATATGGCTTATATTTACATTTTTACTGCGGTTGCTTTCTTTATCCTGCTTATAGCCACTATTAACTATATGAATATGGCCACGGCCCGTTCAGCCAACAGGGCGCGCGAGGTCGGCATGCGAAAGGTAGTCGGTGCATACAGGAGTCAACTGGTCACCCAGTTCCTTTCCGAATCGGTCATCATGGCTGGATTTGCCCTGGTCATAGCCCTTTGTATCGTTTTCGTCCTGCTTCCCGATTTTAACCAGCTTTCCGGCAAATCGCTTGAATTTTCATTATTCACACAGCCTGCCGTGATCGGGATGGTCCTTTTGATCACCTTGTCGGTTGGTGTTTTCTCGGGTAGTTATCCGTCTTTCTATCTTTCTTCGTTCATCCCAATGACCGTTTTAAGGGGCACTGTTTCAAAAGCAGGTAAAAAAAGCGGATTCCTGAGGAAGGTGCTCGTGATTATCCAGTTTTTCATCGCTATTCTCATGATCATCGGTACGATCGTCGTATCAAGCCAGCTTAATTTCCTGCGAAACACCGACCTGGGATTCAATAAAGAAAATCTCCTGGTTATGGAGATGCAGGATTCGACTTTTCGCAGTAAGGCAGAAACATTTAAAAACGAGTTGCTGCAAAACCCGGATATCATAAGCGCCACTAACAGCATAGGCGTACCGGGCAATATCCAGTGGATACAGGTGATGCGCGTGGAAAGAGAGGATAAAATGGCTGATATGGCATTGATCCTTGCGCAAACCGACTATGACTATATTAAAACAATGGGAATGGAAATCGTGCAAGGACGTGATTTTGACCGGGATATGGGTACTGACAAGACAGAAGCGGTTATCATCAATGAGACTGCGGTAAAGACCCTGGACTGGGAAGATGACCCGATCGGGAAAAAAATACAATACGGGTTTGACCTTGAAGGCGATCCTGGCAGGATAATGAAAGTGATCGGCGTGGTCAAAGATTTCCATTACCGGTCGTTGCACAATAAAATTGAGCCCATCATCTTTTTTATCAGCGATGTTCCCCGGTATATACTTACTGTGAGGTTAAAAGAGGGTAAGGAGAAAGAGGCCATTGACTTCATCGAGGAAAAATGGAACGCCTTTGGCGCAGGCCGCCCGTTTGATTACAGGTATATCACACAAATCCTGGAGGAGCAATATGAAGGCGAGAAAAAGATCGGAGTGATCTTCAATCTGGCCACGATAATCACCATATTTATCGCCCTGCTCGGGCTGCTTGGATTATCATCCTTTGTGACTGAACAACGAACCAAGGAGATCGGGATACGTAAAATACTGGGTGCTTCAGTGGGAAGTATACTCAGCCTGCTATACAAAGAATTTATTTTGCTGATACTGATCGCGTTTGTCATTGCTGTCCCGGTGGCCTGGTGGCGGCTCGACATCTGGCTGAACGACAGTTTCATCTATCATACCAGTCTGAACTGGATATATTTCCTGCTTGCAGGCCTGATGGCATTCCTTGTAGGCATGCTTACCATAAGTTTTTATATCATCCGGGCAGCTACCGGCAATCCGGTGGATGCGGTGAAATGGGAGTGAGAGGAGTCGGCAGTTGACAGTTGACAGTAGGCAGTTGGAAAGGTACTGCTTCGGTGGAGTGACATCTTAAGGATCAAACAAGGCATGCGAAAATTCAATTATTGATTTGCTATTGATTGAATTAAGTTGTATATTTGTCAAAACACTAATTCACTGGTTATGAATAATCTTAAAGAAATTGAAAATGAAATTGTGGGCTGTAAAAAATGCCCTTTCGACCATAAAAAGGATGTGAGATATTGCGGCGGAACAGGAGCCGACCACAGGGTTATGTTCATTGCGGAAAGTCCAAGCACGCTTGGTGGCAAGGGAATAAAATCGGCAGTTGAGAATTTTAATGACACCGCTGCCACCGATTTATTTTTCGAAGTACGGTCAAAATTTGGCTTTGGAGAATGTTACCTGACCGATGTTGTCAAGTGCGGAAAAGCAAAGGGTAAACCAACCAATGAAAACATTGATAATTGCTTGAAATACTTAAAAGAAGAAGTTAGGCTTGTTAACCCCAAAGTGATTATCGCCGTTGGAAAGACTTTTTACATTCAGGTTGCTCCCAATAAACGAAAACCTGTCGAATTCGACAGGTTCATCCGTGAAAAACTGCAGACCCAAATTCCCGTTATTTCGACCCACCATTATTCCTACATCTGGCGTTATAAGAAAATTAAAGATTCTGATAAAAGTGCTGCGAAATTGGAGCAGATTAAACCTGAGTGGAAACAAATTTACGAAAATCAGCACAGAGAAATTCAGGAACTATTACAAAGATAAACCTGAAAATCTATAATTCCAATTTTTACGGTTTTTCTCGTTTATCAAGCGAATCCCAGTGCTTCTTGGTTTTTATGATGATATCAATATCTTCATCATCTAACTTGACATTTGTTTTAGTTTTGAATAACCTATTTTTCCACTTGATTAATTCATCACCAATAACAAATGCAAGAGCAGTTTCAATTATTCTTGAAATGGAAGCCATCTTACTTCATAGTATCTGTAATACTATTAACTAAGTCTTTTATGGCACGAGCATTATTGTCAGTTTTTATAAAAGAAAATCTTTTTGCACCACCACTTTGCATTATTTCCAAAAAAGACTCTAATTCGACTTTTTGAAATCGCTTCTTAGAAATTTGATACCCAACAAAGATTCCTGCCGCAATACCAATTATAACTGTTAAGAACATTAAGACACTATCTGTAGGTTGTAGTATGGCAAAAATCATTATTAAAGATAGAACAAGGCCAATGAATGCACCCGCAATAATAGGTTGTGCTTTTTTTTGTTTAATTTCACTTGTTTTCTTTTTGAAGCCTTCAATATCATCAATTACAGCAACTCCCGTAATCCCAGCCAGCGGATAACTTTCTTCAGAAATACTTGATTCAATAATTAACCTGAAATTTGTTAAAGTGGCTGTAAATGCGCCTTGCAATGCACATTGGGCAATTTGACTTTCATCTTTTCGAAGTTTCATATTCTTTAGGTTTTAAACTTGCAATATAGAAAATAATGGGCAGAAAAGCAAGTAGGGGCAATTTATTTTTTTTGTGAAGGTTGAAGGCATTTGTTGCCAATAGGTGATAAGGTGCCACAAAAGCTTATATAAAGAAATGTAAATGTGTGAGCGGGCTGATAAAGAAACAATCCATTAGCTATCGCTGGCAAAGTCACCTACTCGATTCGCTGGTGTTATTTGTCTTGGTTTTCTTTTATGACTACTGGAATTTTATTGTAGCAATCATAGTCACCTATAGCTTCGATGCTAATTGGAACTTTATCGTAGCAAGAGTATCCGCCCACTTCTTCAATATTTACATCGATGATGTCGCTCATTGATTTAATATTAACATCTATTGACCCGTCAGAATTTAATGGAACCAAACCAAAATTCATATTACTACTCAAATTGGTTGATGGAAAGTTTGCGAACGAAGTTGGAATAATTTCCATTTGCTTAAAAACGATAATTAATAGGCAAATGGCGATTACAGTCAATACTGCTTTTGTGTAAAAATCAGGTTTCATTTTATAAAAATTTAAGTATCCTACTCGTTTGGCTTTTCGGAAACGCCCCGTTTATTAAGTGGTCGCTGGGCTCCACTTGTATATTTTCAGTTTTAATTACGTTGCTGTTTTAACAGGAAAGTATCAATGTGCCTTTCCATTTCACAAAATATCTAATTGTCAAAGACTTACTATCATTTTTCACCTTTGGGCACAACTGCTGAACATATTTGAAGTTCCGAGCCGATTGCCAGGAATTTGTTCGAAGTGCCAAAAGCATTAAGCCAGATATGCTTTTTAAGAGGTTTAGCTGAATTCTTGGAATTTTTTAAAATAAGTAAACATTAATTGCTTTCTTGATTCCGAGAGTTTGGTTTTATCATCTTTCAACTTTTTCAATATCCACACCATCATTTGTCTGGGTATGCCATATTGTTTCAGATATTTTTTCGCAAAATCTAAAATTATACTATTGGATAGGTTGTTTTTAAACTTCTTATACTCTTCTGGATATTCTTGTGGCAACTTTTTCCTATATATTGCTGCATTTACTGAATAATGCAAAATTTTTCCCAAGACATTATTGTTTGTGATTTTAAGTTTGAGGAAATCCTCAACACGCTTTCCAACAAATATCAGCCTGCAATCATTTTGACCGACAATTTTTATCTCCTCTTTTAGAAGTTCAATCCATTTGGGATAAATATCTTTTCTCCAGCGGTTAGCATCCTTTACTTTCATAGCCGCTTTTGATATGTCTGTGACATAATAAGATTGAGATAGATATCTGGTTATGCAGAAGTGGAAAATGAAGTCATCCCAAGAAAGGATGAAATTCCTGAATCCTTTTTCTACCATTTCCTTTGCTTCTTTTTCGTCTTTTGCCCATCGACGAAGCGATGGTTCCATTGCTATAAAAATGTACTTTACTTTTTCCTTCGGGCTAAGATTTGGTAAATAGGCGATTTCAAAGTTTGGATTGATTTTCTTAATCTCATCTCCAATGGATTTTACTAACTTGATTTCTTTCAAGCTCAATTCTTCTAATTGTTGTTTAATCATTGTATTATTCTCCCATTTTAGTCTTTTTATAAAACTTCCATATACACGCTATCAATACCTTTAAAACCAGAATCTTTGCTTTCATAGGTACTTGGCATTAAAAGATGCAATATAGGAAAAACGGAGGAGAAAAGCAAGTGAAAAGCTCAATATTTTCGGTGGTTAACGCTTGTCGGTTGCAAGGGGTATATCTTTGTAAACCGCCTACTTCCTACTGCCTTCTTCTTCCTGAGTTTGAAACTGATTGCTATCAGCAGCAGGAAAACCGCCACAAAGGCCGACAGGCGGGCAATATAATCGCCATATTTTACATAGAGGGTGATTTCATCATTAGCATTGATCGCCTGGCGGATGACCCCTGACTCCCAATATTTCGTCTTCTGAAATACATCACCCCGCTGGTCGATAAAAGCCGAGATGCCGGTGTTGGCCGACCGGGCAATGCTGCGCCTGGTTTCGATAGCCCGGAGCTTTGAAAAAGTGAAGTGTTGCCGGTGACCTGGCGTGTTGCCCCACCAGCCGTCGTTGGTAATTACGAAAATCAGGTTGGCCCCTTTGCGGATATACTGCGTTACATAAGCCCCGAAAACGGATTCATAACAGATCACGGGCGCTATTTTAACGCTGTCACCGGGCCGGGTGAAGACGGTCCGCTCAGCATCCATTCCCAGGCTGCCAACAGTTCCTCCCAGGTTGAAGGCCAGGTTTTCCAATGGCTTCATGAGGCGCCCAAAAGGCATCTTCTCAACGCCTGGCGTGAGCTTCGACTTATGATGAATCCTGATGAGACCGGTGCTGTCTAAATAAATAGCCGAGTTATATACGTCATAATGACCTTCAGAATTCCTGTACTTTCTGGCCGTGGCCGAGAGTTTATCCCCGGGCATGAAGTTCAGGTATGTTGAGGCCCCGATAACATAGCCTGCTTTGGGAAATCCGGAAAGAAAGGATTGCAAGGTGTCAAGGCTTCGTGATTCATCGAGGCGGCCTTCCCAAATGTTTTCCTGGATCGCCGACTCCGGACTGACTACGAATTCGACGGCACTATCGATCTTCTGCCGAGCCAGGCCGATGTTAACCGCCAGGATCTCCGATGGTGGAAGGGTATATTGCTCGTTGTAAGGATCAATATTTGGTTGAACAACGATGACATCGACTGGCCAGGGCTTTTCCCTGTAATTATTGTAAAGACGGTAAGACTGTAGGACTGGTAAGAGGATAAGAAAAAATGCGATAACCATCAGTGGAACAATTTTCGCAATTTTTTCTTTATTCCAAAGTCTTATAAAAACCCGAAAAAGAAGAATATTAACAAGAAGTATCCAGAAGGTGCCACCGAAAATGCCTGTATATTCGTACCATTGGATCCATTTGTGCCAGTTGGCAAAACCATTGCCTAAGCTCAGCCATGGCCAGGTAGCTTCCCAGTTGTGGTGAAAATATTCAAAACTGATCCAGAAAAAAATCAGAGAGAACTGATTTTGCCTGGCAGGCATAGCCCGGCGGGTAAAGTGGAATAAATACAGCGTTGCTGACATCAGCATGGCATTTAGCACCCAGGCGAGTATCGCCCCGAAATCCGTTGAGTTCCATATCCACCAGGTGGTCAATATATTCCAGAAAAGGAAACCGGGGTAAGCCAGGAAAAAAACACTGATTTTTCTGTAATTATCGCGGTGTTTCAGGATATAATCTTCAATGAATAAAAACGGGATAAAACCAATGAAAAGCAATGGAGCCAATCCCCTCTCCGGCCAGGCCAGGCTGAGTAACAGGCCCCCCAGAAGGGAGATGAGGAGGAGATGGTATTTTTTGAGGTTAGTCATTTCTCAAACAAATAATTATTATACGGATATCTCTTCACATGGATCTTTTTCACCTCTTCGTAGAGGACATTTTTGAATTCTTCAAGATTGATTTTCTGCACTGCCGACATAAACAAGGTCGGGTAATGAGAAGTTGCCATCCATGTTTTTTTAAGATCGTCAAGGCTGAGGTTTTCTTTGGTTACCGGGGTAAGGTCGAACGGATCCTTCTGAATATAATTATAGGCATCTATCTTGTTGAACAGCAATATGGTCGGTTTGTCATTCGCCCCTATTTCCGCCAGCGTCTGGTTTACTACAGTGATCTGGTCTTCGAAATCAGAATGGGAGATGTCGACGATGTGTACCAGCAAATCGGCTTCACGGACTTCATCCAGGGTCGATTTAAAAGATTCCACCAGGCTATGCGGCAGTTTCCGGATGAATCCTACCGTATCGGTAAGCAGGAAAGGCAGGTTTTCGATGACGACTTTTCGGACGGTTGTATCGAGGGTAGCAAACAGCTTGTTTTCAGCAAAAACATCTGATTTGCTGATCAGGTTCATGACGGTAGATTTGCCCACATTTGTATAACCTACCAGGGCGACCCTGACCATATCTTTCCGGCCTTTACGCTGGGTAGTTTTGATCTTGTCGATCTCTTTCAGTTTTTCTTTCAGCAGGGCGATACGGTCGCGCACGATCCGGCGGTCGGTTTCAATTTCCCGTTCGCCCGGTCCTCGCATCCCGATACCTCCCTGTTGCCTTTCAAGGTGGGTCCACAACCGGGTGAGGCGGGGCAGCAGGTACTCGTATTGGGCCAGTTCAACCTGGGTCCTGGCATGGGATGTCCTTGCCCGGCTGGCGAAAATATCGAGGATAAGGTTGTTTCGGTCAAGGACTTTAATGCCGAGTTCTTTTTCAATATTACGGGCCTGTGAAGGGCTCAGTTCATCATCAAAAATCGCGATATCGATCTCTTCTTCATTCACGAAAGCCTTAATCTCGTTTAATTTCCCTGATCCGACGAATGTCCGCTGGTCAGGCGCTTCGATGCGTTGTACAAAGCGTTTCACGGTAATGCCACCGGCAGTATCCACCAGGAATGCCAATTCATCCAGATATTCATCGATCCTTTCCGCATCCGCCCGGTTCGTGACCAGTCCGATGAGGATTGTACGTTCAATGATCGGTTTAATGATGATTCCTTTAGGCATGGAGAATTTTAAATCGAGTTCATATTTGCCATCTCAAAATTCCCTGAACCCAATTATTTGCCTGACATCCGAGATGGTTTTGGAAGCGCTCTCCCTTGCTTTGTCACGCCCCAGGCGAGCTACCTTATGTAAATATGCATCATCGGCAGACAGCTCCAGTATCTTTTCGCGGAAAGGCGCCGTGAAGTTAACCATATCTTCTGCCAGTTGCTTTTTGAGATCACCGTAACGGATCGTACAGTTTTTGTATTGCTCATCAAAATAAGATACCGTGCCGGGTTTTGATACTACTGTCATCAACTGGAAAAGGTTATCGATAACTTCCGGTTTTTCCTGGTTCTTCTCAACAGGGCCGGCATCGGTCACGGCTTTCATAACTTTTTTCCTGATCAGCTCCGGTGGATCGGCCAGGAAGATAGCATTGCCTTCACCTTCCGATTTGCCCATTTTCCCGCTTCCGTCAAGCCCGGGGATCTTGAGCAGGTTTTCTCCGAAGTTGAATGCGACGGGCTCTGGAAAATACTCGTGGTTGTACATCCTGTTAAATCGCCTTGCAAAGGTGCGGGTCATTTCAAGGTGCTGCTCCTGGTCTTTTCCAACAGGGACCTTAGTAGCCCGGTGTAAGATGATATCTGCTGCCATGAGTGTGGGATAAGTGAGCAGCCCTGCATTGATGTTTTCAGGCTGCTTACGGATCTTTTCCTTGAAAGAGGTGCATCGTTCAAGTTCGCCCACATAAGCATTCATATTAAGCAAAAGGTAAAGTTCGGCGGTTTCGGGCAAGTCGCTCTGAATATAAAGGATTGATTTTTCCGGATCAAGCCCGCATGCCAGGTATTCCACCAATACCTGTTTCACGTTCCCGTGCAGGTCTGTTGGAGTGGGATGGGTGGTAAGGGAGTGGTAGTCTGCAATAAAAAAGTAGCAATGATGCTCATGCTGCATCTTGACAAAGTTCCTGAGAGCACCGATATAATTACCCAGGTGAAGGTTTCCGGTAGGCCGGATGCCGCTGACAACTGTTTCCATGGCGCAAAGGTAGTGTTTTTTTTCACTCCTCTCCTTCCACCGGCTGGCTGTCGAGCAGCATGCGGGGCGCTTCACCATTCATCTTGATCTCGTCTTCGATCTTATTAAAGAAATGGTATTCAAGGAGATGATGTGAGTTGACCGCTTCGAGGTGGATCCATTTCTTATATTTGAAATACCACTTCAATTGCCTGGATGGGAATCCTTTTGTAAGATAAGCGTATATAAACGGATGTAGTGTGAGCCTGATATAAGATTCATTCTGATCAGTGAGCAGGGTCCGGATATTTCCTTCAATTTCGTCGGTAAGCAGCGAGCTTGACCTGATCTTGCCTGATCCCCTGCAGGTAGGGCATTCTTCCAGCACTTCGATCTCGTTCTCCGGCCGGACCCTCTGGCGGGTGATCTGCACCAGTCCGAATTTGCTGGGCGGCAATATGGTATGCTTGGCATGGTCTTTCGCCATTTCATCCTTTAGCTGCTGGTAAAGCTGCCGCCGGTTGCGTGATTCATGCATGTCGATGAAATCCACCACGATGATCCCGCCCATATCACGAAGCCGGAGCTGCCGCGCTATTTCGGTGGCTGCTTCCAGGTTTACGGCTAAAGCATTTTCTTCCTGGGAATTTTCTTTCCTGGAACGGTGTCCGCTGTTCACATCGATAACGTGCATGGCCTCGGTGTGCTCCACGATCAGGTAGATGCCGGTTTTGATGCTGACGTTCTTCCCGAAAGCGTTCTTTATCTGCTTGTCGATGCCGAAAAATTCGTAGATCGGAACGCGGCCGCGATACATTTTGACAATATCCACCTTTTTCGGAGCAATTCTCCCGATATAAGTCCTGATCTCCTCGTAAAGGACCTGGTCGTTTACCGTGATGGAATTGAACGATTCGTTGAGCACATCACGAAGGATGACCGATGTCCGGTCCATCTCGCTGAGCACCTTAAACGGCGGCTTGGCGTCATTTAATTTCATGATCATATCCTGCCACTTGGCCACCAGGTTTTTCAGGTCGGCATCAAGTTCTGCGACCATCTTGCCTTCAGCGACCGTGCGGATAATAACCCCGAAGTTTTTAGGTTTGATGCTTGCTATAAGTCTTTTCAGCCGGTTTCTTTCTTCTACTGATTTGATCCTGGTTGAAACACTGATCCGGTTTGAGAACGGGACCAGCACTAGAAAACGCCCTGCGAAAGATATTTCGGAAGAAATCCGCGGGCCTTTTGAAGAAATAGGTTCTTTCTCGATCTGCACCAGCACAGGCTGGTTCACCTTCAGCACCTGCGTGATCTTACCCGTTTTTTCAATATCTTCTTCGGAAACAAATTGCTCAAGGGGTATTCTGGCCCCCTTGCCAACTAGGGCGAGTTTGGTATATTTGCTTAAGGACCGGACCTGCGGGCCCAGGTCGAGATAATGTAAAAAGGCATCTTTTTCAAAGCCCACGTCCACGAAAGCTGCATTTAGCCCCGGCATGATCTTATGTACCTTGCCTAGGTAAATGTCACCAACCTGAAAGCCTTGATTGCTTTTTTCTTTTTGAAGTTCGACAAGAACCTTGTCTTCCAGTAAAGCTATTTCAACTTCGCCTGACTTCGCGTCTATTATTAATTCCCTGTCCACAATGAAGTTGTATTTTGGTTATACCATCCTGTAAGCTTAAAGCTGCATGGATAATAGGAACCGCACCAGAAAGGGGGTATAAAGAATTATTTCTTCTTATGCCTGTTCTTTCTCAAGCGTTTTTTACGCTTGTGTGTTGCCATCTTATGTCTTTTTCTTTTCTTCCCGCTGGGCATCTTAAGCTGATTTAAAATGTTACTTTACCTTAACGTTGCCTTTTACTTCACCCACAAATGTTTTTGCCGGTTTGAAAGCCGGGATGTTGTGTGCCGGGATAATAATAGTAGTGTTCCGTGAAATGTTCCTGCCGGTTTTTTCGGCCCTTTTCTTGATAGTAAAGCTACCAAATCCTCTCAGGTATACATTCTCCCCGTTTGACAGCGAGTTCTTGACGGCTTCCATGAAAGCTTCAACACTAGCCTGAACGGCAATTTTTTCAATCCCTGTCTTGTTTGCTATTTCAGCAACGATTTCTGCCTTGGTCATAACTCAATAGATTTTAGATTATTAACTTTGTTTTTTTTAAGAGGCGACAAAGATAAATTTTTTTCTCTTGCAGAATAAACTGTTTTAAAAAAAAATTAATCTAAATTGCTCAATATAAATTTGTTTCAAGGAGGTATGGACTTCAGTAATTACATTATCCAATGGTATGGGATGAATAAACGTGATCTTCCCTGGCGGCATACTAATGACCCCTACCGGATATGGGTTTCTGAGATCATACTCCAGCAAACCCGTGTAGAACAAGGATTAGCATATTATCACCGGTTTGTTGAATGCTTCCCGGATATCGAATCCCTGTCAAATGCTCAGGAAGATGAGGTTTTGAAAATCTGGCAGGGGCTTGGCTATTATTCCCGTGCAAGGAATATGCACCGGTCGGCCAGATCAATCTATCGTGACAATCAGGCTAAATTTCCGGCATCCTACGCTGAAATAAGGCGAATGCACGGGGTGGGCGATTATTCGGCAAGCGCTATTGCGAGTATAGCTTACGGAGAATCGTGCCCGGTTGTTGATGGGAATGTGCTGCGTGTGATCGCCCGTTATTGTGGTATTAAGGAGCCGGTCAACACCTCTGCAGGGAAAAAGAAAGTGAAAGACATCCTTGTCAGGCTTATTGATCCCGGACAACCAGGCACCTTTAACCAGGCTGTTATGGAATTAGGGGCCCTTGTTTGTAAACCGAAACAGCCCCTTTGCCCGGAATGCCCGATCAGGCAGAAATGTTATGCATACCTTAATCATCTTACAACAGAGCTCCCTTACATTAATAGGGCAAAACCCTCAAAGACCAGATTTTTTCATTACCTGGTCATCCAGAGCAAGGATGAATGCCAAAACTATATTTGGTTAAGAAAACGGACCGGTGACGATATCTGGAAAAACCTTTATGATTTCCCTTTGATCGAAGCGGACAGCGAGCTTTCAACGAAAGATCTTACAACAAGTCACCAATGGAAAGACATATTGAGTTCGAACGAATATACCATCTCAACGGTCACGGAAACCGTCCGTCATATACTCACTCACCGGGATCTCAGGGTGAAATTCATCATCCTGGCATCGAAAGATTATTATCACCCTGATTATTTGAAAGTCAGGGAAATAGACTTACAAAAATATCCTGTTCCAAGGCTGATTGAAAATTTTTTAAAAAAAGTTGCTTTAAGACCGGGTATATTTTTCAAATTTCCGGATTAATCATTGAAACTCTTCTTTAATACCTAATTTTGTAAAACTTTAAACCATTCATTAATTTTTAAATTTTAAACTTATGGCAGGAGTAAACAGGGTGATTTTAATCGGGAATCTTGGGAAAGACCCTGAGATCAGGAGTCTGGAAGGAGGTGTGAAAGTGGCTAACTTTTCCCTCGCAACAACGGAGACATACAAAGGCAAGAACGGGGAGAAGGTCGATCAGACCGAGTGGCATAATGTGGTTCTATGGCGTGGCCTGGCCGAAGTGGCAGAAAACTACCTTAAAAAAGGAAATTCCATTTACGTTGAAGGTAAGATCCGGACCCGCGACTGGACCGATAAGGATGGCAACAAACGGTATACTACTGAAATCATCGCCGATAATATGGTTATGCTCGGCGGCCGGCGGGAACAGTCCGATAGCGGTTATGCAGGCTCTCAGAAGCAGGAAAAGCCGGCAACGCAGGAACCACCGGACCAAAATATTGATCTGACAGCAGAGACCGGAGATGACCTCCCGTTCTAGTTTAGTGAAAAATGAAGAGTGAATAGTGAAAAATGATGGGCATCATACCCGGTTCACTTTTCACTCTTCACTCTTCGTTCTTCACTTTTTTCTTATCTTTGCACCTTCAACCAATTCCATCTTACTTTGGAAATTTTCGATTCAGGCCTTTTCCGGTCATTTGGTATGATCCTGCTTGATTTGCCGGTTACTGGTTTTTCTTTGACGGTTATTGCAGGTATCCTCGCAATTTTGGTGCTTCTGGTTGGTACGGCTATGGCTTCCGGAGCAGAAACTGCCTTCTTTTCTCTGGGACCAAACCAGTTGCATGAACTCAGGCTTAAGGAAGATAAAGCCGACAAGGCTGTCCTTCATCTCCTGGAAATGCCCAAACACCTGCTGGCTACATTGGTGATCAGCAACGATTTTTTCAATGTTGCCATCATCATCATATCAACCTATGTTACCAACAGCCTGTTCGACTTTAGCCGGTTTCCCTATTGGCTGGCTTTCCTGATACAGGTCGTAGTGGTTACTTCCCTTATCCTTTTGTTTGGTGAAGTGATGCCTAAAGTTTATGCCACCCGTAGCAGTCTTAAGTTTGCACGCATATTGGCCGGCCCGTTGCGCGTCTTAATCAGGATTTTCTACCCCCTCAGCAACCTGCTGGTAAGGTCGACAAACCTGATCGACAGGCGGATAAACCGCAAAGCCTATAATGTTTCCATCAGCGAACTGTCAGATGCCATAGAACTTACTTCCGGAAAGAATACACCGGAAGAGGAGAAGAAAATCCTTCAGGGTATAGTTAAATTTGGCGATATGGATGTAAAGGAGATCATGAAATCCAGAGTGGATGTTACGGCAGTTGATATCGGGACAAACTTCAAAGAGCTGCTGAATCTGATCATTGAGGCAGGCTATTCAAGAATCCCCGCTTATGAAGATTCCTTTGACCAGGTTAGGGGCATCATTTATATCAAAGACCTTCTCCCGCATCTCAACCAGGAGGATGACTTTAACTGGAGAGACCTCCTGAGAGATGCCTTCTTCGTGCCGGAAAACAAGAAGATAAATGACCTGCTACAGGAGTTTCAGGAGAAAAAAATACACATGGCCGTTGTGGTGGACGAATATGGCGGTACTTCGGGAATTGTCACACTGGAGGATATTATTGAAGAGATTGTCGGGGAAATCAGTGATGAACATGATGAGCCTTCCGGCGATTTTGAATATTCAAGGCTGGATGATAATAATTATATTTTTGAGGGAAAAACTTCGCTGAATGATTTGTATAAGATCCTTTACATCGAAGATGGATTATTTGATGAAGTCAGGGGAGATGCCGACTCATTGGCCGGCCTTATTCTCGAATTAATGGAAAAAATGCCCGAAAAAGATGAACAGGTGTCTTACCGCCAGTTTACATTTACTATTAAAGCGGTGGATAAAAGAAGGATAAAACGGGTAAAGGTAACACTATCAAAGCCTGAATCTGACCCGGATTTTCTTGAGTAATTATCTATTAGCCCAAACCAGCATGCGTGCAAAGAATATACTAATTCTCTTTACTTCAACCTTAACCTTAATCTTTATTCTGACTTTGGCCGGATGCAGGCAGGATTATGCACCCAAACCCCGGGGTTATTTCCGGATAGATCTTCCTGAAAAACAATATGTCAGGTTTGATTCATCCTACCCTTATTCTTTTGAATATCCTGTTTATGCGAAAATAACACCAGATAACAGGTCCACATCAGAGCCCTATTGGATCAACATTGATTTTCCCGGATTTCAGGGACGTATCTTTATCAGCTACAAACCGGTAAGGAATAATTTAACCGAATACCTTGAAGATAGCAGAACTTTTGTAGTCAAACATATCCCCAAAGCGGACGCCATTGACGATTCGCTGATTTACCGGCCGGAAGATAAAGTTTTCGGATTGGTTTATTATATCGAAGGTTCACAGGCAGCATCTCCCTGCCAGTTTTTCCTGACCGACAGTTCGGCAAATTTCCTTCGGGGGGCCTTGTATTTTAATGTTTCACCCAATAATGATTCCCTGGCACCGGTCCTTGCCTTTATCGAGGAAGATATCAGGCATCTGGTGAACTCTTTCTATTGGAAATGAAATATTAAAATCTTCCTCAATCCCTCATCCCAATAGTTCCTATATTTGTGCAATGTACCATGTAACCAATCTATAATTCCTTCGATGATGAAAAGACTGATTTTTACTATGATCCTTTCGGTCATGATGCTATTTGCTGCTGCCCAGGCCCAGTTTTCACGGGTGAAACTTTTTGCCAATCACGATGACATGGTTAACCTGGCCGCCCGGGGACTGGCCATTGACCACGGCGTCTTCAAATCGGGCGTTTATGTGATATGCGAACTTTCAGAAAGAGAGCTGGCGATTGCCGACGCGGCCGGTATCAGATATGAAGTTTTGATACCGGATATGACAAAATATTACGTTGAAAGGAACAAGCCTTTTCTTTCCCGGCTTGATGAGATAAAGCACGCGAAATATACTCTCAGCCGCGACTGGCCGGTGCCTGAAGGCTTCGAGCTCGGCACTGTCGGAGGTTTCCTTTCCATTGACCAGGCCATGGCACACCTTGATAACATGGCCACACTTTACCCGTACCTGATCTCCCCGAGGTACGCCCTGGATTATCCGACCCATAACGACCAGGAGCTTTACTGGGTGCGTCTTTCTGACAACCCGACCACCAACGAGGATGAGCCCGAAGTCTTGTATACCGGGATGCATCACGCCCGTGAACCTATCGGCATGCAATTGCTGGTCTATTATATGTATTACCTTCTTGAAAATTATGATACTGACCCTGATGTCCGGTATATCGTCGATAATTTCGAACTCTATTTTGTCCCGATCATCAACATGGACGGCTATGCTTATAACATCCAGAACGAGCCGAGCGGCGGAGGAATGTGGCGGAAGAACAGGCGGCAGAATGATGACGGATCCTATGGTGTGGATTTAAACAGGAACTATGGCTATATGTGGGGTTATGATGATAACGGGTCATCTCCTTATCCATGGGATGATACCTATCGTGGACCATCAGCCTTCTCTGAGCCGGAAATAATGAACATTCGAGATTTTTGCAACGAACATGAGTTCATGATTGCCTTAAATTACCATTCATACCAGAACGAGCTTCTTTACCCCTGGGGTTATATCACTGATCCTTGTCCTGATGATGCTATTTTTAATGCATTCGGCGAAATCCTGACTTATGAGAACGCATATGAATACGGTCCGGCCAGCACGACAATTTATCTCACCAATGGGAGCTCTGACGACTGGATGTATGGGGAACAAACTTCCAAAGCGTTGATTTATTCTTACACTCCCGAAGTCGGTGATGGCAGTGCGGGCTTCTGGCCGCCGGTCCCTCAGATTATCCCGCTTTGCCAGGTCAATATGTGGCAAAATATCATGGCTGCCAGACTCGCCGGGCCATGGGCAAGCTTAACAGACCTGACTCCTGCAATTCTGGAAAATAAAACCGGCCTGCTCTTCTTTAAAATCAAACGGCTTGGACTGAAAGATGGCGCCACTTACACTGTATCCATTGAACCTTTGAATGATGCCATCGATTCTGTTAGTACTCCATTTACATTCAGTGACTTAGATATCATGGAAACCACAAGTGCGGCTTTCATATATGTACTTAAAGAAAGTATTCAAGGCGGAGCTCACATTGATTACCTTTTGTCGATAAATGATGGCTTTGGAACGATTTCCGACACAATTCACAAGTATTACGGTACATCGGTAGTAATTTTTGAAGATACCGCCTCATCCTTCCAGAACTGGATTTCCTCAAAATGGAATACAACGACCAATCAATATCATTCTCCGGACAAATCCATCACCGACTCCCCATATGGACAATATGTCGATAATGAGAACAATATAATGACTCTTTCAGAGCCGATTGATCTCACAGAGGAACAGGCTGCTATTCTTAATTTCTGGACAAAATGGGACATTGAGCTTGGTTATGATTATGTCCAGATCTTTATTACTGACGATGAGGGTGCGAACTGGACTCCTATGGAAGGCAAATACACGCGGCCAGGGACTATTTACCAGGTTTCCGGACAGCCACTCTATCATGGTACTCAAGGCACCTGGGTCAAAGAACAGATAGACCTGAAACAGTTCCTGGGTGAACAGATTAAGATACGGTTCGTCTTAAGGAGCGACAGTTATGTGGAGGGCGATGGATTCTACTGGGATGATATGACCGTTACAGTGGTTGATTTGGCCACCGGTGTTGTAGAAACGCAAAATTTTGCGTCTCAAACCGAAGGTGCAAAAATATCCATCCAACCCAATCCGGCCTCCGGTAGGGTGACCATGGATTATATTATTGAAAATTTTAATCCTGGAAATGCTTCATTAGTGGTTTATGATTTCAGTGGGAAAATAGTTTATAAAACTATACTTACTGATGAAAAAGGCGGAGTGAGCTGGGATATTACGGAATGGTCCGCAGGAATGTATTTTTATGCTGTCCGCGGTTATGAAAATATTATAGCATCAGGAAAACTGATCGTTAAATAAATCTTTTTTTTTGGATTCCTTTTTTATCTTTGTGCCACAGATTCTAAATCCCACTGGAATGTAGAATATATCGCATAATAATCATCTTTTTAAACCGGAGCAGTTATGGTTGATACGGTAAAAATAGGTACCCTGAGGTGGCACCACATCGTTAGCCCGTCTGAAGTAGACCTGCAGTACCTGAAGGATAACTTCCATTTCCACCCCCTGGATATCGAAGACTGCCGAAGTACCAACCAACGACCCAAAATCGACATATATGATGATTATTATTTTATGATCCTTCATTTTCCAAGTTTTGATCTTCAAAATCGTTTCCTGACCATCAAAGAGGTGAAATTCTTTTGGGGAGAGGATTATGTGATCAGTATCGACCAGACCCGCTGGGTGGTTTCGGAAATGTTTGATGATGCGCGCAAAAGGATTAACAATAAAGAAGAAATCGAGATTGGTACTTCCGATACGATGTTATACCGGATCCTTGAGAAGCTGATGAATTCCTCACTGAACCTCATGCGGCGCCTGGGCCTGGAACTTGACCGCATCAATGAGGACCTCTTCAGCAAGCGGGCGCAGAAAACCATTTTACAGATCTCCATTACACGGAAAAATATCATCCTGATCAATACTATTTTTAAACCTCAGCTACCATTGTTCCATAAATTCGAATCGGGACAAATTGCCGGATTCGCTGAAAACATGGAGGACTACTGGGGTAATATCCTCGACTATAACCAGAAGATGTGGGATATGGCCGAAGACTACCAGGAGCTGATCGAAGGGCTCGCAAAAACATTCGACTCGCTGCAGACTAACCGCATCAATGAGATCATGAAGATCCTCACCTTTTTTTCAGCCATTTTACTTCCACTTACCTTCATAACCGGATTGTTCGGTATGAATATCGGCCTTCCGCTTCAGAACGACCCGCGCTCATTTATTATCATCATTGGATTGATGATGCTCGTGGTAGTTACAATGCTTTTCTATTTCAAGAGAAGGAAATGGCTATAACAGTTTTAAGTTTTGAGGTTTAAGTTTTAAGTTGGGGATTTTTATATTTAGAACTGTAACCATTGACAATTGAGCAAATGAACCTGACCCTGTCTCGTCAGGTTAAAAAAAATCCCTTTCAATACATCTGTTTTGCTAAATATGTCGTATCTTGCATTCATAAAATCCTAACCCTAAGAGCATAGAGACTCCTTCTATTTGCCAATAAGTTGTAATAATCAGTTAAACAAACTTATGTTAAACTTTAAGGAGGAAAATTATGAATAATCAAATTACCATTATGAGGATGCTGCAATTTGCAGCCCTCATCGGATCATCGTTTCTCTTTTCTTTCCAAACCTTTGCTCAGGCTCCGGACTGGGAATGGGCAAAAAGCGCAGGAGGAACACTCTATGACCGGGGCGGTGCCATCACTTACAGCTCAGACGGAAACCTTCTTGTATCCGGATTTTTTGTTGAGAGCGCAACTTTTGACACAACGGTCTTAACCTCCCCTCTTTATGTGGATGTATTTATTGCAAAATACACTACAGCGGGCGCATTGCTTTGGGCAAAGTCTGTGGCAAGTACAACATCATACGGAATACCTGAAGCAATTTACGAAGATGCTTCCGGCAATATTTACATCGTGGGTACTTTCGGTGTTTATGGCGGAACCGGAGAAGACATTACGTTTGATGAGTTTACCACATTAACTTCATGGGGTGACAAGGATATTTTTATTGCGAAATATGACGCACATGGAAATTTTAACTGGGCCAGGCACATTGGAAGCGACCAAAATGATATAAATGTTTCAACCATGGATGATTCAGGTAATATTATCCTCAGCGGAATAATATGGACCACCACTTATTTTAAACCCGGCAGCGATTCGCTGGTACCGCGTCATGTGTATGATATTTTTCTTGCTAAATTGGATACGGCAGGAACTTTTACTTTTCACCGGAACGCTGTTTCATGCACACAAGTGATGTATCCGCAGGACGTAACTACCGACAGCACCGGTAACATTTTTCTTGCAGGCAAGTACAACGGAAGGCCAACATTCGGACTGCCGGCTGATTCCATTGACCTCGAAGAAAGCATTTATAATCCTAAGGGGTTCATCGCCAGGTATGAACCTCTGCTTGGAGACAATACCTGGGCATATGCTGCCAGAAGCACTTCAAGCGGAAATATACCTTTGACTGTTAATTCAAAAGGCGGAGGAAAAATTGTAATGAGCGGAATTTATTATGCAAATGCTTCATTTGGAATTTATCCCGACACTATCACCCTCATTGCACCACCCGCTGCGGGATATGGTGAAATGTACCTGGTGCAGTACGACACCAGCGGAAACGCTGACTGGGCGATCAATGCCGGGCATGCTTCAACCGGGGGCATAAATTTTATGGACGCTTATCACAAAGACGGCCATCTTTATGTTGCAGGTGAATATTCCGCTGGACCTACCGTTTTCGGACAGGGGACCGATGCAGTTACTATCCCTTACCTGCGTGCTTTGTTTGTCGCAAGTTATGATGATGCCGGAAATCTGGATTGGGTTAACATAGCGGGGACTGGTTATGCCGCAGTCGCTGAAAGCGTGGTAACTATGCCTTAAATAATATTTACATTACAGGGTGGTATGATTCCTGGTGCCCTTTTATCGGAACCACTATTTCACTGACCTCTGCCGGATGGGATGATATACTGGTCGCACGATTAGATGACATTTCAGTTTCTGTTTATGAAAATGAATTGAATCAAGATCAATTCATTTTCCCGAATCCCGCTACAGACGGAGTCACATTGAACATTGGCAGGGAAACAAATTGCACAATCCAGATATTTAATTTGCAGGGAGAGGTTCTGTTTAAAACAATAGCGAACACCAGGCAAATTAAACTAGATGTAAGCAATTTACCGAAAGGAGTTTATTTCATTACGGTAATAGATCAAACAGGAAATAAGGTGACGAATAAAATGCTGAAGATGTAACGATTATTCCTTCTTCCCCGCCTGTTTCCGCAAGGCTTCTTCATGGATGGCATGGAGCAGTTTAAGCAGGAAATTCCGGCTCAATCCCCGGGCAGTCCCTTTTTCAAGCCGGTCTTCCACCACCTGCTTCCAACGCTCCAGTTGCAGAAAATCCATCCCTGCCTCCTTCTTGTGCTTGCCAATGTGATTGACGGTTTCCATGCGCTTTCCCAACAACTGCAGAACCTTTTCATCAATTTCATCGATTTCCTTACGCCATTCAACAAGCCTGACATCTTCTTCTCTGGTTGATCCGTGAGGCAACGACAGGCACCGGATCAATTCTTCCAGGGCAGCGGGAGTAAGCTGCTGGTCACGGTCGGTCAGCGCCTTTTCCGGGTGAATATGGGATTCGATCATCAGTCCGTCGAATGCCAGGTCTATGGCAGTCTGTGCAACATGGGGAAGCATCGTCAGGTTTCCGCTGATATGGCTTGGATCAACGAGTACCGGCAGTCCCGGGATAAGCCGCCGCAACTCTATCGGGATCTCCCAGATCGGCAGGTTCCTGAACGGTTTGCTCCTATAAGCGGAAAATCCCCTGTGCACAGCCGCAAGCTTGCGGATGCCCTGCTGACTCAACCTTTCCAACGCACCGATCCACAACAGCAGGTCAGGATTTACCGGGTTCTTCACCAGGACAGGAATGTCCACTCCTTTGAGCGCTTCCGCGATTTCATGGATAGAGAACGGGTTGACGACGGTTCTCGAACCGATCCACAGGATATCGATGCCATGCTTTAAGCAGGCTTCTATATGTGCCGGGATGGCCACCTCGACAGCAGTCCTGAGCCCGGTTTCCTGCCTGACGCGCTTTAGCCAGGGCAATCCTTTATCACCCACTCCCTCGAAGTCACCCGGACGTGTCCGGGGTTTCCAGAGCCCGCAACGGAACGCAGCTACCTGAGGTATTGCAGCCAACCCGTGAGCTGTTTCCAAAACTTGCTCTTCTGTCTCAGCACTGCATGGGCCCGCGATGATCAAAGGATTGTCCTTTACAGGCAGATAATCCTTCAAAGGAAGAATATTTTCTATAATGGCAGGCATGATGCAAAGATATATATTATTTCGCCGGCAGTTCCCTCTTCCCGTCCTACCGTCCTACCGTCTTATCGTTCCACCTTCCAATCATTTTCTTATTTTTGCACTTTAAATTAAAATGTATTATGCTGGATCACGGGATTAAACGGACAAAAATCAAGGAGCTGCTGCAATCTGGTGAAGTCGACAAGGAAGTCGTAGCCAAGGGCTGGGTAAGGACTAAACGGGAGAGCAAGAATGTCACTTTCATCACGCTCAACGATGGATCGACGATTCAAAACCTACAGATGGTGGTGCAACCTGATACTATTGATCAGAATATAATCGAGCGGATAAATACAGGTGCTGGCCTATCGGTCAAAGGTACGCTTATTGAATCCCCGGGCGCAGGCCAGCGCGTTGAGCTTCTGGCAAAAGATATTATTTTATACGGCGAAGCCAATCCCGATGAATTCCCCCTTCAACCTAAAAGACATTCCCTCGAATTCCTCCGTGAAAAAGCCCATTTGCGTTTCAGGACCAATACGTTCGCGGCGGTCACCCGCGTCCGCCACGCCATGATATTCGCTATCCATAAATTCTTTACGGATAAAGGGTTTTATAACATTCACACGCCTATCATCACAGGTTCCGATGCCGAAGGGGCCGGGGAGATGTTCCGGGTTACTATTCTGGATCCCATCAAACCACCCCTTACGGAAACGGGAGAAGTGGATTATAAGCAGGATTTTTTTGGTAAACAGACCAACCTGACGGTATCGGGGCAGCTCGAAGCAGAGCTGGCGGCCCTCGCTTTATCCGACGTATACACCTTTGGTCCGACCTTCCGTGCGGAAAATTCCAACACCAGCCGCCACCTGGCCGAATTCTGGATGATAGAGCCGGAAATGGCCTTTTATGACATCAACGACAACATGGACCTGGCTGAGGAAATGCTGAAATACCTTGTGATCTACGCTCTGGAAAATTGCCGGGAAGACCTGGATTTCCTCGCTAAACGGTTGGAAGACGAAGAAAAGAACAAAAAACAGGAAGAGCGCTCCGCGATGGGTCTTATCGAAAAACTGGAATTCGTCCTGGAAAATGAATTTGAGCGCATCACATACACCGAGGCCATAGATGTACTGATTAATTCCAAACCTAATAAACAAAAGAAATTTCAGTACGTGATAGAGAAATGGGGCACTGATTTACAATCAGAGCATGAACGCTACCTGGTGGAAAAGCACTTTAACAAGCCGGTGATCATCGCTGATTACCCAAGGGAGATCAAGGCATTTTACATGAAGCAGAATGATGACAGCAAGACGGTGAGGGCCATGGATGTGCTGTTCCCTCAGATCGGGGAGATCATAGGCGGCTCACAACGCGAAGAAAACATGGAAAAATTGCAGGAACGCTTCCGGGAGCTGCATATCCCGGAGGAAACGCTTTGGTGGTATTTAGAGACCCGGAAGTTTGGTACGGTGCCGCACAGTGGTTTCGGGCTCGGTTTCGAACGACTCATGCTCTTCATCACCGGCATGGGTAATATCCGCGATGTCATTCCTTTCCCCAGGACGCCGATGAATGCGGAGTTCTGATTAAAAATATTTCCCACTTCCGGTTATCTTCATTAATGATAATTTTGTATCTTTAAATAGAATTTTAAAACAGCATCCCTGTTATGTTAAACCAGCGGCTTCAGCAGAAGTTACTTCAAAAGCTGTCTCCACAGCAGATACTGCTGATGAAGCTGTTGCAAATCCCATCCATGGCCCTGGAGCAGCGGATCAAGCAGGAGATTGAAGAAAACCCTGCCCTCGAAATGCCCGAAGACTCTACTGATAACCAGGAAGAAGAGAAATTCGAAGAAATGGATGATACGCCGGCGGGCACGGAAGATGAACCTGAAACGGATGATTTCAAGGAAAGCAGCCCGGAAGATGAATTCGACTTCAACGATTATCTCGATGAAGATGAGATCCCGGCCTACAGGATGGCAGCCAATAACCAGAGCCCTGATGATGACCAGCGTGATGTGCCCTTCGCAGCAGGCACCAGTTTCCAGGAATACCTGATCTCACAGCTTGGACTCAGGGAGTTGACAGATAAGCAATACCAGATCGGCCTTACGATCATTGGCAACCTTGATGATGCCGGTTATCTCCAGCGTGACCCCGATGCCATGACGGACGACCTTGTTTTTTCACAAAACCTGCATGCCACCAAGGATGAAATCCTCGAAGTGCTGAAAGTCATACAGAACCTCGATCCGCCCGGCATCGGCGCCAGGAATCTGCAGGAATGCCTGCTCATCCAGCTCAGGCGCCAGGAAAACCGGAGCCGCGAAGCGGAGATGGCCGAAATGATCCTTGAAAAGCATTTCGATGAATTCACCAGGAAACACTATGACAAGATCATTAAAAAAGCCCGGATCACCGAAGAGGATCTGAAAGGAGCAATCCAGGAAATCCTCAAACTAAACCCCAAACCGGGCGATTCAGTCAGCGAAACAACCCGGCTGAATAATTATGTCATCCCCGATTTTTCCGTCCGCAATATTAACGGAGAGCTTGAGCTTACCCTGAATTCGCGCAATGCACCGGAACTTCGCATCAACCGGTCTTATATTGACATGATGGAAACCTACTCGGATAACAAACACACTAAAGGCAGGGAAGCCATGCAATTTGTCAAACAAAAGATCGATTCGGCCAAATGGTTTATCGATGCGATCAAGCAACGCCAGAATACCCTTTACCTGACTATGCGGGCGATCATGGACTACCAGGATGATTACTTTCGCACCGGGGATGAAACCAGGCTTAAGCCAATGATCCTGAAAGATATAGCCGAGAAAGTCAACCTCGATATTTCCACCATCTCACGCGTGGCCAACAGCAAATATGTGCAGGCTCCTTTCGGGACTTTCCTGCTGAAAACCTTTTTTTCCGAATCGATGCAGAAGGATTCCGGTGAGGAAGTTTCCACCCGTGAGATCAAAAAAATTCTTTCAAATTTCATTGAAGCGGAAGATAAAAGTAAACCCCTTACCGATGAGCAGCTCACAGAGATACTGAAAGACAAAGGCTATAATATCGCCCGCAGGACTGTAGCCAAATACCGGGAACAACTCAATATTCCGGTCGCCAGGCTGAGGAAAGAACTCTGAGCAAAAACACTTACTTTTACAGTATAATACAATCCTGATGGAAAAGCGAATTGCCCGGGTTATATCCGTTGTGTTTTACCCGCTGTTTGTACCTACTTACGCATTCGCCATTCTGCTGACCATGCCTGCCTATTTTTCAGCCCTGATGCCCACATCAGCAAAATGGCTGGTCATGGGGCTGGTTTTTTTCACTACTTGTATCTTACCGACCCTTTTCTTTATCGTAATGATTAAAAGCGGTATAGTAAATACGACCTATCTCTCTAAACGGGAAGACAGGACACTGCCTTATATCGTAAGCATTATTTTCTTTTACCTGACTTATTATATGCTCAAACGTCTGCAGATTTCCCCGGTCTATTATTATTTCGTGATCGGGGCTACCTTACTGAATATATTGGTCATGGGCATTAACTTTTTGTGGAAGATCAGCAGTCACATGGCCTCAATCGGCGCATTGGCCGGAATGATGGCCGGCTTATCTTATTTTCTTGGAACTTCCTATTTCGGCCTTATCGCTGTAACCATCCTTGTGTCAGGACTTATCGGGTTTGCACGACTGAAGCTACAGGCTCATACTCCTGCCCAAATCTACGCCGGATTTATTTTAGGATTTTTTACGATCGTCGCCCTGTTCCTTTATAAAACCTGAACAGGGTCGGAAATGCTCAGAAGGGCATAAAGGTGATCCCGACAGAGATCGGATAAAGGTCGGGCCCCAGGCCTTTATCAAAGATTTTCGTGACCGAGAAATAGCCCACAACCTGGAACCAGTTGTATCCAATCCTGATAGTAGGACCAAAACGGAACTTGTCGACATTATCTACCTTTTTATTTTTTTGGATGATCTGGTCTCCAGCTAGGTTTTCACCTTTGAACTTGGTTTTTGCGTCGAGCAGGTATCCTAATTTGACACCCACTGATACCCTGAACTTGCTTTTTGTAACCAGCCTCAGTTCCAGCGGAATATCCAGGTAAGTCAGTCCCAGTTTACTTTTTTTATAACTGATGGAATCGGGAATAACAGTAAAACTGATCGTATCGGCCTTAATATTTTCGATAGTGGTATTACTATAAAGATTATGAAAACCCAATCCTGCCCCGATTGCGAAGCTAACCGGGCTATCCCCGAATGGGATATTATACATGACAAAACCACCACCGCCCTGGTTGATCGCATGGACGTTCATCCCTTTAGGCCAGTTCATCCAGAAATCCTGGTAAAGTTCAACGCCAACGCTGACGCGTCTGGCGGTAGTTTCCCCGATAATCTTGCTCTTTTCCTGTGAGAAAGCAAGCAGGGGAAGAAAACAAATGAGGGAAAAAATGATCTTTTTCATGGTGGGCCTTTTTCATTAAATATATCCTGAACAAAGATAAAATATAAAACGACAGCGCCCTGAATTTAGTATCGGAAGATGCCTGTGACTAATAAAGATCGCGGTGGCAATCGGAACATAAATTGCCTTTCCATGCCTGATCCGGATCATCCTGGTGATAGAATTCAAGCGATTGATCGATGCCGGGAATAACCTGCATATTGCCCGGGGTTCCCTGTGCAACAATGGAATGACAAAGATTGCAGTCCTGCGATATTTTCCTGCCGGACGATGTGGTATGTCGGTCGTTATGACAACGAAAACAGCCGTTAAACTCAAGATGCCCGATGTGATTAGGGTATGCATCCCAGTTAACTTTCATTTCAGGGAATATATTTTTTTGATAAGTATCCTGGATGCCTTTAATGGCTTGTTGGATGAGTTCGGGTTTATTTTTGTATAATTCTTCGTAAGTCGAAGAATAATATTCATTCATTCCCTTTTCAATACCCAATATGGCAGAATCGGTCGTGGAATATTCTGTGTTCATTACTTGCAAGGCCATGCTTTTAACATCCGGGAGTTCTTTAGGGATCAAACCTGCCGTGATAGCGGTATTAATCGAAAAAATTGGTGTCTGATAATTATGTGAAGGGCGGTTATGACAATCCATGCAATCCATCTGCCTGGTTTCGAGTGAGTCAATTTGTCCAGGAAGCAAGGCGTTTTCAGGATCCTCGTATTCTAAAACCTCACCGGTTTTCAAATTAGTATAACGAACCCAGGGAATGATCTCTCTGTCGGGAGAAGTCGAGATGTATTCGATCCTGACATCGGAATTTATATGCCAGTGGATGCCTTCCTGCAAACCAAGTGCACTAAGGTTTGGGCCGATTTTCATCTGGAGATGGATATCCCATTCTGTATTTTCAGCATCTGGCAAATAATGCCGCTGGATCCGGAGCTGCCTTGCATAGAACTTTTCAGGCCAGTGGCATTCTTCGCAGGTTTCCCTGGCCGGGCGCAGGTTCCTGATCGGAACCGGAATGGGTCTGGGGAAACTGTTCGTGGTTACGGCATATACCTGGTAAAGTCCAGCAAGCTTCGACCTGACATACCAATCAGCTCCGGATCCCACGTGGCATTCTACACAGGCGACTTTGGCATGCGGTGAATTCTGGTATGCTACATATTCAGGTTTCATAACTGCATGGCATAATGTACCGCAGAATTCAACCGACTCTGTATAGTGAAAGGCTTCATAACTTCCGACAGCTGACAGGAGAAGGAAAATAGTCGAACCCACCGAAAATATCATAAAAGCATTCCTGTGCCTGGGTTCATTAAAGTCGATAGAAGGCCAGGGTGTGGCCATTGTTTCCTTTTCTTTCGCCAGTATTTTAAATCTGATAACCATCCCAATTGGGATCATGATTAATCCTATTACCAACAAAGTAGGTAAGGCGATATAAATGACTATCCCTATATAGGAACCCCCCTGGTTGAAAAGTGAAGTGATCACGAAAAGAAAAACGATCATGAACAGGCTGATCAGTGCGATAGTGGCACCGATAATGGAAGTCCAGTTATAAACGGTTTTTGGAAGCTTTAAATCATTAAATTTCATAAGTAGAGTATTTTTCTCCAGGATTTAAAGATACTATTTTTTATTCAGAATGGTGCCAACCGCTCATCATCGCCCTGAAATGCGTTCCGGCCGGTTTACCGATTGTGCAAAGGTAAATATGCACAACCATGAATATTGATAATATAAATCCCATCAGAATATGCACAAGGTCTGTAAAATGCAAACCACTGGTGCCGAAGATTTTGTCAGAAATGATTATTTCAGGAAAGATCATTGCCCATCCGGTGATAATTGTCAGGGGCATCAGGAAATATAATACCGCTGCATAACTGATTTTCTGCAAAGGATTGAATTTTCTTTCGCTATTGATCGGGTAAGGGGCTTTTTCCCCTTTAAAAATGCCTAACAGATAATAACGGGCCTGGCGCGTAAGCTCTTCTGTGAATCCATTTCTTTTCATCTTGTAAAACCTGCCGTTCGTGGTAACAATATTTCCAATAATAATAAGCAGGTAATTAAGGGAAAGAAGAATGCCGCTGATATTATGGATCGAAACAGCCAGGTCAAATCTCAGCATGGGAAATTCCGGATTGGAATATTGCATGCTCAGGCCGGTAAGGATCAGCACTAAATAGAGGAGGCCATTGAATAAATGCCAGAGTCGTATCCAGATAGGGTATAAGTAAACAGTTGCCATAATCACTTTAATTTTTTGAATGTAATTTTCTCATCACTGCATGAATTAATATTCCAATGATGACCAGGCCGAAGATCCCCAGGCTGGTGATATTCAGCAAATAGTTCCTGTTTGCGCCGATAACATAGGTTTCGGTCAGGATTGCAGCATTAAGGAACCCCTGTTTCCCCCTTTTTTCCTTGGTCTGGAATTTATACAAAGAAGCAAGCAGCAATGAATTCTTTGAATGACATTCAACACATTTTTTAACGGCTTTTTCTTTAGGTAGTATTTTGTGCGCGACCAGGATATTTTCATTGACTTCGGCATGGCATTCGATACACCGGATACTTTTGAAATGTGCCAGGTGATTGGGTAACCATTCGTGCCTGTCGAGCATATTAAATATATCCCGGTCTGAAAGAAGGCCAAAACGGCTTGCATCTGAATGGCAACCCAGGCAGATCTGGTTGTCATACCGGATTGTTTCCGCCAGGTTTTCATTATTTCTCGCACTGATATGATAAGAATGAGGATTGTGACACATCCAGCAGGTAAATTGCTCACTGTGCTTTTCTGAATGAACACTGGCAAGGAATTCCTCGTTAATGGTTTCAAAATGATATTGAGCGAAATTATCATCTCCTCCGTGGCAATCCAGGCAAATAAGCTGGGGCTCAAACCTGAGTTCATTAGGGTGTGGAAAGCTGGAGGCATATTCAGAGGAATGGCAGTCTGTGCAACTGAAGCTTCTGTGGTTTGATTTATAGAAAGCGCCTGAGTCAATGATGTAATAAGGATTCATCCTTTCTTTCACATCACTTCCAACCGATTCGTTATAATAGGAGAAATATTTTTCGCCGTGGCATTTCAGGCATTTGTGATTGGAATCCCTGGATTCAGGTGAACCAGGCGCCGTATCCTGAGCTGTTAATCCGACATTCAGGATGACTAACAGTAAAACAGTAAATGATTTCCACATTCGAAACACAATTATTTATGAGTAATAATGATGAGAATAGAAATAGATTAAAATTAAAGGGTGCATCTCGCCATCTTAAAATGGGAAAATGCACCCTTATAAATCAGTAATCATTGACTATTTTTTAAAAATTCCACTGACGGGTAATATTAAAACCAATAAAGATGTTCCTGGTGCCTTTGAAGAACTCATTCTGGTTTTTCATTACGTTGTACTGGGGTACCAGATAGTTTGCTGATCCTGCAAAAACCTGGAAGGTATGCGTGGCTGTGGCAACTTCGTAACCGATCCCGAAATTATATTTGGGCTGATCTTTGATTTCGAGCCATTCCTTGATGCCATCAATTTTCAGGGGCAGGTCGCAGTTGATAATAATAGACGACTGCGGGCTGAATTTAATCCTTCCCAGTACGTGTAAGGCAATCTTATCATGATCATATAGGGAATCCACCTGATTGAAGTGGGTGAAGCTCCCGCCAACGGTCATGGTGAACCACTTGCAGAATTGACGGGTAACCATCAGCTCATTAAAGTAGGCAGCACGGTTTCCAAACTTGTATTGTTCCCCGAATTTCGCCTTGTCGCGTGCGTCAATCGAAAAATTTCCATAATAAGTGACATCCACCGGCGATTTATTGTCGCGGCTTTGTTTCAGGATGTTGACTTTAAGGCTGAGATCCTGAAGTTTGTAATTCTTAGTGGTGCCAATCCCGATCTGGGCCCAGTCGGTAATGGAATAATTAAGGGCTAGTCGGATATTGGCTGCCCCATATATACCGATAAAATCCGACAATCCGTTTTCCATACTGCCAAACCGGTGCTGCATCGTAAATTCAAGTGATTTAGCCGATGGCATGACATTGGTCTGGTTATCGATCAGCATTCCGCCATCATAGGGAGTTCTGACCGGTTTTCCCTCCTTGACAATGAAATATCCCAGAAGGCTTTTGTTGGCATTGACAGCAGGTTTTGCTTCCTGAGTATCCTGGGCAAGGATAGAGCTGGTGCCGAACCATGCCAGGAAGAGTACGATTATAATTTTTTTCATGATCCTTATTGAATTAAGAAATTGAAAATCCCGTTAATTATTCAGTGCACCTTCCTGGATCCATTGCAAGACGATCTCCGGGTCACCGACTTTGGTATACTGGTTCATGCTGCCCCCTGTTGCCATCTTGATATAGAGTTTGCTGTTTTCAGGGGTAGCCACGTCGATCAGGTTTTCAGCAAAAAGATCAGCATAAGCATTGGCTGGGGTCAGATCAGGGGGTATACCGCCGGTTGAATGGCAGCTGGTGCAACTCTCTGTAAAGATAGGAACGACTTCCATAGAGAAACTGGTAGTATCGCCAGGTGGCGGAGGAACATAATCAACAGGATCGAGCCATTCATACTGGCATGATTGCCAGGCCATGATCCCTATCAGGGCAATAATCAGTAAGATAAACTTTTTCATATCGATTGTTTTTTCAAATTTAAATAAAAAAAGGCTTCATTAGACTGAAGCCTTTTTTATCAATTAAATACCATATTTATTGGAGGGATGCGATTGAATTTTCAAGTACCTTCTCAACGAATTTCGGATTGTGAACACCCAGGCTCAAGTCATATTTTACGCTGATAAAGTTCCAGTAAGCGCCGGCAACCTTGTTGGGATAATCACCCTTAACGGCATATCCGCCAGTTCCGGCCGGATTGTAAATTCCGGCGGCTTCCAGTAAGGTTCCAAGCTCTTCCAGGAGTAATGTAACATCTGCCTGCAACTCTTCAACGTTTGTAATAGCTTCATCCGCGGTGTGACAGGGTTCACAGCCTGCGGTATTAATTTCTCCTTCAGCTTCATTGTAAATACGGAATGTATGACCACCTGCATCATAACCCATAGCTGATGCCATATGGCAGGTAACGCAAGTATTCTCGATATTGATGTGCGAACTGTTGTTATATCCGGTTCCGACGAGGTAATACGCAGTTCCTGTCAGTGTTGAACTTTGGCCTCCATAATGGGGGGCAAACCTCGTGGAAGTTACAGTATAAATTGCATCAGGCTGCGTAACATCAGGAACCTGGTATGAGATTCTCGGCTGATGACACTGAGCACAAAGATTGCCTTTGCCAAAGTCAAAAGTATTTTGTGCCAGCCAGGAAGGAGATGCTTCGGTTTTCCTGAGTGCCCAGTCGGCTCCGGTATAGGTATCGTGAATCTTGTGGCAGGTGTAACAGTTAATATTTGACGGATTCTCAGGGGATGCAACTACTCCTGTACTGTCAGTGAGGAGTACTTCTTTAAAGCCCTGGCTGGTGTGGCAGGGGGCACAGGTGGTTCCGTTCTCGAACTGGAGTCCGCTAGTGGCATGGAATGAATTTGCCCATTGGCCAATTTTTGTTTCCACTGTTTCAGAGTTGTCATGGCATGTTCCGCATACAGCGGTGCCGTCGGTTCCATTAATCCCGTCTTCTCCGTTTGTACCGTCTTTACCAGCAGGGCCGGCAGGGCCTTCCTTGGTACAGGCACTGATTACGATCAGTGACACAACAATGGCCACTGAAAAAAGCATTGAAAGTAATTTGAATTTTTTCATATTGCGCGTTGTTTTAGAATTTTAAAAAATAGTGAGGCAATATTACTCACATTCATTAATGTTTATGTGTATTTGAGTGGTGATATTTATCCAAAAAGAAATATATAATAAAACAATAATATATTGATATATATCAATTAGAAATTAAAAAAAAGTAAATAATATAATGTAAAAAACAGAAGATCAATGCATTGAAATCTGGTAGGAAAATTCAAATGCTGATTGAATTTTTATTTAGAATGAATATAAATTTCAGGTCAGAAAGGGTTAGCCGTTTTCAGAGATGTTAAACAGGGCCTTTTCATTGAGAATTTTCAACTCGTTACCATTCAACGAGATCAGTTCTGCATCTTTAAAGTCTTTCAGGACCCGGATGGTGCCTTCCTTTGTGATAGACGCCAGATCAGCTATATCCTGGCGTGTGATGGTCAGGGTGTATGGATTGGATTTATAAATACTATTATAAAGGTAAAGGATAACTTCAGCCACCCTGCCTGGCATTTGTTTTTGTGCAAGTGTCCTGAATTTCCTGTAATGGCGGATATCGCGCAAATTGGACCTTTTTTGCATCTCAATGGCGAAAAGTGCATTGGTGCGGATAAGCTCTTCAATTGCCTGCCTTTCCACATGACAGGCAAGCGTGTCTTCCACAGCGACGACCGAGAAATGATGCATGTTATCGGTAAACATTCCTGGGCTGCCAATCATTTCACCAGGGCCAATCAATGAAAGGATGAAGTTTTTTCTTTTCCTTGTTTCGAGGTAAACCTTAATGAGCCCTTCGAGTATGCAGATTGTATGGGTGAATGATGTCCCTTGCTTGAAGATAGTCTCTCCGGAATGGTATAAAACCTCATAGCGTTTTTCATCAATAATTTTAAAATCCTCTTCGCGTAAAACTTTAAATACCTCGATCCGCTTTTTACATTGATTACAATCGCTTTGTTTAAATATTTTAGCCATAAGAGAATTGTCTGTCTTGATTTAGAAGTTCAAATATACGATAAATATATATTAATTGAGATGACATCTCAATCTGCTATTAAGTTTGAGATGCCATCTCATCACATAGAAATTATCCTTATAATTGCTTATTAATTAACATCTACCCCGATGAAACAAAAACCACAATTATCGTTCTGGCAAATATGGAACATGAGTTTTGGCTTCCTGGGCATTCAGTTTGGCTTTGCTTTGCAAAATGCCAATGTGAGCCGAATCTTTGAAACCCTTGGGGCCAAAGTTGAAGATATTCCCATCTTATGGATTGCCGCCCCGGTCACAGGACTGATCATTCAGCCTATCATCGGGCATATGAGCGACAACACGTGGACGCGGCTTGGACGTCGGCGTCCTTATTTCCTTGCGGGTGCTATCCTGGCTTCCCTGGCATTGCTTATCATGCCCAATTCACCTGCTTTATGGGTTGCTGCCGGAATGCTTTGGATCATGGACGCCTCTATTAATATTTCCATGGAACCCTTCAGGGCTTTCGTTGGTGATATGCTGCCTGCCCGCCAGAGGACCATGGGTTTCGCTATGCAGAGTTTCTTTATCGGCACCGGCGCCGTGGTGGCTTCGGCATTGCCCTACATCATGACCAATTTCTTTGGTATTGAGAATACTGCACCTGAAGGTCAGATCCCACCTTCGGTTAAGTTTTCTTTTTATATCGGTGCGGCGGTATTTTTCCTGGCAGTGCTATATACCGTATTTAGAACGAAGGAATACTCCCCGGAAGAGATGAAAGAGTTTAACAAGACTGATCAGCAGAACAAGGCTGAAACCAGGGAAGAAAGGGATGAAATTTTACCGGCACAACGCTTTATGAATAAAAGTTATTACTGGATCCTGGCGGGTGTTCTCATATCTGTTCTGATATACTGGTACAAATTGCAGGCGGAATTATTCATTCTTTCATTCGGCCTGCTTGTTTTTGGATTTATTCAACTGATAACCGGCCTTCTCATTCGTAATGGAAATGACCGGAATGGTTTCGTGGTGGTCATCAACGACCTTTTTAAGATGCCCACAACGATGAAACAGCTTGCCATTGTGCAATTTTTTTCCTGGTTTGCTTTGTTCGCTATGTGGATCTATACCACTGCTGCGGTAACCAGCTCAAAATACGACATGAAGCTGGATAAAGATACTTTTCAGCAATTAGTTATGGCTATTGATCAACCAGCCGGTGAAAATACGGCCGACTTTCAGGATGAAACTCAGGGGATCAGGAAGGAACTTGCCCGTTTGGGCAACCGGTTTGAAAAAGGCAAGGAAGTTGCCATTTCCATGAAGCTCGTTCAGTTTTTTACGGATTCAAAAAGGAATGAATTCCTCAAGCTGGACCCAAAGATCATTGATCGCCTGCAGCATGTCAATAAAGAATACAACAAGGGTGCCGATTGGGTTGGGGTCCTGATGGCCGTTTATAATGGGTTTGCTGCCATTATGGCTTTTTTGATCATCGGGTTAGCCAATGTGATCGGAAGGAAAAGGGCACATGCCATCAGCCTTTTAGTGGGCGGCATCAGCCTGGCTTCTTTCTTCCTTATTCAAAATCCAAATATGCTGATCATTTCCGAACTCGGGATCGGTCTTGCCTGGGCCAGTATCCTGGCCATGCCCTATGCGATTCTCACAGGATCGTTACCTCAGCACAAACTGGGGACCTATATGGGGATCTTCAACTTTTTTATTGTGATCCCTCAGATCCTGGCTGCCAGTATCCTGGGCTTCTTCGTCAAATCATTTGCCGATGGGGAGGCGATATATGCCCTTATCCTTGGCGGGATTTCGATGGTAATAGCCGCAGTACTGGTCTTATTTGTCAGGGATGTAGATGAGTAGGAACTAATAAAAGGTACTTGCGTCGTTGTAATTCAAACTCAAGAATGGTTTTATAGGTATATCCGGATAAACTGGCCTTGTCGCCTCCGCTAAAAAGGTCGGAAAACGGGTGAAAAGGATATATCGCCAGGTTTCCCGTTTCACGCCGGACAGAATAATCCTGAAGGATGATCTTTTCCACAATATAAAATTCGCCCGGAACTACCTGGTCCTTGATTGGCACCACTTCATTCCGTTCCCTTTCCAGGTAAAAAACAGATTGCATGGGAAAATAGGTTGGCCGCAATATGCACACTTGCTGTCCTTGGATAATCCCAGCTATGTCTAATGCGGCCTGCCTGTTTTCCGGGGCGACCCCTTCAGTCGCACGGACAGGCAAAACAGTAAAACCGAATAAAAACCGAAGTACCACCATCGCAAATAATAAGGAGAAGATGGAATAGAGCGGTTTTTTAAGTTGAAAAATAAAAATTACTGCCATCAATATAAATGAAGACAGGCAAATCAGCAACAGGTTTGGAATAAAGTTCATTTGCCCGACAAATAAAGGAACGAGGCAGGCAATAGCTCCAAAAGCAAGTGCTGTACTGATTATTATATTGAAGACCCTGAATTTCCTGTCTTCTTTTGTAAAATTATTAAGGTAGAAATAAGTAAGGATCTGGACAATAAAAGGATAAAGCATGATGATGTACCGTTGCTTGCCACCCGGGGGGAGCCAGTACATGGGGAAATGGACGATCAGCATAAGCAGGGCGAATTTCATAAGGGAATTACTCCTGATAACCTTGATGAATGACTTACGAAAAGTAAAAATGATCAGTACCGATGCCGGGAGGAGGTTCATCAGCGTATCCAGGGGATACAAGGCCATATGCTGAAGATAATCCCAAAAGGTATCGCCTGAAAATCTTTTGCCGGATTCAACCGAAAGGCTGAGCAGGTAACGGATAGCATCTCCCTGTTGGTTGTATGCCAGGAAGTATCCGCCTGTGATGATCAGGTAAAGTAAAATACCAGCGAGGTGGGGCAGGCTGAACAGTTTTTTAAATTCTTTATTTACTATAAAGAAAACCAGAAGCGACAGTCCGGTATATAACATGGAAGGGAGGCCTTTGGTCAGGGTTCCGATGGCTCCAAGGAAATAAACCATCAGAAAAAGAAGGAAATACTTTTTCTGCTGCTGAAAATGAAACATGCTGATGAGGCTCGCATAGGTAACCATGCTGTAAAAAATGTCAATTTCCGCCAGCAGGGAATTGAAAAAAAGATTTCCGGCTGCTGTCACAAAAAGAAAAGCTGATAATGCCCCAAAACTCAGGCTTACATATTTTTTCCCGGCCCAAAAAATGATCAGGCCGAATATAAAAAGGGAAACTACGGTCGTAAAGCGGGAAATGAATTCCGAAGGACCACCCGTAAGGTCGTATAAAGAGGCAAGGATCCAATTAAAGACAGGGGGTTTGAGATAATAATATTCACCATTGATTGTAGGAACCAGCCAGTTGCCGCGAATGAGCATTTCGATGGCAATCACGGCGCGCCTGGGCTCTTCCGCATAAAGCGGAACGATACCCAGGTTAATCAATAGCGCCGGGATCAGCAGAAATAGCAGTCCGATCAGCGCCCATCGTTCCTTTTTATTAAAAGAATACAATCTAAATAGAATTCAATTTATCAGGACAAAACCTTATATTCTTTGGATATGAAGATGTCGGCCTTAGGTTTTAATGCCTGTACCATTCTGTGTTCCTGCTCGAGGACGGCCATGCGGTATTCATTCTGGGGTTCCTTTCCCCTGACAACCTGTGCTTTCTTGGTTTCATGGTAAGTCAGTTCAAGAAACACCCTGAGGTCGGCCCCATCAGTTTTAATTGCATACAGACCATCGATGACCAGCATACCGATCCCATTGAAATCGGTTGTTAGTTGGTCAATCTGTTCGGTGACCAGATCAACGCAAGGCATGGTCGATTTGCGGTTATTTTTGAAATCATCGATGTTGCGATAGATGGCGTCCCAGTCGTATTCCCCATAGCCAACGACATTTTCGATGCCGTGTTTCTTACGCCATTCGGTGCGTTCCAGCGGATGAATGCGGTAATAATTATCGATGTGAATGGGTTTGGCCATGATGCCGTGCTTCCGGAGCCCCTTGGCAATAACATGGGCCAGTTCGGACTTCCCCGAGCCGGATTCGCCTGATATGGCAATTATGAATTTATCCTTTTTCCTCTCGAGGATTTTCTGAATAATTGCCTCCCCGGCATTCCGGTGTTTATCTTCAATAAGTAATATGTCTCCAAGCATGACCTGTATTTTTTTATTTCAAATTTCAAATTCCATCCATTCCCAGCTTTCAAGATCAAAAACCTGATCCATGATTCCTATTTTCAAGCTGTCGGCTTTATCACTGTCCACCCTGATGCGGAGGGTTTCACGGGTTACTTCACACTCATATTCATCTCCCCGGAAATTGAAGGAAAAGCTGATCTTTCTCCAATGTTCCGGTAGATTAGGATTAAAACGGGGAAAATCTCCATGAAGATCCAGACCGGCAAAAGATGCAAGGGCCACCCAAACGGTCCCTGCCATGACTCCCGCATGGATGCCTTCGGCGGTTGTGCCTCCCTGGATATCGTTATAATCGCTGGTCAGGGCATCGAAATAAAGTTCCCAGCTCAATTGATGATCACCCGTCAGGTTTGCCAGCTGGGCATGCACGACACGGCTGAGGGTGGAGCCATGCGACGTCCGGGCCAGGTAATACTTCAGGTTCTTCATCAGGTAATCCTCCGGAAGGCGGTAATCCAACCGGTCCAGAATCCGGTCGACTTCTTCTTTGCTGAGGTTGTAAAATGTCATGAGGGTATCGGCCTGCTTGGCCACTTTATACTCATCAGGCATTTTACCCTCTGCCTTCAGGATACGGTCCATCCGGTAAATATTGTTGTATTTTCTCCGGTATTCTTCAAAATCAAGTTCTTTCAGGTCGAAATAGCCATCATACTGGGCGATGATGCCATCACCGGAAATGACCAGGTTGATCCGTGAAGCAATATCGTTCCATCGTTCCGTTTCACCGCTGGTGAGCCGGAGCCGCTCCAGCACCGCATCTTTCTTCTCCTCATCCATTGATGCAAGCAATTCGCCTGCTTTCTCAAACATCCAGGCAACCATCAGGTTGGTATAAGCGTTGTCTTTGAGTCCACCTTCGTTCGTATCCTGGTATTTCTCATGAAATTCATCCGGGCCCATTACCTTGATGATCTCGTATCTTCCCGTTACCCGGTTGAGTTTACTTTTACTTGCCCAGAAGCAACAAATCTCAAATAAAAGCTCCGCTCCATATTCTTCCATGAATTGCATATCGCCGGTAACATGGTAATACTGCCAGATGTTATAGGCGATCGCCAGTGAAACATGCCGTTGCAAAGAGCTATGATCGGCGCCCCATTCACCTGAATTGGGATTAAGGTGGATGACCTGAGTTTCTTCCCGGCCATTGCTGCCGCTTTGCCAGGGGAACATAGCACCCTGGTGACCGTATTCGCGGGCATATTTACGTGCCTCTTCCAGCCTGCGATAGCGGTACATAAGAATTGAACGCGCGACTTCTTTAAAATGGAGATTGTAGAACGGGAGAATAAATAATTCATCCCAGAAGATATGCCCGCGGTAGGCTTCCCCATGCAGTCCCCTGGCAGGGATACCCGCGTCAATCGATGCATTCAGCGGGGAAGTGGTCACCATCATGTGGTAGAGGTGCAAACGCAGCAGTTTTTGGGCCAGGCGGTCACCGGCAATCCGTATATCAATGCAATCCCAGATCTCTTCCCATCTTAATGCTGATTTTTCGAGGACGTCATCGAAGGTTTTATACTGTTTACAGATTTCGAGGGCTTTTTCCAGCGGGTCAACCTCTTGTTGCCCGGTATTATGGTAAAGGGCGACAATTTTCTGTACCCGCAGAAATTCACCTTGCTGAACCCGTTGGGTGAATTCAATCTGTGATCTGCCCGCGGTATGGCTCTTATGGAAGTGAACATATTCACGGTCTTTACCTTCAAAAACAGTCACCTGGGCTGCTGCAGCGATAACTGTGTGCGATTGGGTGGTTTTAACCACGATGAATTGGATGTTCTCTTCAGAACCAAGCAAAACAGGTTCAATGTGTTTTTGATTAAGCTGGCCGTACCTTTCTACCCCGGCATTGATATGGTCGCCATGGAGCCCTGACCTCACTGTAATCTTCCCGGAATAATTCAGGGGTGTGATGGTATATTCCTGGGCGGCCAGGTTAGGATTGTCCATGCTGGCCATGCGACGGGTGCCGATCAGGGTTTCCCTTCCTTTTTCATCCCTGACCACGAGCCTGCGATAAAGGACGCCGTTGTTGAACCGGAGTACCCGTCTGACTTCAAGGATTTCAGCCTTGTTAATGTCGAAAAATTCATCATCATTAATTCTGAATGAAACTGGCAACCAATTGATAACATTGACAAAATCTTCATTTTCAGTATCAAGGCCGCCTACTTTTGAGATAAGGCGGTTAAAAACCCCGGCCATGTAGGTCCCCGGATAATTAAACTGCCCCACTTCCGCTTCAGCCATTGCCCCACGTGTCCCAAAATAACCATTTCCGACAGTCAGCAGGGCCTCCCTGGTTTTTTCCTTCCCAGGGACATAATCGTGATAGGTAATCGACCAATTATCGAAGAAAAAGCCTTGTTTAAACCATTGGCTGATGCTTTCAAAACCGAAGTCCGCCATATCTTTCACAACAATATCGGCGCCATTGGCATACAGCTCCTTTTCGTTTTCTTCGCGGGCGATGCCCAGGACCAGCCCAAAATTACCTTTTCGCCCTGCTTCCACACCTGAAACGGCATCTTCGACCACTACCGCACGGTCATAGGTAACACCGAGATTATCAGCTGCCACGGTAAAAATATCAGGTTGAGGTTTACCTTTTAAACCTAATTCGGCGCTCACTTCGCCATCGACACGGGTTTCGAAAAGATCAAGCAGGCCGGCTGTTTCAAGTACCTGCCTGCAGTTCTTGCTGGAAGAAGCCACACCTACGCGGATACCTTCTTCTTTTAACCGGTGGATCAGGGCTACGGTTGATTCATAAACCTGGACGCCATCCGTTTTCAAGGCTTCATTAAAAGCGATGTTTTTCCTGTTGCCAATCCCGCAGACTGTCTCCATTTTAGTGTCATCTGAAGGATTACCATAAGGGATGCTGATCCCTCTTGATTCGAGGAATGATTCTACGCCTTTATACCTAGGTTTTCCATCAACAAAAGGAAGATAATCATCCTTGAGGGTAAATTCCCTGAAAGGCTCACCGTACTTCGTTTCCCTCTCCCTGAGGTAACCGTCGAACATTTTTTTCCAGGCAGCACTGTGTACCAGGGCAGTTTTCGTGATCACCCCGTCGAGGTCAAAAATAACAGCATCAAATGCGTGCAATTCCATTTTCTAAGACTTTTGAGACAGCATCTGTCATCCAATTAAACCAACAACCAAAAATATTCAAATCCTTGCAACTTTATCCGGCCGTTCCCGATTTCCGGAACTTTACCCAGCAGGCTTTTTCTGAAGGAAATATCCCATTTCAGGCTGATTTCATCAGCGGAGAGATTCTGAACGACCAGGATATCAATATTATCAAACCTCCTGTAATAAGCCATGATTTCACCAGCTTGCCGGCCATCAGGTTTCTGAAGGTCCACCCAGGAAAGTTTTCCCCTGCCGAAAACCGGGTAAGCATTGCGTGCATGGAGCATCGTCTTTACCTGGATAAAAACAAGGGATTCGAAAGAGCCGGGCCGGGCAAGTGCCGATTTGACACTGTTCCAGTCTATTTTTCCCCTGACCAGGAAGCGGGTATCATCTTTGCCCACTGTCGTCTTCATTTCCTGGTAATAAGCCTCATCATTGAACTTTCCGAATTCATCGCCATAATAAATCACCGGCGTTCCGGGAAGTGAAAGCATGATGGAATAGATCAGCCCGATTCGGGCGGGATCACGTTCCATCAGCTCTGCCAGTCGGGCCGAAATCCCCTGTCCTAGTCGGAAGTCCCACTCAGGCTTACGGCAATAATGCTCATGGATGTATTTCCGGTCCTCTTCGGTGACATAAACCAATTCCAGGCTCAACTCATCATGACATCGCAGGAAGGTAAACCATTGGGCACCGGCAGGTATTTCCGGCGTCACTGCCAGGCTGAGGGTTTCTACTACAGGTGTGCGGTTTGCCATGGCCACCGATTTAAAGATCTGAGGCATCAGCGGAAAATGATACCCGGCATTGCATTCATCTCCATTGCCAAAATATTTCACAACCTCATGTGGTTTCTGACAGGCTTCAGCCAGTAAAAGCGTATTAGGCCTGACCAGGTCGATCACTGTCCGGAAAAACCTGACAATAGCGTGGGTTTTTGGAAGATTTTCGCAGGCAGTGCCTTCTTCTTTCCAGATATAAGGGATCGCATCAGCCCTGAAACCATCCACGCCCCGTTCCATCCAAAAGAGGAGGTTACGCGACATTTCGATGAGAACCTGAGGGTTCCGGTAATTCAGGTCGGGCTGAAAATCGAAGAAGCGGTGAAAATAATACTCATCACCTTCTTTCTTCCAATTGCTTTCCTCAATGCCATAGAAGATGATCCGGGCATCGGCATATTCTTTGCCATCCTTGCTCCATATAAAGAAATTACGAAAAGGGCTATCCTTCGATTTCCTGGCCTCTTTAAACCAGGCATGATGTTCGGAAATATGATTTGTCGCGATATCAAAAATTACCCGTAATCCACGGCTGTGTGCCTCCTTCAGGAAGTTCCCGAACAATTTACGCATCTGGTCATCCGTGGCATTTTCACCCAGGCCTGCAAGCTCTTTCCTGATCCTCCGGTAATCGCTGATATCAAAACCAGCATCACGCATGGGTGACTCAAGGATAGGCAGTAGCCACAGGCAATTGACGCCAAGGCTCTGCAAATAATCAAGGCGCGCGGTAAGCCCGACAAAATCCTTATTAAAAAGATCGACATAAAGGGAATAAACGACAGCGTCCTTATACCACTCCTTTTCTAATGGAGGAAGAGTTTTAGCTGTCATGAACCGGTCGATTTCGGCAGTAAAAACTTTCAGCATATCGGACGGCTGTTCAGGATAAAGTTCCTCCCAGACCTGGAAAAGATCAGAATACTTATCTTTCATGAAAAAGTGTTCTCCTGAATTGCTGGCAACCAATTAGTTTAAATGTGAAATAAATGGTTTATTTCCTGCAGCAAAAGTATGAATTAATCTGTTTCAATGGCTAAATCCGTAAGAAGTCTGAGAATAAAAAAGCCCTTCACTTTCGTACAGGGCTTTTTTTCAGAACGGGAAGTTTCTCGGCTATTATGATCTGACTCTAACAGCAACCCGGACTTGGAACGATAATGGCCATTTCAAATTCCGGTGTAAGTTTACGGTAAAAAGAGGAGGATTATTAGAAGGACTTATAAATTTTATTAAATGGAAGATGTTCACAAGTCATTTTCATTACTTTTAGCAACCTTTTCCAGCAAAATTAACAGTTATGAAATACCTCCAGAAAACCTTGCTTTTTTTCGCAATCTTTCTACAGTCCTTGATCCTCTTGTCTCAGATTTCCTTTCACCGTGTTGAGCCTCCGTTTTGGTGGGCAGGTATGCAGGATTCATCACTTCAGTTGATGGTTTACGGGAATAAAATTGCCCAATCGAATGTTATAGCCGATTATCCCGGAGTTATCCTGAGAAAAACGATCAGGCTCGAAAATCCCGATTATCTTATACTTGACCTGGAAATCACCAAAGATGCCCGACCGCTACTCAAATGGTAATAAAGGAAATGACTCGGTTGCAGGTATGCTAGAAGCAGCCAGGCGGTCTGATCCGAATGGCCGTCATGGGGGAGACATCAAAGGGATCAGCGATAAGCTGGATTATATCGCTGACCTTGGCGTTACTGCCATCTGGCTTAACCCGGTCCTGGAAAATAATATGCCGGCCTATTCCTATCATGGTTACGCGATCACGGATTTTTACTGCGTCGATCCACGATTTGGTGATAACGATCAATATAAATCGCTGGTAGATAATTGCCACAAGAAAGGGTTGAAAGTCATCATGGACATGGTATTCAATCATTGCGGAAGCAACCATTGGTGGTTACAGGATATGCCCATGGAAAGCTGGATCCATCAATTCCCTGGATTCACCCGTTCCAACTATCGTGCTGAAACAGCAATGGATCCTTACGCTTCTGATTTTGACCGGGAGAAAATGCAGACGGGCTGGTTTGACAAGACGATGCCCGACCTGAACCAACATAATAAAATCCTCGCTAACTACTTGGTGCAGAATAGCATCTGGTGGCTCGAATTTGCCGGGCTGGATGGCATCCGGATGGATACTTATCCTTATTCTTATAAAGATTTCATGACGAAGTGGATGCAACGGGTGCTGAAGGAATATCCCGATTTCAGGGTGGTAGGGGAGACCTGGCAGCAGAAGGAAACTCACACTGCTTACTGGCAGGCAGGTTCACCGGTTAGCGGTGACTATTCTTCCTACCTGCCTTCGGTTACTGATTTCCCTTTGCAGTATGCCCTGAAGGATGCCTTTAACGAGCAGGAAGGTTGGACCAACGGCCTGGCCAGGCTTTATTATGTGCTGGCCCAGGATTTCATTTATTCTGATCCTTTCTGCAACACTATTTTCGCCGATAACCATGACCTGACGCGGTTTTACACCAGCATAGGCGAAGATCTGAACAAATTTAAGATGGCCATGGCGGTTCTCCTGACTACAAGGGGAATTCCGGTGATCTATTATGGAACAGAACTTCTGATGACGGGTGAAAAGTCGAATGGTGATGGCTTTATCAGGCAGGATTTTCCGCTGGGCGAGTGGCAGTTGGCAGTTGACAGTAGGCAGTTGACAGTAGGCAGCAGACAGTTGACAGTTGACAGTAGGCAGGAAGAAGCGTTGCAGTATTTGAAAACCTTATTGAAGTGGCGGAAGGGTTCAGAGGTTATCCATCATGGAAAGTTAAAGCAGTTTATTCCAAAAGATGGGATTTACGTGTTCTTCAGGTATGATGAAGAGGATGCAGTGATGGTGGTGATTAATAAAAACAAAGAAAACCGGAAACTGGATCTTACACGTTTTCAGGAAGTTTTAAAAGATTACCGGAGAGGGAAGAATGTTGTGACCAAAAAGGTTTTTCTTTTGGAAGAAGGGATCGATGTTCCGGGTGAGACGGCGCTTGTACTGGAGTTAGGGTAGAAGACAGAAGACAGAAGACAGAAGACAGAAGTCAGAAGACAGAAGTCAGAAGACAAGGTGTTAAATTGCTCAATGCTCAATGCTCAATGCTCAATGAAAAATGTATGAGCTCCCCAAGGTTGCAATCCTGCAAAAAGCCCCGGGTAATTCATATTTTCTCCGTCCCGGTCAAATAATTGCCCGGAAATAACATCAAATAGTTGATAAGTTCTGCCTGGAAGATATGAATGGCTTGATTCAACAAGCCCCTGGGCAGGCTGATCGCTAAGATTAATTACAAACAAAAGGTTTTCATGGTTACCAAGCCATTCCCATGCCAGTAAATTAAGATAGGAGAGATTATCCGGCCATCCCGAAACCTTAACTAAAGCCCATCTTCCAATGCGGATCGCATCAAATTTCAGTATTTTCATCAGTTGCCGGTAAAACATCTTCAGATCCGGATTTTCCGGCTCATTTTGCCTTCTGGAAAGAAATACCGGTACCCTGACCATTCTTCCTTCGAGCTGGCCGTCATGCAGAAGCCTTGCTCCGGGTTGGGTAAGTGAAGCCAAAGCAATTGCTTTATGCCTACCGATGGAAAAAAGACGTGAGGCTCTCGGCTCATCGTGATTTTCAAGGAAGCGCAATAATTTTTCTTGCACAGGCATCATCTCTATAAGATGTTGCCTTGATTTTTCCGCACCTTCTATCAGGTAATCATAGTATCGCTTATCATAACAAAAATCAAAGCCCTGATTTAACAGAGCCGGTTCTGTATCCCAGTATGATTCGGCAATAAATGTAAAACCGGGGTATTGTAGCTTGACCTCCGGGATAACGGAGGCCCAGAAATCAAGTTCCGGTTTCTGCTCCGCCTTCTCTGACCAGGTTTTAGAAAAAATATCATTCATGACAAGCATAGCCATATCACAGCGGATCCCGTCGCATTGTGCTGCAATGATTTTAAGCGTTTCCACCATCGTTCTGCGCAGACCTTCGTCAAAAATATTAAGCTGAAGCACATCCGGCCAGGGTGGATAAAAAGGATCATGGGCCTTTGCATAAATATTTTTCCCGGCACGGTACCAATCGTCCGGATGGTTGCTCATTTGCTCCTCTGTCCCGCTGATGAAAAATCCGGGGTTTGAAATCGTCCACGGATGGTCGGGTGCAACATGGTTGGGTACAAAATCAAGGATCAACCGCAAGCCGCGACTTGCCAGCTCCTGCCGGGCGATGGCCAGTCCTTCAGACCCGCCGATATGGTAATCAACATGGTAACCTTTGATGCAGTAAGGCGAACTGACTATATCTTCTTCTTTCAGATCCGGCAACGCTTCCCGTAGGTCTTTCATAATGCCCGTATGTTGTTTGGCAATAATTAACCCGGCCGGGCTGCGTTCCCAGACACCCATGAGCCAGATGACATTAAAGCCCAGGCTGGCCAATTCATCCCATTCCCTGGCAGGGATATTGGCGAGGGTAATTTCCTTGCGATATTTCAGGTTGAGCTCGTGGAGCCAGATCCACGTATTAATCTCATAAATGATTGGATTTCCCGGCAGGGCAATCTTATTCAGTGATGCGACATTCATGATAATCGGAAATTGGTCTGTTTGGATTAAATTGGTTTCGAATACCGGGCAAAATTACAAATTCTTAGGATAGGTTATCGTAGAGACGTTGCACATGTAGTGACGTCTCTACAATGACCTAATGCAAACCAAGTATTTTCTTTCCGATATTTGCATTTCCAAAAACCTCTTTCCATGAAAAAAATCATTCTCTTTTCTCTCATCATTGTCGCTGTTGCCTGCAGCACGGAACGGAAGCATCTTCCACAAGACCACTTCGTCACGGGCCTGGCCTTTCCGTTGCGCCTGGATAAAGACCAGTCAGAGATCATTCTTACCGACTTTGTCCCGTATGTGACACTGATCGATTCGGTCCTTATCGATGGAAAGAGAGTCGACATGGAAGCTGATAAAAATACAATCGCATATAAAATTCCGCCGGAAGCCAAACCACTTATGGAGATGAGGATATGGAACAAAGGCAGCTATCAGTCAGTGCTGGTGATGAAAAGCCGTAAGGTGGATTTCCTCTATTCATTTGACCCCGGTAACAAGGTGTATAAAAGTGTCCGGTTAGCGGCGGAGTTTAATGGATGGACACCTACCAGAACTCAATTGAAATTGGAAAATGGAAATTGGACCGGGACGTTTCCCCTGAATCCGGGAAGATACCAGTATCAGGTTGTGACTGATGACCACTGGAGGCTCGATCCCGCTAATCCCGATTCGGTGGATAATAATGCCGGCGGTTTTAATTCGGTGATGAAAGTCGGACTGATGGATAAATCCAATATACCTTTTTTATATACGGTTGAATATGATAAATCCGAAAATGAAATAAATGTTAAATGGACCCGGTTGCCTTCGGATTTCTTTGTCTTCTGGCAGAATATTCTCCTGGATAAAAGTTACCTGGAAATAGAAAAAGATGAGCTGGGAATTTCAATTCCAAAGGAAGCTGCCGGCTTTGAGCGGTCATATATCCGTGTTTATTCCCTCAATTACAACGGTATTTCGAATGAATTGCTCATCCCTTTGCAGAACAGGAATGTGGTAATGGATGCAGACCTTGTGAAAAGATCTGACAAGGAAGCTCAAATCATTTACAACGTTTTTATCGACCGGTTTTACAATGGAAATCCTGCTAATGACGAGCCCATCAATAATCCTGCACTTGTTCTTCCCAAGGCAGATTATTTTGGTGGTGATATTGCCGGTATCACGGCAAGAGTTAAAGAAGGATATTTTAACGATCTGGGGGTAAATACAATATGGATTTCACCTGTCGTACTAAACCCCAAAGGGGCTTATGGCCAATGGAACGATCCGAAGACAAAATTCTCTGCCTATCATGGTTACTGGCCCATTTCATTTACGCTGATTGATCCAAGGATGGGAACGCCGGCAGACCTTAAGGAATTGGTCCGGGAAGCTCACGCCAGGGGGATAAATGTCCTGCTGGATTTTGTCGCCCATCATGTTCATGTTCTGCATCCTTATTATATCGAACACCCTAACTGGACTACCAGTCTTTATCTCCCTGACGGCACCATGAACACGGAAAAATGGGATGAGTACCGGCTTACGACCTGGTTTGATGTTTTCCTTCCCACGCTCGACCTGCAGCAGCCTGAGGTGACGGAAATGCTTTCCGATTCGGCTACCTGGTGGATCAAAAAATACGAGCTGGATGGTTTTCGCCATGATGCGACCAAGCATGTGCCGGAAATTTTCTGGCGGACGCTGACGAAAAAGCTGAAACAACAAGTAGTCCAGGCTGAAGGAAGGGAAATTTACCAGATAGGAGAAACCTATGGCGGGCCCGAATTGATTTCCAGCTATGTAAATACCGGTATGCTCGACGGGCAGTTTGATTTCAATGTGTATGATGCGGCGATCGGCGTTTTTGCCCGGGAAGCAGATCCTTTCACCAACCTCGACAATACGCTTCAGACCAGCTTTGATTTTTACGGCAATCAGAACCTGATGGGCTACATCACGGGCAACCAGGACAGAGGGCGATTCGTTTCCTATGCCGGCGGCGACCTTAAATTCGGCGAAAATGCTAAAGCAGCCGGCTGGACGAGGGATATAGAGGTAGGGGATACATTGGGTTACCGTAAACTGTCGATGCTGACAGCTTTCAATATGACCATACCCGGGCTTCCGGTGATCTATTACGGTGACGAAATCGGGCTGCCGGGCGGGAATGATCCGGATTCGAGGAGGATGATGAAGTTTGATGGCCTCAATCCCCATGAATCCTCCACAAAGGCAACTGCAACAAAGCTGGCTAAAATCAGGAAGGAAAACCTGTCGCTGATTTACGGGAATTTTACCACCCTGCAGGTTGATGATAAGACCTATGCTTATGCCAGGCAGTACTTTGATAACATTTCAGTCGTGATTTTCAATAAAGACAATAAACCTGCAAATCTTGAGATCACCCTCCCGGATTGGATGGAAAATCCGCAGTTTAAATCAAATTTCGGGAATAATTTCAACCTGGACGAAAGAAAACTATCCATCACCCTGGCGCCGTGGTCATTCGAAATAATGACCGGAAGCGTTGATTGAATTATAAGTTTTTATTCATATCTTGCCTCCGTAAATTAATCCTGATTATGAAAACCAAATTATTGAAGAAAATCATCTCTGCTTTTGCCTTATTGGCAGTCATCAGTATTCCGTCTTTTGCACAGAAAGCCCCTATAAAATATGGGTCTGTCAGCAAGGCTGATCTCGAAATGACTGCCTATCCTTTGGACACAAGTGCAGTTGCGGCAATTCTTTGCAACTACGGGTATTTTAATTCGCACACTTATGATTTTGTGAGGATCTTAAGAATAAAGATATTTAAAAAAGAGGGGACCACCTGGGGGAACAGGATTTTTCCCACATCTGATAAAACAGCTATTAGAGGGATTACCTATAATCTTGAAAATGGGGAGATCGTCGAGACAAAACTGAAATCTGAATCCATTTTCCTTGAACGGGTATCTGAGGATATATACAGGACGAGAGTGGCGATGCCAAATGTCAGGGAAGGTTCAGTATTAGACCTTGAATTCCGGCATCCGTGGTTGCCTGGCGAATGGAGATTTCAGGATGTCATTCCCGTACGATGGAGCGAATTGCTCATTGAAGATTCGAAATATATAGAATTCAGGAAGAATTATTTTGGCTTTCTTCCATTATCTGAAAGCTCTTCTATCCGTTCTGTTGCAAAAGATATGCCTGCATTCAAGGAAGAGCCTTACATGGCGAATGCGACCAATTACATGACCAAATTCGAGATCGAAATTCTCAGAATTTCCATTCCGATCAGCGACAACTATCCGGGATTTTACAAGGAGTATTCTACCACATGGGCAGCAGTGAATGCCCGGTTGATGCAGAGTGGTCATTTCGGTATGGCTATAAGAGGTTGTGTTTTTCTGAATAATAAAGTGAAAGAAATTGAGCAGACATGTACTACCCCAATGGAAAAACTTATAGCTGCCCATGAGTACGTAAAACATGCAGTCAAATGGAACGAGCTGGAAGCGCTTTATATTTCGTCCGAAGACCTTGCAACCCCGTTTAACAAAAAAATCGGGAATTCTTCGGATGTGAACCTTATCCTGATACAACTCCTGAAAAAGCTTGATTTAAATGTTACTCCGGTTGCATTAAGTACCAGGAGCAACGGTTTTCTTTCTCCTTTGTTTCCTTCACTTGATAAACTTAATTATGTTGTTGCCTACGTGGTGATTGATAATAAGCCCTATTTTGTTGATGCAACGGAAGAGTACCTCCCGGTTGGTATGCTTCCGGAACGGTGTATTAACCTGCAAGGCAGAATTATTGACGAGATGAAGTCTGACTGGGTGGATCTTATTCCGCAGAAAAAGGATAAAACCCTGATTCAAGTGGATCTGACTATAGGTCCGGATCTTGTTATGACCGGAACAATGAACCGGAATAGTTATGATTACGCCGCCTTGGAATTTCGTAATGATTACGCAAAGTTTAATTCCGAAGAAGAATTTTTAAGGGACATGGAAAACAACAACCTGGGACTGAGCATTATTAAATCCCGGATTTCAAGCCTCGACAGTATTTACCTTCCCATACAGGAAGAGTATGATGTCAGGATAAAGAACCGTGTGACCAGCGCCGGCAATATGCTTTATATATACCCTCTCCTCTTTGAACAAGTCATAGAAAATCCTTTTAAATCGGAAGAACGGAATTATCCGGTAGATTTTATAACTCCTTCTGAAATGACTTTTATTTCTAAGATAACTATACCGGAAGGCTTACAAATAGTAGAATTACCAAAAGTGATGGTTATGAAATTGCCTGATAACAGCGTAAGCATACAGTACCAGATCAGCGCGGTCGGAAATATTGTGTATCTTACTTACAAGTTTAATCTGACAAAACCTTTTTTCTCTGTAGAAGAGTATGCTGATTTACGGACATTTTTCTCTGAGCTGGTGAAAAAGCATTCTGAACCAATTGTTATTAAAACTCTTTGATTATGAAGGTGATCAGATTTATTATTTTTGGTTTTTGCCTGGTCCCTTTATCTTACCTGAACGCAGGTGAATTGTTGTATAAGGTAGCTGATATCCCCAAAGAACTTAAAGAAAAGGCCCGGGCAGTGATCAGAAATGAGGAAAAGATTTTTGAAGTAACATCAATCAGCAAAGGGACATTGAAAGTCACTTATGCTATAACGGTTCTAAACAAAAACGGACTTGATGATGCAAATTTTACAGAGTTTTATGATAAATTCCGGACAATTTCAGCCATAAAAGGCCGTGTCTTTGATGAATACGGGGAACAGATCAAAAGAATTCCGTCCGAAGATATCCAGGATTTCAGTGCGATTTCAGGTTTCTCTGTTTTCGAGGACAGCAGGGTAAAATTTATCGACCCAAAGATCCGTAATGTTCCATTTACGGTTGAATATTCCTATGAAGTGACGTTTAACGGACTTTTTCAATATCCGTCTTGGGTCCCTCAGCCCGCTTATAATCTTGCAGTTGAAAAAAGTTCATTTAAGGCATTAATTCCTAAAAACCAGGATTTTCGTTATCTGGAGAGAAGCATTCCTTCATCGGTTAAATTTACTTCAGATGAAAAGAATAAAATATATTATTGGGAAGCTTCTAACCTGAAGGCTATTGAACGTGAACCTTACAGTTCTCCATCCCGGGAAATTTTTCCTATTGTCCTCATGGCTCCTTCACAATTTGAAATTGGAGGTTTCGAAGGAAATGTCGATTCGTGGGCCAGTTTAGGCGATTGGTTTTATACTTTGAATGAAGGAAGGGATATTTTATCAGAAGAGATTGCTTTATTTTTAAAAGAGCTGATAAAAGATTGCAGTGATGATTATGATAAAATCCGCAGGATTTATGAATATATGCAAGGAAGGGTAAGATATGTCAATATTAAGACCGGAATCGGGGGCTGGCAGCCTATTGGTGCCTCAACGGTTCAAAGACTTGCCTATGGTGATTGCAAGGCATTGACAAATTATATGCTGGCTATGCTTAAGGCAGTCGGCATTAAATCCTATTATTGCCTTGTATCAGCCGGAGAATCTGAAGCTTCACTGATCACATCATTCCCATCCTCACAGTTTAACCATGTATTCCTTTGCATCCCTGTCGGCCAGGATACCCTTTGGCTTGAATGTACCAGCCAGCGATTACCATGTGGTTATATAAGCGATTTTACTGATAACCGTGACGTGTTGTTAATTGACAAGGCGAAGAGTAAGATTGTCCATACGAGGAATTACAGACTTGAAGATAACCAGGAAACCAGCATATCACATGTCCGGATTGATGAAACCGGAAAAGGTACTTTGGAGATTAATTCGGTTTACAGGGGCTTAAAATATGATGAAATACTATCTGCCTTCCTGGCTGATGATACTGATAAAAAAAGGATGATATCCGATAAACTAAAATTCCCCGGATTTCAGGTTATCAGTTTTAATTACAAGGAGAACAGGGAGATCATTCCATCCATAGAGGAATCATTAATAATTAATTTTGAAAATTATCTTACCATTCTGAATTCCAAGTATCTGATGCCATTAAACTGTACCAAAAAAATTGCTAATTCCCCTCCTAATGTCCGGAACAGGAAAACTGAAATAGTGATAAGGCATGCTTTTCAGGATATTGATACAATTATTTATGAGTTGCCTGTTTCGTTAAAAGTGGAAAGTGTCCCGGCCCGGGTTCATATCGTTGCACCTTTTGGTGAGTATTCAGCAAACATTGAATTTAAGGAAGATTTTCTGATTTTTGTGCGAAATTTCCAGCTCAATGAGGGTAAGTATCCAGCCGCTTCTTATACAGAATTCATTGATTTTTTTGACAGAATCACTGTTGCTGATGATATGAAGTGTGTTTTAGTAAAGAAATAATCAATTCACTTAAATACTTAATAAGCGAATGCTATGAAAAAAAAAGGTTTAAATATGATTTTAATTGAACTTCTGATAATCTTACCAATTCTTGTTTTAATCATTTTAGTCGCATGCTCCGGTCCCAAAAAGGAAGCCCCGGTGAAAAAAGCTCCGCCGCAGAGTTTCGTGGCCCACCCGGAATGGAGCCGCAACGCCACCATTTATGAAGTAAACATCAGGCAATATACCCCGGAAGGGACTTTTGAAGCATTCCTGGAACATATTCCCCGCCTGAAAAAAATGGGGATTGATATCCTTTGGCTGATGCCTATCAATCCCATTGGTGAAAAAAACCGGAAAGGAACTTTGGGAAGTTACTACTCCATCAGGGATTACAAAGGTGTAAACCCGGAGTTTGGCACGCTGGATGATTTTAAAAAAGTGGTCGAAAAGGCCCACCAGGAAGGGATGAAGGTGATCATCGACTGGGTGGCCAATCACACTTCGTGGGACAATTCCTGGATCACGGAACACCATGATTGGTATACGAAAGACTCGCTGGACCATATGGTTTCCCCTTTCGACTGGAGCGATGTGGCTGATCTGAATTACGACAACATGGAGCTATGGATCGGAATGCTTGACGCCTTGAAATACTGGGTGGAAGAAACTGACATCGATGGCTATCGTTGTGATGTAGCCGGCATGGTACCCTTAGAATTCTGGGACACTGCCCGTGCCGAACTCGATAAGATTAAACCCGTTTTCATGCTTGCCGAAGCCGAAGAGCAACCACATCATACCCGTGCCTTCGACATGTCATATGCATGGGAACTCCATCACATCCTGAATTCCATCGCCAAAGGAGAAATGAATGCCATGGCGCTGGAGACTTACTATAATAAGCAAGATACGCTGTATCCCGCGGATGCCTACCGCATGCTTTTTACATCCAACCATGACGAAAACTCCTGGAAAGGCACCGAGTTTGAAAGGATGGGAGAAGGTTCGATCTGTATGGCAGTGCTGACTGCCACCCTTCCCGGGATGCCGTTGGTTTACAACGGCCAGGAGTCAGCTTTTAATAAGCGGTTGCGGTTTTTTGAAAAAGATACTATCGACTGGAAAGATTACCGGCTTGAACCATTTTATAGAAAACTTTTTGCTTTAAAGCATGCCTATCAGCCATTATGGAACGGGTCGTGGGGGGGAAGGATGGAACGGATTTCAACCACTGCTGACTCATCGGTATTTGCATTCATGCGCGAGAAAGAAGGTGACAGGGTTTTCGTTTTGGCTAATCTCACTGGCCATGTGCAGGAATGTAAACTAAAGGGAACTTCTTTTACCGGAAAATACAAAGAATGGTTTGCCGAAGAGGAAGCCACTTTCGGGAAAGGGGCAACAGTCAGGTTGAAACCGTGGGAGTATAAGGTTTATGTTGGAAAGTAAAGACAGAACTAGCAAAGCTATAAAAATACACACTGGAATGATTTTTGCTAATTTAATACCTAAATTTGTGTGCAAATAAGTATTACTAATTTAAAACCATCAAAAAATGAAAAAAGGATTACTATTATTTCTGTTTTTAGTTTCATTTGTTTCATATGAGGCAATCAGCCAGTGCGGCCAAATCAGCCTGATCGGCGAATTCAACGGCTGGGCCGGTGATCACAATTTGACGCGTGATGCGTTAAATCCAAACCTCTGGAGAACCACCATTTCGCTGACTAAGGAAATGGCTGGCGGCGATACCATCGCTGAAATGAAATTTCGCGAAAATGCCAGTTGGACTGTGAACTGGGGCGCAGCTGATTTCCCCGTTGGCATTGCTGTACAAGACGGACCGAATATCCCGGTTCCGGTTGATACCACTGCCCTTACTACAGATTATTTCGTGACATTCAATTGCAGCACAGGTGCATACAGCTACACGGAATTGTGCGGCGAGATCAGCCTGATCGGGGAGTTTAACGGCTGGGCAGATGACCTGGCTATGACCCGCGACACAACTAATCCCGCTCTCTGGAAAGCTAACCTTACGCTTACAGCTGAAAGCAACTTAGAAGATCCAGCCGACATTATCTATATTAAATTCCGCGAAGACAGTGCCTGGGCTGTGAACTGGGGTGCAGTTGATTTTCCGTCAGGGATTGGTGTTCAGGATGGTTCCAATATCCCCGTCCCGCTGGATGTTACGGCTACCGAAACCAATTATGTTGTGACTTTCAACTGCGTAACAGGAGAGTATAATTTTGTGAACACAACTGTGACCGCCCCCAAGGTGTCTGCGATCACTATCGATGGAAATCTTGTTGAAGCTGAATGGAAAATCGACCAGATTGTGTGCCAGATCGTTAATGGTATGCCAGGAAATGATATGAATGAAGTCTTGTTCGGTGTGACCTATAATGCAGATTACCTCTATATCGGACTTAGCGTAAAGGATGCTTTCCTTACATATTTCGAAATGGGTGAAGTCTTTATTGATGGCAATAAATCCGGAGGAGCATACGATGAATTTGACTTACATCTCCGGTTTGCAGGACCAGTTGTCCAGGTTGTTTATCCCGATACAATAATAGGTATACTGCTGGGATTTGGGATAAATCCTTTAGGTGACGGATATACCGCTGAACTTGGTATTCCGTGGTCTGAACTTGGTGTGACGCCGGTTGAAGGTGCACAGATTGGCTTCGATCTTATTATCAGCGATGGCGACTCAGGCACCGGCATAGATTATATGATGGCCTGGGTTGGTGGTCTGCAGGATTATGTGTATACATCCTCTTTCGGTAACCTTCTCTTCGGAGGGAACGCCGGGGTTGATGAGATCGAAGACTACAGCGCTTTCGTTGTGCTCTTCCCGAACCCCTCCAATAGCAATGTTTACCTGAACCTGGCAAACGATGTCTTCAACGGCAACATCAATGTTTATGTGACCGATATAGCCGGCAGGGTAGTACAGAGCAACCGCCTGAACTTCCAAAGCACCGGCGACCAGATCCTTCTGAATGTTAACCAGCTCACCCCCGGTATCTACTTTGTAAATATCTGTGGTGACAATGGTTCAAGGGCTGTCAAAAAGCTAATCGTTCAGTAAACAGCATTAATCTCTCAAATATAAAAAGCTGCCCTGGTTTTTCCGGGCAGCTTTTTTTTAAAGAAGCCGCCCTTATGGGACGGCCTCTTTTATTGAAATAATTTTCAGTTTAATATTTCATTGTTTTCAAGGTATATGGGATACCCGATTTTGGATAGAAGGTCACGAAATACAACCCTGTGGACCATTGTGATGTGTTAACGGTGATTGTTCCCACACCCGGGTTTTCCATTTTAACGAATCGCTGGCCCATGGCCGAAAAAATGCAAATGGATTTTAGGTCAACAAGGGTTTTCACATTCAAGTAATTGTTAAAAGGGACCGGGTAAACGGTGACTTTGCCTGCCAATTCGTTTTCACTAAAACCAGCATCCGGCCTTACACCCCAGAGAAAAGTAGCAAAAGTGGTGTCACTTGTAATATCGACTGATCTGTTCGGATCACCATCCCATTCACCGGTAATCCAGCCAAGGCCTTTGAAAAATTTAAACTGGTAGGTACCCACGGCATCAAGGGTCATAGTAATTGAATAGATGGAGTCTTCGATCGTCCCATCAGGTGCCATAGCATCATAAGGATTAAATCCTGGCTCACTCCATATCCCGTAAAGTCCTCCGAAATCCCCCACGATAGAAACGGGGCCGTCTGTCAATCCGGAACCTTTCATATCGACTTTAAAGGTGGCAAAGACAGGTTTGACACCCCATATGTAATTAAGGGTGACATTACCCATTATACTGACTTTACGGTTAGGAATCCCGTCCCATTCGCCGCCAACCCAGCCAGCGCCTTTAAAAAACTTAAATTGATAAGTGCCTTCCGGCAAAGCCATCGTGCGGGAATAAATAGAATCGTTATCGGGATCGATAAGCTCATTAGCTGCATTCATCCCCGGTTCAGTCCAGCTACCATAGATACCACCGAAATCACCTGAAAAATAAACAGGCTGTCCGGAAGTGAGTCCGGAGCCATGCATATCAACATTCATTATGACTTCAACAATAGGATTGGGATTATTGTTAACTAAAATGTCGTCAAAGTAAATGATGATATCTTCAGTAAGGGTAAGCGGATCCTCAAAGTCGGGCATAAATGCTATGATTGGATAAGTCCCGGTTTTAGATGAGAAATCAAATACCATGTCTTCCCACACACCGGTGCTGGTTTGCGGAGATATTGACGGAGCTTCGAGGGTGCCGGCGTCGCCCCCTTCCAGTTTAAATTTTATAGGGCTGATCCGGGGTTTCCAAACTTTTACATGAACGTACTTGTTATCGGTCACGTCGACCGGTGTAGGCAGTGGTGACCAGAATCCTCCCCAGGGCACGCCATCTTTATCACGCAAAAATTCAACAACGTAACTGCTGGCATTAATACCAGACGGATCAGGGTTAGGGACGACAGTCATCTTACTTAGATCTTCTGTCCCGTCCAACATCATATTCAAAGGGATGGTTTCATAATCTTCAATGATATAACCAGCTGCAGTGGCCGGCGTCGGATCGTTGTTTACCATAATGTCATCGAAATAAATGACGATATCTTCAGTAAGGGTGAGCGGATCTTCAAAGTCGGGCATAAATACTATGGTAGGATAGGGCCCGGTTAATGTGGTGAAATCAAATACTATGTCTTCCCACACACCGGTGCTGGTTTGTGGAGACATTGACGGAGTTTCGAGGGTGCCGGTAGAGCCTCCTTCCAGTTTAAATTTTAGAGGGCTGATCCGGGGTTTCCAAACTTTTACATGCACGTACTTGTTAACGGTCACGTCGACCGGTGTGGGTAAAGCTGACCAGAACCCTCCCCAGGGCACGCCATCCTTATCACGCACAAATTTAACAACGTAATAACTGGTATTAATGCCGGACATATCAGGGTTAGGAACGACAGTCATCGTGCTTAGATCTTCAGCCCCTCCAAACATCACATTCATTGGGATGGCTTCGAAGTCTGCCACGACCTGGGCTTGCGAAAAACCAGATATTGCCACTAAGATCATGAAAACAAGTAAATTTCTTTTCATAGTTTTAAATTTTAAGTGAATAAGAATAATTTTAATACCCAAAGATAATAAAAATAATTATTTAAAAACATATTTATCGTACTAAAGTTTGATTTTGTTTATCACAAAAGTTATTTCAGAAAATTTTTATCGCGATACTTGCAGCAGTAATCTTGATAAATTGCCCAACAGACTGAACAACATCTTTAATTTTAAAGTGTGGGAGAATTTTTCAAAAGCTGCAAGCCTGCTTTTTAATAACTTTACAACATCAATCAATCAGATTTTATCATGAAGAAATTCATTTTATCTCTTCAACTGCTTATTATCCCATTTTACTTTTTTGGCCAGCTTGTGGTAACCGACCCGCCCATGCCAATAAGTACAGAATCTGTGACGATCACCTTCGATGCCACGCAAGGTTCCGCTGGATTGGCCGGCTACACCGGGGATGTATATGCCCATACCGGGGTGATAACTCAATTAAGCTCCGGCGGTTTCGATTGGAAGTACGTCAAAACAAGCTGGGGACAAAATACCCCGGATACTAAATTGCAGCGGATCGGGCAGGATTTATATTCTCTCCAGGTCACACCCAATATTCAAGATTATTACGGAGTTCCTGCCAATGAGAAAATCCTGCAAATGGCTTTTGTGTTTCGTAGTGGTATCCAGGTAAGTGGCAACTGGCTCGAAGGTAAAACTGAAACCGACGGGGATATATTTATTGATGTTTACGAAGCCGGCCTGTCGGTCTCTTTTGGTCAACCCCAGCAATTCCCTGTCATTATTCAACTTAATGAATCATTTATCACGGAGGTCAACGCCAATGAAGCCGATTCTGTTTTCCTGTTCATGGATGGAAATTTGCTCAAAGCAGACACTGGTAATTACCTGATTGATACTATTACCGCGACGGATTTTGGTAAATTCCTGGTAAAGACCATGGCAAAAAACCAAACCGGAGCTGTAGCCGATTCTTTTTACTATCATGTCAGACCTGATGTCACTGTTGAAGCCCTGCCTGCCGGTATCCGCGACGGGATTAATTATACCGGGAGCCAGTCAGTTGTAATGAGCCTCTTTGCACCTTATAAAGACTATATCTACGTCATTGGAGATTTTAACGATTGGGATATCAGCCAGGATTATTACATGAAACTTACTCCCGATAGCCTCCGTTACTGGGTGGAGATCAACGGCCTGGTACCAGGCAAGGAATATGTCTTCCAGTACTATATCGATGGCCAGATCAAGGTTGGCGATCCTTATGGCGATAAGGTCAGCGATCCCTGGAATGATGCTTACATCTCAGATATCACTTACCCAAATCTTATTCAGTATCCGGCCGGGAAAACCACAGGCATAGCCACAGTGCTCCAGACTAACCAGGTTTTCTACAATTGGGAGGTGGATAACTTCACCACTGCAGCCGAAACTGACCTGGTGATCTATGAATTGCTGGTCAGGGATTTTACATCAAAACATTCCTATGATGGCCTTATCGATTCGCTGGATTACCTATTTAACCTGGGCATCAATGCTATAGAACTTATGCCTGTCAATGAATTTGAGGGTAACAGCAGCTGGGGTTATAATCCTTCATTCTATTTTGCTCCGGATAAATATTATGGACCAAAGAATGACTTGAAACGATTTGTTGATGAATGTCATAAAATAGGAATAGCTGTGTTTATCGACCTGGTGCTTAATCATTCCTATGACCAGAGCCCCCTGGTGCAGATGTACTTCGACGGAAACAATCCGTCTGAGGAGAATCCCTGGTATAATGTTAATTCTAACTTCACCAACCCGGATGCCCAGTGGGGAAATGACTTCAATCATGAAAGCCTTTACACGCAGGAACTTGTCGATAGTATCAACAGTTACTGGATGTCGGAATATAAAATAGACGGATTCCGGTTTGACTTTACGAAAGGATTCGGCAATAATATAAAAGGCTCAAATGACCCCTGGGGCAGTATTTATGATGCTGACAGGATCAGGTTGCTGAAACGGATGGCAGATGAAATCTGGTTGAGAAATCCTCAGGCCATTGTTATATTTGAGCACCTTGCCGACAATACCGAAGAAAAGGAGCTTGCTGATTATGGTATCCTGCTTTGGGGTAATGCGAATTATAATTATGGTGAAGCTGCCATGGCTTACCATGACGGAGGAAAATCCGATTTCTCCTGGATCAATTATAAAAAAAGAACCTGGAATGACCCTCATGTGGTAGGTTATATGGAAAGCCACGATGAAGAACGTCTTGCTTTTAAATGTGTTACTTACGGAAATTCCACGGCGGATTACAATATCAAGGATACCACTACGGCCTTCAGGCGCCTGGCTATGAATGCCCTGTTCTTTTTCACTGTACCGGGCCCTAAAATGATCTGGCAATTTGGAGAGATGGGCTATGATTACTCGATAGAATATAACGGACGGCTCGGAGAAAAACCTGTCAGGTGGGATTACCTGAACGATTTCCGCCGGAAATACCTTTACGATTTTTATGGCGCCCTGATCAAACTGCGTACGGAACATCCTGCTTTTGAAACAGCAACGTTTACCTTATATGTAGAAGCAGCTCTCAAGAAAATCGTCCTGGCCCACCCAGACATGAATGTGGTGGTCCTGGGAAATTTTGATGTAAATGCCGGGACCATCCTGCCGGGATTTGCTCATACAGGGGCATGGTACGAATATTTCACCGGCCAGCCTTTTGAAGTGACCGACCTGGCTGAGTCCATGTCGTTGGAAGCAGGCGAATATAAGATGTACACCGATATCCAGCTGGAAACACCCCAGATCCATACCGGTCTGGCAGAAGATATTGAAAAGGGCCGTCTTATGCGTGTCTTCCCTAATCCGTCTGATGATTTTTCCATTCAAATTGAACTTGAAAAGCCTTCCCTATTGACTCTCGAGATTTTTGACTTATCCGGAAGGAAAGTGGATGAAATTTACAATGGACGCCTGCAAAGCGGCTCCCATCAGTTCGGCTGGTCAGGCAGAGAAGCCGGCCTGAGCCCTGGGATCTATCTCCTGAGGGCTGTCACTGCAAATAATTCGGAAGTATTAAAGCTGATTTACAATTAGTGCTGTTGATGTGGCCAAATATCATCTTTCTTTCTTTCTATGATTAGCACGAATCAACTTATAGGCGCCATAAACAGTTCCTCCCAAAAGTAAAAACAAGCTACCCCCATCCAGTGGCGCAGCTCCGCCATGATTGCCATTCAAGCCATGTCCACCCGGAGGGTCAGGCGGTTGGCCTTGTACAAAAGAATTTACAGATAAAAAAAGGATCACGACCAGCAATAGAAACATGGTGATATTTGTTTTTTTCATGGGTATATCAATTTTGATAATTAGTAAATAAAGATCTTCCGTCCTGAATTAAACTGTTGCGAGACGAAGCGTAACACATATAACCCTGTTGGTAAGGAAGATTGGATGACTTGATTCCTTCCTGTGGCTCTAAAACTTTCCAGGCATCTTCCTTCCAGGGAATATAGAAGAAGATGCCCTGTTATATTCCTTGGATTTGACACGTAAATCCGGTTTTCGAAGCACCAGAAATCCGGTTCATCTTTAAAAACGGGTTCTGTCAGCCGGGCAACATTCATAAAATAAAGCGTAAACCGGGTCTCAGGCTGGAAAAGCATATGATTAAAACGGTATTCCGGCTGTTCCCTCATGTCAAGCCATGTGCTTTGCAGGTTATCTTCAAGAAAGATCCCGATTTCCTGCGGTATTCCTTCAAAATCAAAGGCCGTCAGGGTCAGTGTATCTTCTTGATTATAAGAGATTCCCAGTGCAACAGAGGCAGGATCATCGGCCAGGATATTGATACATAGCTGATGATCATCCGCTATTGAAAATATTTCCGGGCAGTCCGCATGACCATTGAACAATTTCTCCGCATCAAATCCAGCGTCAAACTGATTGGTTGCAGCCGGATCAAAGTAGATCAATGTTTCATCTGACCATTGGTTTTTACTGATTTTCAGACGGATTTGCTCTACAGACGGTTCCTTTTTGCTTTTATAGAAAGGTTGGCCGGCATGCACCAACGGTTGATCATTTAAAATATCAATTGATAAATTTCCTGCCTCCATTGACTGAACAAAGAAACCCTGTATGGCTGGAATGATGGAGGTCGTTCCGGCCGGAACACCTGTCGTCCCGTTATGAGCACGGTATCCTCCCAGGTTTTCATTTAATCCCGGGTCCCAGATATACATAGTACTGGCCGCAACGGCCGCCTTATCTATTCCTCCGGAAGACCAGTCCAGCGCACAGGAATATGGATTTCCCAGCAGGTTCCAGTAATTCCCGGAATGGCCCAGCAGGATGTCCTGGTTGCCATAATTCAGCAAACCGCTGAATATCCTGGTCAATGCTCCGCTGTTTGCTGCAGAATAAGCAACAAGATAGCCTTTTCCCGGAATAAAAGCATCCCCGAATTGCGGGTTCCATTGACCGTTATCATCCCTGATGTTGATCCATCCTACAGACGGGGGGCCATTTTCTTCCCAGTAATAAAGGTCGAAGCTCTGATCCATTGGATCGGGGACGAATTCAGGCTGAAAAGTTTGCTCAACCATCGGAGATGATAAGAAATGCCAGCCATTATCTTTGGCTATATATCTTTCTAATATGGCTGTACCGGAAGGATTTCCCGTGAGGACCAGGGAACCGGCCGGAACCTGGCTGTTGACAGATTTTAAGATCAGTCCCTGATCTGATTCCCCAGGACTCTGGTTTTCCAGGATTAGATTTCCATGCACTGTCAGCGCTTTTCCAGTGTTAACGGTGAGCCTTGCCGTATCTGCAACCGTCAGGTTCATGCAAACGGCAGGGTTTTCCGGCAGATTATCGATTACCGGAAAATTGGCTGCCGTTTCCGGTATCTGCACATTTGTCTGAAATGAAGGTGCAATCCCTGTCGACCAGTTGCCGTTATTGTTCCAGTCGTCAGTTAGCCCTTGCCACATTACAGCATAAGTACCGAAAGGGACCGCGGCCTGGAGTCCGGCCTCATCCAACCCGTCCAAAGCATCATTCCCAGGCGTTTCCCAGGCAGATGGTAACCATCCGCCATCAGGCCCGGTCCCATGCTTTCGATACCAATAACTATCGCGGTACGAATCTGTCGCATCTTCCTGCCAAACCTGGTCAACCACAACAGAGCCGACTTTCAACCTTACCTGGAACCCGTCATTGCCATTACCGTTGATGATACCCATTGGAACAACATTGGTGAAGATTCCCTCGTTCCCGAACACATCATGGAATGCATTGACATGATCAGGTTTGACCAGGTAAACGAAGGTGTTTGTAAAAACACCGCTCATCGAGCTGATTGCCCCGGTGCCGGATCCAAATGGCGCCCCGTTGAGCGATCTCCAGACTTCGTAGTTATTGAGATTTTCAGTTCCGGTGATAAAAAGTTCAATAGCCTTCGGGGAACCACCCGTCAGCGTTCCATGCAAAATACCTGTAATAATGACCCCCGGCCTGGCCGTAATATGCCACCCCACAAGAAGAATGAGCAACATGGCCATTCTCTTTTTCCATCCTTTTGTTTTCATAATCCTTTTTATAGGTTTATCCGGTTTTTCTGAAAATATACCCGGTCGAAATGAAATTTTTTTTTATTTCTTAATAATAATCAGACATTATTGAAGGATTACAAATGATAAAAGGTAAATATGAAGGATAATAATTACTTTTACACTCTATCCTTTTTTTATCGAATTTTCTAAAATCACTAATTATCTCAAATCCAGAACAATGAAGAAGTTTATGTTCCGGAAGGTATGTGTCGCTTTCATTTTTTCAGCCACCTTCCTTTTTTCCTCTTTCCTTTTGACAGCGCAGATCGGTTATGATGACCCCAGGTTCGACCAGGTACCTCAATGGGTCTTTGATTCCTTGCAAAACAGGGAACCGCTTGCCACAACTGTTATCACCATCGATGGATGGGACAATTTTAAAATCGGCCTTGACTTTGCAGAGGGGCACATATCAGAGAATCCACAACAAAACAACCAGTATTTTACCTGCTTTAATACAACTGCCGCTCATTATACCAACGACGGTTTGAATTTCAACAACTCCACAGTTTCCTGGGGAGCAACCATGCGGGGGGATCCGGTTTCAGCATATGACAGCCTGGGAAACCTTTATTTCGAGAATATGTACGGGGCAGGAGATATCCAGGGCTGCAAAGTGGCCACCTCAAGTAATAACGGCCAGAATTGGAGCTCTGTGGTGATAGCCATTTCGGGTGTTGATAAAAACTGGATTTGCGCCGACCAGACCGGTGGACCTTATTCGAATAATGTGTATACGACTATGACCGCAGACAATGGCGGTAATTTTGCCAGGAGTACGGACCTTGGACTTACCTTTCAAAATACGGCAACAATGGCTACCCAGGATCTTCCGGGTATGATGCCCTGTGTCGGCGCTTTCGGTGACGTCCAGGGAGGTGCAGTATATGTAGTCACAAACGGTGGTTCGTCCACTAACTCAACTTATACTTTTTACAGGTCAACCAACGGAGGGACGAGCTTTACCAACATATCGTCCCAGAACTGGGCCGGTTATGTCGGGACATTTGTGAATAGCAGGCATTCTGTGAACGGAATGCGTACAAGGCCTTACCCCTTTATCGCGGCCGATAACAGCTGGGGCCCGCATCGTGGAAGATTGTATTGCGTATATGCAACCAACGATCCTCCGGGCGATGGCAATAAGCCCGATATTTTCTCCCGTTATTCCGATGATGGAGGTGATACATGGAGCGATGCCGTGAGAGTAAATGACGACCTCGTACCACAGAGTAACCATCAATTCCTGCCGGCTATCTGGTGTGATAAGAGTACCGGCAGGTTTTATATCCAATGGATAGATACCCGTGACGATCCCTCCAGTACAAGCGCCCTGATCTATGCCACCTATTCGGATAATGGGGGTGTTAGTTTTGCGCCTAATCAAGCCATCTCTAATGAATCAATGATTATAAACTGTACCACATGCGGTGGTGGCGGTAACCCAAGATACCAGGGTGACTACAATGGAATCGTTTCGAACTCCAATGTTTCAATGGCAACCTGGGCCGATTACCGTGACGGAAAGTTCGACAGCTTTGTATCTTATTTCCCGGATTATTCCATGTTCGTGAGCCCTGAAACACTTCCTGTATCCGGCAGCGACACCTTGTATGCCCAGTTTCCGGAAGTTAAACTTTATTTTGGATCGGTCATCATTTCGGCACAGGTTCAGAATCCGGGAGCAGGAACCATCACTTTAAGCTATCCAAACGATACCATCCTGAATAACCTTCCTGGTGAAGTCCCGATCGTTGTAACGGCCAGCCCTGAAGTGCCCACCGGACCATACCTGGTGCAGATCATTGCCAAAGGACCAAACGGCACTCCAATCCATAAACGCATCGCGACTGTCGATATCCAGAGCCCACCGGTTGCAGATTTCACTGCTGATACCACCGAATTTTGTGCCGGGTTCGCAGTGAATTTCTCAGACCTTTCTGTAAATTTTCCCTCCTCATGGGAGTGGAGTTTTCAAGGTGGCACTCCGGATAGTTCAACCCTTCAAAACCCGACAGGGATTGTTTATAACACCCCCGGTCAATATAGCGTAAGCCTGACTGCTACCAATGTCGGAGGCAGCAACAGCATTACCAAGACAGATTTCATCACCGTGTATGAAGTGCCTTCCGCTCCGGTCGGTGCCGGCGACACAGTCTGCCAGGCCGGAAATATCCCCGACCTGTATGCTGAAGGTGATAACGTGCAATGGTATTCTGACCCGGAACTGACAATCCTGGTAGATACAGGCAACAGCTATGCAACCGGACTGACCGACCCGGGAGTTTATTCTTTCTATGCTACCCAGATTTTGGGAGATTGTGAAAGCCAGTCAACTATGATCACGCTCACGATCAATGCCTTGCCGGAAGTAACACTCGAACCCTTTGCCGCAATCTGCCAGGATGCCGATCCTTTTGAAGTTACAGGGGGAATGCCCGAAGGTGGTGAATATTCCGGTACAGGTGTGGACACTGCCATTTTCGATCCAATGGTTTCAGGCAGCGGGACTTACGATATTGTTTATACATATACGGATACGAACGGATGTACCAACACCGCTATTCAGCAGATCACAGTAAATGCTCTTCCTTCGGTTGATCTGGGAGCCGATTCCGATATCTGCGAAGGGACTTCCAGGGTGCTGGATGCAGGAACAGGGATGGCTTCTTATACCTGGAGCAATGGCGCTACCGATCAAAGTATTACCGTCACTGAAGTCGGAGAATACTGGGTGGTTGTCACCAATGAATTTGGATGTGTTGATTCTGATACTGTCGGGGTTACTGTTCTTCCGCTTACCGGGGTTTCGGCAACACCGAATGGCCCGGCCATCATCGACAACTATTTGACTGCCTCCTCTCAGTATACATCTACTGGCGCAGAAAACGCCAATACTTACCAGTGGATGCTTGAACCTGCCGGAGCAGGGACAATATCTGGAACAGGCCTGACCGCCGACGTAAACTGGCTAGCCGGTTATGCCGGGATCGCAATGATCACGCTTTACGGTATCAATGACTGCGACACCGGCGAAGTCTCCGGGTCCTTCGAATTACAGGTTTACTCTTCTCAAGGTGTGGATGAAAATGCTATCGGTGATATCCGGATTTATCCCAACCCGAACAAGGGTACCTTTAACCTGGAAATCTCCACCTTATCCATGAAATCCCTCGATATCCGGTTGACCAATGCACTGGGAGAAGTCATCTACCAGAAGAATAATCTGAAGGTCGACGGGAAGGTCCGCGAAACTGTGAACGCGGGACATAATTCCACAGGCATATTGATCCTGCAAATTACCGACGGCGAAAATACCTGGAAGGGAAAAGTTTTTATCGGGAAATAATGCCGTGAAATCCTTTACCTGACCTTCCGTCAAATTTAAAGTACTTCCTGGCTTTCTTTTACAGGACAAAGCCGGATTGATCATGAAGATCGGTACATCAATCCACCAAAAGTGAGCTGATCCTCAACTCTTTCCCTTTAGTGATCTGGTAACGGAAACTATTGCAATGGGGACATTGTACGAAAAAATGCTCAGCCGGGAAATCTTTCCCGCATTCCAGGCAATGAGCTTCGGCCTCAACGGTGTGAATAACAAGTTGTGACTGCTGCGCCATGGTGCCCTGAACCACTGAATCCCAGGCAAAAAGAAGTGCGTCAGTTTCTATTCCGGCCATCGTGCCGATTTCCAGTTCAACTTTTGAAATACTTATTGCATCAGCCTTCCTGGCCTCTTCTTCGGCGAGTTCAACAATGCTCAGTGCGATGGATAGTTCGTGCATGGGGCAAAAATATGGAAAAATTGTTACACAGAGTTCCACAAAGGACACGCAAAGTTCCGCTTAGAATGACCAGAATTCTCATGGCTTATTTCTGACTGCGAACTGCGAACCGGGAACTGCGAACTTAATTTAGATTCGCAATAAATTCAACATACAGAAAACTTATGTGTGAAACTTGACTTTTATTATGCATAATTTTATGCCTCCAGGCAGGTTATATTTAAAAGAAGGAAAAAATGTGCTTAGCAATTCCGGGAAAACTACTTTCGATTGATGAATCAGCTCAGATGAAAATGGGTAGAGTTGATTTTGACGGTGTCGTCACCGACATCTGCCTGGAATTTTTACCCGAAGCCAAAGTGGGCGATTATGTTTTAGCCCACGTTGGAACTGCTCTGACGCTATTGAATGAAGAGGATGCCATGGAGTCACTTGAAGCTTTGCGCCAGCTTGGTGAGATAATGCCCGACAGGGAATTGGAGGAGCTATAACGGTCAACAGTCGGCGGTCGGCGGTTGCCGGTTAGAACTCAGAACTTCCCATCCTATTCCACCCAATCTGAAATAAACAGATTCGTTGCTTGTGTGCCTCCATTGTTGCGATTTGAGGAAAAGATCAGCTTTTTTCCGTCGAAGGAAAACATCGGGAAGGCGTCGAAAACGCCATCATATGTGATTTGCTCGAGGCCGGTCCCATCCAGGTTTATCATGTAGAGGTTGAACTGGTATCCCCTTGACGAAGCGTAATTGGAGCTGAATATAATCTTCTTCATAGAAGGATCGAAATATGGCGCCCAATTGGCTTTACCCAGTTTTGTAACCTGCTTTAGCCCGGATCCATCGGCATTACAAATAAAAATTTCCATATTGGACGGCATAACCAGCCCTTGCACCAGCAACTCCTTGTAAACCCTAACCTCTTCTTCGGTTTTTGGCCTTGATGCCCTGAAAACGAGCATGTTCCCATCCTGGGAGAAAAAAGCCCCGCCGTCATAGCCAAGTTCATCGGTGATCTGTCTGATATCGCTTCCATCGATATTCATCGTGTATAGTTCCAGGTCACCGCTGCGAAGGGAAGTAAAAACAACCCTGTCTCCTTTGGGTGACACAGTTGCTTCTGCATCATATCCGGGATCCCTGGTAAGGGTATCTATGATATTGCCCTCAAGATCAGCAACATAGATATCATAATCCTCATAGATCGGCCAGACGTATTTATGGTCTTCGCGCGGAGGCGGAACAGGAGGACAGGCCTGATCCCCGGCATGGGTGGATGCGAACAGGATGGTAGAGTCGCCGGGCATGAAATAGGAACAGGTCGTGCGGCCCATCCCGGTGCTGATCCGCTGTGGCAGCTTGTTGCCCATATCGCTCTGTGCAAGACGGGTGTAAAAGATCTGGTCGCATTCCAGGTTCCAGGCAGGGTTGTTGGACTGGAACGTGATCATAGAATTGTCAAAACTGAAATAAGCTTCAGCGTTATCGCCGCCAAAGGTCAACTGGCGCATATTTGCAAGGTGTTTCTCCTGGGGATAGCGCAATGTATCTGGTAAGACTATAAATTTTCCGGAGGTTTCCTTGCCTGGTTGAATGCCGGTTTGGCAGGCCCAGGAAAGTGTTATGATGAAGATGATCAGGGTTATATTTTTCATTGTTTTTAAAATGGACTGCAAAACTATGAAAAACTGACTTGAAACAGAGATCCGCTATTTTATACTTTGTTGATTCATTATGAATTCTTACTTTTGCTATGTTGATGATGTTGGAAGCGATCCATGAAAGTATTATTTCACAAGAAATTTCTTGAACATAACATCGATAGTGAAAGCGAAGGTGCTTATCGCTTGTTGAGTTTTATGGATACTTACGAAGCGCCCAGGGTTGTCGGGGAGCCTTACCTTAACCTGGTTCACTCGGAGCGTTATATCGAATATATCAGGGATGCCTGTGAGCATGGAGATTATGTGGCCGAGGTGTCATTAAACCCTGCAAGTTACGAAGCAGCTTGTTTGGCAGTAGGCATGACCATCAGGGCATCCGAACAGGGCGATTTTGCGGTGGTCCGTCCTCCCGGGCATCATGCAGGACGGGAAAATGCTGCAGGGTTCTGTTTTTTTAACAATATCGCTATTGCCGCCCAAAAGCTGGTAAATGAAGGTAAAAAGGTCTTTATTTTCGACATTGACGGGCATCATGGCAACGGCACCCAGTCGATCTTCTATGATACCGACAAAGTCTTGTATTGTTCCATTCACCAGCATTATGCCTATCCTTTTACAGGCTTTCCCGATGAAACCGGATCAGGTGCAGGAACAGGATTTACATTCAATTTTCCACTGATTTCGGGCAGCGGCGATAAGGAATTCCTTATCGCGGTTGATAAAGCCATAATTGTAGCCAAGAAGTTCAACCCGGATATTGTCGCTGTTTCTGCAGGTTTTGATTCATATTATAAAGATAAATTACTGGGCATGCAGGTTTCGCAACGGGCTTTTTACGAGTGCGCATTCAGGCTTCGCAGGGCCTTTTCCAATATCTTCGCCGTGCTCGAAGGCGGATACCATCAGGATGTCAGAGAGTGTGTTGACAGGTTTATTGAAGGGATCCATAAAGGCGCCCTGCCTCCCGTTTTAAAATGGGATTCGGATATGTCGATCGGTTAGGACTGCCATTTATTTCACGAGCTTTGCCTGAATTTTGTTTCATGAGCCTGGAAACCCATTATGGTGAACTGGCCGCCCTGGCCACAGCTTTCTTCTGGACTGTCACAGCCCTGTCTTTCGAATTTGCCAGTAAACGGGTCGGCTCTCTTGCCGTCAACATGATCAGGCTATCGCTGGCGTTCCTGCTATTGGCTCTTTTTACTTTTTTTTCCCGTGGGATGTTCCTCCCGCTCGACGCAACCCCTTTCGCCTGGTTTTGGCTGGGTTTGTCAGGCCTTATAGGGCTCGTACTGGGCGATTACTTCCTCTTTAAAGCCTATGCCATTATTTCTTCCAGGATTGCTATGTTGTTCATGACAACCGTTCCGCCCATGACGGCCCTCATTGGCTGGCTATTGCTCGGTGAAAAAATGACACTTTTGCACATCTTTGGGATGTTCCTGACGGTAGGAGGGATATTCCTCGCCATTTTCTCCAGGCCGGAAAATGGTAAGAGGATCCGGCTCACCTATCCGATGAAAGGAATATTATTTGCCCTGATCGGGGCGGCAGGACAGGCCGGCGGACTCGTGCTCAGCAAATACGGTATGGGCGATTATAACGCATTTGCCGCCTCCCATATCCGCATCATCGCCGCCGTGATCGGCTATGCCCTGATCATCATCCTGCTTAAAAAAGGATCTTTGATCCGAAATGCTGTCAATGACCGAAAAGGCATGCGTGCCATCGCCCTGGGATCGGTCTTTGGCCCTTTCCTGGGCATCTCCTTTTCATTACTCGCCGTAAAGTATACCGAAACCGGGATTGCAGCCACAATCATGGCCATTGTGCCGATCCTCATCATTCCTCCGTCTATCGTACTTTTTAAGCAACGGTTCACCTGGCTGGAAATCGTCGGGGCCTTTATCAGCGTCGCAGGTGTGGTGCTGATGTTTTTGTAAATTTCTCCCGTCTCCCATCGTGTTTTGTGTATCCTAACTGCCATTCGCTTTGATGATTTTTGTAAATTTACACCGCTTCAAATAATAACCAAATCCGTGAAAATACTTTGGATTAAAAGATGGAAGAAGATCCCGGGCTTTCTTTTTATTAGCCTGGTATTTAGCATTTTAACCGGTCAAATGTTTGCACAGGAAGGCGACACCATTGCACAGGGCAAACGCCCGACAGTAGGATTAGTCCTTAGCGGCGGTGGTGCCAAGGGTTTTGCTTATATCGGCCTCCTGAAAGTGATCCAGGAAGCCGGACTGCCGATCGATTACATTGGCGGAACCAGCATCGGAAGCGTCATAGGGGGACTTTATGCGATCGGGTACCACCCCGATTCCATAGCCAAAATGGTCAGGTCGATTGACTGGGATGCTTTGATAACCGATAAAATTGATAGAAAATATATTGCTTACGAGGAAAAAGAATTCGGGGAAAAGTTTATTATCACCCTGCCCATTTCTAATAATAGTCTTACATTCAGTTCTTCCCTGTATCAGGGACAGGAAATCAACCTATTGCTGAATCATTATTTCTCGCCGGCTTTTAAAATCCATGATTTCGACAAACTGCAAACGCCTTTTCTATGTATGGGCACCGATTTATTGACCGGCAACGAGATCGTTCTTGATTCAGGCTACCTTCCAATGGCCATTAGGGCCAGTATGTCAATTCCCGGCTATTTCTCTCCGATCGACTACGGCGGTCACTTCCTGGTCGATGGGGGAGTAGTGAATAATTTCCCGGTGAAAAACATTAAAGAAAAGGGCGCCGATATTATTATTTCGGGAGATGTGCAGCCACCACTCAGGAGCAACCGGGATGAATTCATTTCCCTTACAGGTGTTCTCGACCAGATCATCACGTTTAACCGCGGAGAGGCTAACCAGATCGGTTATGAGCTGACAGATGTGTATGTGCCGCTTGCTATGAAATATGGTATCATGGATTTTACCGAGTATGATTCCATTATTGCATTTGGTGAAAGGGTATCAAGGCCTTATTTCAACAGGTTAAAAGCCCTGGCCGATTCACTGAATGCCATTGAGTATAAGCCTTTAAAGACATTCAATGCCCATCCGGTCGATGGGATCCATATCAATTCCGTGCAGATCAATGGCTACCGCAAATTTGCCGGATCTTATTTTAAAAATTATTTTAATATTAAAGAAGATACTATTTTCACGCTCGCGGAGATAGAAAAAAGTATCAGACAAATGTATGGCACCCGGTTTTTTGAACAGGTAAATTATGAAATCAAATCAAACGGGATAAGGAGCGATCTGATCATCCGTGTTAAAGAAGCAGATCCAGGATATATTTCTGCAGGGGTCCATTACGACAATGATTACAGTTCGAGCCTGCTGATCACTGGATCATTCCGCAATGTTTTGGGTAAGCGGACCAAACTGTTCACCGACCTGGTCCTCGGCGAGAATCCACGACTGCGGGCATTTTACATGATCGATAATGGGGCAGAACCCGGCGTTGGCGCTAAAATTGAATATTATTCCTTTAAATTTAGCATGTATGAAAAGGAAGCGAAAATCAATAAAATAATTTTCACAAATTATAAAGCTTCAGCTTTTATAAATTACAGCCTGAAGAATCTGTTAAATTTCAGGGGCGGCTTCGAGTATGAGTATTTCCGTTTTAAACAGGATGAGCCTATTACAGATTCCGTGTTGGAAGCATACAATAACTTCAGCAGTTACGGCACTCTTTTCGTGACTTTTAGCGCCGATTCCCGTGACCGCGCTTATTTCCCGACTTCCGGTTCCAAATCGGAACTTCACCTGGAATATGTCATGCCGCTCTCAAAAAACTGGAGCAAAGATTTATTTACCAGTTCATTTATCCTTTATTGGAAGTATGAATTCAATTATCCGATCGCACGTAAATTTGTGCTTCGTCCGGGTCTTTTTATAGGCAGCACAATGTCGGCTGAAAACCGGCCGCCGTTTCAGCATTATTTCAGCTTTGGCGGTTTAAATCCCAGCCAGTATGTAAGTACCATGCTGCCTTTCACCGGCGTGCAGTTTATTCAGCAGTTTGGTTATCACGCCGCCGTTTTAAGAATGAAATTGCAATATAATTTCTTTAAAAAACTCTACCTGACCTTCTTGTTGGATGCCGGATCGGTTGAAAAGGTTTTTAAAGATGTTTATCAACCGGAAAACTTTATTGTCGGGTATGGTGCTACCCTTAGCTACGACAGTTTCATTGGCCCCCTGGAGCTTACTTTTATGGGTTCTAACCTGAACAGCAAACCGATGTTGTTCCTCAACCTTGGATTTTGGTTTTAAAAATGTCTGTGAATGATGTCGGATAGTTCGATACCGTCTGTCAGATGTATGCCCTGCATTCCGCATCGTTTGGCTGATTCAACATTTGAATGGAAATCATCGATAAAAATGGTTTCTGCAGGGGTTAGCCCGCTGTCGTTAATGACATATTCAAAAATTGCCGGATCCGGTTTATAAAGTTTGAGCTGAAAAGAATAGTAGGCTTTCTCGAAAAGGCTGTCAAGCGCAGGATAACCGAATGATTTCCGGAATTGTTCCTGGTAGTGATCGTAATGGATCTTGTTGGTATTGCTTAAAAGGAAAGTCCGGTAGTTTAGCTTAAGTTTTTCCAGGAGGGCAACGCGGTGCGGAGGAATTTCACCGAGGATAAGGTTCCAGGCCTGATCGATCTGCTCATCCGTCACGTGATCGTTTAATCCGGATCTCATCTGCATCCTGAATTCTTCCGGGCTCATTTCACCCTTTTCAAAGCGGGAATACACCTTTTCCTCAAGGAAGTATTCATGCAGACTCAATACATCAGTGCACCCCAGTTGCATCAATCCTCCGGCAAAAGCCATCGGATCGACAGGGATGATAACTCCCCCGAAATCAAAGATGATATTTTTAACAACTGGTTTCGTGTCTGCAAAAGTAAAATTTTAAATATTTATTTGCCATGTAAAATCGTCTAAATTGATTTACAGATGTGAAGAACAATAATTTGTTATTAGACTCTTTTTAAATAACATAGAAATTTGTACTTTCATATATAATTAAATACTTTCGTCGCCATTATTTATAATTTAAATGGTAAAAAGTATTTTGTTATATATCCTCAGAAGGATTTTTCTGCTTTTCCTGTTTCCGTTATTTCTTTCAAATATTGTATCCGGGCAGGGAAACGCTGATTGCCTGATGTGCCATGAAGATCCTGCCCTGTCGGTTGAACGCCAGGGTAAAATGGTGTCATTGTTTGTAAACGATAAAATCTTACAGAATTCTGTACACAAGGACATTGAATGTGCTTCCTGCCATCCCGATGCAGAAGTTGAGGAATTCCCTCACCCTGAGGACCTGGCACCTGTCGATTGCGGATTTTGCCATGATGATGCCATGAAGGAGTTTGATAAGGGTATCCATGGCCAGGCATTGAAACTGAAAGCATTATATGCCCCCGATTGCGAGGAATGTCACGGAGGGCATGATATTTTGCCCTCATCAAATCCAAACTCGCTGACATACAAGATGAATATACCTGTGTTATGCGGGAAATGCCACCGGGAAGGCGCACCTGTTGCAAGAACATATAATATCAGCGAACACAACATCCTGGAAAATTACTCCGAGAGCATCCATGGGGAGGGTTTGTTCAAAAAAGGCCTGGTCGTCACTGCCACTTGTAACGATTGCCATGGGAACCACCTTGTGCTTCCTCATACAAGTCCCAATTCCACGATTGCGGCAAATAACATTGCAAGGACCTGCATGAAGTGCCATGCGGAAATTGAAAAGGTCCACACCAAAATCATCAAGGAAGAGCTGTGGGAAAAGGAGCCAGGTGCCATACCAGCCTGTACCGACTGCCACCCTCCTCATAAAGTGAATGTCCAGAATACTGTCAACAAAATGTCCGACAATTCCTGTTTGAAATGTCACGAAGCGGAGGGTGTCCATAAGATGGCCGGTGACTCCATTGTATCATTAAAGGTCGACAAAGCCGATATCGCAAATTCGGTTCATCGGACTATCACGTGCGTCAAGTGCCATTCGGATGTGTCAACACAGATGGCCAGGCCATGCACGACTGCCGGAAGAGTTGATTGTTCAAATTGTCATGCAGAGGTATCGAATGTATATGCCGCCAGCGGTCATGGAATGGCATTTGCTGAAAAACGTGAAGAGGCGCCCTATTGCACGACCTGTCATGGCACCCATGTCGTAAAATCACGATACGACGACACCTCTCCCACTTACCGGGCTTCAATTCCTACCCTCTGCGGCCAGTGCCACCGGAAGGGTGGAAAAGCAGTTGGGACGGTGCAACTGAAAGAGGTAAACGCCTTTTTTGATTATTCTTTAAGTGTTCACGGAAAAGGACTTACGGAGAAAGGGCTGCTTCCAAGTGCGGTTTGTACCGACTGTCATACCACTCACTATGTGTTGAAGGAATCTGACGAGAGATCTTCAGTAAATCCAAAGAATATTCCAGCCACCTGTGCAGCCTGCCATAAAGGAATCTACGATGAATATATCAAGAGCGATCACGCCATTACGCGTGACGATAAGAAACATAAATTCCCGACCTGCGCTGATTGCCATACTGCCCATGGAATCTCTGATATCACCCAGGATAAATTCATGAACCAGGTGACGCTTCAATGCGGTAAATGTCATGAGGACCTGGCGGAAACATATATGGACACCTATCATGGCAAAGCATATCAGCTTGGATACCAAAAGCCGGCCAGATGTTCGGACTGTCATGGCGCGCACTTGATTTATAATTCTAATAATCCCCTGTCATCTGTCAGCAGCAGGAATATCGTCTCTACCTGCAAAAAATGTCATCCTGATGCAAACATGCGGTTCACTGGATACCTCACCCATGCCACTCATCACAATAAAAACAAGTATCCGGCATTGTATTTCACCTTTTGGGGAATGACGTCCCTGCTCATCGGTGTATTTGGCTTTTTCGGGCTGCATCTGCTGTTATGGCTCCCCAGGTCATTCCAGGGCATCAGGAAAAAAAAGGTACACCGCGAGGCTTTGAGCAATAAATACTATATTCGGCGGTTTACACCAGGCCAGCGAATCACCCACTTATTTGTGATTCTGAGCTTTATCATGCTGGCGCTGACCGGCATGACCCTAAAGTTTGCCAGTATGCCCTGGGCAAACCAACTTGCAAAATTCCTGGGAGGGGTCCATGCTGCCGGGAACATCCATCGCTTTGCCGCTGTTATCACTTTCGGTTATTTTGCTTTTCATGTTGGTTCACTTATCCGCATGAAGATCAAGCGTCATTCTGCATGGGGCAGCTTTATCTTCGGCAAAAACTCACTGATGTTCAATAAACAGGACGTAAAAGATTTCTGGGGTACTATTAAATGGTTCCTGAACCGTGGCCCGCGCCCGGATTACGGCCGCTGGACCTACTGGGAAAAGTTTGACTATTTTGCCGTGTTCTGGGGGGTTGCCATAATCGGTTTTTCCGGACTGATCCTCTGGTTTCCCGAGTACTTCACCAATATATTTCCTGGCTGGCTGATCAATGTTGCCATGATCATCCACAGCGATGAGGCATTGTTGGCCGTGGGTTTTATCTTCACGATCCATTTCTTTAACACCCACCTCCGTCCGGATGCATTTCCGATGGACACCGTCATCTTTACCGGGACTGTTCCTTTTGAAGAATACAAGCATGACCGTCCGAGGGAATTTGAAGAGCTGAAGAATTCAGGAAGATTAAAGAAAGTAGTAGTGAAGAGGGAAGAGAAAAGCGCATGGGATAAGGCTATCAGGATTTTTGGATTTACCATGCTGACCATCGGTCTCATCCTTGTGGTGCTGATCATCTACTCGATGCTGTTCGGGTACAAATAGAAATTGGAAATTAGAAATTTGAAATTTGGACTTTCTCCGCGTCTCCGCGGTTTTAATGGAAAAATACTTCAAGATCCTTATCAGGCATAAAATCCACCATCTTCCATCTATAAAACAGAGTGTCATTCAAAATAAATGATGTGTCCGGAGGATAACTAAGAGAATCGGGAATGATGGATAATGGTATTTGCAGCTCATAATTAGCGAAATCTAATGACTTGCCCCAGGTTTTAGTACTGTTCAGGATATAGCTAAAATGATCTTCCTTCAATCGTTGCCGGAAATAAACCCGGTAAGCCGATTGTCCATAAGCTTTTACGAAAATTTCAAAAAATATTCCTGAACGGGCATCGTGGTAAGGAATGACAGTGCTTGTTTTCAAATCCTCCACCACCAGCGAATCGATCAGTTCCTTTGTATTTTCTGGAAACGGATAAAAAAGGGTTACCCGGATGTCTTTATCCCCGACATTACAGAAGTAATATTCTGCATCGGTGACCACCTTGTTTTCCTTTAGGCTGAACAGAATATCCTCCCGGTAAAATTGAAGGTTCTGGCCGTTGACCGTAAGGCAACAGGATTGTAAGACTGTAAGAATGATAAGAAATAGTGTTTTTCTCATCGGCTGATCACCATTTTACCCGCAACCTTCTTTTGATTCCCGATCTCGAGAGAATAGTAATAGATGCCGGTAACCAGGGATTTGTCATTCAGATTATAGTTCAGTTCCTGCTTTTCTCCGGAAATTTCTATAGGAAGAATATCGACAATAAAGCCTTCACTGCTGTAAATTTTTATAATTCCCTTCTGATGATGCACCTGGCCGTTCGTTTCAATGACGAAAGTGGTATTATTTGAGAATGGGTTTGGAATATTGCCGATTGAATAACAAGCAGGAGCGAGTTTATATTCACCTATTCCCGTCAATAGGGTATCCAGCTTGAATTCAAAATAATTGGCCGAATCGGGTTCTACAAAAATCGTGGTATCGCCAATCTCGCCCTCTTGATATAAGAACCTGATCCAGTACTTTTTGCAAAACATATTGTCGGTATAAAAATAGCCGTTCTCATTCGTGAATATCTCAGGAACGGTAGGTGAAGTAGCATAATGATATCCTTCGGGGCAATAATAAAGTTTGATCCCGGCCAAAGGCTCATCACTCTTATCCTTCACATAACCGCTGAACACTGCTCTTTTCGCCACCTGGAACGGATTGTATCCAATAGTATTAGGAAGTTCCTTCACAGTCCAGAATTCATAGTTATCATAAGAATCGGAAAACTTCTGCCATGCAACAGATTCCTCACCTGCAGGAGCACTGACTTCACTGTAATAGGTGGGATACGAAATGACTCCGAATTGTAAGCCATAATACTCAATCTGCCACCACTCATCTCCCATTTGCTCTTCCAAAAAAAGGCAATCTCCGGCCTGATTGATATAGAAAGGGGTTTGAAAATCAGCCTGTGTAACAAAAAAGACCTCTCCCGGGGTATACTCAATTCCCGGAAGAAATTGGGCTGTATCGTAAAGCCCTGTTATCCTCATGTTGTCCAGGTTATTTCCCCCGTAAAATTCTGATATAAGCAGTTCAATTGACCAATCACCGGAGCCAAAATAAATTTCCAGGATCGTAGGCGGTATTTCAATCGGGTTGCTGAAAGAATGGAAGTTTAAAAAACATCCCATGCAAATGATGAGAAAAAACTTGAATATGATCCTTTTCAAGGATCTAAGGGATTTCATTGATTTCATGGTTTGGTCGATTATCAGTTATCCAAAGATACAAAATTCATGGACGATTTACGATGGACGATTTTTCATTTAGCATTTATTTGCCATGACTCTATTAATCCTTACAGAATAATAAGATCAATAAACAAGATGATCAGCGTTTTTTTTCCAGAGAATTTCTTACTTTTGCACCCTTAAATCGCACATCGTATATCCACACCCACACTTCACTTGCACACCCACACCCACACCCTCTTCGGGCCTATAGCTCAGCTGGTTAGAGCAACTGACTCATAATCAGTAGGTCCCTGGTTCGAGCCCAGGTGGGCCCACAAAAAATCCCGGCCAAGTCGGGATTTTTTATTTCAGCATTTGGGCTCTCAACAAAATGATGTCATCCTACGATCTATTGCCCGGGAATGTTAATAACCTAAAGAACAACCATCGTATAGGTCTGGACAACCTTTCCATGAACGATAAGTGATGTTAAGATCAAGCCCCTGTAGCCAGCCGGAGGCCTTATCTTTACTATGTTTTCACCCGTACCGGGATTAAATGGGATGTGCTGCAGGACGACACCTGCAGGGTCCGTGAGCTGAAGGCTGGCATCATATATCTCATGCAGGCTTGTTACATTTATCCGGATTTCGGTTTCACCGGAAAAAGGATTGGGAAAATTCTGATCCATCCATATACCCCAATTTTGTTTAATATAGTCTTTCATACCGACGGTGACGACAGTATATTCGTCTGATATCAGGCTTTCCAGGCCGTTTTCGACATTCATCACGCTGAAATAATATTCTTTCCCGGGATCAAGCCCTGTTATGTTGAAATGAATCGAATCCGTGAAAGTGATCACGGTGTCGAAATAAAGCGTTCCCGAGCCCTGTGACCGGATACCGACGCGGTAATGCTTATAAACGGTATCATTCCCGGTCATGGTAATCCCGATGCCATCCGGCAGAGGTTCAAACACCGGTTGTGGTTGGGGAGGCCCAATAGCCAGGTAGCCAAGGTTTACCCCGTTAGAGACAGCATTTCGCCGCAGGTATCCCATGTCAACAAAAAACGTGTCCAGGACACCATCCGGAGGAATGGACAGATCCAGCCCCAGGATATCATTGGAGGTATGCTGCCGGTCCGGGGGTGTGCCGGTACCGTTACCGTGCTCATTCTGGGAGCTGAAACGAATTGCCCGGTAACCTTTTTCCCGGAATGGAATATGATCCCCGCTCCGGTTCACACGGTCCTCACGGATTATCATGTTGATGTTCATGGGCGTTTCAAGCAAGGGATTGATATCTTCTTCCTGGTGCAGCCTGATGTATCTTACAAGTTGCTTATGACTTGAATTTGCGCTGGAATCATTGGACTGGGAATAGGAAAAAATCCTCACATGAGTGCTGTCAATATTGTTCATGTATGGACAGCTGGGAGGAGAGGATGTGGCGCCGCATATAATTCCGCCGATGACATCGTTGTTAATGACGGCCATAACCGGAATATTATTATCCCAGACGTATTTGGCAAAAGCCCTTGCCCCGTAAAGCCCCTGGTCCTCGCCTGTCACATTGGCAAACACGATGGTATGGTTGAAGGCAAATCTGCTCATGACCCTTGCCAGTTCCATGACCAGGACTGTTCCTGAGCCATTATCTTCCATACCAGGAGTGTAGCAGGTTGTATCGCAAACAGATTCACAACGGGTATCAAAATGCCCTTCCACGATCAGGATATCATGTTGCGTTGTATCCAGGCCGGGCAATATGGCCAGGACATTTTTATGATGGTTATTACTACAGATGAACTTGTCAAAATCCATATAAGTCAATACCAGCCTGTTTTCATTGGTTGAGCTGAATTCACCGAATTTCTGGAATATCCATTTCCTCACCGCCCCAATGCCATAATTGCTGCTGATGGTATCAGAACCTGAATTCCGCTGGTAAAAGCTGTCAATATGCATCAGGTAGCTGAGAAGGGAATCTTTTGATACTCCGTTAATGATGCCATGAAGAACAGAATCCGGTTCATTTATAATCACTGCCGGGGTATACATAGCCGGGTCGTAATTTCCGGCCAGGATATTTGCCGCTTCAGGATTGGAGAGGGTGACGTTAGTTTGTCCGAAAGATGATAATGAAGCAGAGAAAAGTGCTGCTACAACGGCGAAAACAGGAATAAGTCCAACAGATTTTTGCATGTGAGCCATAATTAGATCCGGTTAAGACTATAAATTTAATGATATTTAATATCCCAGCGCAGCATAACCAACCCAATGATGTATATTAGCAGGCGCCGTCTGGCCCATTCCCAGGTCATCCACCTTGATAGCAGGATGATCTATACTGCTGGAATAACCGATGATACTCCCAACCAAAGGTTTACCTCCTGTTATTTCGTTCAATTCGAAAGCCGTAAGCAATCCAAGTGGCACTGAATACCTGCCACACCATGTCCATTTGTATTCATGGAAATCATTTGCATCAACGGTGAAATCACAGAAAGCATTAACTTTCTGAGGGCTCAATAAACCGGATAACGTATCCATGATCTCCTTTTCATGGGCAATCGCCTGCCTGTATCCGGCGCTGTCAGTCCCATAAGGAGCATAGTTCCTGCCGCCCCAATCCTGATCGCCATAATGAACCGCATCGGTGGAGATCACGATCGCAAAATCCTTTCCCCATTCAAGGCCCTTATCAATTGTTGCCTTTTTGATCGCACTTGACAAAGGCCCTGCGATCTCCTGCATCTTCTCATAAGACATGTATGGAACAAGGATCGAAACAATTTGAACATTGCGGTTATAGTACTGCAAAAATGGGATAACGGCCTCCACGGAATGTTCCATCCGCTGCATGGAGTCGTTGACCTGGAAAAGCTGAAGGGGCAATTGTTCTATGATTTCTTCACGGATATCTGATACTTTCACATTGGCATAAGGCCCTTTCCAGTAATCGTAGCTGTCGAAAACGACCTGGTTTTCCAGGTTCATCAATTTAGCTTTATGGGCGACGCCAAAGAGAAGGATAGTTTTTGCCCTGATGTTTTTCAGCGCTGCAGGATATAAGCTGCCCACATACGAGTAGTCATCATGCGGTGAGATAATTACCCTTGGGGTGCCTTCGTAATGGAAGGTTTCAGCAAGAGGATTTTGCCTTTCTATCCTGGCCATGATGCTGTCCATTTGCCGGTCCAGGTGAGCAAAGCCCACTGTATCGGCCAGCGGACGGATATTAGTTTCTTGCTGCACATTTTGCCGGCATGCCCCCAGGAACAGTATTCCGGAAACCAGCAAACAGCAAATAGAAATTTTATTTTTCATTGGATTAAATGATATGAAAGGGATGTGGTCGTTCGGTCCCTTTTTTATTTTATTTGCATCCCAACAAATATAAGATTAAATGAAATTTTTATTTTCACTGTTTAACAAGTATTTAGAAACAGGGTTCGAGCCCAGGTGGGCCCACAAAAAATCCCGGCTAAGTCGGGATTTTTGAATTTTCGGTTGCTTGAGATACTGAATAACAGATACAAAACTGCTAAACAGAAACCGATTGACAGAAACAAGAATAACGTTGAACTCATCAGTAAGTTATATGAAGAACTCTTTGATGCTATGATGACACAAACAGAAAACGAGTTAGTTGCTTAAACGCTAAATTGAAAACCTCCATCTATGTTGTTATCAGGTGGAGATTCTCTTCTTTTGGTTATTTAGAGTTGCGTGGCCACAATTCTATGATTTAATCTATCAATTTTTTACTACTTTAATTTAATGAAAATCGTATGGGTATGTTGAATTGAACTTTGACAGGATCACCATCTTGAATAGCGGGTTTCCATCTTGGCATATTTTCAATCAAGCGGACCGCTTCTTTATCACAGCCTCCACCAATTCCCCGTAAAACTCTAATATCCTTGATGTATCCATCAATATCCACAATAAAAATTACATAGACAGATCCTTGAATTCCATTTTTTTTTGCCTCAACTGGGTAATTGAGATTTTGCCGAAGGTAATCATACAATGCTTTCTCTCCTCCTGGATATTCTGGCATTTGTTCAGTAACCATAAATATTCCTTCAGAATCATGATTTACTGAGTCGGCTATCTGTTTTAATTCTTTGTAATCTGCTATAATGATTTGATTCATAGGGATTCCATCTGCAAAATTCGTAATCTTATTTAGATCAGATTTTATTTGTTCGCTATTTTTAAGTTTAGAATTCACTGAGATCCTTAATTGGTAAAGCTGAAGATAATATGGATTTCTACGAATCATTTCATCAAGGTATTGAACAGCTAAACCATAGTTTCTCTCATAAATTGCTTTATCGGACAACTGCGCAAGGCTGTCATCAGGTATTAGAATAATTGCGTCATTATCATATTCAATAGTTGTAATGAAAACAGGAAGTAAGAATCTGTCATTAGCGATGAACTGATAGTTTTGGTGATTGAATTTATCTGTAATAATTCTAAATCGGAACTGAAAATATAATCTAATGGTGTCACTATTACCGTGTTTTTTCCATTGACCTTCTGTTCCTTTAATACCTTGAATAATTTGTGAATCTATCTGTTTATCAATAGGATTTATGATATTTACTGCTAGAATCTTACCTTTAGAACTTAATACCAGTTCTGACACAGATAATCCAATTGATGCTGATGAAATTGATGAATTAGGGTATTTGATAGATGTACTAGAAAAATATGAATATAATCCTTGCTCTCCACCTTCGTAATAATCATCAAACTTAAAATCTGCCTGGGATAAGATTTCAGAACTGAAAATGGAAATCAATAATATAGTCCCTAAAAATCTGCTTGAGCCGTAAAACATAATCTAGTATAGAAATAATGATGACTTATGTAAGGATTACAAATTTATCACTTTTAATGAAATCTTCAATAATGTTATTATGGAAGATTATTTCATATCTAACATAATGGGATTAGGTTTATTTTTAAATTTGTTGATTTTGAGTTAATTAAGGTTATAATAAATTATAATCTTTGATATAATGTAATCATCTAAAAATAAACCTGCCGGAAGTGCTTCACATTCTTTAGTAAAAAAATAGTTGCATTTTCACTCTATCTTGATTATTTTTAAACCGTTCTTAACATCTTATCTTTCCACACTATGAAACCATTCAGGATTTTTACGTCCGGACTCATCTTCATGTTAATCATCGTCTTTGCTGACCATGAGCCAATCATTGCAGCTGAATACTCGGGATCAGTGTATGATGCAGTCGAGTTAAATGCCATCGAAGGTGCTGTTGTGACCATCGGCTGGGATTCCTATCCTCCCGATCCGATTTCGTTTACCGATACTACGGATTGGCTGGGCAGATTTGATTTTATCGTTCAGGATGGATTAGCCTTTAGCATAGTGGTTACCATGCCGGGTTATATATCCTTTGTGATGAAGGATCAACAGCCGGATCATTATATTATCCTCATGAATAAACCTGAATCGGGATTCCTTGTCGAAACGCTCTACGAAGGCCTTCAGAACTACAAATTCAATGGATTATATTGTTACCTGGATAGTGGTATAGTGTCTTATGATGATTATTTCTTTCCTGATATCAATGCCCAGTCCGATACCATAGATATGTTCCTGGAGGAGATAGGAACCGGCATCGAGCCGACGGTTGATGATTCGCTGGTATGGCTGAAATGTACAACCCTCTGGTATTTTTTAGATAATCATGCTTCGGGGGGACCACCTGATTCATTGTATCAGGTGGCGGATGATTTTATGCATGGAGGCGTCGGATGGCCTTCCATTGACCGGATTTCAAGAACATATTACCGATACGGCATGATTCCCTGGGGAATATGCACCGATAAAGCCATCATCTTCACGACCATTCTACACAGGCTGGGTATTCTTAAAAACAGGCTGGCAGTAGCTTATTGCCGTTATAATATCGGATCATATGACCACTATTACCCCATGCTTTATTTTGCCAACAGGTGGCTGTATTTTGATCCACAGTATTGCACCGTTCCGTTCCCGGACTATGATGATTTCTCCTCTTTCCCATATGGCTGGTACATTGCAGACCCCATTCCCGATTATTGCCATCCCTTTGGCGTACTTGCAATTCCCGGCTCGACGATCACAGAGGTCCCGGAAATCAATAACCGAAGCGACAATTCCCGGCTTATTTCTATAAATTTACCCTGTACGCGTATCCATACGATGGGCTCGCTTTTAACTGTCAGGGGAATAGTAGCCGATACAACAGTTACAGAAGTTTTTCTGAATGAGGTATCACATCCTGTGGACAATGGAACATTTACTTGCATTACTCCATTAATGACTGATATAAATCCCGTAATTGCAAAAATCAGTATCAATAACCATGAATATTCAGATCAGATCGACGTATATAAAGACTGCTTTTTTGAACCCGAACAGCAGTTAAATATCCCTGCCAGCTGGAGTGGTGTTTCAAGTTATGTCTTTCCCTGCTATACATTGCTGGAGACAATGCTTTTTCCTATCGAGGACCAGGTGTATATCCTGCGGACCATTGATCAGTTTTACAGTCCTGTACAGACTTATAATACCCTATTATACTGGGCTCCTGATCAGGGTTATCTTATCAAGACATTTGACTCTGTTGATTTAGATATATATGGAATCCCATCAGAGGACAGGACCGTTGAGTTCAATATGGACCATAATGGATGGAATATACTTCCTGTGTTATCTGAAAGTGATTATAACAGGTCTTACGTTACCGAGGCACTGGGTGATACGGTGACCATAATAAAGGAAATCGGTGGCAATGGATATTACTGGACAAGTTTTTCATGGAACCTTTATCAACTGGAAACGGGAAAAGCCTATTTCATTAAAGTCACCAATCCCTGTTCCTATACTTTTATTGATTCCAAAAAATCTTCGGAGAATGTGAAACCGGATCGTGATATAGTTGAGAATCCATGGAATGATGTCATAAAAACGGGTTACTCGCACCTCATCGCTATAGATCACAGTGCCTTCGAAACGACTCCTGAGATTCAGCCAGGAATGATGTTCGGATGCTTTACTCAGGAAGGATTATGCGCCGGATATGCAACGTATGATCCTCAAACCAGTTACACAGTCCTTGTTGCCTTTGGTGATGATGAAATGACTGATACAATTTCTGAAGGCTTCACTGAAAATGAATCCTTCACGTTCAGGGCATATTCTTCTGAAAATCAACAAGAATATAGTCTGACACCCGTGTTTGACACCCAGACGCCGGACTTTTCGACTGTTTACTCCATGAATGGCCTATCCGTAATCCGGGGAATCGCTTTGAGTCCCTATTCCATCGAAGATCAATTGCTTGCATCACGGATCACTGTCTTTCCGAATCCTTCGGATGGTAACACCCATTTGGTTATTACCGGCAGCTACCGTGATTTGAATATCATAGTCTGGAATACCTGGGGTGATCAGATATATAACACCCAAATGTCACCAAAAACCGGCGAAACAAAGATAGATATAGACCTGTCAGGTTTCCCTGCGGGTATTTATTTCCTGACTGCCTTTGATGATCAGGCGACCGAATGTCAGAAAATAGTAATTTACTAATCGACCATTTCTGGGGAATGAGGTCATTAATGGTTTAAAGCTTTGGCAACACCGGCAATTATCGGATAATTTTATTGTGGTGACCGGTTTTTCTGTGTTTCCATGGAGAAGCATGATCTGTGCCAAATATAAGATCATTTACCGTTGTATTTTATTAAAAATCTTCAGCAGATTTTTAAAAATTTAGTGTCAAACATTTTATTGTCAATTTTTACCTTTATTTTCGATTGTCAATTCGGCATTGTCGATTTTCGGTCAATATTTCAATTTTAAATCTGATATTGCTCATTTTCAATTAAACGAAAATTTAAAATTGACAGTTAACAGTCGTGAAATTCTAAGTAAAATATGTTCCGGACTTAAAATTAATAACGAACTTTGGTTGATATGAGTATGATTGAATTATTAACCTAAAACTATAAAAAATGGAAACACAGACAAGACGGATTTTCCCCGTAATAACAAAAAAATTGATTATTTGGACAATTGTTGGTATTCTCGCTATGATCTTTGTATTAAGATCTTGCACTATTGTTCCTGCGGGCAACGTAAAGGTCGTTGACTTTATGGGTAGTGTCAGTAAGCGGCCTCTTGAACCAGGACCCAGATTAACCAATCCCCTGGCGAACAGGATTACTATGGACACAAGGGTTATTGAGGTTAAAGAACATATGGAAACCCCTACATCAGAAGGTCTTACCGCGACAGTTGACATATCTCTTCTTTTTAGTTTGTTGCCGGGTGGTGCTCCCGGAATGTATAAAGAATATGGGACAAATTGGGTTGAAAAGATCGTGCTTCCAAACTTGAGAAGTGCGACTCGTGATGTTATTTCAAATTACAAGAGTGAAGACCTTTACAGTAAGAGCCGTACTACTATCGCATCTGATATTTCTAGCAAGCTTGAAAAACAGTTTTTATCAAGAAATATTATGTTGGATAACAAGGATGGCAGAGAGTCCGTTTTATTAAGAGATCTTCAGCTTCCCGCTGAAGTAAAAGCAGCTATCGAGCGTAAAATAAAAGAAAAACAGGCATCAGAACAAATGGAATTTACCCTTCTGAAAGAAACCCAGGAGTCCGAACGTAAAAGGATTGAGGCGAGAGGTATCGCAGACGCTCAGAAGATTATCGCAGAAAGCCTTACGACACCTTATCTGCAATGGAGATTCACTGCGGTTATGGAAAAAGCAGCGGAAGGTCCAAGTGCAACATTTTGGGTACCTTATGGACAGAATCTAATTCCGATGGTTAATTTGGACAAGAAGTAATCAACAGAAGGAGTAGTTTAATTACGCGATTGTCAATTTACGTTCTTAAATATTACCTTAGTTTAAAATTACTTTCCTTATTAAATGACCCATATTCGTTGAAAGGTCCAGTAAATATATCCCGGGTTTACAACCCAAGTACTCAATGCGCTTGCTGTAGGATGAGGTTTTGTAAATACTGTGATTAAATATTTTATTTCCATGCAAATCAAAGATGGTAACTGTCACGGGTGTTTTTACATTGAACTCGGCTTCCACCATGAAGCAACCGTCTGAAGGATTGGGAAAAATTCTGAGTTGTTTCAGATGAGGAATATCATTGAGGCCTGTAGTCTGACTTATCTCAAACCAGTTGATATTGTACTCGCCTGCAACTGAAAACAATCTGAGTGTATGATTCCCTTGTGGAAGATTTATTTTATAAACCTGGGTTGTCCACGACTGCCAACCTCCAGTTGCGCTGAAATTTACGGTTTGAAGCGGAGTAAACGTACCTCCGTTTCCCAATCTTACAGATACACTTCCGTTTGCGTATTGTGAGGCTACCCGAAACCTGAAATCATATTCACCGGCTTCCGGGATATAAATGTTATAATCCAGAAAATCTCCGTTATTGGCAAAGCCGACATTTTTCCCTCCATTTACATCCGTGCAATCCTCTAACTGGAAACCATGATTCACATTAAAATCTTCTGCCTGAATCATAGCCGGAAGGATAAAGAGTCGGGGTAAGCTGTTTTTTATTGGCTTGTCAGAAAAGATCTCTAAAGTTTGATTGTTGCTGATTACCGAATTTCCGGTGTATGAAATTGTTACCGTTTGTCCGTAGCTGATTTCATTTTTAAGTTGGATTATAATTTGTTGGTTGTTTTCAGAATGAATTTCAACGGTAGTTATTTCATGCAAGTTTCCATTTACCCGAACCTCAAAATCAGAGACCGTTGCATTGAATGTTGTTATTTGTTTATTAAGCGTCAATACGATAGTAGTTCCTGCAACATTTGTTGAACCTGAAATGAAGTTAAATGGAACCATATTTACATGCAATGGATTGATGAATTGAAAGAAACTAACATTTGAACCTCCTTTGTCGAAATGAAATCTTATTTTATTTACGCCGGAGGTAATGATCACATTTGCTATGCTTGACGAAATCCATGTTTGCCAGCCACCTGTAACCGGCAGCTGGTGTTGGGAGCAAACATCCGTGCCATTCAGTTCAAGACGCACTATTGCCGGGTTTGATTCAGATGCGGATCTGAAAAGCACCTGATAGGCAGCAGCACTGTCACTATAAACAGTGTATTGAAGCCATTCATTATCCTGTGTCCATCCAACATCATAACCATTGCCGGAAGGATGACTGTCGTCACACTTTTCAATATCAACGCCATCATTGCGGTATGACCATCCCTGGTTCCAATTGGTAAATATATTGGTATTCAAATGGTAGTTAGCCGTGTCAGTATCCCAGTAAGCAAACGAGCATTTCCCAAGGTCATAGTTTGCCAAATTGATTGGGTTATCAATAAGATGTGTTTTAAATGGGATGGTAGTATTGCTGTGTGGCTGGCGCAGCATGGCGTCAATCACATCGCGCTGTACAGAACAATTCTCAATACGATGGTTATTGGCCCAATCGAGTACGGCACTAAAAGCCTGAGCAGCAGTCATTGAGGGTGAACCAGTCTGCCAGTAGGAGATCAGATTGTTATATTGTTGGCTTTCAGGTACCATTAAAACATTATTGATCCCGGCTTTTTTTACCGGCCACCATGACCAGCCGATTTTGTTCTGTTCAGCAAGTTCAATCAGGCCGGCAAACCAGGAATTTGAGTTTTCACCCGTTTCGCCAAGCCAGATCGGGATGTTATGTGTATTGCGGATATTGATCATCCATTGAATGGATTCCTGGGTGTTATAGTTCCAGTATTTGTGAAAACTATAAACGATGTTATTGTCCCAGGGTGGAGTTAAACCGGTGTAATCGTTTGCAAACCAATTGCCTTCAATGATAATCATATGGTTTTGATCCACTTCGCGGATGGCATTCGTTATATTGATATATGTTTGTCTCAGCAGGGTGCCTCCGGGCAGTTCCCAATTGGGCTCGTTGATCAGGTCGTACCCTCCGATCCAGGGTTCCCCGGCATACCGTTCAGCAAGCTTCCTCCACAATGCCGAAGTTTTACGCCGGTTTTCCTCACTTTCCCACAAAGAAGGCTTTGTCGGGTCGTAATCTGAAATATTCCTGTCATGCCCCTGTCCTCCAGGTGCACCATGAAGGTCAAGAATCAGGTACATTTCATTGTCACCACACCAGTCGAGCAAGCTGTCGATGCGTACAAATCCCATTTCAAACCAGGTGTCTTGTCCGGTTACCGGCTCAGATTCTATGGGTAAAGTAAACCATTTATAATGCATGGCAACCCTGACACTGTTGAATCCCCATACTTTCATGGAATCTACGTCTCTGCGGGTGAAATGATTATTCAACCAGTTTTCATAAAAAATATCGGTGTTTTGTTCTCCGATCGTTTCTATCAGTTTATTACGAATCTGGGTATGCGTTCCTGCAAAATCAGCCGTTTTCATCATGTATCCTTCCATGAGAAGCCAGTTTCCTGTTCCAATACCTCTTAAAAGCACTTCATTGCCATTGGCATCGAAAATGTATTTTCCGTTGGTATGCAAAAATCCCTGAGCCTGTAATCCTGGTATGGCTATTAAAAAGCTGATTATCATGCTGAATATCAATTTCTTCATATTATGATAGTTTATCAAATCCCGACACAAATGACTGCAGGTTCTTTGCTCTGATTTCTTATGCATTTTTGTATAAATTTACATTTAAAATCCTTATATTTACATCATAATTAATTAGTTTTAGTGGAATTACGCAGTAATTCACTTTAAATGAATATATTTAGAACGAGGCATTTCTTACTTTTACTGTTACACATCGTTGCAATTCCTCTCCTTCAGGCGCAGACTGACGCCTGGGAAAGAATTAATCCCAGACCTGTTGAGAGTTCATTGAATGATATCAGCTTGTTACCAGATAACCGCATTGTTGCCGTCGGTTCAAATGCTACGGTGGTTTACTCCGATAACTTTGGCGCCGACTGGGAAATCATTTACACTCCTGATAACATTTCAAGAGGCGTTGGATTTACCCGCGTAGATTTTGCCGATGAATTGCATGGGATGGCGGTTGGGACTTATTTTTCGATTATAAGAACCGATGATGGGGGCGTGACCTGGTCAGACATTTCACCTGGCGCCCAGTATTATTATTATGACTATAAAGATGTGTGCTTCCGAAATCCATCAAACTGCTATATCACAGGTGACGAAAACAATAGCTTTTTGTTGCATTCTTCTGATGGTGGAGAATCTTGGGATACTGCGTTTCAAACCACCGGTGGAATGTTTAACCAGGTGCAGTTCGTGGATGAAAATACTGGATTTCTAAGTGGTGGAGAAGGAAACTACTTTTTTAAAAGCACCAACGGGGGTGAAAATTGGGGGTTGATAGAGGTCGATCCGGGAATCGAAGAACTGAGAGTGGGTACTATTTATTTTACGGGCAAAGATACTGGATTTATTGATGGTGCAGTGGGCGGAACGAATTGGTATAGTATCTTATTAAAGACAATTGATGGGGGACTGTCCTGGCACGAAGTAATTACCGATTATTGGGGCGCGAGCAAATTCTTCTTTATTAACCAGGACACGGGATTAACGATCTGTGGTTCTCCCTGGTACAGCAATTTTGTATCGAAAACCACCGATGGTGGTGAATCCTGGGAATTAATATCAGATGACATGGGAACTTGGTCATTTCAAGGATTATGTATGAATACCGAAGGCGATGGATTAATTGTGGGATCTTACGGGCAGATATACAGAAGTGAAGATTTCGGAAGCAGCTGGGAGGCAGTATACACTAACGCCTGCCTGGGATTTTCAATCACCAAAACATTTATAACCGGAGATAGTACAATTCTTGCCAATATATACACCAGCCTCGGGGTTCCGAACAACCATGCCATGAAATCCCTTGACCGGGGAGCCACCTGGTCGGTAGCTCCGGAATATCCTGATGGTATATCTTCTATATCCTTCGTCAATGATTCTGTCGCATTTTATGTCGATGGCACCGAGGGAATTTATAAATCAACCGACAATGGAAATTCATGGAATTTTTATGATTTGGAAGTTTCTGAATTTCAGACCTTATCCATAGATTTCGTCAATGACCAGACCGGCTTTGCTGCAGGATCAGGAGAAGGTTATGGAATTACAATGTACCGCACCCAGGACCAGGGTGAAACCTGGATAGAGGTTTTTTCAAATGTATTTATTACGGTCGATAATATGTTGCCGTATGAAATTGAATTTAAGGATGATTCCGTCGGGTTTATTGTAGGGGAAATTGGAAATGGCAATGAATGCAATATCATTGTTACATACGACAGAGGCAATACCTGGGAGATTGATACCCTTCCTTATACCCATAGTTTTGACGGTATTCAGTTTTTAAATCCTGATACAGGGTTTCTTTACGGATACGGGAACGTCCTGAAGACAATAAATGGCGGGCAGGACTGGTTCCATGTTACCGTAAATACTGAAGATGCCCTGAATGTAAAAAATATGAGTTTTCCCACATCTCAAACAGGATATGCAATCAATGGGTCATCAAGCCTTCTGAGTATCTTAAAAACTGTCGATGGCGGTGACACCTGGAATTGTCTGAGTGCGCCAACATCATCTACCCTGAATGTAATTAATTTTTTTACAGAAGAAGAAGGCCTTATCTTTGGAAATAATGGTTTAATCTTCAGAACCCAGACAGGAGGAATGGTAAACGTTGCTGAACCCCCAATAAATTCGACACAGGAATCCGGGTGGAAATGCAGTCCAAATCCTTTCTCAAATAACATCAATATCATCTCTTCTTTAGATATATCTCATGACATTTTAATCAGGATCTTTGATTTCACCGGGCGGCCTATAAAATATTATTCAGGTTCATCAGCTATAGCAGATGAAACGTTTTTCATCTGGGACGGAAAGGATGATCATGGTAATAAAGTGTCATCTGGTATTTATATCATCTGTATCAATCATAATTCATCCCAGGAAACTCTGAAAATCCTCAAATTCTGAATGAACATATGCTAAGCCAAACCAAGACGATCATAGGAGGCTTTTTTGTACAATTTCAAAAAGAATTTAATCTTGTTAGGTTAATTCCCCGCCCCTTGGGGCAAAAGTATTCTAACTGACGGGTTAACCCGTCAGTTAAACAGATACCCCGCTGCTTGCGGCGGGGAGTTTCATTTATGAATTTTTAGACTATTGATTATCAATTGTATATATAATTGTTCTGGCCCAGGTGGGCCTGACGGTTCCTATGGAAAAAGGCAAGAAATCGAATAGATAATCGCCTGATTTATCATTATCTACTCTCTAAATCGTAACCGGGAACTTTAGCACCAGCGGTCCATTTACGGCTTTGATCACCAAAAGGTAGATTCCTGGGTTTAATTGATGCGGCAGGATGTTTTCCATTTTCTTTTCCAGTTGAAAGGTCATGATGCGTTGGCCTGCCAGATTAATGATCTCTGCCTGTGCAGGAAGCCATTCAGGCTGGTTGCAGCGGATATGCAACCGGTGATTTTTCTCAAACAGGCTGATCTCCGGCAAAGTAGCCTGAGAATCACCGAAACCTGCCGATTCAAGTGTACTGCTTGTAATATCCTGCCAATAATTGATTGCCTCTTCAGATACAGTCACTGAAATCTCCGGAAATCCGCTGACATTGACTGTGAGATTAAGCTGGCATTCGGATCTGTTTTTGTAAGTGACACTTTCTATATGAATCCCTTCCGGAGCATTATTTATCCTGAAATAGTCTTTCTGTAATTCATCATCCCTAAAATAATCACTGTATAAAACGAAATTGATTTTGTTGGCTTCAGCAGAAATGCCTGCCTCCGGATGGAGGATTGTTCCCGGGAAGTTATTATCCATCCAGCCGAGGCGGTTAAACAAGAAATCTTCAAAATAATCGACTTCATCTGCATAGGTGTTGCCATACCAGTTATAATTTGGCCATACATACTGTCCAAGTATTGGCCAACGCTGATAATTCCGGTCTTTTGCCGCTTCGATATGCATAAGGACGGAATCAATCAGAGCTTGTATGCCGGCGTCGCTCAGTTGATTTTGCCGAACCCATGTCCACCTTGTTTTTGCCAGGTCCCTGAAATAAGGATCTTCCATCAGCCTTTTCCACCAGAACATGATGCTGTAATCATGAGGCTCGACCATAAGATACAGCCAGCCGGTGTAATCAATTCCAGGAGCCCAGTAATCTACATTGCCATAACCAAGATCGAAATCCCAGGCAGGACCTGCGTAAAGCTTGCCGCCATCGCTATCTTTCTCCTTGTAAAAATACGTGCTGTACCTGTACTTATCCACTTCCTTCGATATCTCGCTCAATAACATAAAATCGACAAATGAGAGCACATCGAAATATTGTTGATAGCCGATATAAGGATTTGCAAAGAAGTATATGCTGAGCGTATTTTCAGCGGTGGTGATAAATTCTTTTATATACGTTCTCTGCTGGTCTGCTATTTCATCGGGCTCGGGATAGTAATATTGAAAAGTAATATCCATTGCATTCGGATAAGAAGGCACCGGATTTGACTTCCATCCGTCAATACCATAAGTGAAGTCCAAATCGAGTTTATCAACCTTGATGATATACCCGCCGGTCAGATCGTCACCGGAAATCTCATCCGGTTTTAAAGTGGCAATATCAACACGGTCGTCATCTTGCTTGATCTTTTCCATCAAGGTATAAACGCCTTTATAATCATTGTTTAGAACAAGTTCGCAAAAAACCGAGCGTGAGCAGTAATTGCCCATCATGCGACCTATTTCGAAGGATACGACATTGCGCAACATGGATTTATCGGAATACGGTGCATACAGCACCCAGTCATTTTCCGAAGGCATGCCCAGAAGCGGGACATTGAGGTTTTCGCCGGCACTGTCAAGGGTTTCAAAGGCAAAGGACTTTTTGGGGAACATCTGGGACGACTGGCCCCTGATTTCTATGCCAATAGCGCCGTCGTAATCCGTAAACGGATCGTTCAGGTTATTAGGTACGTCCGGCCCGTTGTCAATAATACCCATGTGAGCGGTAATCTTAGGATCGTCGGGAATCGGAACGCCGAAAGTATTGATCACGACAACGGGAAGATTGGACTCGAGTTCAAGCGGTCCGGGAATTTCACCAATTTCTTTCAGGACATCGTCAATATACCAGTCAATTCCGGGAGTCGTGCCCTCAAAATCAGGGAATATCACCATTTTAATAAGATCATTGTAAACAAGGCCTGAGAAATCATACTCCAGATCGGTCCATTGGCCGGGCACCGGTGTCTTAACTATCTCTTGCCAGAAGCTGTTGTTATAATTCTCAAATTTCAGTGTGACATTTCCACCGGATAGAGGAGCGAGAACCTTGATCCGGTAACGAGGATCGACATCGAAATTGACCGGCTCCGCCATGTCATAAATCATATAATCATACGGTCCTTCTCCGGTAATAAATTTAAAACAATGCTCAGATGCATTGACTTCATCCGGAGCAGGATTTACAACAACCTCAAAACCAGGAGTTGAAACGTACCAGTTTTGAGTGATGCCATCCCAGTTGGAAATGGTGTCGTAGGTCTGGCCATTTGAAGGGATGCACAAAAGCATCACAAAACCGAAGACCAATAATAACTGAAGTTGAATTAAAAGATATTTCATTCCCTTTTTACCTGGTAATCATGATTTCCGGATTTTGAATCACAAAATTACGTTTAAAACCAGTATCGGGACTGTTTAATTAATTACGCGATTGTCAATTCGGCATTGTCAATGTTCGAAAATTGACAATACCCGAAAATCGACAACCGACAATTGACAATCGTCCAACGTCCATGAAAGCCATACTGAATCCGGGAAGACTTCAGTTGATGACTTTCCCTTCATTTTTTTGTTCCACAACCTGCTCCACTGCCTGATGGGCAACATCCTTTTGCTGCCGGCAGTTTTTTCGCGGTGGCAACCAAAGTTGTTGTGTTGACATCATCGTTAAAAGTCCCTGTGATCTGTCCTTTTGAATTGATTACAAAGGTTTGCGGCGATGTAAGGGCCGGATCAATTTTCATTTCCGCGATAAAAGCTTTTTCCTTTTGATCATCCAAATCGAGGGCAATGAGTTTGGTATTGTTTTGCATTTCGATACAAGCCTGAGCACAGGTATTCATGACCTCATTTTTCTCAGTCATATTTTTCCTGCTGACTACAAGGAATACCGATTTCCCGGTACTTAAAGCTTTCATGACGTCTGCTTTGACCGGCGAAGGGATTACATTTACCAGCAAGTCAGCAGTAGCCTGGTATGATGTAAATCCCCCGGTGACCACGCCATTACTTGCGATAACAAGGATCAGTGGCAGAGGAGCCCCGGAGACACCATATTTAACAACCAGATCTTTATTGGCAGCATCTGACCTGTTCATCTGGATTACCTCGGATTTAAGATACTGTGCATGCGCCTGGTTGGCGATATCAAGTGCTTTTTGGGTATTTGCATTTCCGGGATCAGTAATTACCAGAAAGACAATTAGCCCTGATTTATTTGCACTTTCAATGGCTTCCTGTGCAGTACTTGCAATAAGATTGATGCTTGTAAGGAGCACAAAGGTAAAAATGGTTAATAATTTCATAATCAATAATTTAAAGTTTTATAATATTTAACAATTCGTTTTGTAACAATAATTCACTTCATTCAGAAAATCCGTGATAAACGCTTTTAATTTATTTATCCCTTCCGGATTCAGACAATAATTCACTTTAACTCCGGAAGTGTGGCCTTGAATTAAGCCGACTTTTTTCAGTTCATCAAGATGTTGATTGACAGTACTTCTACTCAGCGGTATCTCTTCTGAAATGTCACCAGAGATGCAAGTCTTGGTTTCAGCCAGGTACTCTAATATCTGAAGCCTTGCCGGATGTGACAATGCATTAAACATTTCAGCCATTGCTGTAAGCCTGGGTTCGAATAAATGGGTTTTCGGCGAGCTCATAATAAGTCTGTATAACGCAAATATACGTCATATTTAGAAAAAACTCTTAAAAAAAACCTGCTGTTTCTAATTTATAGGAATTATAAATAGTAAACATATTTTCTGAATCCACGGATCAGGCAACAAGTACAGTTTCCTTTACTTTGTGCTCTGATAATTGGCCATCCTGCAAATGAATTTTAACGTTACCATAGGCGGCGGCAATCGGGCTGTGAGTTACCAATATAACGGTTATGCCTTGTGCCTGATTAATTTTTTTCAGATAACCAAGAATTTCCAAAGACAAAGCAGGATCCAGATTCCCTGTCGGTTCGTCGGCTAATATTATTGATGGGTGATGAACCAAGGCCCTGGCAATAGCCACCCGTTGTTGTTGACCAGTTGATAATTCCCTTGGTAAGTGGGTTATACGATCTTCCAATCCTACAAACTTCAACACTTCAGTTGCCCTCTTCTCCTGCTCTTTCTTTTCAATTTTTTCCAAAGCTAAGGGAACCATTACGTTTTGAATGGTTGTTAAATAAGGGATAAGCGCAAAATTTTGCATGATGAAGCCGACATGTTTTTGGCGTATGGCGGCCAATTCACTGTCTGAAGCATCGCTGATTTGCTGACCGTTAAAGAATATCTTTCCCGATGTAGGTTTGATCAAACCGAACAACGACAGCAATAACGTACTTTTTCCCGAACCGGAAGGACCTGTTATGGTTACAAAACTGCCCTTCTCCACAGCAAAGGTTATATCGTTCAACGCATAGACCAGACCATCGTTGTGTTTATATTGTTTAGTGAGGTTTTCAACTTTAATAATCATTTGTCAGGCCTCCTGTAAGTTAGTATGTGGATCAATTTTTGCTGCCATGTAAGAAGGAATTATGGTCCCTGCCAACGAAATCATTACCGATAAAATCATCGACCATAATAAATACATATATACCGGCTGGACTAATATTCCTGCCAGGTATGGCCCTAAAATAACACCGGCTAATGTGCCAAGAATATAGCCGGTAAGACCACCGCTAATGCCTAAGAATATGGCCTTCAATAAAAATAACTGATATACAGTACTTTTTGAAGCTCCTATCATGCGCAGGATTCCGATTTCTTTTTTCCGTTCATTCACATTGGCCCACATAAAGTTACCCATTGAAACGCTGCCCACAAAAAAAATAATGATGAGGAAAACCAGGGACACTTTGTTCATCAATTGATTGGTCTCAATTTGCGTGGAAACAATCTGGCTGATGGTGGTAATTCTCGTATCCGGAAGAATGTTGCGAAGCTTTCCAAGTAGCCCGTCCGAAATAGCATTACAGCATCCCATGATTTCGATGGCACTGATCTGGTCAGGGATACCTAATAAGTCCTGAACGACCGTCAAGTGAGCAAATACACGGTCGTCGTCAACAGTGCCCGTTTCAGGCAGAATTTTTGCCACATTAAATTCTCTTCCGGAAATAGTCAATTTCGAATTTTCTGAAAGGTTTAATTTAGTGGCTACCTGAGATCCTACCAGGCAATCAGACTGTTGCAAAGTGTCAACTCCTTTTCGCTGTAATTTTTCATCTTTATATCCGAGGGATTGATTAGCTGAAGGTGCACAGGCTGCAATAATTTCATCGCCTGCCAGCCCAACACCCTGCCAGAGTGGTTTCGATGCAATTTCACTTTTAGGTAAAATTCCCGTCAATACGATACTATTTTCTCCAATTTTTACCCGGCGGGTCAACTTAGGCGACAAGTTATCCACACCCTGAATGGTAGATGTCAGAATCCTTTCCACGTATTCCATCGGGATAGTCGGTGCATCTATATCTGATGTATAATAATCATCGATGCTGCCTCCTTGAGGCAATACCAGTATGTTTGCACCCAGGTTGTCGAGTTTTTTTGCCACATTTTCTTTCGAAACCTTTGACACACTTTGTATGGCAACAATGACAGCAATACCAAGGGTAATGGCTAAAACACCACTAATGAGCTGTGATTTGCGGTTGAGCAACTCCAACCAAACGATTTTGTAAATATTCATAGAATATTATGTTTTAATGATCTCAGTTTGAATGAATTTTAAATATTTCAATTTTCATGCTCTTTCTTAAAAATCATGACACAAATATACGTCATGGTTTTTAGTGTTACGTAAAAATACGTCATATTTGTTTTCATTCTAAACAGGGTATTATATTCCTTTCAGTCTTTGGCAAATTGATCAAAGAATTTTGGTATCCAGATTGATTATTTTCCAACTGTTTCATTCCTGTTAATTGTAAACAAAATGATTCCTGGTATTATTTGCAATTTTAACCAATGTGAGCATTACAGGCACTTCAACCAGAACACCTACTACAGTTACAAGGGTAGCTCCCGAGTTAAGCCCAAAAAGAACAATAGCCACAGCTACAGACAATTCAAAGAAGTTGCTGGCCCCTATCATGGCTGCAGGTGCAGCAATGTTATGCGGCAGTTTCCATTTTTTAGCCCAGGTGTAAGCGATATAAAAAATTAAAAACGTTTGAATGATAAGCGGAACGGCAATTAATACGATGTTGAAAGGACTTTTAAGAATTTTTTCGCCCTGGAATGAAAAAATAATGATGAGGGTCAGTAATAAGCCGGTAATAGTAGTGCTGGTGAATTTCTTCAAAAATACATTCTCAAAATATTCCAATCCTTTACGTTTGACAAGAATCCTCCGGGTAAGCATGGCAAACACTAAAGGAATAACGACGAAAAGAACGACAGAAAGGATAAGCGTTTTCCAGGGGATAGCAATTCCGCTAACCCCTAAAAGAAAGGTAACAATCGGGATAAAGGCCACAAGAATTATCAAATCGTTAATCGCAACCTGCACCAATGTATAGGCCGGATTGCCCTTAGTAAGGTGGCTCCAGACAAACACCATAGCAGTGCAGGGTGCTGCACCCAAAAGCACTGCTCCGGCGAGGTATTCTTTCGCCAATTCGGAAGGGATAAACATTTTGAAAATGACGTAGAAAAATAACCATGCGATTCCGAACATGGTGAACGGTTTGATTAACCAATTCACCACCACTGTGACTGTAAGTCCTTTGGGCATTTTAACTGCGTCGACTATGCTTGCAAAGTCAATCTTAAGCATCATAGGGAAAATCATGACCCAAATTAGAATAGCTATAGGGATAGATACGTTCGTATATTCGAACTTGTTTAATGTTTCCGGGATGACAGGGAGAAGCTGTCCCAATGCAATTCCGGCTATGATACAAATAGCAACCCACAATGAGAGGTATCTGTCAAAAAAGGAAATTCCTTGTATTTTGCTCATATCATTTTATTTAATTTCTAACGACGCAAATATACGTCGTATTATTAAATAACGTAAAAATACGTCATATTTATTTTCATTCTAAACAGGGATTTAATGCATCGCTATTTAATTCTTTCTCTCCTTTTCAACTGACAAACACATGACCCGCTTAAACGATTTGTCTTATCAAGTGTAACGGGTAATCCATCCCTTTCCCAATCGACTATTCCGCCAGACAAGTGAAGGATATTCCTGAATCCCTTTTCCTGTAAAAAAATCGCGGTTTCCTTGCTTCGCAGTCCCACGGCATCAGCGATTACCAGGATAACTTCCTCAGGGAGTTCGCCATAACACTCTTTAATCTCTTCATAAGGAAAATAAAGCACCCGTTCGAGATCAAACAGGCTTGTCAGCTCGTATTCCGGTCGGACGTCAAGCAGGATCCCTTCTTCCCGGCAGATCTCCATACATTCCCTGCCAGAAATGTGTCTCAGGCCATTGATCACGAAACCGTATTTTTCTGTTTGAATGGGCATAATATGATGATTTCAACTGTATACTTCATTCAACAATTTACTCTTTTCGATTCTTCAGATCGCTCCATAAATCAATCCGGTTATGGTCGACATAATTACAACCAGGATCACATAAACTATCGTCTTTTGAGTTCCAATTACACCGCGTATTACCAGCATACTGGGTAAAGACATTGATGGTCCTGAAAGCAAAAGTGCCAGCGCCGGGCCTTTACCCATACCTGAACCTATCAATCCTTGTACTATAGGGACTTCAGTTAATGTGGCAAAATACATAAATGCCCCTACGATTGATGCAAACAGGTTTGAGAAAATCGAATTACCACCTACCATCCATTGTATCCATTCATTGGGAATCACACCGGCGATCGTTTTTCCGTCATGGGTCGATCCCAGCAGGAATCCTGCGACAACTATGCCTATCGCCAGTAAAGGCAAAATTTGTTTGGCAAAATCCCAGGTTGACATCGTCCACTCCTTATTTTCATCATCTCGTTTGTCTAAAATAGTTATGATGCTCAAAGATATGATACCCACAACCATTGGGATAAGCGGACTTAGTTTTGGGTTCCCGATCAAATTGGAAGCAAGTAAGGCTGAGACGATTGTTGCGACTGCAGCAACTAAGACCCATTGCCATTTGATCTTTAAAATAGCAATTAGTGAATAACCTAATAATAAACTGAAAAAGCCGGTAATATACCACTTATAAGCCCAAATGTAATACCAAACACTTGTCGTATCATCGTTTGCCGGGCTTCCCCAATTTGCAAAGACCAGAATCAAAACCAGGGTAAAAAAGTGAAATGAGGTTTGCCACATTGGACGCTTTTCGGGTTCCAGCGGAATATTCAACTGGTTTTCCCGCTTTACATTTTCTTCTTTATGATAAATTAATGACATGATGACGCCAATGATCACGCTGAAAGAAACAGCTCCAATTGTCCGGGCTAAGCCCATTTCGAACCCTAAAATCCTTGCAGTTAAAATAATAGCCAGAATATTGATGGCAGGGCCGGAATAAAGAAAAGCAATAGCTGGCCCTAAACCTGCACCTCTTTTATGAATGCTTGAAAACAAGGGCAATATGGTACAACTGCAAACGGCGAGTATGGTGCCCGATAATGCGGCTACAGTATAAGCCAGCCACTTTTTCGCATTGGCGCCGAAATAACGTAATACCGAACCCTGACTGACAAAAACCGAGATAACGCCTGCAATAAATAATGCAGGTAATAAGCAAAGGATAAAATGTTCCCGGGCATACCATTTCACAAGGTCGAATGTGGCATCAACCGCGGTATTAAACCTTACACTTTCAATCGGCAGAAAAAACGCTAGTCCAAAAATGACGATGATCCAAAACAGTATTTTAATTTCTTTCTTCCATTCCATAATTTAATGATCTATTGTTCGTAAAATTACGAACTATTAAGGCAAAAAAATTAAAAATATACGATGATGATGTAATAAATGCCCACCCCGATGAATACCACGGCAATTACCCTGCGGAACCAGACCTCGAAGACCTTGATGCGTTTGTACATGGTTCCCACGCCCGATACGCTGTAGGCCAGAAGCCAGGCGAACAGGATCACCGGGATACCGGTAGCGATGGCGAAAACAACAGGCAGCAGCAGTCCGGACGGGCTGCTGAGGGTCATGGGGATCAGCATGCCGAAATACAACACGCCGCTGTAAGGACAAAATGCCAGGGCAAACAGCATGCCTAGCAGCAGAACGTCCCAGTAACCGCGGACACCCCGGTTTTCATAGCGGTCGGTCAGTTTGTTCAGGAAACCAAAATTCAGTTTGATAATGCCAAGCATGAATATCCCGATCAATACCAGCACCGGGCCGATGATTTTCTCTCCATAAAACTGGAAAAAGCCTGAGATTTTAAACTGGCTGGCCCCAAAGAAAAGTATAAGGGCTATGCCGAAATAAGAAATCGCCCGCCCTGCCGTATATACCAGTCCGTTGATGAAAATCCTGTTCCGGTTCCCGATGTCTTTGCCGATATAACCGATGGCAGTGATATTCGTAGCAAGCGGACAGGGGCTGATGGCAGTCAACAGCCCCAGGATTATAGCCGATAAGATTGGCACCTGCGTGCTGTCAAGCCATCCGGTAAGAAGTTCTTCCATTACAACAGCGGGTCGATGGAAGTCTTAAATTTTTCCTGCAATTTCTCCGGGTTGGTGCGGGCATAAGTGAAACCATCACCGGTCAGGTCAATTTTCTTATCCCCTTTTACTATCAGCAAAGTTTGCCCCGATACCTGGAGCCTTTTGGCGAGAGGCTCATTGATTTCTTCTTCAAGGTTTAAGGATTGAAAAGTGATCTGTCCCGATTCCATCTGTTTGGGATAGAGCTTTTTTAAAGCCGCTTCTGATTCAGCCTCTACAGCAAGGCAGGTAGAACAACGACGGCTCATATGGAAATAATAAACCTCGATGACCTGATCTGCCGAAACCTTAAAGTTGGCATTCTGGTCCCCGGTTTGGGCATAACTGTTGGCCCCGGTACCGGCCATTAAGATTACAAGAATAAAAATAATTTTTTTCATACTATTGGTCATAAAGTGGTCATTAAATAGTCATAAAGTTGTCAACTGTCCAATTGTCTAACTGCCGACTGGTCATTGGTTCTTTGTAATGATTTCTTTCACTTGCGAAACGGACAGGATATGGCCTGAACTGACGACTTTTTCATTGATCACCAGGCCGGGGGTTCTCATGATGCCATAATTCATGATGTCGACGATATCCTCAACCTTGGTAATATTGGCCTGGATATTCATTTCCGATATAGCCTCCCGGACGCTTTTTTCCAATGCTTTGCACTTCGTGCATCCTATTCCTAATACTTTTATTTCCATTTTATTGTTTATTGGTTATTCGTTATTGGGTAGTGGTTATTGTTTCACCGTTTCACCGTTTCACTGTCCATTCGTAAAAGTACGAACAATAATAAGAAAAAATATTATATCTGCCAGAAATCTTTAAATAATTCCTGAGCAATTTTCCAATTTCCACGATGAAGGCAGTATTTAACCTTTGGTGCTTCGATCTCACCCTGGATCAGGCCGGCATCCTTCAGTTCCTTCAAATGCTGGGATAAGGTCGATTTGGCTATCGGCAGGATTTCCGACAGGTCCCCGCTATAGCAGCAGGATTGCCTGGAAAGGAGTTCCAGGACATAGATCCGCACCGGGTGCCCCATGGCTTTGGCAAAGCGGGCTATTTTCAATTGATCCCCGCTAAATGCCTCGTCTTCTTTTTTGATCAAAGGAATATTTATTTTTTTCATTCTTTCCCCAACTTAAACCTTAACCTTAAACCTTAAGACTACTTTAGTAGCGGTATGCTATGGCATTGATATTCATGCCTGCGCCAACGGAAGCAAACAGGATCAGATCTCCTTTCCGGAGGAGGTGGTAACGTTCTTCGCCTTGTCCTTTTCGCACCTGGTCATATAGCGTGGGAATTGTTGCCACGGAGCTATTGCCCAGTTTATGGATGCTCATGGGTGTGATATCTGCCGGCACCTCTTTGATCTTAAACATACGGTAAAACCTCTTGATGATCTCAAAGTCCATCTTTTCATTGGCCTGATGGATGAAGATCTTTTTAACTTCATGAATATCGGCACCAGTTCTTTCCAGGCAGGTTTTCATAGCCTGGGGCACATAGGTTAAAGCAAATTCATAGATCTTCTTACCATACATCTTCAGATACCGGACTTTCGGGTCCGTGTCTTCATTATTACTTGGGCCAAGGTAAAGATAATAAGCTTCATCCTTGCTGTAAGAAGCTGCAACAGAAGATAAAATCCCTTCTTTTTTCTCACCTTCGACAAATTCAAGGACACAAGCCCCGGCCCCATCGGCATAGATCATCGAATCCCGGTCGTGCAAGTCAACAACCCTTGATAAAGTTTCCGAGCCTATAACAAGACATTTTTTCGCCATGCCGGTCCGCATAAAAGCTTCTGCCTGTATGATGCCCTGTATCCATCCCGGGCAGCCGAAGAGGATATCATAGGCAACGCAATAAGGGTTTTCTATCCCCAGGTTGTGCTTTATCCGTGCAGCCAGGCTGGGCACGGTATCTGTCTGGATGCTATGTTTCCTGACATCCCCGAAATTGTGAGCTACAATCAACTGGTCAAGCTCTTCTTTATTGATCCCGGCATCCGTTATGGCACGAAATGCTGCTTTAGTTCCAATATCAGAGGAAACCAGCTCATCGGTGACATAACGCCGTTCAGCAATACCAGTTATAGCCTGGAATTTTTCTGCAATTTCTTCATGAACGGTTTCGAAAGCTTTTCCGTCGGTATCAAAAAACTCAATACCGGAAAAATCTTCATTGGTGACTATTTCGGTTGGAATATAACTTCCGGTACCGGTAATTAAAATGTTTTTGTTCATCTTTAACTAAAGTTTACTTTAAATGCCTGTTGCATTTTCAGGCAGGGCTATTCTTTTAATTAGTATAAACTTCCTTTATTTCTATCAATATTTGGTTCACTTCATCAAGGGAACATGCTTCCATCAAAGATACCCTGAAATGTTTGAAATCCGGGTATCCTTTGAAATAATCCGAATAGTGCTTTCTTATTTCGTTAAGGGCAACCCGCTCACCTTTCCAGTCGACTGATTTTTCCAGGTGGATCCGGCAAATTTTAACCCGTTCCCGGATATCCGGAGGAGCAAGCTTTTCCCCTGAGGCCAGGTAATGCTTGATTTCCCTGAAGATCCAGGGGTTACCATAACTTCCCCTGGCAATCATAATCCCATCGACATGATAGGTTTCTTTAAAATGCTTTGCAGCTTCAGGTGTAAACACATCGCCATTACCAAATACGGGAATATGCATAGCCGGATTCTTCTTTACATCTCCGATCAAGGTCCAGTCGGCCGGTTCACTCGATCGGGTCACCCTGGTCCGTGCGTGGATGGTGATCGCCTGGATACCCACATCCTGCAAGCGTTCGGCTATCTCTACTATATCTTTTCTATGGTTGTCATAACCGAGGCGCGTTTTCACGGTAACGGGCCTGCTCACGGCTTTCACCACGGCCTCAGTCATTTTTACCATTTTAGGTATATCGTTCAGGATGCCGGAACCGGCGCCTTTCTCTGCCACCTTTTTAACAGGACAACCATAATTAATGTCGATGATATCGGGGCCGGCTTCTTCAGCGAATCTGGCCGCCTGCACCATCGAATCGATGTCATGCCCGAAGATCTGGATCCCGATGGGCCTTTCGAAATCCGTGAATTCCAGTTTTTTCACGCTCCTGGCAGCCTCGCGGATAAGCCCTTCTGACGAAATGAATTCGGTGTAAGTGATATCGGCGCCGAGCATCTTGCAGACGTAGCGAAATGGAGGATCGCTGACATCTTCCATGGGCGCCAGCAAGATCGGGAATTCACCGGCTTCTATGGGACCTATTTTTACCAAATTGTTCTAAAGTAATTCAAGGTACAAAATTAGTAATTTTGCAGGGCATTTCAGAAATTTATGTTCAGGGAACCCCCTTTTCGCAATCTTCCGCCTTATTTAAAGATACTGGCCCTTATCATGGTCATGATCATCACTTTCCTGGTAGTATTAGCACTGGGCGTAGCTATTTCCATTCCATTCTTCGGCCGGAGTCTGTTTGAAGGCATCGCAGCAGTTTCCGATTATTCAGATCCGCAAACCGTTTTCGCGCTTAAATATTTCCAGATCGTAAACCAGGTCGGTGTATTCATTGCGCCGGCTATCATTTTCGTTATTCTCACGGATGATTATTATTCCAGATATCTGAATTTGGATAATAGAATCAGGCGGTTAAGCATCATTTTTGGATTTATACTCCTATGGGTTTCCATGCCTTTTATCAACTGGCTGGTTCAAATCAACAATGAAATGCATTTGCCGTCTTATTTAGCCGGCATTGAAACCTGGATGCGAAATTCGGAGGATAATGCCCAAAAACTGACCGATGCGTTCTTTGTTACAAAAACATGGGGCGGTTTTATGGTCAACCTGCTGATGATCGCCGTTCTCGCTGCTATAGGAGAGGAGCTGATCTTCCGGGGGATCCTTGTGAAGTTATTCCGGGAATGGACCGGAAACGTGCATCTGGCCGTCATAATTCCCGCTTTGCTGTTCAGCACGCTGCATTTACAGTTTTATGGATTTTTCGGCCGACTGGTGCTGGGAATTATTCTGGGTTACCTGTTTGTCTGGTCAGGCTCACTATGGGTGCCAATCGTAGTTCATTTCCTGAATAACGCAATGGCAGTGATCGTGTCATTTCTTGACCAGCGGGGGGTTATCACTACAAACCTGGAAACTTTCGGCACATCACAAAACAACCTGGTAATTATCGGAAGTTTTCTGCTTACGATTTTTACGATGAGCGTAATTTACCTTCATGAGAAAGGATATTTCAAAAAGTTCGCAAAAAAAAGACCCTGATCCCGCGTAGCGGGACCAGGGCCGTAAATATTCTGAACGATTTGGGGGGTTTTAGCGAATTTTAGCAGCTTTTCTGGATGAGTAGTTGATTTTAAAGGCACCTGCTTTTCTCAGTTCCTGTTTGATATCGGAAATAATTCCCATACGGGTATCACGGTCAGCTTTAATAGATGTCGTCATTAACCTGCGATCAGCTTCATTACGGGCTTCACGTTCAACGGCTACAAAACCCTGAATATCCTGAACGGTAGCGAACTGGTCATTGAGTTGTATCCTGGATTCAGTGCCATAAGTGCCTTTTATCGGTTGTCCGACATAAATGAAACTGACAAGATTTTTTCTTTCAAGTTTCTGCACTTCAGTAGCTGCCGGAAGACGGATTTTCACAATGAGGTTTGTCTCGCGCATTGTGGTAGATACCATAAAGAAGCAAAGCAAAATGAACATAATGTCCGGTAATGATGCGGTGCTGATCTTTGGTATCCCGCCAGATTTTTTCTGTCTAAATCGTCCCATAACGTATATCCTTATTTAGTTTTACCGACATCTTCAGGTTCAGCTTCTGAAATAGCAATTGGAATGACTGCCTGGATGGCTTCCTGTTTTTGGGGGTCAACGAGTTTATCAAATCGCGCACCAAATTTTTCCATAGATAGCTCATCGCGCATTTCCTGGAAAGCTTTGGTCAGCTCATTCTGAACTTTGATGTAAGTTTCATATGAAGTCCCTCGGTCATTCTTTAATGAAATAACTCCTTTTGAAACATAAACATTACCGATAAGAGCGATCTGTTCAAGCTTTTTCTCCGGTAAATTCGGGTCATTGTTAGGATTCAGGAAGAAGTTCTTGGTCTCGTCTTTCAACGTAGCCAGGTTACCTTCTTTTCCATCAACAAGGAGCATGTTCTGGCTATTTACGAGTACTTCAAAGATATTTCTCTTGTTAAAGTCAACGCTTGAATTATCTTCAACCGGGGGTGGCAGTTTCCTGGTAATACCCGTGTCCACATCCATGGTTACCGTAACCAGGAAGAAAATCAGGAGAAGGAAAGCGATATCGGCCATAGAGGCTGCATTGATCTCCGGTACTTCTCTGTTATTTCTCATAACCAGGGATATTATTTAAAGAATTTGATTACCGATGTATAAATGAAAACACCAATAGCTCCAATCATTATGAAATAAGTCATAATCAAACCAGCTCCTACCATTCTTACGCCATTAGGAGTTAAGCTATATTTCTCGAGCTGATCAGTGGATAATGTGTTATCCGAAATTGCATAGGAAATGAATCCCAAAATAAGCATAATTGCCACTATTACCACCACTTTCATAGATCCTTTCGGGTTTTTGATAATGTTAGTGAAGGATATAGTTAAGGTGACCACAATTGAAAAAATGACGAGGACATATCCCCAATAAAGCATCAAGTCAGGTTGGCCTGGATTTAAATAAAACAGCAGCGTGAGTATTGCTGAAATTGCCATAATTCCATAAAGCAGCCACTGAACGTATTTTAATTTCTTTTCAGTCATGGTAGTGATTTATTTCTTGTGCTTTGCCAGAATGTCAATGAAAGAAATCGAACTGTCTTCCATATCATTGACGAGGCTGTCAATCTTGGAAACCAGATAATTATAGAAGAATTGCAGGATGATGGCGACGATCAGACCGAATACGGTGGTCAAAAGAGCGATCTTGATACCACCTGCAACAATGGTCGGGCTGATATCCCCGGCGGCTTCAATAGCGTCGAACGCTAAAACCATCCCGATAACTGTCCCGAGGAATCCGAGCATAGGCGCGGTAGCGATGAAAAGTGCAATCCAGGAGAGCCCGCTTTCCAACCTACCCATAAGTACACTGCCATAAGCAATGACAGTTTTTTCAACTATATCCAGGCCTTCATCGTCACGCGACAGGCCCTGGAAGAAGATACTTGCAACCGGGCCACGCGTAGTTTTGCAAACCTCTTTGGCTTCTTCAATTCCCTTGGATTCCAGTGCCGTTTCGATTTTGTTCAACAGCTTCTTGGTGTTCGTCCCGGAAAGACTAAGGTACAATGTTCTTTCAATGGAAATAGCAAGGCCAAAGATAAGACAGAGCAGGATTGAAGCCATAAAACCAGCGCCACCCTGGATAAAATAACTTTTCACCACCTGGTGGAAACCCCTGGATTCAGTTGGCCCTGATGCAGCCGATGAAGTTTGTGCCTGTGTAACAGTTTGGCTTCCTGTGCCTTGAGTCTGTGCGACCATGTGATTGCAAACCCCGAAGGTTAGCAGGGCTGTAAGTGTCAAAAATGCGACTAGACGTTTCATAGTTTAACGGATTGATTATTAATTTGTTATTTTGGTTTAAAATTAAAATTTGCGGAGAGAATGGGATTCGAACCCATGAACCGCTTGTGACGGTTACACACTTTCCAGGCGTGCGCCTTCGACCGCTCGGCCATCTCTCCCATCATTATAACGGTTCATCTCTCCAAAATCGACCGCTAAAGTAATAATAAAATTTTTAAATAAATTTTAGATTTGAAATTTATAAACAATCTAATCTAAACTTATGGTTTAATTTTTAAAGATTTTTCTTCCAGGCCCCTTAACTGACTGTTATTTCCCCTCTTAGGGAAACCCGGAGCAAACTTTCTATTTCTTTTTTACTGAGCCCGGTGCCAAATAAGTACATCAGTTTTGCCACTGCGGATTCTGTAGTGATATCTGATCCAGAGATTACCCCAATCCTGCCAAGTTCTTCGCTGGTATGGTATTTTCCCATTTCGACAGACCCGGCCTTGCATTGGGTCACATTGAGAACAATGATTCCCCTGCTAATGGCCTGCCTGATCTGCTCAAGAAACCATGCATCCGTCATTGCGTTGCCTGATCCGTAGGTTTCGAGAATTACGGCTTTTAACCCTTTAACCGCCAATTGCGCCGCAACGGAGCCTGCAGAAATTCCGGGAAATAGCTTGAGAATCGTGATGTTATTGTCAAGCGTGGTGTGAGCTTTTAATGACTTGAAGTTGGGTCTGAGAATAGCATTATGGTTGTACTTGATGTTTATACCAACCTCAGCCAGGGGCGGATAGTTACCCGACCGGAAAGCCCCGAAATTTTCGGCGTTGTATTTAATTGTCCTGTTGCCCCTGAGCAGCTTATTCTCAAAATAAACAGCCACTTCAGGCACGATAGGGGTGTCATCCTGCCGGGCAGCAGCGATTTCAATGGCGGCGACAAGGTTTTCCCGTCCATCACTTCGGATCATTCCAAGAGGTAGCTGTGAGCCGGTCAGAATTACAGGCTTGTTCAGGTTCTCCAGCATGAAACTCAAAGCAGAAGCCGTGTAAGCCATCGTATCGGAACCATGTAAAACGACGAATCCATCGAATTTTTCATAATTCTTTTCGATCACTGAAACCAACTCCACCCAATGCTGAGGGTTCATATTGGATGAATCAAGCAGCGGATCAAAGGAATAAAACTCAATCTGGTAATCCAGCTTGCCCAGGATAGGGATATGTTCATACAACTCTGAACCATTAACCGGATGAAGACTGCCCGTCTCCTTGTCCCTGACCATACCAATGGTCCCGCCTGTATAAATTATTAGAATTGAAACTTTAGAAAGCATAATAAGAAATTAGAAATTAGAAATCAAAAATTAACCCCGTCACCCCGTCACCCCGTCACCCAGTCACCCAGTCACCATTTAACTTAAACAGCTCAATAGCATTCTGTGTGGTAATTTCGGCGACTTCTTCGACCTTCATTCCTTTTATTTCAGCCAGTTTTTTTGCTATTTCAACAAGAAAAGCGCTTTCGTTTCTTTTGCCCCGGTGCGGAGCCGGAGCCAGGAAAGGTGCATCGGTTTCCAGGAGCAGGTGCGCTAAAGGGATCTTTTCCACGACTTCTGCCAAACCAGAGTTTTTGTAAGTCAGCACCCCGCCGATGCCCAGCATGAAGCCCATCTTGATGATATGTCCGGCCTGTTCCCGGGTTCCGGTAAAACAATGAAAAACTCCCCTTAACCCTGGCTCATTAAATTCATCCAGCAAAAGGAATATTTCATCAAATGAATTCCTCGAATGAATGACAACCGGCAGGTCATATTCCAGGGCCAGCCTGATCTGGATACGGAAAGCCTCCCGTTGCTCCGTGAAAAAAGTCTTGTCCCAATAAAGATCAATTCCCATTTCCCCAATGGCATAAAACTTCTCCTTCTTAAGCCATTCAATGACTGATTCCAGGTGACCGGAATAATCCTTTCCCACCGAAGTGGGATGAAGCCCCATCATCGGAAAACAATTCTGCGGAAAATCCCTGACCAGTTCCATCATGGGTAGGATACTGTCTTTATCGATATTTGGAAGGATCATGTACCTGATATCGTGTTTGATGGCCTGCCGGATAACCTCATGCCGGTCAGGGTCAAATTGCTCTAAATACAAATGTGCATGTGAGTCTGTCAGGATCATGCGACAAAATTAGAGGAATTTAAAGCCGAAGTCTTATTTTTGTAAAAAATCGGCCTTGAAAAAGATCCTCATCATCAGGTTCAGCTCTATCGGCGATATTATACTGACTACACCGGTAATCAGGTGTCTTAAGCAACAGATCCCAGGTTCTGAAATTCATTTTGCCGTCAAGAAAGCCTTTTTCCCTTTAGTGCAGGCTAATCCGTATATTGACAAAATCCATCTCCAGGAAGATGACCTGAAAGGATTTGCAAAGAAGCTGAAAAATGAAAATTTTGACTTCATTGTCGATTTACACCAGAGTATCCGGTCAAAATATATCAGGATGGTTTTAAAAGTTCCGTCTGAAGGTTTTCCGAAGATCAATGTCCGGAAATGGCTGCTCACCAGGTTTAAAATCAATACCATGCCTGATGTTCACCTGGTTGACCGGTATTTTAAAGCCACATCAGCATTGGGAGCGGTCAATGACGGAAAAGGACTGGATTATTACATTCCCCCGAAAGATGAAGTTGACCTGGCTTCCCTGCCGGCAGGCTTCCGGGAGGGTTTTACCGCATTTGTCATTGGCGCTAAGCACACTACCAAGCGCCTGCCTGATCATAAGATTATTTCGATCTGCAATAAGCTGAACCGGCCGGTTATTTTGCTTGGCGGACCGGAGGATGCCGGAAAGGCAGAAATTATCACGGCCGCTTGCGGGTCTTTGGTCCGTTCCATGTGTGGCAGCCTGAACCTGAACCAGTCTGCTTCACTGGTCAGGCAGGCACAGGTGGTAATCTCCCATGATACCGGCCTGATGCATATTGCCGCCTCTTTCCGGAAGAAGATTATTTCTATATGGGGAAATACTGTGCCGAAATTTGGCATGTACCCTTATATGCCCGGAGATGAAAAAAAATCTGCCATTATCGAAGTTAACGGGCTAAAATGCCGTCCTTGCAGCAAACTTGGCTATGACCGCTGCCCGAAGGGACATTTCAGGTGTATGGAGTGGATCGATGAGGAGGAGGTGGTTTATTCCGTGAGAAACGGGTTGCTATAGCTCTCAAAACCTATCGTTGTGTCGGAGCCGTGCCCCGGGTAGACCTTATAATCGCGCGGGAGGATCAGAAGTTTTTCCCTTATGCTTTTGATCAGGAGGTCGTAGTCGCCGGTTGGAAGGTCGGTCCTGCCGATGCTCTGGTAAAACAGGACATCACCTGTGATCACGAATTTATCAGCATGACTGATGAAACAAACACTGCCGTCAGCATGGCCTGGCGTTTCGACTACCTGCAATTCAGCATGGCCGAACCTGATGGTGTCGCCTTCTTTCAACAGGAGTTGCGGAACGATGGTTTCTAAGTTATCAAAGCCATAAATAAAACCTGTTTTTGCTGCATACCTGATAAGTTCCAACCCGCCCGGATGGGCTTCGGGTTCCAGCCCGTATTCCCGGCTGATAAAGGCCATCCCGGTAATATGGTCGATATGGCAGTGGGTATTTAGCAACCTTACCGGTTTTAATCCTTTTTCTTTAATGAAACCGGTGATTTCAGCCTGTTCCTCCGGACCGTAGCAACCGGCATCAACGATGGCACATTCTTTGGTTTCATCCCAAAGAACATAAGTGTTTACCTGAAATGGATTGAAAGCGAAACGATGGATCTGCAGCATAATGACTATTTAAACGGTGGTAAAGATAACAATTCTGCCTTTTTTTAGTTTAATTTAGTGCCCCAATTGCGGAAATTCTCCAGGATGATAACTAACCTGAAAATAATCAAGAGATTTTTATTTTATACAGCACTGGTGCTTGTTATGGTCCTGTCTTTTTCTTCATCAGGTTTTGCCCAGTTTTATAACGGAAGCCAGATGAGTTTCGGGAAAAACCGTATCCAGTACAAGGAGTTCCTCTGGACCTATTATAAGTTTGATGATTTCGATATCTATTTTTATCTGAACGGCAGGGAATTGGCTGTTACTACGGCGAAATATGCCACTGAGCAAATCCCGCTCCTGGAGAAAAAACTTGAAACCGGCCTGGAACAGAAAATCCAGTTCCTCGTTTATAATAATCTTACCGACCTGAAGCAGAGCAACATCGGTTTTGCGAATGAAGCCCGCTATAATACGGGTGGGATCACCCATATTATTGGCAGCAAAGTATTCCTTTATTTTAACGGCGAACAACGTAATTTTGAAAAGCAGATCAGGGCAGGAATAGCCAATGTTTTGCTGAACCAGGCATTTTATGGCACCAGTGTAGGCTCCCAGGTCAAAAACACAACCTTGTTTTCACTTCCGGAATGGTACAGCAATGGGTTGATCTCTTTCCTGTCCGAAGAATGGAATACGGAAATTGACAACCGGGTTAAAGATGGTATATTGTCAGGAAGATATGACAGGCTGAACAACCTGACCGGTGAGGATGCCCTCTTTGCCGGGCATATGCTCTGGAAATATATAGCTGATAAATTCGGCCCCCAGGCTTTGACCGATATAGTCAGTATGACCCAGATCAGCCGGAGTATCGACAATGGTTTTTTGTATGTAATAGGAGTATCTTACAAAACCCTTGTTACCGATTGCCTGGAACATTTTAAGGAGATTTACCAGGCTGAAGAAAAGGGGAGAAGTGTCCCGGAAAATCTCTTTCTCAAAAAAGTAAAGAAAGACCGGGTTTACAGCCAGTTTAAATTCAGCCCCGGCAGGAGCATGGCTGCTTTCGTAGAAAATGACGAAGGAAGGTACAAAATTATAATCCAGGACCTTGCTTCCGGAAAGAAAATTAAGGCCCTCAGGGGTGGGTTCAGACTGGAGGAAAAGATCGATTATACCTATCCGTTGCTTGCCTGGCACCCATCAGGGAGACTGCTGGCAATCATCCTGGAAAAAAAAGGCGAAGTCTATCTTTATTTTTATAACCTGGAAGAGAAGCACCTGGAGAATATCATCCTTTATAATTTTGAAAAGGTAATAGACTTTTCTTACTCACCCGATGGAACATTCATGGTCTTTTCTGCCGTCCAGAAGGGGCAGTCTGATCTGTATATTTTCAATATCGCCGCCGGATCACACCAGCAGCTTACCAATGATATTTATGATGACCTCCACCCGGTTTTTGCTGATGGCACAAGATCGATCCTCTTTGCTTCCAACCGGCCGGACGAAAATTTCCAATGGGAAGATATCGAAGATGCACCGGTGGCTGTGCCGCAAAAGACTGATTTATACCTGCTGGTGAGAGAAGACCAGGAGAATGTTTTGCGCCGCGTGACCAATACCCCCCTGGGAAATGAGCTGCGTCCGGTTATGACCGGCCAGGGAAGGTTTGCTTTCCTGAGCGATGAAAACGGGATCAATAACCGCTATTTCGGCCGCTTCGACAGCACAATCAGCTACGTGGATACAACCATCCATTACAGGTATTTTTCCGAAACCTATCCGGCCACGAATTATTCCAGGAGTATCCTTGACTTTCATATAAACCAGGGATCTTCATGGCTGTCGCAAGTCATTTTTTCTGATGGGAAATACCTGATGCAGTCTGAAGAATTTGATACCCTGCAGCAGATGAAACCGGTGGCGCTGGAGCAAACCATGTTCCGGGGTATCCTGATAAAAGAAGCCGAAATCGTCAAGGAGAAGGAACTGGTTGAAGAGATAAAAGAATCTTACGGTGAATACACTAAACGGTTCCGTAATGTATTCCGGCAGGATGAAAAACCTCCCGAACCAGTTCAGAAAAAGCCGGCAGAGATCGATATCAATAACTATGTTTTCGATAATCAGGCTGTTGTTGCAACAACCAAACAGGATACCATTTCACCGGGCGGAAAAGAAAGACCTGGCGGGAAACTTGAGCTCAGGGATGCGTTTATTATCCCCAAAAGGCTGAACTACCGGGTGGAATATTCAATCAACCAGATGGCGGCCCAGCTGGATTTCGCAGCGCTGAACTTTTTCTACCAGCCCTTTGGCGGTGGAGGTGACAATGGAATCAATAACCTTGGTTTGAATGGGTTTTTCCAGATCGGACTTACGGATCTGCTGGAAAATCACCGGATCATTGGCGGATTCAGGATACCGCTGAATTTAAGCAATATTGAATACATTTTCAGCTATGCCGATTTGGAAAAAAGGCTTGACAAAGAAATAATGATAGTCCGCCAAGCCACTGAAAATGAGTACTATTACGGATTCTACACTTTCATTGAGCGGCTCAGGTCCTATCAGCTTTATTACATCCTGAAATACCCGTTTTCACCGGTCTTTGCTGTCAGGGGGACTGCAAATGTCAGGTACCAGAAATCAACATGGTTATCTACTAACGAACCGGCGCTCAGGGAACCCGATCTGAATGAATACTGGGGCGGTGTAAAGGGCGAGGTCATATACGATGACACCAAAGACATCGGACTGAACCTGATGACCGGCACCCGCTTTAAAATATTCGGGGAGTACACGCAAGTCCTTGAAAAAAATAACAAGAGCATGTTTGTTGTAGGATTTGATGTCAGGAATTACCAACGGATACACCGTTCCTTTATCTGGGCCAACAGGCTGGCTGCCAGTACCTCTTTCGGGAAAAACAGGCTGATATATTATCTTGGCGGCGTGGATAACTGGCTTTCCCCGAAATTTGAGAGCGCCACGCCGATCGATTATACCATGAATTACGCCTACCAGGCTGTGGCAACCAACCTGCGCGGTTTTAACCAGAATGCCCGGAACGGTAACAGTTTTGTGGTTTACAATTCAGAACTCAGGTTCCCGGTTTTCCGCTATTTCTTCAACCGGCCGATCAAATCCGATTTTCTGAATAATTTCCAGATCGTAGGTTTTGGCGACGTCGGTCTTGCCTGGGCCGGTAAAGATCCTTATTCGGAGAATAATTCCTTTTATATAAGATATATCCAGGATGGGTCGCTCTGGATCAAGGTCAGGGAGCAAAAAGAGCCATTGGTCGGCGGTTTCGGCTTCGGCGCCCGCACCCGCGTCCTGGGTTATTTCCTTCGTGCTGACCTTGCCTGGGGTATGGAAGATCGCAAAGTGCAGAAACCTAAATTCTATCTTTCTTTAAGCCTCGATTTTTAAATTGTTATACAGTACTGCCTGTTGAAAACTAAATTTTATAAAAAGTTTTGAGCTTTTTATCCCATTGATAATCTTCTGTTTGGCACGGTAAAAATCTTAAGGTGCATTTGCTTTCAGGGTACAAATATTTATTAGAAATTGTTGAAAAATATAACTTATACGATGTATAGTGCAATAAGTCAATAGTTTATAAATTTTCAACCTCCTGATGTTGAAAAGTTGATGGTACAAAACCATTGTTCTTATAGTATTTTAGCCAAAGAGAAATTTCCCCCCAGTCTGAATAGTAAATTAGTTGAATTATAAATGTTTATAGTAGAATTTTCATTTTAAACCAGGTGAGATGAAGGAATTGGAAAATACCCTTTTCGACAGTTTGCAGACGGAAGAAGCGCAGGATCAAGCCGATAAAAAAAAAGGCGATTATTTTCAGGAGATGTTGGAACAACGGCAACGACCACCTGTGGAAGAAGTAGAAAAACAAAACCTTGTTGCGGTGGAACCAACTGAACGGATCAACGGTGAACAAAAACCTCATGCGGATTTGCAGTCACATCTTTACGCGGATGTGCTTCGTGAGGCTACAGCATATTTTAAGGGCGATACACTGGCTGCCAATGTGTGGATCAATAAATATGCTTTAAAAAACAGCGACGGCCAGTTGTTTGAGCTTACACCGGATGATATGCACCACAGGCTGTCCGCTGAAATTGCCCGTGTAGAAAGCAAATACCCGAATCCGCTCAGTGAGGAGGAAGTATTTCACCTGCTGAAGGATTTCCGTTATATCGTCCCGCAGGGAGGCCCCATGGCCGGGATAGGAAATAATTTCCAGATATCATCTTTATCAAATTGTTTTGTCATCGGGAATAAAGGCAACTCCGATTCCTACGGCGGCATCATGAAAATTGACCAGGAACAGGTACAGCTCATGAAACGCCGCGGCGGTGTCGGGCATGACCTGTCGCACATACGCCCGACCGGGAGCCCGGTCAAAAACAGCGCCCTGACTTCCACCGGGATCGTGCCGTTTATGGAACGGTATTCCAATTCCACCCGTGAAGTCGCCCAGGACGGCAGGAGGGGTGCCCTGATGCTGTCTATTTCTATCAAACATCCCGATGCCGAATTGTTTATCGATGCCAAGCTGGAACAGGGAAAAGTTACCGGTGCGAATGTATCGGTAAAGATCGATGATGAATTCATGAATTCCGTTAAGAACAATATCCCTTACGTTCAGCAATTCCCGGTTAATTCACCGGATCCGATGTTCCGCAAGGAGATTGACGCGATGAAATTGTGGAACAAGATCATCCATAATGCCTGGAAATCAGCCGAGCCGGGTGTGTTGTTCTGGGATACCGTAAAACGGGAAGCAGTTCCCGATTGCTACGCTGATTTTGGTTTCACCACGGTCAGCACCAACCCCTGCGGAGAAATCCCGCTGTGTCCATACGATAGCTGCCGCCTGCTCGCTATTAACCTTTACAGCTATGTAGACGAGCCTTTTACCCAGCACGCCGTTTTCAACGGCAGCCTTTTTAAAGAGCACGCCAGGCATGCCCTGCGTGTCATGGATGACATCATCGACCTGGAACTGGAGAAGATCGACCGGATCATTGCAAAAATTGAAGCCGATCCTGAAGAAGAAGATATCAAGCGGATCGAAAAGAACCTCTGGCTGAATATCCGCGAAAAGTGCATCCAGGGAAGGCGCACCGGCATAGGCATAACAGCCGAAGGTGACATGCTTGCCGCCCTGGGTTTGCGTTACGGCTCAGACGATGCGATCAGCTTCTCCACCGAGATCCATAAGCTGCTCGCGCTGGAAACCTGCCGTTCTTCCGTCAACCTGGCGAAAGACCGCGGTTCTTTCCCCATCTACAGCGCCGAAAGGGAGAAAAACAACCCCTTCATTCTCCGTATCCGTGAAGCCGATCCGGCGTTGTATGAAGATATGACCACTCACGGCCGCCGCAATATCGCCATGCTGACCATTGCCCCGACAGGCAGCGTCAGCATCTGCACCCGCACCACCTCCGGTATTGAGCCCGTGTTCATGGTGTCTTACAAAAGAAGAAGGAAAGTCAACCCGAACGATCTGGATGTCAAGATCGATTTCGTGGACGAACTGGGTGATTCCTGGGAAGAATACAACGTGTTCCATCCAAAATTCGAAGAATGGCTGCATGTCAACGGCTACGATACACATGCATTGAGAAATTATTCCGACGAGGAACTCGGTCACCTCATAGAAAAATCGCCTTATCACCAGGCGACATCCAACGATATCGACTGGCTCAGCAAAGTGAAGATGCAGGGGGCCATCCAGAAGTGGGTGGACCATTCCATCAGCGTGACGGTTAATGTTCCGAAAGACACGACCGAAGACCTGGTCAGCCAGATTTACATGGCTGCATGGGAGAGCGGCTGCAAGGGCATGACGATTTACCGCGACGGGTGCCGTTCCGGTGTGCTCCTGAAGGATGACAAGAAAAAAGAGCAGGAAAAAGCAGAACTGCAGTTCAGGGAAACCTCGGCTCCCAAGAGGCCGAAAGTGCTCGAGGCCGAGGTGCTGCACTTTCAGAATGACAAACAGAAATGGGTAGCCGTTATCGGTATACTGGATAACAGGCCCTATGAAATATTCACCGGTGAAGCCGAAGGGTTTTTCGTCCCGGAATGGGTCAAGACCGGGCAGATCATCAAGAACAAGCTGGATGAAGTACACTCCCGCTACGATTTCCAGTACACGAATAAATATGGCTACAAAGTGACTATGGAAGGCCTGTCATGCCAGTTCAACACCGAGTTCTGGAACTACGCCAAGCTGATCTCCGGCATCTTGCGCCATGGTATGCCCATACCATTTGTGGTACACCTGGTAGATAACCTGCAACTTGAGACCGAATCGATCAATACCTGGAAAAACGGCGTAGTCCGCGCCCTGAAAAAATATATCCCCGACGGCACAAAGCTATCCAAAGAAAAATGCCCGCACTGCGGCGAGCGCGACACCCTCGAGTACCGCGAAGGCTGTGTGACCTGTACCTCCTGCGGGGATTCGAAGTGCAGCTGATGGTGTAGCTGCGTAGATGCAGCAGTTCAATTGTCGTAGAGACGTTGCATGCAACGTCTCTACAAGCAAAAGGGATAGAGTCCCTTATTTGAAGTTAACCTTACTGGATTCTAAAGATATGACTGCCATTTACTGATATTGCTGCAAGGGCTGGCGAGGGTGCTAGGGGAGGGGGATTAGGGAAAAGAGGTGTTGGAAAATCTTTTACTTCAGATATTTAGCGTTAAATGTTTAATAATATTACTTGGTTTGGTTAGGGAGATGTTATGGTGCATTTATAATTACTAAAAAATTAAAAATTATGGCAATCTATGGTATTGGAGCATATTACGAAGGCTCAACGGATGTATCTGGGGATTTTATAGATAACGAATTGGCATGTGTTGGATGGTCTAAAACAGATGCGCCAAGTTTACATGAGATATTAAGATATTTGAAGGTTGGAGATATAATATATATTAAATCTGCTCCAATTGGCCAAGATTTAAGGGTTAAAGCGGTTGGGATCATTATTGACAATGAATTAGTGTTTAATGATGAGCTTGGAACTGGAGTTAGAGTTAAATGGCTCTGGACAGGGAATGAAGTACTGGGGGATTTCCATGATAAATACAATGTAAGAAACAATACTCTATATGAGGAATTCAATAAGAGTATCCAATCAAAAATTTTAAGTTTAATTATTAATTAAAGACACCATGGACTATAAAGAACAATTAGCACAAAAGATTGATCAAATCCGAAAGCAGCAAGAAATTATCAACAAAGTAAATTCTATTAATAACAAACTTCAAAGAATTAAAAATGAACAAAACTTATACAGGAGAAAAATTGAAAAACTTTCGGACGGGCAAGAACTTAGTGAAAAAGATGAAAAAAGAATTCATGATTTAAATGGCGAGTATAACCAAAAAATGAATGAGTTAAAAACTATTGAATATTAAAAAAGACGTAACAAAATAAACAGTCAGCTAAGCAAAGTGGAGCTTGTTGATAAGGAAAGGAAGTTGAACTATCGAACATGATGACCAAACATAAATATAAATCTATCTAAAACCCGCACTGTAGATGCCAGCGGGGCTTTGAAGCTAATGCATTTGGACCAGTGCATCTTTCAAGAGACAATCGGAAAAGTGAAAAATTTAAACAGCATTTAACAACATTAACACATGGATACAATAGAGATTTTAAAGACAGCAATTGAACAAAGAAAGCCTATCAGTTTTCAATATAATGCAGCTGACAGGGCCGTTGGAATTAGATTTGGAAACCCTCACGCTATTTTTATTGCATCTACAGACAATGTGAACATACACATATGGAAAACAGGTGGTGTCAGCTCTGACTTGACAAAACCTTTACCAGCTTGGAGGGAATATAAAATAAAACATATTATTGGTATAAAAATAATTGAAGACCAAGGGACTTTTGAATTAGCGGATGGATACAAACCAAATTCACCTATGTATAAAAGAGCTATAGCAAGAGCATAATGAGCGTTCAATATCAGAAAGAAATATTTTCAAAAGGCAGTTTAAAACTATATATCAACTTTACTGGTATAAGTGATGATAACTTTACCAACACAACTGACTTTTCTCTAACGATTTACGCTATAAATACTGCTGACTACAGCCACGTATTTTCAGAAACATTGAACTACCAGCAGAGTTTAGAATTATTTAATCATTTAAACAGCCTATCAATAATAAGAGATAATTCAACAACTCATACGGGAGAATTTATTGAGGTAACAAATGACATTGCAGAAATTCTTTCTCTTATTAAGACAGTTGATAGTTCTTTAGTAAAAAAAATTCTTGACAAAGCTGGAGAAAATGAAAAGCTTAAACTGATAGTTGAAGCACTCACAGAAAGTGAAATTGAAAATCTTCAAGCTTCAATAAAGCAAACCACTCATCAAAAAGCATTGTTCAATCTGCGACATTTACTTGATTTAGAAGAAACGACAAACATCATTGAAAGCATAAGAACCTTTGAAAATTTAGCTGAGTATATTGCTGGACAACCAGAAAAGATATTTCAAAACTGGATAGAGAAAAATATTTGGACTTTAGGAATTGACTACATACAAAAACATCCTGCACGACAAATTGGAATAAATTCCGAAAGCGATATGATTATGGAAACTACTGATGGTTTCATCGACCTCATAGAATTAAAACGACCAAAGTTTGACCTATTTTCATTTGATGACAGCCATCAGAGCTTCTTTCCTTCTAAAGAACTTTCTAAAGTGCTTGGACAATGTATGCAATACTTGAAAATTTTGGATACCTATAAACTGATACTTGAGAAGCAACACAAATTCAAATTGCTTAGGCCAAGAATAAAAATCATTGTTGGACGAACTAATAAATTTGGAGACGAAGAATTTGAAGCGTTACGAATGTTAAACTCAAACTTAAATCACATTCAAGTAATTTCTTACGACTATTTATATTTGTGCGGGGAGAATATTATTTCTTATTACAAGCAGCCAATTAAATTAAGTGCAAACACGACAGAAACAATTACGTAAGAAGAGAAGCATAATGTTTGAGAATAATGATTGATAAATCGATTGATGCCAATAAACTAATAAACAATTTACGAAATAGCATTGGCGAAGAAATAGCTTTGGGAATACCTTGAATAAATACCGGCTTTACTGTAAATATTGTTTAAAAAATGAGCGTTAAACTTTGGGACAAAGACAATAATTATTTATGGGGGTATTTAGAAGATGGTCGCTTCCGTATTTGGGATAAAGACAACAAATACATTTGGGGACGGTTAGAAGGAAGGAATATTAAATTATGGGACGACCAGAATAAATTTATTTGGGGACGACTGGAAGGCAATGATATAAAATTGTGGGACGAACAAAAAAATTACTTATGGGGTCGAGTAGAACAATAAAAAATAATGCATACTATCTCAATATACTTTGACAAGCCAAAATCCTTTGAGCCATCAAATATCAAATCTCTTGGCGGAATAGTAGGACTGTATTTTGTTTTCACACAAAAAACTTTTATTCAATATCCCTTTGACAAATCAAAGTTGCTTTATATTGGGATTGTATATTCCGGTCGATCCTGACCCCCCATTCCGGAGCAAGGTGACCCCCCATTCCGGTGATACTGACCCCCTCTTTTTCTGAGAACTGCAAATAATCTCCTTTGTTTTATAACTCATTGGTTATTA
>Ga0265292_1000096_pt1 | contig 185192 bp, 193 predicted proteins | sample Munlanlewell296A_FD_189080 | JGI IMG/M metagenome (GOLD analysis project Ga0265292, IMG submission 189080) | Leachate microbial communities from a municipal landfill in Southern Ontario, Canada - Leachate well 296A | ecosystem: Engineered > Solid waste > Landfill > Unclassified | place... | reverse complement strand
GTTGAAATCCCCGGATATCAGCATGGTCGAGCGCCGTTCCCATGTGCCCGCCCGCTTGCACCTCTCGAACCACGATCGAGAGCCCCGTGAGGCCAACTTCGCTTGACCGGCCATCTCATATCAACGTTTTGCGCATGAGCGGCGCTCACGCGCTTCGGGACGATTCTAACCTCGCGGCGACCGATGCGCTTGTTGGGCAGCCGATTGCAGGTGCCTCACGGCAGCCCTTGCGCGACGCGCCTACCTCCAGAATCGCCAGCCCTTCTTTCTTCTCCAGTGCAGGTCGCTCGCTGGCACTAGCGCCCACTACGTCGCCGTTGCCAGGTTGTTCCACGTCTAGCCCCTCGAGGAGTCTTTCGCCAGTGCGGATGCAGTTGTCACGATAGGAGCCCCCGCTTCTTTCCGCCCTACACAGGCTCACGATGTCGTGCAGAGCCGACCGTGCCTGCCGCCGAACCTCCGGATCATCCCCGTGCTCGCCTATCCGAGCTGCCGTTCCCTTTGCGGCAAGCATCTTGTCGAACGCGACGATGACCGTCTCACGGGTATCCCAGTCACCGAGACTGAACGCTTCAGTCAGCGCAGCGACATCGCCGCCAACTGCCATCTCTCCGATTTGTTTGACGGTGACAAACTCAGTCACTCTGCATCCCCCTTGCGTAGGCTTCCCAGAAGCCTTCCTCTGCTGCAAGCGCGCATGTGCGCCGCATGCGCCATTCTCTATTCCCCCGCGTGGACAGAGCCTCACCCCGTCGATGCCAGCCACGTTACCGACCGAAACTCGGGCGCACATCACATCCCGGCAGTAGCAGATCCTGCATACGGATCATCCTAGGTCTGCCCAACGTGTTCGATTTGAGCTGCGAGCGTAGCGAGTCAGCTCGAAATCGTTGTTAGCGGGCAGCCGCAGACTCGCTACCTCTCACCCCAAGGTTCCAGTACAGGCGCCTTCACGATCTTGGTGCCGTCCGGCGAGAGGAGGAACTGATCACCTGCGGCGTCCTCAAGCAGGTAGATCCGCACCATCGCCTCATCGGACCCCCAGCCTTCAGCGACAGACAACTCCAGTGCCCTCGAGATGGCATGCTCCTGCGCCTGCCGTTCTGCTTCGCTCTCGGGCCGAACGCGGGCCGGCGGCCTCTCCTCCAAAGGAGCGAACTCCGGACCAGCTCCCCAAAGACGCTGCGGAGTGAGGAGACGGCCGGACTTGGTCATGAATACCTCGAAGTCGAGCCGTCCCTTCTCCCACAAGACAAGTTCGTAGCCGACGATTCTGACCGGCCGCGCAGAGCTGGCTCTTGAAGCGGCGACCAGCAACGCGTCAGTGCTGGACGCGTCGACTGAAGGCGGCCCGCTCGCCGAAGTAGACGCAGTCGGCTCTCCGCCCGGTACTGCAAGGTCCGACACACCGCCCGGCGCCGAACATGCGGCGAGGAGCAGAACAACCACAGCAGCGACCACGACTGTCACTGCGCGCATATCGCCTCCTCAAGCTCTGTCCCGCTAACAATGATTGGACAGTCTGTACTATCCACGTGCACAGACTGCCACTTTCTGCATAAGACGTCACCGTCTCAGACGGCTGGTCTCCGGAATCCAGCCGTCACCAGCGGTTTCGCCGGCGTCTCGCTAGATACGCTCGATGGCAAGTACAGTCTGTATATCCCGGCTCACAGCGCGTCCATCGGGCTCTTCACGCCGTGGCCGCCTTTGTTCAGCACGTGGGTGTAGATCATCGTAGTGCTCAGGCTCTTGTGGCCGAGCAGTTCCTGGATGGTCCGGATGTCGTATCCGGCTTCGAGAAGGTGTGTCGCGAACGAGTGCCTGAACGTGTGGCACCCGACGTGTTTCACGACTCCCGCCCGTCGCACGGCGTCCTTGACCGCCCTCTGGAGTATCGTCTCGTGGACATGGTGACGGCCTTGCTCTCCGGTCTCCGCGTTCCTCCACCGGCGTTCCTGCGGGAAGACCCACTGCCAGCGCCACTCCGCCGGGGCGTTGGGGTACTTGCGGTCGAGCGCCTCCGGGAGCGGCGCGCGACCCCATCCGTCGGCCAGGTCGCGGTCGTGGACCGTCTTCGCGCGTCTCAGATGCTCCATCAGTGGCACCTTCAGAGACTCGGGGAGCATAGTCACCCGGTCCTTCGCGCCCTTTCCGTTGCGGACCAGTATCTCGGTCCTCGAGAGGTCGACGTCCTGCACCCGCAGGCGCAGGCACTCCATCAGGCGCAGGCCGGAGCCGTAGAGCAGCGACGCCATCAGCCACGCTTCGCCGTCCATCTCGGCCAGCACGGCGCGGACCTCGTCCCGCGTCATGACGACCGGCAGGCGCTTCGGCTTGCGGGCGCGCACGACGTCGCCCAGGTCACCGATCCCCCGGTCGAGCACGTGCCGGTACAGGAAGAGCAGCGCGGAAAGGGCCTGGTTCTGCGTCGATGAGCTGACCTTCGCCTCCATTGCGAGGTGCGTGAGGAACGCGTTGATCTCCGCTTCGGCCATGTCGGCAGGATGCCGCAGGGCGTGGAATCGGATGAAGCGCTCGATCCAGAGGCAGTACGTGTCCTCGGTGCGGTGGCTATAGTGGCGCGAGCGCAGGGCCTCTCGCACGCTGTCCATCAAACGGGGCGGGTCCATGGGTGCTCCCTCGGTCGTCGGGGCATAATCAGCCACGATGCAGTGTGCGCCCGCGTTCTTACCGGGATCTGATCGAGCGGCGCTCGAGGGGATGCGCGTGCCGGCACGTTGCTGTACCATGATGTGGTACAACAAGCCGTACCCGAAGGTGGTACACGATGCTCTCGGAACTCCTCGGCTCGAAGACTCGCGCGCGCATGATCGCGGCGCTGGTGGTGGCGCCCGAGCAGCGCTTGCACCTGCGCGCTCTCGTACGCGCGGCGGGCGGAGGCATCGCGTCGGTCCAGCGCGAGGTGGAGCGGCTCGAGGATCTAGGGCTGGTGACCAGCGAGCGCGACGCGCGCGGTCGCAGGCAGATCTCGCTGGTGGCCGACCACCCGTTCGCGGGGCCGGTGGCCGGCCTCGTCGCCGCCGAGCCGTCCGCTCAGTACGGCGCCCGCATCGCCCAGATCGAGGGATTGCGGCCGGAGGTCGCAGAGGCGCTGGGCGGGTGGGTCGACGCCATCGTGACCGGCTTCGATCCGATCCGCATCGTGCTCTTCGGCTCGCAGGCCAACGGCACTGCCGACGAGGGCAGCGATGTGGACCTTCTGGTGGTTCTGCCGAAGTTTAAGGACCGCGGCCGCACGATGGTGGACATCAAGACCGCGGTGGGCCGGCGGACGATCGGCCTAGACGTGATCCCGACCGATCCGGAGGACATCGAGGCACAGCGGACGGCCAGTGCGTCCGTCGTCCGAGATGCCGTGGAGGAGGGAGTGACGTTGTATGAGCGATCGGCGTGACCCCGAAGACCCTCGCAGTTGGCTGGACTATGCTGACGCCGACCTGCACGCCGCACGCGTTCTCGCCGGCGAGGATGACGGCTTTCCGATGCAGGTGTGTGCCTTCTGCCAGCAAGCCGCGGAGAAGTACCTGAAGGCGGTGCTCGTCGCAGGCGGGTGCGATGTTCCGCGGATCCACGGTCTCGTCGAACTCCGCGCGCTGACCGGGCGGTCGATCTCGGAGCAGGTCACCGACGGCGAACTAGAGGAACTCACGAAGTGGATCGTCGTCGGCCGGTATCCCACCGTCTGGGAAGAGCCCACTTCGGCAGACGCCGCCGTGGCGTTGCGCCTGGCCGAGGTCGTCGGTGTCGCGGTGCGGGGCATCATCTCGGGGTTCCCCGAATGACCGCCCCCTCGCTCGTCCTCGGCACGGCCGGGCACATCGATCACGGCAAGTCCTCGCTGGTCCTGGCTCTCACCGGCACCGATCCCGACCGCCTGCCCGAGGAGAAGGAGCGCGGCGTCACGATCGAACTCGGCTTCGCGCGGCTCGACCTGCCGAGCGGGCGCTCGATGGGCGTCGTCGACGTGCCGGGTCACGAACGCTTCGTCCGCCAGATGGTCGCCGGCGCGACCGGCATCGATGTCGTGCTCCTCGTCGTCGCCGCCGACGACGGCGTGATGCCGCAGACGCGCGAGCACCTGGCGGTGGTCGACCTCCTCGGCATCCCGAAGGGCGTCGTCGCGCTCACGAAGTCCGACCTCGCCGACCCCGAGTGGCTCGAGCTGGTGCGCGCGGACGTCGAGGCGCTGCTGCGCGGCACCACCATCGAGGGCGCGCCGATCGTCGCGGTCTCGTCGCGCACGGGCGAGGGGCTCGACGAGCTCCGAGCCGTCCTCGACGAGGTCGCGCAGGGCACCCCTTCGCGCCAGGCGGCGCTACCCGCGCGCCTGCCCGTCGACCGCGTCTTCACCATCGCCGGCGCGGGCACGGTCGTCACCGGCACACTGTGGTCCGGCTCCGTCACCAAGGACGACCCGCTCGAGGTGCTTCCCTCCGGCCGCACGTGCCGCGTGCGCTCGGTGCAGGTGCACTCGAAGGCGGTCGAGCGCGCGGGCGCGGGCCAGCGCGTCGCGCTCAACCTCGCGGGCATCGAGCGCGACGAGGTCGCGCGCGGCGACGTCCTCGCCGCGCCGGGTACGCTCACCGTCACCGACCGCTTCGACGCGCGGTTCACCTACCTGCCCGCGGAGGAGAAACCGTTCCGCTCCGGCGCGCGCGTGCACGTCCACCACGGCACGCGCGAGGTGCTCGGCCGCGTGCTGCTCATGGATGGCGACGAGCTGCTCCCCGGCGGGACGGCGTACGCGCAGGTCCGCTTGGAGGAGCCGCTGGCGCCCCGCTACGACGACCGCTTCATCGTCCGCTCGTACTCGCCGATGTGGACCATCGGCGGCGGCGTCGTCCTCGACGTGCGCCCGCCGCGCCGCACCCGCATCGGCGACCTCGAGCGCGCGTTGCTCGACGCGCTCGCCGCTCGCGATGTGGCGGGCGCCGCGGTGCGCCTGCTCGCCGCGCGGGGCGTGCCGCTCGGCTCCGCCGACGTCGCGGCGACGCTCGGCGTCCCGCGCGCTGCCGTCGCCGAGGCGCTGAACGCCGCGGGGCTCGAGCGGCTCAAGGTAGGCGGGGAGACGCTCTTCGCCGACCCCGCGGCGCTGGCCGCGCTGCTGGCGATGCTCGAGCGGGAGCTGCGCGCCTTCCACGCGTCGCAGCCGAAGGCGACGGGGATGGCGGTCGCGGCGCTGCGCGACAGGGTCGACCGCCATCTCGAGCCGCGCACGTTCGACGCGCTGCTCGGCGTCGCGGTCTCGCGCGGGATCGCCGCCGTGGAGAAGGGTGTGGCGCGCCATCCCGAGGCCGCGGTGTCGGCTCTGGCGACGGCGGACGCCGCCGTCGCGTCGCTCGAGGCGCTGCTCGCGAGTCAGGGTCTCGCGCCTGGGACCGTCGCGGAGCTCTCCGCCGAGGCGGGCATCGACGCGGGCGTCGCGCGCAAGGCGCTCACAAGGCTGGTCGCGGAGGGGCGTGTCGTGCGGCTCTCGGGTGAGATGCACTTCCACGCCGATGCGATCGCGCGCGCCAGGTCGGGGATAGAGACGTTCCTTCGCGAGCACGGGACCATGCTCGCGAAGGACGCTCGTGACGTGCTCGGCAGTTCGCGCAAGTACGTCGTGCCGCTGCTCGAGTACTTCGACGCGCAAGGTCTCACCAAGCGTGACGGAGACGCGAGGGTGCTGCGCGAGAGCCGCTAGTCGTTGTCGCGCTCGGTCGCGGCATTGCGGTGCTGCCGCGCGCGACGCTCGGCTTCGGCGATCGCGTGTTCGGCACGGCGCTGGTTCTGGCGGGCGTGGTTCCGGCCGTAGGCGTAGTGATGTCCGTTATCGTGGCGGCCGTCGTGACGCACGGCGTGGCCCGGCGCGGGCGTTGAGGTCGGAGGAGCGACGCTCGTGGGGGTCGGGGAGGGCGCGGGGGTCGCCGTCGGCACGGGTACCGGCACTGGGACCGTCGCGTACGTGTGGCAGTTCGTGCACGTCCCGCCCCAAGAGTGAGGAGGCGTCGCGCCGGGCTGTATGACGGGGGCGGCGTTGGCGACGGCGGCCATGGTCAGCATCCCTGCGGCCACGGTCAGAGCGAGCGCGAGCCCGCGTGTGATGTGCTTCGTCCTCATGATGAAAGACTCCTTCGCTAGTCGGCGGTATGCCTTCTCCCCATCATCGGGCGCCGACATGAGCGGGGCGTGAGCGAGCGGTGAGGAGTCTCTTACGGGGTCCGAAGTCTCACGACGAAGACGGCGCCGCCGTTCGGCGCTTCCTCGACGCGGATCTCCCCTCCCAGCAGCTCGAGGAGCCGTTTCGTGATCGCTAGACCGAGGCCGCTGCCTCCGCCGGAAGCCGGGCGCGGACCGGCTGCCCGGTAGAATCGCTCGAAGATCCGCTGGCGATCCTGGGGCGGTACGCCCGGTCCGTCGTCCGCGACGCGTATGACCGCGCGGTCACCCTCGGAGCCGTAGGCGAGTGAGATCGAGCCCCCCGGCGAGGTATGCGCGACGGCGTTCGCGAGCAGGTTGAGCAGCGCCTGCCCGAGCATGTCGGGGTCGGCGAGCGCGCGTACGCCCCTCTCGCAGTCGATGGACCAGGATCGGTCACCGAGCGCCTTCGCGCGGGCGAGAGCGGTGTCGACGAGAGGTCCTACCTCGAGGGGGACGGGCTTGCGCGGCTGACCGGCGTCGAGCCGGGCGAGCGCGAGCAGGTCCTCCACCAGCCTGGACATCCTCCGTAGTTCGTCGTCGACGAGCGCGAGCGTCTCCTCCTGTTCGTGCGTGAGACCGCCCGCGTGCGACATCACGTCGAGGTGGCCGCGCACGACGGTGAGCGGGGTGCGCAGTTCGTGCGAGGCGTCGGCGACGAAGCGGCGCTGCTCGTCGAAAGCACTGTCGAGGCGATCCAGCATGTCGTTCACGGCGCCGACCATCAGGCCGACGTCGTCGGGCGGCCCCACGTATCGGACCCGCTCCGACAGCGATGTCTGGCCGATGCGGTCGACTGTTCGCGCGGCGGCGTGCAGCGGTGCGAGACTCGTGCGCGCCACGCCCGCGGAGAGCGCGGCGCCCGCCGCCACCACGAGCGCTCCGACGACCGCCAGCGTCCACGCCACCTGGGCGGCGAGGCGTCTCGAAGGCGCGAGCGATAGCGCGGCCTCGAGAACGGCGACGGTCTTGCCGGCGGTGTCGCGCACCGGGACGACGGCGACGCGATACGGCTCCTTCTGGAAGATCAACGTCACGAAACCGCGGCGCGAGGTCGCTGGCCGCAAGAGGGTCCGATTCCCCGGAGCGGTCTCCAGGGCGAGAGCGGCGTTGGAGACCAGGCGGCCATCGGCGACACGCAGCAGCAGTATCGGCGTCGATGCGGAGCCCGCCGAAGAGCGCGACCCCAGGAACGTGCGCGCCGAGGCGATGAGGCCCTCGGTGCCGTCGGTCGAGGCGACACCGGCGGCGAAGGCGGCCGTCTCGCGGGTGAGCGTGCGATCGATGTCGTCGGCCAGACGGTTGGAGATCGCGACGCGGCCGATCGTCACCATCGAGATCGCCCCGGCGGCGAGGACCGTGGTCACGGCGAGCGCGACCCGGACGCTTGTCGAGAAGCTGAGCCTAGCGGCGGACACGGTATCCGGCGCCGCGGACGGTCTCTATGACCGACGGCTCGTCCGGACGGTCCAGCCTTCGGCGAAGATAGCCGACGTAGACGTCCACGACGTTCGAGTCGGTGTCGAAGTTGAACCCCCAGACCGCGTCGAGGAGTTGCTGTCGGCCGAGCACCTGTCCCGCGTGTCGCATGAGGTACTCGAGGAGCGCGAACTCGCGCGACGGGAGGTCGGTCTCCACTCCGTCGCGCGTCGCGGTCCGCGCGCGAGTGTCGAGTTCGAGGCCGCTCACCGCGATCACGTCCGAGCGCGCCTGCGTCGCCCGCGTGAGTGCGCGGGTCCGAGCGGCCAGTTCGGCGAAGGAGAACGGTTTGGTCAGGTAGTCGTTCGCGCCGAGGTCGAGGAGGTCGACCTTCCCGTCGATGTCGCCGAGGGCGCTGAGGACGAGCACGGGGGTCGCGGTGTCGGTTGCGCGCAGTCGCGTCAGAACGTCGCGGCCGTTGCCGTCGGGTAGCATCAGGTCGAGGAGGACGAGGTCGAACGGACCGGAGTCCAGGAAAGCATGAGCCTCTCCGACGCCGGAGACCCGCTCGACGTTATGTCCCTCAGCCCCTAGTCCCTTGACGATGAAAGAGGCGATGCGGTCTTCGTCTTCGACAAGGAGGATCCGCACTGGACATCCCGCTCTCGGTCTTCGCTCTCGCGCACCGGTGGTGTGATCACCTCGTGCACGCTGCTTGCTCCGTACAGTACGTTCCCGTCAGAGGGCGTTTCGTCCACAGGGTGGCTCGTCGCGGCGGTGTGCGTCTGGTCCGGACGGACGGCGCTGGGGCGTACCGCAGAAGACGGGCGTGGCGGGGGGCCGTGGCGTGTCACGGGTGCGGTGAGTGCCGCGGAGCGTGCGGGTGCGGCCGCCGGCGCGGCGGCGCGAGCAGGACGGGTGAGTTCCTGGGAGCGCGGGCCGGTGGCCGGGCGCGTGGGGGCGGGGGCCGCCGGCCTCGATGGTCCGACGATCGGCGTGGGGAGGTCGTGTGCGGAAGGAGTGGGACCGTCGAAGACGAGACCGGCCGCCCACGCCGACCCAGCGAGGGTGAGGACGGACCCAATCACGAGCGCGATGAAGCGCATCGTCGACGAGCGGCGCATCCGGTTGGCTCCCATCCGAGGCGTGTCTTCCTGTCCCGACCATTATGGCTCCATCGCGCCGAGTGTACATGAGAGCCGGATGAGAACGCTCTCATAACGGCGTCCTGGCCGTGTCGCCCGAGCAGCGCTCGAGTTTGACACCCCTGCCCGACCCCCGGAGAATACCGCGATGGAGGCGGATGGGTCCTGGTGGGCTCCGCGGTCTTCAAAACCGTAGTGGGGCGTGAAGAGCGTCCTGGGTGCGTTCGATCCGCACGCGCCTCCGCCACGCGGGATCGAACGGACGCCGCCGCGAACACCTGCCGGCGGCGTCCGCGTTTCGATAAGAGTCGGCCGGGGACGGGTGTATACTCGCGCCATGACTCGACACAATGGTATCTCCCGCATCCTCATCGCACTCGTCGGCGCGGCCATCATCGCTGCCGCGGCGCCGGTCGTAGCCAGTGCCTCGTGGCTCGACGCGCTGGTGGTACGCGACACCAACCACGCCTCGATCGTCGGTGACGGCGGGATGGCCTTGGTCACTTCGAACGGCGGATCGACCTGGACGCCACGCGCCACGGGTTCCGCAGGCCGTCTGCGCGCGTTGGCTGGGCTCGGGACCTCCGGCCTGCTGGCCGGCGGGGAGTGGGACGGGACCCTGCGCGCCTCGCTAGACAGCGGGCTCACCTGGTCTTCCCGTTCCATCGCGGACAACGCCATCCACGTGCTGGGCATCCGCTTCACCGATGCGTCGAACGGTTGGGCCGTGGGGCAGGACTCGGCGATCACCCTCGGCGTCGTCTACCGCACGACCGACGGTGGCGTGACGTGGACTGAATCCTGGCGCGGCGTATCTTCGCAGGCGCCGGGTGACGAGCAACCCGCGGCGACCGACACGGAGTGTTTCGCGCTCGACGTGGTCGGAGACACCGTGTGGGTCACGGCGTACGCATGGGCGGCGACGACGAACCAGACGCGTTCGCTGATCGTGCGCACCGACGACGGCGGGGCCACGTGGTCGTATGGGTACTCGGGTACCGCGCAGCGGCTCGATGCGATCGACTTCGTCGACGCCACCCACGGCTGGGCCGTGGGCACCGGCCGCGTCATCCAAGTGACGTCCAACGGCGGCTCCTGGAGCCCTCAGCTTCCGGCTATCTCCGGCGGAGCCGATCTCCACGGTCTGTGCATGACCGGCGCTTCGCACGGCGTCGCCGTCGGCGACGCGGGGACGATACTCCGCTTCGACGGCACGTCCTGGACGGCGCGTCCTTCCGGCACGACGGCCAGCCTGCGCGCCGTGGGGTTCGCCTCCGACGCTCGGCACGGATGGGCGGTCGGCGACAACGTCGTCCTCGCGACGGCGGATGGCGGGCTCACGTGGAGCGCGCAGACCGGCAACATCGCGCGCCGCACACTCACCATGTCCGCATCGCGTCCGCCCGCGATCGTCGCGTACGGCGCGCGCGTCACGCTGTCAGCGCATCTGAGCGACCCGTCGGGGGCGCCCGCCCGCGGCCGCGCCGTGCGTCTCGAGTCCTCGTCCGACGGGGTGCGCTGGACTGCCAGCTCCGCCGCGGTCTCCTCGATCCTCGGCACATACACCGCGACGGCCGCACCCTCGCGGCGCACCTGGTACCGGCTCGCTTTCCCGGGCGACACGTTCGACGCCCCGGTCGCCGCTGCCTCCGCGGTCGTCACACCGCGTGTGTACCTGCCCGCGCCGACGGTTCCCTCGGTCGCGTATCGCGCCCGGACGTTCACCGTCGCGGGGTTCCTCCGTCCTCGTCACACCGCCGGCGCGCGGTCCGTGAGGCTGTTGTGCTCGCGGTACGAATCCGGCCGCTGGGTCCTGCGCGCGACGGTCTACGCGGTCAACGCCAACTACTCGACCTACACGCGCTACTCCGGCCGCGTCACCCTCCCGTATCGGGGGACATGGCGCATCGTCGCGTACCACCCCGCCGACGGCGCGCATGCTGCGACGTACGCGCCCGAGCGGCGTCTGTCGGTCCGGTAGACGGCGGATGGGGGCGGCGCTCCTCGAGGCTAGAAGGCTTCGAGCCGCGCGACCCGGCGATGCCGGTGATGTCCGGGTACTCGACGGGATCGACCTGACACTGGCTTCGGGAGAGATCGTCGACGTCGTCGGCCCCTCCGGCGCCGGGAAGACCACCCTGCTGCTCGCTCTCGCGCGGCTCCTTCCTTCGGCGACCGGCGAACTCGAGCTTCTGGGGCGTCCGGCCTCCGAATGGGACCCGCGAGCGTGGCGGGCGACCGTGGCGCTGCTGCCGCAGGTCCACTCGCTCGTTGTCGGGAGCGTCGCCGACAACCTGCTGCTGCCCTGGCGCCTGAAGGTGCGCGCCCACGCCGCCCCGCCCGCCGCCGTCGCGCTCCGGGCGGCACTCGACGGGCTGGGCCTGAGCGATGTGGCGCCCGAGCGCGACGCGTCCCGGCTCTCAGTGGGGCAGGCCGCGCGGGTGGCTCTGCTGCGCGTGCTCCTCACGTCGCCGCGGGTGCTCCTGCTCGACGAGCCGGACGCGAGCCTCGACGACGCGAGCGCCGCATTCGTGACGGACGCGACGCGCGCGTTCGTCGAGGCCGGCGGCGCCGCGGTGCGCGTTCGCCACGCTAGAGTGGACGACGCGGCGGACCGCCGCTTCCGCCTCGCGGGCGGGCACCTCGCTCCGGCGGTGGCGCGATGAGCGGCGTCGTCCCGATCGGCTGGTTCGAGCTCGCTCTGGCCACCGGCTTCATCGTGGTCACCGGCGCGCTCTCCTTCGCGCTCTCGCTCGGCCTCGTGAAGGACCTCGCCTTCGCGACGGTGCGCACCTACGCGCAGCTCCTCGCGTTGGGCCTGGTGCTCAGGTGGGTCTTCCGCTTCCAGACGTGGTGGATCGTCGTCGGGTTGATGCTGCTGATGACGCTCGCCGCCGCGCGCATCATCCTCAAGCGCGCGCCCGACGCTCCGCCGGGGCTGTTCGGCTCCGCTGCCGCATCGATGGCGCTCACCGGCTTCATCGTGACGTTCGCCGTCACCGCGCTCGTCATACGCGTGCCCGTCTGGTACGACGCGCGCACCGTCGTCCCCATCGCGGGGATGGTACTCGGGAACTCGATGACCGGCATCGCCCTCGCGCTCGAGCGCGTCTTCGCCGACCTCGATGCGCGCGCAGGCGAGGTCCTCGCGCTCACGGCGCTCGGCGCCACGCCGTGGGAGGCCGCGCACGGCAGCGTGCGCACCGCGCTTCGCGCGGGCCTCATCCCGACGGTCAACGCGATGGCGGCGGTCGGCATCGTCTTCATCCCCGGCATGATGACCGGGCAGATACTCGCCGGAGCCGACCCGCTCGAGGCGACGAAGTACCAGATCGTCGTGATGCTCATGGTGAGCACGGCGACCGCTGTCGGCTCCATGTCCGCCGTGCTACTGTCGTATCGCCGCCGGTTCACTCCCGACGGCGTCTACCTGGAGAGGGGACTGCGCGAGGGTGGTCGCTAGGCGCCCGCGCGCGCATCGCCGAGGAGCCGGATGACCCCGTTCGAGCTGTACCTGGACCGGACCGCCAAGCGGTTCGACGCGTATCTCGCCACGTTCTTCACGAACGGGATACACGCGGACATGGTGCGCTACCTCTACGGGCCGCTCGCGACCTTCTCGACGAACGCGGGCAAGCGTCACCGGCCTCTCATCTGCCTGCTCGCGTGCGAGGCCGTCGGAGGCGACCCGGCGAAGGCGTGGCCTTCGGCCGCCGCCATCGAGCATTTCCACACGGCTGCGCTCGTCCACGACGACATCGAGGACGCGAGCCTCACGCGCCGCGACGAGCCGTGCATGCACGTCACCGAGGGTGCCGGGCTGGCGATAAACGCGGGAGACCTCGCGCTCTCGCTCGTGTGCGGCACGGTCGTGCACGATCCCGGACTGGTCGACTCGGTGAAGCTGCGCGTGCTCGCCGAGCTCGTCGACATGACGACGCGCACCATCGAGGGCCAGGCGCTCGACATCGGCTGGGCGCGCGACGACCGTTTCGACCTCACGTGCGAGGACTACCTCGTGATGGCGAACCACAAGACGGCGTACTACTCGGGCGCGGTGCCGCTCGCCGTCGGAGCGATCATCGGTGGGGGCGACGAACAGCAGATCGATGCGCTGAGATCGTTCGGCATGGCCGCGGGGCTCGCCTTCCAGATCCAGGACGACGTTCTCAACCTCGCCGGGACGAAGGAGGCGACGAAGAAGGACTTCCGCTCCGACGTGACCGAGGGCAAGCGCACGCTTGTCGCGATCCACGCGCTCGAGCACTCCCCGAGCCGCGGGCGCCTTCTCGAACTGCTCTCGCAGCGAGTCACGGACGGCGCGCTCCTCGACGAGGCCGTGGCGATCATGCGCGACGCGGGTTCGCTGGCGTATGCGAGCGGGTACGCCGATCGCCTCGTTCTCGACGCGAAGGCGGCGCTCGACATAGCGCTTCCCGAGACCCGCGCGAAGAAGCTGCTCCGGTCGATGGCGGACTTCTTCGTCAAGAGACAGGCTTAGGCTCCCGTTCGGGTACGTTCTCCCCGTGCGACGCGAGCGAGCGTCCGAGAAGCGAGGAGGCAGCCATGCGAGCGGTACCTGTTGCGGACGGCATCCATTGGGTCGGCGCGATCGATTGGGGTCTGCGCGACTTCCATGGCTACGAGACGCCGCGCGGCACGACCTACAACGCGTACCTCGTCGTCGGCGACGGTGGCGTCGCTCTCGTCGACACGGTGAAGTCCGGCTTCGTCCCCGAGTTGCTCGATCGCGTCCGGACGGTCGTCCCGCTCGAGCGTGTGACACTCGTCGTCGTCAACCACGTCGAGCCCGACCACAACGGCGGGTTGCGCGAGGTCCTCGAGGCGTGCCCGAACGCGCGGTGCGTCGCGTCGCGAGCCGGGGTCGCCGGCATCGCCGAGTACCACGAGGGACTCGCGGCGGACGTCGTCGGCGCCGATGCCGTGATCGACCTCGGAGGCAAGACGCTGCGCTTCCTGCCGATGCCGATGGTCCATTGGCCCGACTCGATGTTCACCTACTGCGCCGAGTCGCGCGCACTGCTGCCCAACGACGCCTTCGGCCAGCACATGGCTTCTTCCGAGCGGTTCGCCGACGAGGTCGGTATCGACCTCGCGCTCGAGCAGCTCGGCATCTACTTCGCGAACATCCTCATGCCGCTCACCAAGCAGGTCGCGGATGCGGTGGGCAAGGTCGTGGCGACCGGATGGGAGATCGAGACCATCGCGCCGTCGCACGGCGTGATCTGGCGCGGCGCCGATCCGATCGGCGCCGCGATCGCGGCCTACGGGCGTTGGACTTCCGGAGAGACGCAGCGCAAGGCCGTCGTGGCGTTCTCGACGATGTGGGGCTCGACCGCGATGCTCGCGACCGCCGTCGCGGACGGGATCGCGGCGGAAGGGGTCGACGTGCGCGTCTTCGACCTCGCGAGCAGCGCGATCGCCGATGTGACCCGCGAGCTTCTCGACGCCCGCGCTCTCGTCCTGGGCTCGCCCACACTCCACCACGGCATGCTCTTCCGCGTCTCGGGGTATCTCACGTGGCTCGAAGGGCTCAGGCCCGCGGGCAAGCTCGCCGCGACGTTCGGCTCGTTCGGCTGGGGCGGAGGCGCCTCGAAGCAGATGGGCGACCGTCTCGCCGCCATCGGGTTCGAGCTTCCGTTCGAGTCTCTCGCTGTGAAGTTCCGCCCGACAGGCGCCGACCTCGACTCCGCTGCGCGTTGGGGCCGCGAGATCGGGAAGGCGGTCGTGGAGAAGGGCTAGCGGCTTCGCAGATAGTCACCAGGGAGTGAAATCCGCACCGAAGCGATCGTTCGCCCTATGCACGTCCCGAAGTGCGAGATGTCGCCCGTGAGCAGGAAATCAGCCTTGGACACGATCGCGGCGAGGAGGACCGGCCGGTCCTTGTCGGGCAGACCTGGGTCGTCGTCGATACGGAAGTCTGCCGGCTCGACGGGCAGGACGGCGAGTGCTGTGAGGAGCGATCCGAGTCGCGTAGCGGCCGCCAGGTCGGGCACGTTCCGGCGCGCTTCGACAACGACGTGCGGGGAAGCGAGCAGCCGGACGCCATCGAGGCGCCAGAGCGCGGTAAGTCCCGAGTCCGGCTTCAGCGCCGCCGAGACGAGCACGTTCGCGTCGAGGAAGAGCCGGTCCATCTACGACGCCGGGCGCGGCTGGTGCGACAGCGACTCCGGGTCGATCCCCATCGCGCGCACCTCGACGAGCGCCGCGTCGAACTCGGTCGCGCTCACCGCGTTGTTCAGCATGAACTCGGCCGTGCGCTCGGGCGTGTAGATCTCGACCTCGTAGGCGTGGGCCGGCTTCAGGAGCAGCCCCTGGGGAGACTCCTCCATGACGAGCATCGTACCCTCGTCGAGACCGTAGCGACGGCGCGCCTGCGCGGGGATGACGACCGTCCCGCGTTTGCCGATGCGGACGTACTCGGACACCCCGATCACCTCTTCGGTTAATCAGTATATCAGAGATACGGACATCACTCGATCCCTGCCCGCCATCGCACGATCGCGTCGGCGGCTTCGGCGACCGACAGCTCGGGGCCGGGCGCGCCGGCGTCGCGCTCGCGCAGCGCCGCGAAGAGCTCAGCGAGCACAGGCGGCGTGATGTTGCTCTCGGCGAGCTCGCGCGGCCGGGCGAATACGTCGGCGGGAGTGCCCGAGAGCGCGATACGCCCGCCGGGAGCGAGCACGTAGGCGAAGTCGGCGAACTCCGGGACCGAGTCGATGTCGTGCGTGGAGAGGACGATCGTCGTCCCGCGCTCGGCCGACAGCCGCCCGAGCAGCTCGACGAGGCCGCCGCGCGCCGCCGGGTCGAGACCCTCGAAAGGCTCGTCGAGCACGAGCAGCTCGGGGTCCATCACCAGGGCGCCTGCGAGCGCGACCTTGCGCTTCTCTCCGCCGGAAAGGTCGTGCGGCACGCGCGCGGCGAGGTCGCCGACGCCGAGGAGGTCGAGCGAGGTCCGCGCCCGGGAGAGACACTCCGCTTCGGGCAGGCCGTACTGGCGCGGCGAGAACGCGACGTCGTCCAGCACGGTCGGGGCGATGAGCTGCTCGTCGACGTTCTGCAGCACGACCCCGATACGCCGGCGCACCTCTCGCCATCGCTTCGCGGGCTCGACTCCGAAGACGGTGACGTGACCCTCCTGGGGCTCGAGCAGTCCGAGGATATGGAAGAGCAGCGTGGTCTTCCCCGCGCCGTTCGGACCGAGTATGGCGACGCGCGAGCCGCGCGGCGCCACGAAGTCCAGGCCGCAGAGGTGGACCGAGGTGCCGTCCTCGTAGCGGTGGCGCACGCACGAGACGCGAACGACCTCTTCGACGGCGGACGCGACGTTCACGGGCGTCTCCTTCCCATGACGGCGGCGGTAGCGAGGCATGCGAGCGCGACGAGCGGTGGCAGCCAGCTGTACGGGCCGAGCATCGACCAGGCCAGCCGCCAAGCGGCGGCGACGGCGAGCACCGCGACGGCGCCGACGACGAGTGCGGCGTCGACTGTGGGCGAGTCCGCGGGCGGGAGCGCGACGCGCAGCCGGCGCTCGTAACCGCGCAGGCGCATCACGTCGTACTCGCGTTCCGCGAGGTCGAGTGCGTAGAGCACGAGCGCGCCGAGCGACTGGACGCTCGCGCGAGCCGAACGCAGTGGATGCCAGGCGCGCAGGCCCGACCGGAGGCGGACAGCGCGCAGCACGGCCGCGAACTCGTCGGCGAGCAGGAACAGCGACCGGTACGTCATCAGCAACGCGTCACCGACGACCTCCGGCACGGCCGGCTGGACGAGCGCGAAGACCTGCGGGTATGGCGTCGACGACATGAGGACGACCGCCGCGAGCGCCGCCGTCGCGGCTTTGGCGACGAAGAGCGCGGCGGTGAGGACGTCCGGCGCGGCGGCGAAGGCGAAGGCCAGCGCGAAGACCGCGGGGTATGCGGCGAGGGGCCCGACGATGCGGCCGGGGAGCCGCGCGGAGACGGCCACGGCGGCGAGCGCGGTGCCCGCGGCGACGACCACCAGCACGTTGCGGCTGGCGACCACCGCGACGAGCACGAGCGCGAAGGCGGCGACCTTGGCGCGCGGCGAGGCGCGGTGTAGCCAGGACCGGCCACCCACGGCGACGGCGTCGACCGCGGTCACGCGCATCAGCGCCGCCCCCGCTCGTGGCTAGGCAGGCGCTTCTCGCCGCGCGCCGGTCCGGCGGCCAGGACGAGTCCGGGTCGCACGCGCGCCACGTAGCCGAGGACAGCGGCGGTCACCGCCGCTTCGATCGCCCAGCCCAGGGGGCCGAGAGTGAAGACGACGGCGGCGAAGCGTCGCGTGGACATGCCGCGCGCGGGCGCATCGCTCTCACCGCGGAGCGTGTTCACAGCGACCACTCCGTGCGAGAACGGGTTGTCGAACCGCAGGCTCCCGGGGTCGAGCGCGCCCGTCTCGCGTCCGCCGGCCAGGCTCGAGCCGGCCAGCGCGACGATGCCGACGAGCGCGGCGGTGGTCATGGCCAGCGTGAGCACGGTGGAGATGGCCGCCGCGCCCCGGACGCGGCGCGAACTCGCGCTTGCGCCCGCCAGCAGCCGGAAGAGCGTCCCCCCGACGACCATCTCGGCTCCGATGAGGAGCGCGTTCAATCCGACCACCGTGACGCCGCCGTGGCCGAGGAGGGCGAGCACGAGAGTGACCACGAACGCCGAGACCAGACCGAGCCACGGTCCGAGCAGAACGCCGGCGACGACGGTGAGATTGACGTGGTACGCGAGCGGCACGATCTCGCTCGACATCGAGACCAGCACGAGTGCCGAGACGACCCCGAGCAGCGGCACGCGGCGTCGGGCGTCGGTCGCGACCGCGCGCCGCGACGCCAGCCAGACCAGACCGAGAGCGAGCGCCCATCCCGACACCCACAGCCAAGCGGGGAGCACGCCGTCGGGGATGTGGATGTGCGACACAGGCCCGCCTTCCGCGCTCTCCCGGTGGGAACCATTCCCACTCCTAGCCACGGAATGTACCACGGCGGCGGGCGTCCGGCCGCGCGCCCTGTGTCTCGCGCGGTATCAGGTATCATTATCCCGAAGGAGGGGCCATGAACATCCCGCAGTTGCGCGCGTTCGTATCCGTCGTGGAGCACGGCTCGTTCTCCGGGGCCGCGCGTGTGACCGGGGTCTCTCAGCCGGCCGTCACCATGCAGGTCCAGGGCCTCGAGGCCGACCTCGGCGCGGCGCTGCTCGAGCGCCGTTACCGCCGGGTCGAGCTTACCGAGGCAGGACGCCTGCTGCTGCCGCACGCACGCAAGGTCCTCGACGAGATCGAGGCCGCGCGCGAGGCTATCGTCGACCTCGCGGGAACGGTCTCGGGCCATCTGGTCATCGCTGCGAGCACGACGCCGGGTCAGTACGTGCTGCCGAAGCTCCTCGGCGCGTTCCTTCGCGACCATCCCGACGTCAGCGTCGAGTTGCGCGTAATGGACACTGCCGCGGTCGTGCGCGCCGTCGAGGAGGGGGAGGCGCAGCTGGGAATGGTCGGCGCCCGCATGCCGGGCGAGCGAGTCGCGTACGAGGAACGAGGAAGCGACGACCTCGTGCTCATCTGCCCGCCCGGCGATGAGCTCGCGACCACCGAGGGCGTCAAGCTCTCGGCGCTGGCCGAGGAGCCTTTCGTCGTTCGCGAGCAGGGCTCGGGGACGCGCATCGCCTCCGAGGACGCTCTGCGCCGGGCGGGGCTCGACCCCGGCGAGCTGCGGGTCGTCGCCGAGCTCGGCACGGGAGAGGCGATCGTGAGCGCCGTCGAGGGCGGTCTCGGACTCGCAGTCGTGAGCAGCTGGGTCGCGAGCAAGGCGATCGAGCTCGGAAGCGTCGCCCTGGTCTCGGAGGGGCACTTCCCGGTCGTGCGCCCGTTGTGGACGGTCGTGCCGCGTACGACTCCGACTCGTGCCGCCGAGGCGTTCCTCGACCACCTGCGCGACACGCTCTGACCCGCGGGCGTGCTATCCTGTCGCCATGCCGCGCGATAGCGCGGCGCATAACTCTCCGAGTCCGGTGAGCCTACCGCCACGGCGCGCCTGCAGGCGCCACGGCCATGGAGCCCGGACCGATAGGGTCGGTGGGGAAACCCTCCGGCCTCCCGCGCTCGGAAAGGAGACGCACATGCACCATCGTACCGTCGCGCCTGTCCTCAGGCGCGCGGCGAGTGTCCTGCTCGCCGCCGTGTTCCTCTTCTCTGTGGTGGGGTGTGCCGCCAAACCGGCCCCCACGACCGGGAAGCCCACTCCGGAGCTGACCGAGCTCGTGCTCGCGTCGACGACCTCGACGCAGGACTCCGGCCTCTTCGACGTGCTCATCCCGGCTTTCGAGAAGGCGTTCCCGCAGTACAAGGTCAAGGTCATCGCCGTCGGCACGGGCGAAGCGCTCAAGCTCGGCGAGACCAAGGACGCCGACGTCCTCCTCGTCCACAGCAAGGCGGACGAGGTGTCGTTCGTCGCGAGCGGCTTCGGCGTCGAGCGCCGCGACGTGATGTACAACGACTTCATCATCGTCGGTCCGGCCGCCGATCCCGCGGGCATCGCGGGCTCCAAGACCACCACCGACGCGCTAGACGCGATAGTCGCGGCGAAGGCGGTCTTCGTCTCGCGTGGCGACGATTCCGGCACCCACAAGAAGGAGAAGAAGTTGTGGACGGCGGCGGGGATCGAGCCCGCGGGCGCGTGGTACCTCTCGACCGGCCAGGGCATGGGCGAGACCCTCAAGGTCGCCTCGGAGAAGGGCGGCTACACGCTCGTCGACCGCGCGACCTATCTCTCCATGAAGGACACGGTCGACATGGAGGTCCTCCTCGAGGGCATCAAGTCGCTGCTCAACCAGTACGGCGTCATCGTCGTCACCGACGCCAAGAACCAGGCCGGCGGGCAGGTGTTCGCCGACTGGATCATCGGCGTCGAGGGGCAGAAGGTCGTCGGCTCGTACGGCGTCGAGAAGTACGGGCAGCAGCTCTTCATCCCGAACGCGAAGTAGGAGAGAGGCGGTCGTGGGCATCTACGTCGACGCGGCGCGGGAGGGCATCGTCCTGCTGCGCTCCGGAGACCTGGACGTGTGGGGCGTCGTCGCGACGTCGCTGCGCGTCTCGCTCACGGCCGCCGTCCTCGCTCTCGCGCTCGGTATCCCCGCGGGATACGTGCTGGGAACGCGCCGCTCGTTCGGGCGCCGCGCCATGCTCGTCCTCGCGAACGCCGGGATGGGGCTGCCGCCGGTCGTCGTCGGTCTCGTCGTCGCGATGACGCTGTCGCGACGCGGACCGCTCGGCGGCCTGGGGCTGCTCTACTCGCGTCCGGCGATGATCATCGCCCAGACGATCATCGCTTTCCCGGTCGTCGCGGCGGTATCCGCCGCCGCGGTGGCCGCCGTGCCCCGGGAGTTGCGGCTGCAGGCGCGCTCCCTGGGGGCGGGGCCGGTGCAGGAGGCGCTCCTCGCGCTGAGCGAGGCCAGGATGGGACTCGTCGCCGCGGTCGCGGCGGGTTTCGGCGCGATCATCTCCGAGGTCGGCGCCGTCATGATGGTCGGCGGCAACCTCGCGGGCGAGACGCGCGTCATGACGACCGCGATCGTCCAGTACTCCCGGATGGGCCGCTACGGCGCCGCTCTCGCGCTCGGCGCCGTGCTGCTCTTCCTCGTCGTGATGGTCAACATCGCGCTCACCGGGCTGCAGACGTCCGGCGAGCGCTGGGAGAGGGGATAGCCGATGGCTTCCCCTGTCTCGATCGGCTGCGAAGGTCTGCGACTGGCGTTCCGCGGAGGGTTCGCACTCGACGTCCCTGCTTTCGAGGTCCCGGCGGGCACCACGTCCGCGTTGCTCGGGCCGTCGGGCTCGGGGAAGTCCACTCTGCTGCACCTGCTCGGGCTCCTCGAGAAGCCCGACGCCGGCCGGGTACTCCTCGGCGGGCGGGCCGTCACCTCCAGGGACCGGGACGCGCGCCTGGCGATGGCCGCCGTCTTCCAGCGGCCGTGGCTCGCGCGCGGGACTGTCGCCGACAACGTCGCGTACGGTCTGCGGCTTCGCGGCGCCGACACCGGCGGGCGGCGAGACGCGGTGGAGCGCGCGCTGGGCCGAGTCGGGCTCTCGGGCTTCGGCGACCGGTCGGTCGCCACGCTCTCCGGCGGAGAGTCGCAGCGAGTCGCGCTCGCCCGCGCGCTCGCGGTCGAGCCGCGGGTGCTTCTGCTCGACGAACCGCTCGCGTCGGCGGACCCGCTCCTGAAGCGACGGCTCGCCCGCGAGTTCGCCGACATCCTGCGCGGCGAGAGCGTGACGACCCTCTACGTCACGCATGACCAGGACGAGGCGCTGGTGGTCGCCGACCGCATCGCCGTGATGAACGGCGGCCGCATCGTCGCCGAGGGCGCGGCCGACGACGTCGTCGGGGTGCCCTCCGATCCGTGGACCGCGTCCTTCCTCGGCGTGGCGCCCGCGCTCCTCGGCACTGTCGTGTCGTCCCTCGACGGCCTCATCGAGGTCGACTGCGGCGGTGCGACCATCGCGGCCGTGGCCGACGTCGCCGTCGGTTCCGCGGTCTCGCTCGGTGTGCGTCCCGAGGATGTGCTGCTGTTCGAGCCGTGGTCGGTGCCGCCGGTCTCGTCGGCGCGCAATCGGCTTCAGGCGGTGGTCGTCGAAGTGACTCCTAGGGGAGCGACCTTCCAGGTGGGTGTGGATGTCGGTGGCGTGCGCCTTGCTGCCAGCGTCTCGCGTGCGGCGGTCGGCGAACTCGGGCTCGCACCCGGGTCTCCCGTGCTCGCGGTCTTCAAGGCGACGGCGGTCCGCGTGGCGCATCTCAGCGCCCTCGCGGTACCGTAGAGCGATGGTACGAGGAGGCGATCCTGACGTGAATACGACCGACGACCGCATCCCGGTCACCGCCGCTGTGCTCGCGGGGGGCCGCAGCCTGCGCATGGGTGTCGACAAGACGATGCTCACCGTGGACGGTGAATCGCTGCTGGCTAGAGTCGTCGAGGTGGTCGCGGGAGTGTGCGCGCACACGATGGTGGTCACCAACCGCCCCGAGGCGGTCGAGGACGCCGGACTCTCCGCGGGCGTGCAGATCCATGTCGACGAGGTCGCGCACCAAGGACCGCTCGGCGGGCTCGTGACCGCGCTCGCGAACGCGAGCGACGACTGGGTGCTGGCCGTCGCCGCGGACATGCCGTGGTTGAGCGCTGGGGTCGTGCGAGCCCTGTGGGCCGCTCGCGACGGTGCGCGCATAGTCGTTCCCGTGACGGAGAAGGGCCCCGAACCGCTTCTCGCGCTCTATCACGTCGAATGCCTCGAGGCCGCGCGCGAAGCGCTCGCGACGGGGCGTCGCCGTCTCGTCACGCTCTTCGGGAGCGTACCGGTCGTCGAAGTCTCCGTCGAAGACCTGCGCGCCGTCGATCCCGATCTTCGCAGTCTCGTGAACGTCAACACGCCCGAAGACCTTGCAGAGGTCCGCGACGGTTCGGCGCCGCTCGGTCCCGAGGCGCCGGTGCGACTGTCGGTCTTCGAGACCGCGACGCGCCGTCCCCGCGGTCTGCCGAGCGAGCGCCCCGTCACCATCCATCTCAACGACGTCGAGGTCGCGACGGTGCAGGCGAGCCCCGCCGACCTCGACGAACTCGCCGTCGGCTTCCTCGTCTCCGAAGGGCTCCTCGCCGACCGCGCCGCTTTCCGCAGTGTCGAGGCGGACACGAAGCGCGGGATGGTATGGGTCTCCAGCAGCGAGTCCGTCCCCGACGACCTCGTCCACAAGACGCGGTACCTCACGTCGGGGTGTGGGACGGGCGTGACGTTCTCCTCCGTGGGGCATGCGCGCGACCTCGAGCACGTCGATGGCGGCGGCCCCGTCGACGCCGACGCTCTCTACGGGCTCATGCGCCTCATGTCGCGCGAGGCCGCGGCCTATCGCGACACGGGCGGCATGCACGCCTGCGCTCTCGCCCGCGGAGACGCGCTCGTACTGCTGCGGGAAGACGTCGGACGGCACAACGCGCTCGACAAGCTGTTCGGCCGCGCCTGGCTCGACGGCCTGTCGACGGGCGACGCCGTGTTGCTCACCACCGGACGGATCAGCTACGAGATGGCGGTGAAGGCGGCGAAGGCCCGGGTACCTATCGTGGTGTCCCGTACCGCCGTGACCGACCTCGCCGCCGAGATCTCCGGCGAGCTGGGCATCACGCTCGTCGGATACGCGCGCGGAGGGAAGCTCGTGGTCTACACGCATCCGGAGCGGGTGCGCACGACGGAGGGCCGTCCATGAACGTCATGAGTGTCGAGGAAGCCCGCGAGCTCGTCTTCGCTCGCGTGGCGCGGCTCGCGCAGGAGCGCGTGCTCCTGCTCGAAGCGCTCGGCCGCGTCCTCGCCGAGGACGCGGTCTCGGACATCGACGTGTCTCCCTTCGACAACTCGGCGATGGACGGTTACGCGGTGCGAGCCCAGGACACGGCGGGCGCCCCTGTGACGCTGCGCGTCGTGGAGCACATCGCGGCGGGCGACAGCCCCACGGTCGCGCTCGGCACAGGCGAGGTCTCGCGCATAATGACCGGCGCGCCGATGCCCGACGGCGCTGACGCCGTCGTGATGGTCGAGCGCACCGAGCCCGGCGAAGCGGATGGCGGCGCCGGCGGGACGGTGCGCGTCCTGCACGGCGCCGAGGCCGGCGACCACGTGCGCCGCCGCGGCGAGGAGGTGCTCGCGGGGGATGTGGTGCTTCGCGCGGGCGAGGTGATCGGGCCGGCCGCGATCGGCCTGCTCGCCTCGACCGGTCATGCCGAGGCATCGGTCTTCCGCCGTCCGCGCGTGGCGGTGCTGGCGACCGGCAGCGAGCTCGTCGACGTGGCCGAGACGCCGGGACCGGGCAAGATCCGCGACTCGAACTCGTACTCCATCGCGGCGCAGGTCCTGGCCGCGGGCGGCGTCCCGCTGCGGTACCCGGTCGTGACCGACGACCCCGGCGTCACGCGCGAAGCCTTCCTGCGCGCCGCCGGCGAAGCCGATTTCATCGTGACGAGCGGGGGGGTCTCCGTCGGCGACTTCGACTACGTCAAGCCCGTGCTCGAGGAGATCGGAGAGCTCGCCTTCTGCAAGGTGGCCATGCGGCCGGGCAACCCGCAGACGCTCGGCTCCATCCGCGGCGTGCCCTTCTTCGGGCTGCCCGGGAACCCGACGAGCACGTTCGTCGGATTCGAGGTCTTCGTCCGTCCGGCGCTGCGCCTCATGCAGGGCTTCGCCTCGCTCGACCGGCCGCGCACGACCGCTCGGCTCGCTCACGACGTGCGCAAGAAGCAGGACCGCCGCTACTACATGCGCGCTTCGCTCTTGCGCATCGCGGACGGCTTCGAGGTCTCCCTCGCCGGGAGCCAGTCGTCCGCGCTGCTCACCGCAGCTCATAGAGGCAACTGCCTCATGGTGCTTCCGGAGGGTGAAGGCTCCTACTCCGAGGGCGCGCTCGTGGATTGCATCCGTCTCGACATGGAAGAAGGGACCCCATCATGAGTTCCGGTAGCGAGAAGACCGTCGACCCGCGCTGGGCCGACGCCGTCACCCCCGAACTGGTCGAAGCCGTCGAGGCGAAGGCTGTCGACGGGCGCGTCACGTGCCCCGTGCTGCGCAGACTCGCCGAGGACCTCGGCGTGCCCTACAAGGTCGCCGGCGCCGCCGCCGACCGCGCGGGAGTGAAGGTGCACAACTGCGACCTCGGCTGCTTCTAGTGCGGCAGGTTCCCATCATATCGATCGTCGGCAAGAGCGATTCGGGCAAGACGACGTTCCTCGAGGGGCTCGTGCGCGTGCTCGTCGGGCGCGGCTGGCGCGTCGCGACCGTGAAGCATCATGTCCACGACGTCGAGATCGACGTGCCGGGGAAGGACTCGTGGCGCCACGCGCGCGCCGGAGCCCACGTCGCGATGGTCTCTTCGCCCACGCGTCTCGCTCTCGTGCGGTCGGTCGACCGCGAGCGCACGCTCGACGAACTCGCGCAGGCCGCGGGCGACGTCGACATACTCCTCACCGAAGGTTTCAAGCGCGTCGCCAGAGTGCGCATCGAGGTCGCGCGGCGAGCCCGCTCCGACGAGCTCGTGAGCGGGCCCGAGGAGTTGTTCGCGCTCGTGACCGACGCCCCGGACCTCGCCGCGGGGGACGCCCCCGTGTTCGGTCTCGACGATCACGCGGCCGTCGCCGACCTCATCGAGCGGACGTTCCTCTCCGGTGGCGATCTCTGATGGGCACCGACGCGTTCGGACGCCGCATCGACTACCTGAGGATCTCGGTCACCGACCGATGCAACCTCCGGTGCGTCTACTGCATGCCGCCGGACGGCGTCTCCTGGAGGGAGCCGGGCGAGATCCTCACGTACGAGGAGATCGAGCGGTTCGCCGATGCGGCGGTGGCGGAGGGCATCTCGAAGATCCGCATCACCGGAGGGGAGCCGCTCGTGCGCCGCGGCATCGTCGACCACGTGAGGCGGCTGCGCGACATCACCGGGCTCGAGTCGATCGCGCTCACGACGAACGGGACGCTTCTCCCGCGCTTCGCCCGCGAGCTGGCCGACGCCGGCCTGCGGCGCGTGAACGTGTCGATCGACTCCCTCGATCCGGAGGTGTTCGCGCGGGTCACGCGCGGAGGCCGGCTCGAAGACGCGCTCGCGGGCATCGAAGCCGCCTTCGATGCCGGGATGGATCCGATCAAGGTCAACGCGGTGGTCGTTCGCTCCCTGGGGCAGGATCTCGCGGCGTTCGCCCGCCTGACCGTCGACAGGCCGCTCCACGTGCGCTTCATCGAGTACATGCCGGTCGGCGACGACGCGAGCGACGCCGAGCCGGCCGATGGCGTGACGGGTTGGACGCGCGACGACCACGTGCCGGCCGACGAGATCCTCGAGCGGTTGGGCGCCGCCGGCGCGGCCGCCGGCCTCGGGGACCTCACGCCCGTGGGGCGCGAGGACGCGCCCGGTGGATGGGGGCCCGCGCGCTACTACCGCTTCCCCGAGGCTCGGGGTACGCTCGGGGTGATCTCGCCGCTGTCCCACCACTTCTGTGGCGAGTGCAACCGTCTGCGGCTGACCGCGGACGGGAGGCTTCGTCTCTGCCTCTTCAGCGACGAGGAGATAGACGCCCGCGCGGCCCTGCGGCGCGGCGCGGACCGCGAGGAGTTGCGCGCGCTCGTGAGGCAGGCGCTCGCGGCGAAGCCCGAGAGCCATGCGATGCGCGTCGGGACCTCTCGGCGCATGTCTCAGATCGGAGGATGATATGGGAGAGGAAGCCGTGGGCGGTCTCACGCACGTCGACTCGAACGGCGCAGCGCGCATGGTCGACGTCTCGGAGAAGCCGCCGACGCACCGCCTGGCCGTGGCCGGCGCGTTCGTGAAGATGGCGCCGACGACGCTGGCGATGATCGCCGAGGGCGCTGCCCCCAAGGGCGACGTCTTCGCCGCCGCGCGGCTCGCGGGCATCATGGCCGCGAAGCGGGCATGGGAGCTCATCCCGCTGTGCCACCCGCTCTCGCTGACGCACGTCGCTGTCGATCTGAAGCCCGAGACGGGAGGCGTGCGGGTGCGGGCGACCGCCGAGACCCTCGACCGCACGGGCGTGGAGATGGAGGCGCTGACCGCCGCCTCGGTAGCTGCGTTGACGCTGTACGATATGTGCAAGGCGGTCGACCGCGGGATGGTCGTCTCGGACGTGATGTTGCTTCGCAAGGAAGGCGGCCGGTCCGGGACATGGGTGCGCGGGGAGGCGACATGAGCGTGGACGCCGGTGTCGTGGTCTCCGTGAACCTCTCGGAGCGCAAGACCGTACGCAAGACGCCTGGAGAATGCGGCGAGCTCGTCTTCGACCGCGGTTTCGCGGGGGACGCTCACGCGGGCGATTGGCACCGGCAGGTGAGCCTGCTCGCTCAGGAGTCCATCGACACCATGGTCGCGAAGGGGCTCGATGTCGGGCCCGGCGATTTCGCCGAGAACATCACGACGAGCGGGATCGATCTCGTCTCGCTGCCGATAGGCACGGTTCTGCGTGTCGGACAGGACTCCCTGATCGAGGTGAGCCAGATCGGCAAGGTCTGTCACACGAAGTGCGCGATCTACTATCAGGCCGGCGACTGCGTCATGCCGCGGGAGGGCATATTCGCGGTCGTCCGCGTCCCGGGTGACGTGCGCGTGGGCGACGAGGTCCGGGTCGAGAGCCTAGGAGACGGGACGTGCGACCGGGAAGAAGGGTCGCTGTGAGCGCTCTTCGCGTCGCCGTCGTGACATGCTCCGACTCGCGCGCCGCGGGAGAGGCGTCCGACACAGCAGGCGCCGCGCTCGTCTCGCTCGCGGAAGGTCGCGGCTGGACGGTCGTCTCGAGCGAGATCGTGCCCGACGATGTGGAGGCCGTCTCGTGCGCGATAGTCGCCGCGGCGGACGGGATCGGTGCCGACGTCGTTCTCACGACCGGCGGGACCGGACTCGGGCCGCGGGACGTCACACCCGAGGCGACGCTCGCCGCCTGCGACCGGGAGGTGCCCGGGATCGCCGAAGCCATAAGGGCGCGCAGCCTCGAGGTGACGGGCAGGGCGATGCTCTCGCGGGGCGTGGCGGGACAGCGCGGTCTCACCCTCGTGGTGAACCTTCCCGGGAGCGAGAAGGGAGCGCGCGAGGCGTTCGGCTTCGTCGCGGACCAGCTCGAGCACGCGGCGGACATGATGGCCGGCGGCGGTCACGGCTAGGGGCGCGGGCATGGGAGGCCCACCGAAGACGACGGTCTATCTCGACCACGGAGCGACGTCGTGGCCGAAACCGCGTCCCGTCGTCGATGCTGTCGTGGACGCCCTCACCGTCCACGGCGCGAGTCCCGGCCGCGGCGCGTACGCGATGGGGCTTGCCGCTTCACGCCTCGTGCACCGTGCCCGCGGAGCGTGCGCGTCTCTCCTCGGTGTGCCCGATTTGAGAGACGTCATCTTCGTTCCGGGCTGCACATACGCGCTCAACCTGGCGCTCAAGGGTCTGCTTCGACCCGGGGACAGGGTGGTCGTATCCTCGGTCGAGCACAACGCGGTGGTTCGTCCGCTGCACGCCACGAGCATCGCCGGCGTCGCGGTCGAAGTGGTCGAAGCGGACGCGAACGGCCTCGTCGACGCCGACGCTGTGGAGGCGGCGGTGCGCGCCGCGCCGACACGCCTCGTCGTCTGTCAGCACGCATCGAACGTCACCGGCGCGATACAGCCCGTGGCCGACCTCGCCGACATCGCGCACGCCGCCGGCGCGCTGATGGTGGTCGATGGGGCGCAGGCCTGCGGACATCTTCCCGTGGATCTCTCCTCGATCGGCGCGGACGCGTACGCGGTCTCCGGGCACAAAGGGATGCTCGGGCCGCAGGGCATCGGGCTGCTTTGCCTGTCGCCGTCCTGCGAGCCCGTCCCCCTCGTCGAAGGCGGTACGGGAGGCGCTTCGTCCGCCTCGCCGGAACAGCCCTCGAGCCGTCCGGAGCGCTTCGAGTCAGGGACGCCGAACACGCCCGGCATCGCGGGTCTGGGCGCCGCCGCGGCCTTCCTCGCGAAGGAGGGCGACGGCGTTCGAGCCCGCGAGGCGCGTCTCACCGCCAGGCTGCACGAGGCTGTGCTTGAGATCGGCGGCTTCCGCGTGCTCGGCCCCGTACCCGGCGAGCCGCGCGTCCCGATCGTGACCATGACGCACGACCAGGTGGATGCGGACAGGCTCGCCTTCCTGCTCGACAAGCGCTACGGCATCGCCGTGCGAGCCGGCCTTCACTGCGCCCCCTGGGTGCACAGGACGCTCGGGACGATCGACAAGGGGGCGCTGCGTCTCGGTCTCGGCTGGTCGACGACTGACGACGATGTGGACCTCGTCATCGGGGCGCTGCGGGACCTCGTCTCGTGAGCGCTCGCGCGACGCGACCGTTCGTCGTCTTCGGTTTCCCCTCCACCCACGAGGCGCTGCGGGGAGAGGAGGCGCTGCGTGCGGCATCCGTCGGCGTCGTCCCCGTCCCGACGCCGCACGCTCTCGGGGCTCACTGCGGTATCGCGATGCGCGTGCCGCGCGACGACGACACCGCCGCTCGGACCGCGCTCGACCTTGCGGGAGTCCCCTGGAGCGGGCCGCTGGCCTGGGAGGATGTGTGAGTGACGGGACGACCGTTCGTCGCTTTCGGGTCTTAAGGACCGCCGCCTTCGCGTTGACACCTCTGCGGCCGGTCACTATTGTGCGTAACTAGAGTTACAAACTCGCACGGCCGTCCGCGAAGCCTCCGGCGTACAGGCGCGCAGGACCTGGTGACGGTCGCGGAGACTCCACTCGGGTAAGGGGGTGTCAGCGATAGCACTGACACAGATCAACGTCTGGCTCGATGTCATTTTCACCACGCTCTATCCGGTGATAGTCATCGCGCTGGCATGCCATTTCTTCGGCAACATCCTCTCGAAGCGGGCGTATCGGCGTTTCGTGAACTGGGAGTGGCCGCACCACGAGGGTCCGGAGATACCGTGGCTGCCCAAGTTCCTTCACTTCCAGCACGTGGCTTGCATGATCCTGCTCGGCTTCTCCGGCATGTACATCCGGTTCCCGTTCTTCAACGGCGGCCGCACCGCGATGCGCTGGGTCCACTACATCGCGATGATCGTCGTGACGATCAACCTCGTGTGGCGCTTGTGGTACGCCTTCCGCGCGCGTCAGCGCGACTACAAGGAGTTCGCCATCACCCGGCGCGACCTGGTGACGATGCCGCAGGTGCTCATGTACTACATCTTCGTCAAGCCTTCGAAGCCGCATCTAGGCAAGTACAACGTCATGCAGAAGTCGACATACATCATCTTCGCTCCGCTGCTGTTCGCACAGGCGCTCACGGGGTTCGCGCTGCTCACTCAGCCGTTCATCTTCGGGCACAGCCCGAGGGAACTCCTGCTCGGCTGGTGGCTGGGCGCCCTCGTCGGCAGCGTGGACCTCGCCGGCTGGTACGCGCGAATGGTCCACTATGTGCTGAACTGGCTCTTCATCATCCTGACGACCATCCATGTCTACCTCTCGGTGAGCGAGGACCTACCGGCGTTCCTGAACTTCTTCGGGCTGAACTTCCTCGACCGCGGCCGCGCCGACCACGGCGAGGGACAAGGTCACGAGGAGCCCCCGGGGCACACGGCACCGGCGTTCTCGGCAGAGGCGGCCTTCCCGGCCCCGGAGGCCGGCCACGTGTCCCCGTCCGTGCTCACAGAGGCGGAGTGACCTACGCGAAGGTGATGGACCGGTGTCCCGTGTCATTAGTGTCACGCTGACGACCGCGGCCCTAGTGGCCGCGGCGTTGTCGTGCGCGGTCCCGGCCGCCGCCGTCCCTTCGAAGAGCGCTTCGGCGGCGGTGACGAGCACTCGCACCTCCGAGCCCAAGGCCGCGGCGCGAGCGAAGACGACGACGCCCGCCGCGGGCCGCTACGACATGGACTTCACGCTGCCGACAGCCGGCAAGTCGGGATGTCTCGTCTGCCACGGCGACCGCAACCTGGTCCGTCTCCGTTCGGGTGCGCTCATCAGCTACTGGGTCGACGAGGCGGTGATGCAGGGCTCCGCGCACAGCAAGATCCAGTGCACGGGGTGTCACGTCGATTTCGCGTATTCAGCGCCGCACCGAACGGACGCCGATTGGCGCCGGACAGCGAAGCTCGCCTGTAAGAACTGCCACAAGGACGCCTTCCAGGCCTTCGGCCAGGGAGTCCACAGCCTGACCGCCGACTCGAGCGCGGAGATCGAGAACCAGGATCTGCAGAAGCCGCTTTGCGGCGATTGCCACGGCTCCCACGGCATCGAGCGTCTGAAGGACAACCCCGACGGCAAGGCGAGCCTGCACGCGCAGGGCCGACGGATCTGCGGACGTTGTCACGAAGACTATTGGGACAGCTACGCCGACTACTACCACGGCTCCGCCTACCGTCGCGGGGCGAGCGACGCCCCCGCTTGCTGGGACTGTCACGGATGGCACGACGTCCTGCCCTCCAGCGATAGACGGTCTCGGCTCAACGAGACCGGGATCGCGCTCACGTGCGGGCAGTGTCATCGGAACGTGAACGACGAGTACCTCAGCTACTCGACGATCATCCATCGCAGGGGGGAGGCGCTCTCGCGCAACCCGGTCTACTCGTTCATCCGCGCCGCGAGACGCCGCATCGGCGGCATCTTCGGCACGGTCCGGTCCTGGGTGACATAGCGAGATGGGGCCCGGCATCCGTGGCCGGGGAAGGAAGGGGTAAGGGATGAAGGCAGCGGCAGGAGGAAAGCGCACCGGCTTTCGGGTGGCGCTGGTGCTCGCCGGGATGTCCCTCGCGGCGCTGCTCGTCGGGCCTGCGACGGCTTCGGCGGAGACGATCGAGATCAGCGGTGTGGTCTTCGCGGAGAAGTGTCTTCCGTGCCATGCGAGCATCGCCGACTCGAAGAGCTCGGAGATCATCTTCAAGCATGCGTACCACCTGCTCATCGCGTGCAGCAGTTGCCACACGGCGTTCCCGCACCGTCCCGAGGGCACCGCTGTGCCGAGGATGCCGGAGTGCTGGAACTGCCACAACCTCCGGCACGGACCTCAGGGCCTCATCGCCGCGGGCGAGTGCAAGGACTGTCATCGCACGCCCCGCGAACGCCTGCGTCCCTCCTTCCATACGTGGGACTGGGTGAAGACGCCTCACGTCGTACCGGGCGAGCGCGAGCTCCGCACGAAGTGCATGATGTGTCACGACAAGGCGTGGTGCGACGATTGCCACGACCGCGACGGGATCATCTGGCGCACGACGAAGGAGTTCACCTTCGACGCGCGCAACGGTTGCGAGGTCTGCCACGGCAACGAGAACCTGACCCGCGTCTCCCCGACCGGTCTCAAGTCCTACCAGGTCACCGGAGTCGACGCTTCGGCACACCGTTCGCTCACCTGCGGAGCATGCCACGTCGACTTCAAGTACAACGACAATCTCGACTCTACGAAGGTCTGGAGCGTGAACGCGGCGCTCGCATGCCAGGGGTGCCACGACCACGAGAAAGTCAGACGCGTGTACGTGGAGTCCATCCACGGTCAACAGCTCATCGAAGGCAACCTCAAGACCGCGACGTGCTCCTCCTGCCACGGAGGACACTACATCCAGCGGCTCGACACAGCGGTCGGGAAGGCGGCGCTGCACGGTTCCGCGTTGCGCGTGTGCGCCCGGTGCCACAAGGACAAGTACGATTCGTACGACGACTACTACCATGGTGCCGCGTACAAGCGCGGCGCTCCGGATGCGCCGGCGTGCTGGGACTGTCACGGGGCGCACGACATCCTGCCCTCGTCGGACGCGTCCTCGAAGGTGAGTCCGGAACAGGTGGCGGCGACCTGCCGAAAGTGCCATCGCGGTTCGGAGGAGTCGTTCGGCGCGAAGGCCGGTTCGCTGATACATCAGAAGGTGCAGGCGAGCGAAGAGAACCCGCTCGCGCGCATAGTCGCCGCGGTGAAGGGCTGGCTGCCCTGGAGCCGGTGAGGCAGTGAACATATGACGTTCAAGCGTGCAGCTTTCTGGGGGGCGGCGACGTGCCTATTGGCCGTCGCCGTCCTTCTGCACGAGCCCCCCTCCGCGGGCCTGGGGGAGATCGCGCCTCCCGTCGAGGTGACCGGGGAGGTGCAGGCCGAGCAGTGCGCTCCTTGCCACTTAAGGATCGCCGAGTCGAAAGTGCCCGGCATCATCTTCACGCACGGCAACCACCTCATGGTCTCCTGCGCGGCGTGCCACTACCGCCGTCCGCACGAGTCCGGACGTACGTACCGCCCGCCCATGGAGGCTTGCTTCAACTGCCACGGGATCAGTCACGGGCCTCAGGGCGAGCTCGCCACCTCGCGCTGTCGCGACTGCCATGCGCCGTCGTTCAAGCTCCGCCCGGCTTCTCATGTGCGCAACTGGAAGGCCCGGCCACACGCCACGCGCGGCAAGCTCGGCGTCAACCAGTGCATGATGTGCCATCGGGCCGCCCGGGACTGCGACGCCTGCCATCGTCGCGAAGACGTGGACGTCGATCCGATGCCTCGCGGCTACGTGACGCAGCTGCCCGCGACGCCGCGTACGCCCGCGGTGCGCGTCTTCCCGGAGCGCGCGACCTCGATGGGGCAGTGCGTCTACTGCCACCCTGATATCGATGCCTTCGCGCCGGGGCGGATCATCTTCGCGCATGCGGAGCACCTGAGGCGCAACTTCCCATGCACCGCTTGCCATCCGCGCTTCGGGCACGAAGCCGAGCGGGTGCTCAAGCCGGACATGCGCTCGTGCTACCGATGCCATGGCCTGACCCACGCGGCTCAGGGTCTCGTCGCGACGGAGTCGTGCGACGCCTGTCACCCGAAGGGCTTCACCCTCAAGCCGCCCGACCACACGAAGCGTTTCGAGAAGGGCGAGCACAAGGTCGTCGCGAGCCGCGATGGCGCGTACTGCTCCATGTGCCACCGGCCAGAGTTCTGCTCCGAGTGCCATCGCGGCCGCAAACGCAAGGACGGCACGCGTGGCAAGCCGGTCGTTCCGGCCGACCACAAGCAAGTCGCCTGGCGCGGTGCCCATGGGACGCTCTTCCTGGGGCAGAGGGGTGCTTGCGCTTCATGTCACGAGTCGCCTTCGTGCACCCGATGTCACCGGACCGTCATGCCTCACCCTGTCGACTGGCTGGGCTCTCACGCGCAAGCGGGCAGGGCGGACCCGGAGGACTGCGACGTCTGCCACACCGACCGTCGGCGGTGCCAGGAGTGTCACCACGACCAGGTCAAGCGCGGCCAGCTCGTCGCGCGGAACTGCGTCCCCTGCCACGGCGTCATGCGGAAGCGTCCCGCCACCGCGATCAAGGACAAGGTCTTCGCCGAGCACGCGGTCCATTTCGACGTGGCGAAGAAGAAAGGGAAGCCTTACGTGTGCGACGACTGCCACATCGGATTCGGCACCACCCAGAGCCAGGCCTCGCTCACCCAAGCTCATGACCTCCGGCTGTGCTACGGTTGTCATGGAGGGCTCGACTACCGCAACATCCTCATCGCGCCCTACGGCGGCGCGCAGCTCTGCCTGAGGTGTCATACCGACCTGAACATCTGACCGTCCCGAATTCGGGACGCTCACCCGGAGGTCCTCGTGGTCGACTGGAGATCGCAACGCACGCTCGACACGCTCATCCGCGTCATGGTCGCGCTCATCGTCGCCGTCGTCGCGTACCTGGGGTACGCGTACATCTCGCACAGGCTCGCTGTGAGCCGGTCCACCCCGGCGGCGCGGATCATCAGCAACCTCGAGGCCGTCGTGCGCAAGCGCCCGGCCGATCCTTGGGCGCGCATCAAGCTCGCTGACGCGCTCGTCTCCGTCGGCAGGGATCGCGAAGCCGTTCGTGAGTACCAGGCGGCGCTCAAGATCCAGCCCGAGAACGCCTCGGCCCTCAGCGGTCTGGCGATGGTCGCGACGACGGGCAAGCAGTGGGCCGTCGCCGAGGGGTACTGGCGCAAGGTCATCGACCTGGTAGAGGGAGGCGAGTACTCGGGCAAGGACCAAAGGCTCGAGAAGGCCTACTACTACATGGGCGCCTCACAGCTCGAACTCAAGCGATACGAGGACGCCGCGCGTTCGCTCCAGGCCGCTCTGCGCATCCGGCGCGACGCATCGGACTCGCATTACCTGCTCGCCAACGCGTTCAAGGGCATGGGCTCGATGGACAAGTACCGGGCCGAACTCGACATCACCCTCGCCTTCGACGTGAACATGCCGGAGGCGAACTACGACATGGGCGTCCTGGCTCTATCCGAGCGCGACCGGGCGTCCGCCGCCGAGTACTTCCGGCGCTCTGTGGACAACGCTCCCGGCATCAAGAAGCCGCTCGATGCGCTCGAGGATCTCGGACCGTTCTCCGTGCGGTGGACGGCGGCGAGACGCTTGGAGAAGACCGACCCCGCGGAAGCTCTTGTCGAGGCCCGCATCGCGAGCGCTCTGAAGCCGCGTGACCTCGCCGCGGCGAAGCTCGTGGCCTCGCTGTACGAGCGGACCGGCAGCAAGGACGAGGCGCTCGTCGCGTGGCAACGCATCCTGTCCATCGCTCCGAACGACCCGGACGTGCGGGCAGCGTTGAAGAGGCTAGGCGGCAGTGGCGGATAGGGAGATAGAGGCCATAATGGCATCGCTCGACGAAGGTGTGGAACGCAACGCGATGGCGGTGAACGAGCACGCTCGACGCCGCCGGATGTTCGTGCTGGCGGCGCTGCTCGCCGCGCTCCTCGCCCTCGGCTGGGTCGCGTACTACTTCACCACGAACCAGCGGCTCCCCCTACCCTCCGCCACCACCCGGGAGATCCTGACACCGCCCGAGTACCTGTTCTCGATAACCGGAGGCGAAAGGCTCGCCGCCCTCGTGCGCCCGACCGGGGTGGCGGTGGGCGCCGGAGGACGCATCTACGCCACCGACGATCGGAACAGGCAGGTGAAGATCTTCAATACGTCGGGGAAGCAGGTGGGTTCGTTCTCCGCTATCCGCGGGGTCGAGACGACCACGCTCTACAATCCCGTGCACATCGCGGTGGAGCCGACCTCGGGCGACGTCTACGTGAGCGACCGCAGGCTCAAGCAGGTCTTCGTATTCTCCTCGACCGGGACGTTCAAGCGCGTCTACCGGCCGAGCGGCCTCGGAGATGCCGATTGGGGACCGCTCTCCCTGTGTTTCGACGCGCGCGGCGACCTCGTCGTCACCGACGTGCTCGACACCGAGAAGCACCAGATCTGGGTCTTCGACAAGAAGGGCGCCCTCCTGGCCCGCTTCGGCAAGACGACCCAGGTCGCTCAGTCGGGTCAGAGTCCCGGAGACCTGTTCTTCCCCAACGGCGTCGCCGTAGCGCCCGACGGCACCATCTACGTCGCCGATGGAGGCAACCGCCGCATACAGGTCTTCGACCGACGCGGCGCGTTCAAGTCCCTCATCCAGACGACCGGGGTGCCTCGTGGTGTGGCGCTCGACGACAAGGGGCGTCTGTACGTCGTCGACGCGCTGTCGCATCAGGTCGACATCTATTCCCCGAAGGGAGATACGCTCACGGCTTTCGGCGGGCAGGGCGTCGGCCCCGGTCAATTCAGCTTTCCGAACGACATCTCGCTCGGCGCTCGCGGCCGTATCTACGTCTCCGACCGGGGCAACAACCAGATCCAGGTCTGGGGCTGGCCGCAGGGCGGGCTGACGAGAGAGCTCATCCCGCGCACCGCGGCGCAATGGGGCTGGTGCCTGTCGCCGTTGCTCCTCCTGCTGATCCCGCTCTCGCGCCGTCGCCGCCGGTTCGTCGTCACGGGTGATTTCGTGCAGGCGATGGTGGACGCCGGCCTGGTCAGGTCCATGGCGGTCCCGCGCTGGCGGTTCGTGGTGCCCGATACGGAGCACGAACCGTACGTCGGTCGCGTGGTTGACGGGGTCGATCTCGGCGAGATCATTGTCGGCGAGCCGCACTCGGAGACCGACAGCCGCGACCTCATGGGCAAGCTCGACATCGCGATGCGCGACGCGATCCTGCTGGCGATGGCGAAGCAGGCGCGAGTGCTCTGCACGCAGAACCCAGGTCTGCGCCGGATCGCGGTCCTGTTGGGCATCGACGTCTACGATGCGGAGCAGTTCGCCGAGCGCTTCATGAAGAAGAAGGGCGACTCGTGAGGACGCCCATTCCCTATGGTGGCGATTGACAAACCCGGGGCGTCCCTGTAATGTGCGGTTGTAACAAGAGTTACAAGGTTTCGCCGGTGTCCCGGAACCAGACACGGCGGGCCGTTGATAAGTAAGCATGAGTCTCCGAGCCCTGCGACCTACCGCCAAGTGCCATGGTCGCCCGGCCGATAGGGTGTCAGCGGAAACGCGGGCGCCTCCCCACTTGGAAAGGAGACCAAGCCTAGCGCGCGGCCGTCGCCGGCAAGTCGACGACCGGGCGTGAGTGTCTTCTGGGGTAAGGGAGAGTCTATGCGTCGAGGTTTCTGAGACCGTTCTGCTTACGCGCTTTCTCGGGCGTACGCGATGAGCGGTCTTTCGTTTTCTCCGCACCGGACGGCGCGACGAGGAAGGAGGCAATGTGAGCGTCATCTCGCCGGGGGATCCCGGCAGACGGTGTGGAGGCTAGTCTCATCGGCCCCTAGCGGGGCGAGGACTGACAGAGAGGGAAAGGGTATGGCCACACGAGACAAGGGACCGGCAGGATTCGAGCTGTCGCGTCGCGCGTTCGTCAAGGCGAGCGCGGCTGCGGCCGCCGCAGGGGCGGCGGGCGTCGACTGGATAGCGCGGACCGAGCCGGCGCTAGGGGCAGTCGGGGACGTGGCGTACACCACGTTCAACACGACGTGCCCGTACTGCTCGGCAAGTTGCGGACAGCAGGTCGCGGTAGCGACCGCGGCCAGCGCTGCCCGAGGCATCGCGATCGGGGATGTCATCGACATCTGGGGCGACAGCGCGTCGCCCATCAACCAGGGCGGGCTGTGCGCGAAGGGCGCCGGCGCCCTCCAGCTCGTCAACAACACGCGCAGGCTCGGCGTGTCGACGAATCCGAACGCACTGTCCGGCGCCGCCTACAAGCGCACCGGCAACGGCGCGTGGAACGCGATAACCGTCGACACCGCGATGAGCGAGATCGCCTCCGGGTTCGTCAGCGCACGCGGGGCAATCGCTCTCGACGCGTCGGGGACGATCAACGGCGCGAGGCCGAACGGCACCGACGAAGGCGTGATGTTCTTCGGGTGCTCTCACGCGAACAACGAACAGAACTACCTGTATCGCAAGATCGTCGCGAACTTCGGCACGACGAACGTCGAGCATCAGGCCCGCATATGACACTCGTCCACCGTGGCCGGTCTTGGCCGCACATTCGGACGAGGCTCGATGACGAACCACTGGAACGACATCGCCAACGCGACGCTGGTCTTCGCCATCGGGTGCAACCCCGCTGAGAACCATCCAGCGGTCTTCAATCACATCAACCACGCCCGCTTCTCCACGGCGTCGGGGAACCCACTCAAGCCCAACGCGAAGCTGATCGTCGTCGACCCCCGTAAGACGCGCACCGCCCTCCAGTGCGACACCACGCGCGGCGATCGTTACGTCCGGATCCGTCCGGGCACGGACATCGCGTTCATCAACGGGGTCATCAACTACATCATCACGACCGTCGAGGCGTTGGCCGACGGCAATGCCGTGAAGACAGCCTACAAGGCGTTCCTGAACGACAACTCGTCGGTGAGCCGTACCTTCACGGCCGACGACGGCACCGAGGTCATTAACACCCTCGCCTCCGGTGGCGCGTGGACCAAGTACACCGACGCTCGCGTGAAGACATCGGGCTACACGTACTCGACGACGAACCTGACCATCGGCGGCAAGTCGGTCACGGGCATCCTCGATCTCGCGGCGGACATCACCGATTCCTCATGCGTGTACCAGAAGCTCAAGCACCACGTGTCGCACTACGATTCCACCGCGGTCGTCGACATCTGCGGCTGCACCGCCGAGGACATCACGTTCGTCGGCGACGCGTTCATCGCGAACAGCCGCTGCAGTTCGACGAGCGTTTCCGGCGGTGTGGTCAACGAGTCCACGTATCGCGTGGCGACGCTGCTGTACGCCATGGGCGCCACCCAGCACACGGTGGGGTCGGAGAACATCCGCGCCTACGCCGTCCTGCAGACGATGATGGGCAACATGGGACGCGCCGGCGGCGGCATCAACGCACTGCGCGGCATCCACAACGTCCAGGGCTCGACCGACATGGGCAACCTGTTCGACTCGATCCCCGGTTATTCCGGCAACCCGACCATGGGCCAGACGTTCCCGCAGTACCTGAACCTGCTGTTCGGGTGGCGCACGGAGACCACCGGCAGCTACACGAGGACAGTCGATCCGTGGTTGCGCAAGGACCCCCTCGTCCCCGGTGGCAATGTTGGGATGCAGCAGGTGGGCTTCTTCAACATGACGCAGGCGTGGTTCGGCGATCGCACGCTCAATCCGAGCTCCTCGGGCGAGGTCACCCAAGCCAAGATGGAGGCATGGTTCGGTCAGTGGCCTCGCGGCAACGGTACCGACCACATCAACGCCTTCCGTGAGATGGCGAACGGCGACATCAGAGCATGCTACGTCTGGGGCCAGAACCCCGCGGTCACCGAACCGAACCAGGCGAAGGTCCGCGCGGGTCTCAAGAACCTCGATATGCTGGTCGTCCAGGACATGTTCGAGACCGAGACGGCCGCCTGCGACCGCAAGGGCAGTGGCGTCACGTACCTGCTGCCCGCCTGCTCGCACGTGGAGGAGGCAGGCTCGGTGACGAACTCCGGCCGCTGGATCCAGTGGCGCGAGCGTGCTCGCGCGCCGAAGGAGAGCAGCAAGTCGGACATGGAATGGTTGCTCCGTTTCGCCAAGGCGCTCAACGACGCGAGTGCGTTCTCGCACATCAAGGTCTCGAACGGTTGGGCCGACAACGCGACGACTTGGACGAAGCTCTACGCGCGCTACGGCTGGACTCCTACGGCAGCGACCGACGACTTCGAGGCGCTCTCCTTGAATGAGACGGCCACGGCGGGCGGTGCCGGCAGAATCCTGTACGGCAGCGAGGTCGTCGCGCAGAACGTCTACAAGGAGATGTGCTCGCCACTGGCCCCGACGTTCGCCGGCGCCACCGACGAGGGGGCGCTCACTGCCGGTAGCACCGTGTGGATCTACTACGAGGCGTACAACACCTCCCTAACCGGGTCTCAGTACGAGGCCGCGAACGGCTACACGGGCCCCGCTTTCGCGTGGTCTGCTTGGACCAAGAACGTCAAGGCCCGCAACCGGGACGCGACCACCGGTCCGTCGCTCACGTACAACCGCTGGGGTTGGGCGTGGCTGAAGAACCGCCGCGTCTTCTACAACAACGCCGAGGTGCACTGGGACGTCGCGGACAATTTCGTGAACGCCGGGTACCTCGGGCGTCTGTTCTTGAACGACTGGACGGGTCCGGTCGAGTGGACCGGCAAGTGGACCTATCGCGAGTTCAAGAAGCTCTCCGACAAGCCGTCGGTGAGCTACGGGTCCGGCATCCACGAGTTCGCTCGGATCTTCCCGGCTCACACCGAGCCGTACGAGACTCCGCGCGACGACTTGGCGCTCGTCTGGGGCAAGAACACCACCGGCGGCACGCCGACGCTCGATCTCCTGTCGACGACCCACGCCACCACACCGACGGGCTCCGTCGCAACGGGATATCCGCTCGTGCTCACCACCATCCGGTGCGTCGAGCATTTCCAGGGCGGCCCCGTCACCCGCAACAATCCCTTCAACGTCGAGGCAGAGCCGGAGCCGTGGGTCGAGATCAACTCGGTCGACGCTCGCCGCTTCAACATCGTCGACGGTGACATGGTGAACGTCATCACCGCTCGTTCGAACAGCACGTCGAACCAGAACACCCGCACGAACAGGGAAGGCTCGACCGCCAGCGATCCCTGCACCGCCGATACCTTCGCAGCGGGCTTCAAGGCTCGCGTGGGCGTCGGTCTTGCTTCGAACCAGCGCGTGGCTCAGGGCGTAGTGGCCATCCCGTGGCACTGGGGCGATCGTGGGCTCTCTCAGGGCTCCCGCGCCAACGACCTGTGCATCGACGCGATGGACGCGAACACCAAGATCCCAGAGTACAAGGCTTGCCTGTGCCGCATCGAGAAGATCTCTTAGGGAAGGGCGGTGATTCACGATGGCTAAGATGGCCATACTGCAGGAAGTCGACAAATGCATCCGCTGTAACGGTTGCGTAGTCGGCTGCAAGCGCACGTGGCAGATGAAGGTGACGACGAGCACGTACGGCGTCCACCGGGTGCTGGCCACAAAGCGGCTTGAGATCAAGTCGCAGAAGCGGGTCGACATGGGCCCCTTCGTACGGTATAGCTGCTGGCACTGCGAGAATCCGCCCTGCGCGCGGCGCTGCCCGTTCAAGGCGATCACCAAAGAGTCCGACGGTTCCGTCAACGTGAGCCCGACCCTGTGTCAGCCGGATCAGTGCGCAAGGCAGTGCGTCCGTGACTGCCAGCGCGGCGGCTACCCGAAGGTCGGATCCGGCACTGACGACCCGACGATCACGGGCGCCAAGATGTTCAAGTGCACGCTGTGCCACGACAAGATCTCGGTGCTGCCCGGCAACAAGCCGACGTGCGTCTACACGTGCCCGGCGAAGGCCATGACGTACGGCACCCGTGCCAGCGTCATCTCGACGATGCGCACTGGCATCGCGAACGGCACGTGGCGCTCCTACGTCGGAGACGGCAGCGTGTTCTGGGTCAGCAAGAAGGCGGTCATCGTACCGCCGAAGGCGGATCCGTTCTTCGAGGACCATGTCGCTCCGATGGTCTCGAACATCCTGTCCGGTCCGTTCGCAAAGGCCGCGTTGGTCCCGACGCTCGTCGCCGGAGGCCTGCTCGCACTGAGCGCGCGTCGCGCCGAGCTCGAGGACGAGTCGCACGCCGTCGCAGTGGGTGAGGTGTGATGATGAAGCGCATCAGCATCCTGACGATCCTGTGCGTCGCGGCCCTCGCGGTCGTGTTGACGCCGGGCATGGCTCTCGCGAACTTCGGGATCCATGGCAGCTACACGATGGACACCGACGCTTGCGCCGGTTGCCACCGGGCACACACCGCTGTGAGCAGCGTCCAGTGGTCCGACCAGGGCAATAACAGCCACAGCGGCCTCCTGGTGTCGTCCGCGACCGAGATGTACGAGTTCTGCTACGCCTGCCACGACGGAGCGAGCCAGGGCGCGGACACCAACGTCCAGGACGGCGTCTACGAGGGCTCCGTCTACGGCACCCAGAGCGCCCCGCTCAACGGCGGCGGCTTCGGTTCCGCGGTCGGTCTCGACGAGCAGATCATCACGCGCAGCTACAGCTACAACACCACGACGTCCTCGTGGGAGACGACGATCCAGGCCGAGAGCCTGACGTCGACCCACATGTACAACGGCGCGTCGTGGGGCGCCTACGGCGGCGGACTCGCCGGCAGCCTCAACTATCTCGCGAGCGCTGACGTCACGGCCGCCACCGGCGAGACGATCACGGTCGACGGTGACATCTACGTCGGCACGAGCAACCTCATCGAGATGACGTGCACCTCTTGTCACGACCCGCACGGCAGCTCCAACTACCGGTTGCTGAACGACTACGTCAACGGCTGGCGTGTCGGCGGCTACGACGGTGGCGTGAACGGGTCCAACAACCCCACCCCGACGCCTTACGTGACGTCGGCGGAGGTCGGGTACCCGCAGGGCGGCTTCCGCCTGCACACCACGTACCCGACGTACACGCCGGACTACACGGAGCCCAAGTACGCCAAGCCGTCCGATGCCTCCAAGGGCATGGTCGGCTGGTGCGTGGGATGCCATACCGTGTACGCCTCCAAGACGTCGACGTACAACGCGGGAGACGGCTGGGGCGCCACCGAGCGTCATCGTCACCCGATGAACGTGCCGATGAGCAACTTCAACGGCGACCGGTCACTGATCGTGACCGACCTCATCCTCCCGCTGGCGCACAACGCAGCGAGTGAGCTCGGCACGGTCACCAACACCAGCAGCGACTGGATCGACTGCCTGGCGTGTCACGTAGCGCACGGTTCGTCTGCGATCATGACGGGCTATGCGAACGTGAACGATGCGACGAGCCTCCAGCCGAACTCCGGCGTGGGTGGCGTCGACCCGTCCAACGACAGCGCCCTGCTCCGCCTCGACAACCGTGGCGTGTGCGAGGTGTGTCACAACAAGTAACAGGTCCGATGCCCGGTTCGAACGGGCACGGAAGAGGGAAGGGCCGGGCGACCCCCGGCCCTTCCTGCGTCCTCGAACCATGCGGGTGGGACGGGCTTGCCCGTGCGCCGACGTGTCGAGGGTGCTAGATTGACCTGTGCAGCCGGACGAAGGGGTGCGGTGCGTACTCTAGCCACTCCGATGACCGTCGCGGTGCTGGCCGTCGCTCTCGCCGTCCAGCCCGTCGCGCAGTCGCTCGCCCTGGCGCAGTCCCATCCCGCGCTCGTCGTGCTCGCCGCGGCGCTCGGGGCCGCCGTCGGCGCGTGGCTCCTGTCGCTCGGAAGAGGCGCGGCGCACGTCCCTCTCGAACGCCCCTATCTGGTGGCGGGCGCTCTCGCCTTCGCCTTCGCTCCGTGGCTCGTGATCACCCATCGCTACACGGACGCGCCTTCGGGCACGGTGGTCCTCTTCCTCACGACGAGCGTGTGGGGTCTGTTCCTGACCCTCCTCGGAGACACTCCGGATCCGCGTCGCGCGTCCGGTCCTCGCACGGTTGCCGCCGCCGCCGCGACGATCGCCGCCGCGGCGGCTCTCGCCGTATGGGAGAGGCCGAGCTCCTTCAACCCGTTCGTGAGATTCCCGCTCGAGTCCGCGGCGTTCGTCGCCGCTGGCTTGGCGTTCACTGCGGGCGTGGCGCTCCTAGGCCGCGCACCCTCAGACGGCGGTCGGGGTGGGGCGATGCGCTCGGTGGCGGCAGGGGCCGTAGGCGCCGGGATCGTGCTCGTCCTGCTGACGAGCCCGTCCGCGCTCGTGGGCCTGGTCTCTCCGGCGACGCTCGCGTCGCTCTTTCCGGTCGCGGTCGCCTCCGCGTTCGTGGCGCTAGCCTGTCTGCGCGTGCTGGAGACCGCCTCTCCACGGCGGCTGGGCGTGGCGTTCCTACTGGCGCCCGTGGCGCTGTCCGTCCTCTCGGCTTTCGAGAGCGCCGCCGGTCCGCGCGGGGTTTCTCCCATCGACTGGGGGAGGGCGCTTCCGGCTTCGGTCCTCGTCCTGCTCGCCGCCGTCGCCGTGTGGATGCTGTGGCGCGACGGTCCGCGCGTCGCGGGTGCGCCAGGGATCGGCACGTGGATCGGTGTCGCGGCGCTCATCGCGGCCGGCGTCGGGTTCGCCGCCCCGTCACTTCGCGCGGTCGTCAGCGGATCGCTCTCGGACGGGTCCGCCTACAGATCCTCGTTCGCCATGGCGGGATACGAGACCGCGGGGGGGTGGCTCGCGTTCGCGTGCGCACTCGGCCTCCTGTGCGCCGGAGGGGTGCGCGGGCGCGGAGCCGCGTTCGCTTGGGCGGCGGGAGTGTTCGTCTTCGCGGCCGGATGGCTCGTCCTTGCGGGGATCCCGCTCCACACGTGGAGCGGGCGCGTGCCCTACGAGGTCCAGCAGGACTATGGTTCCGAGTACGCCCGGATCGTCTTCTCCCGGCTTCGCACGCCGTGGCAGATCGCCGCGGTGGGGCTGTCCGTCGCCGGGCTGCTGGTCCGGTTTCTGCGCGACCGTCGCGCCGCGGTGGTCGCCACTTCCGCTGCGATGATCCTCCTGCTGGCCGGCTGCTCTCTCGGCTCCGTCGCGGGAAGTGGCCCGATGACCGGTGTCTCCGGCACGGCGACGCGGACGGTGGCGCGCGCGTCCGAGGCGAGCGCGGCCAAGGACCCGCTGCGTCGCTTCGTGCCCCTCGACCTCGAAGGCTTCACCGCATTCGCGCTCGAGAGAGGCACGGGGGTCCTGCGTCGGGACTATGTGCCCACGGACCCGAGTCTGACCTGCACCCTGGTCGTCGACGCTCGGAGACTTGCGAGCGGGACCGCGGCGGCGAGGGCGTTGCGAACGGAGCTCTCGGAGGACGCGGTATCGCCGTTGTCGGACGTGCCTCTCGGCGGTGTCACCGGCTACTTCGTCACCAGCCGTGCCTCGACGGCGACTGTGGCCTTCGTGCGCGGGAACGCGTTCGTCAGGCTGGACATGAGGGCCGACGGCGGCGACCCTTCCGCGCTGCGTGACGATCTCTCCCGGATAGCGGCGGTGCTCGCCCGATGAGCGGCGCCGGTACGGATGGACGAGCGGCACGGCGTTCGCTAACATCGCTTCTGCCACTCGCGTGTCGGAAAGAGACCCCGGCAGGTCCCGGCGCGAACCGATCGATGGGGTAGAGGCTTTGGCCCAAGACATCCGCCCGGGCTCGTCCGTACGCGTGCGAGCGCGTTCCGACCGCACCCTCGACGTCGTCATCGCGCTCCTCGTCGTCCTGGTCCTGTCGGTCGGGGGCTACCTCGGCTGGACTGTCTACGTCGAGCGGCGGGCCGACAGGCTCTCGTCTCCGGCGATGCGGGCCATCGACGATCTCACGGCGCGGGTGAAAGCGGCGCCGCGCGACGCGGCTCTGCGCGTGCGCCTCGGCGAGGCCCTCGCATCCGCGCAACTGCTGCCTGATGCGGTGGAGCAGCTCAGGGTCGCGGTCAAGATCGACGTCAAGCACACGGGCGCCTACCTGGACCTAGGACTCATCGCCTACGACCAGAAGCAGCCGAAGGTCGCGGCAGGTTACTTCAAGAAGGTCGTCGATCTCACCGAGGGCGCTGACTACGCCAACGTGAACCAGCGTCGTGAACTCGCCCTCTACTACCTCGGCTCCATAGCTCTAGCCGACCGCCGCTACGAGGAGGCCGCCGGATACTTCAAGGCGGCGATCCGCATCCGTCGCGACGCCTCGGACTCCTACTACAACCTGGCCCTGGCGCTACGCGGGCTCGGGCGCGACGGCGAGGCTATCGAGCAGCTCGGCGCGGCGCTCGCCTTCGACCCGAACTACGCGCAGGCCCACCTGCTCCTGGGTGAGCTGTACAAGCGCACCGGAGACGACATACTGTCCGCCACCCACGTGCGCGAGGCCGCCCGCCTCGCTCCGGACGCGGACCCGCCGGCGGAGGCGCTCGAAGCCTTCGGCACGCCTGCGGAGTGGCTCGCCAAGGGGCGCGCCGCGCTCGCGGCGGGCGATCTGAAGACCGCTGAGAAGGCTGCGCGGATGGCGAAGGCCCTCGATCCCTTGAGCGCAGCGCCGCACGCGCTCCTCGGCGCCGTCCTCGAGCGTCAGGGCGACAAGGCGGGAGCTCTTACGGCCTGGCGTGAGGCCGCGAAACTCGCGCCCAAGGACGCCGCCGCGGCCGCCGCCGTGCGACGCCTGACCCCGAAGCGGCGAGGGTGAGGATGCACCGGTGACCAGACGTCGCAAGAGACAGATCGCGATCATCGCGGTTTTGGCCGCTCTGGTCATGCTGCTCGTCGCGCTACTCGTGAACTACCGGGCGACGAAGCGGTTCGGTTTCGATTTCCGTCCGCAGGCCGTCGAGGTCTTCCCGCCGCCCCAATACCTTTTCTCGTTCAGCGGCACCGACGCCGATCGCATGCAGCGCCCGCTCGGGGTGCTCGCCGAGAGCGACCGCGTCTATGTCACCGATTCGCGCAGGGCGCGCATCTACCGGTTCGCGCCGGACGGACGTCTCGTCGGCGATGTCGGGATTGACAGGGTCGTCGTGCCGCTCTACCTCGCCCGGAACCCCAAGACCGGGGAGCTCTACGTCACCGACCGCCGGACCCGTTCGATCCACATCTTCGACAAGGATGATCGCTACCTGCGCGATTTCGACCCGCGGCTGCCGAAGGCGCAACTGCCTCCGGGCGACACCGGCGGTGCGGTCTGGGCTCCAGTGGCGCTGGCGTTCGCCTCCGACGGGACGCTCTTCGTGACCGAGATCCTCAACGGCCACCGTCTGCTCATCTTCGGTCCGGACGGGAGATTCAAGAAGAGCGTCGGGACCGCGGGACTCGTCAACGACGCGAAGTCGTCTCCCGGCGTATTCCAATTCCCGAACGGCGTGAAGGTCCATACAGGCGAGGTCTGGGTATCCGACAGCAACAACCGGCGTCTGCAGGTCTTCGACCTGACGGGTGCGTTCAAGCGGATCGTGCCGACCGAGGGTCTGCCCCGGGGATTCGACTTCCTGCCCGTCGAGGGCGCGAAGAAGACCTTGAGGCTGGCGCTGGTCGACACTCTCGCCCACGACGTGACGATCTGGGACTCCAAGGGACAGAAGCTCACCAGCTTCGGAGGTCAAGGGGTCCTGGAAGGCCAGTTCAGTTACCCCAACGACCTGGCCGTAGGCCCGCAGAGCCGCATCTTCGTCACGGATATGGCGAACGGCCGCGTGCAGGTCTGGGGTTGGCCCGAGAAGACGAACCCGATCCCGCTGCCGACCGGCGCCCAGTGGGGCTGGTGTCTGTCGCCGCTGCTCTTCCTGCCGCTCCTGTTGCTGCGCCGCCGCAAGAAGTTCTTCGCCACCCCGGACTTCTTCGAGGGGCTGATAGCACTCGGTCTCGTCGGCGAGCTCACCGCTCCGCGCCGAGTATGGCTCGTGACCCCGGAGGCGTTGTCGGATCTCGGCGATCGCAAGGCGGGCGAGGGGCACCTCGTCGACTTGGTGGAGGCCGTCGAGCACTCCGAGTCCGACGTGCGCGGCCTGATGGACCGTCTCGAACTCGACCACAGCACCGCGACGGTGCTGGCGCTCGCTCAGCGCGCCTCCGTCTTCTGCACGGACAACGCCGGTCTTCGCCGGCTCGCGAAGGTCCTCGAGATCGACGTCGTCAGCAGCGACGAGTTCGCGGCGCGTTTCGCACGCGGACGGGGCGGAGAGAAAGAGTGACCGACGAGGGATCCCCTCTTGACGGAGGGAGTTCCACAGCGTAAGCTACATATGTAACTACTGTTACATTGTTCGGAACAGTGTCCCACCATACAAAGTACGACGCGGGCCGGGGCCGGCACTCCGCCCAGTTACCGACAAGGATCGCCCTCACCATGGGGTAAGGGACACCTGTCTCGACTGGAATTCTCGGAGCCACCCCTTCTCGCGACCGTGGAAACGGCGTGGAAGGAGGTGGCTCGTTCATTTCGCCGGTTCTCCGCGTGGAAGACCTTCAACGAGCATGGAGAAGGAGGATTGAAAGGCATGGCGATAACCAGGCGACAGTTTGTTACCAGGTTGGGCACCCTTGCAGCCGCGCTGGGCGTGAGCCAGGTCGACCTCGCGAAGGTCACCGAGGCGTTCGCGCACGGCGGAGCGGCAGGCGCATGGGCGGGCGGTGCCTGGACCCTCAAGCCGAAGGTGGTTTGGGTCCACGGCGCCGAATGCACAGGCTGCTCGACCTCACTGCTGGGACTGTTCGAAGACGCCACGGGTAAGGCCGTCGAGGGCACATCGATCACGACTCTCATGGCCCTCGACCTTTCCGTCGGCGGCGACGGCACCAACAAGCGGGTCACGCCCGCGAACGGTGACGGTCTCACGAACCACCCGTACGGCCACAGGACGCTGAACAATAGCGCCTCGGTGACCGGGTCCGACTTCGATAACAGCGGCAACAGCACGACGGTAGCCGTGAACATCGCGGACGTGCTCATCGACTTCATCGACCTGCAGTACCACGAGACGGTCATGGGTATGGGCGGAGAGCTCGCGTACTCGGTGCTCCACGACAACATGCACAACGCGGATCACGCCAACGCGAAGCCGTACGTGCTCGTCGTGGAAGGCGCCGTCCAGGACAAGGCGCAGACGGGCTACTGGAACGAGACCAACACCACGTATCCGTGGTGCTCGATCGGCATGAACGACGCCGGGACTGACGAGCTCTCGTTCGACGACGTGGTCCTCGACCTCGCGAACAAGTCCAACTGCAAGGCCGTCGTCGCGATCGGCCAGTGCGCTTCGTTCGGCGGCTATCCCGCCGCCGTGTCCCCGACGCTCGGCGCATCCATGACGGGAGCCCAGAGTGTCTACGACTTCCTGTGCGCCCACGAGGCCCCGGCCGGCTCACTGAGCGGCAAGGTCATCAACGTTCCGGGATGCCCCACGAACCCGTGGTGGTTCATCCTGACGGTCGTTCTGTGGCTCATCGACGCGACGTCGCTGCTCGCTGGCGGCTCGAGTGTCGTCGGCGTGCTGACGACCGGTCTCGCGATCGACCCGGCGGCGGTCGATTCCACCCGCCGGCTCAAGAAGGTCTACGGCACCTCGGTCCACGGTCCGATGTGCCCGCGCTACCAGGACTTCGTGAACGGCAGGTTCGCCACCCGCCCCGGCGCCACCGGCTGCCTGCAGCTGGTCGGGTGCAAGGGCCCGCGTACGAACTCGCTGTGCGGTCTCCACGGCTGGAACGGTCAGCAGCCGCACAACGACACGACCTGGGACCAGTCCATCGCCGCGTTCAACCAGAACGGCCGCTACAACCGCGGCGGGTTCTGCGTGAGCGCCGGCGCCCCGTGCATGGGTTGCACGGAGAAGGGCTATCCGGACTCATTCGTGCCCTTCGTGGTGCGCTAGGTGAAGGAAGGAGGGACAAGAACAGATGGCTAACGAAAGAATCAGCGCGACATTCGAAGTCGACCCGATCTCTCGCATCGAGGGACACCTCGGCGTCAGGCTCACGACCGACGCCAGCGGCGTCGTGACGGACGCCCAGGCACATGGCAACCTGTGGCGCGGCTTTGAGAACTTCCTGATCGGTCGCGAGCCGAACGACGCGATAACGTTCACGCAGCGCATCTGCGGCGTGTGCCCGGTACCCCACGGCACCACGGCCACGTACGCGGTCGAAGACGTGCTCGGCTACAGCGACGGTTTCCAGACCTACGGCGACGGCGACAACGACGGGCTTGGCGTTCCCACCAAGGCAGTGCATGCCCGCAACCTCGTGCTCTCAGCCGAATTCCTGATGTCGAGCATCACCCACTTCTACCACCTGGCGGCACCGAGCTACATTCAGGGCCCGAACATCCCGCCCTGGACGCCGTACTTCAACGGCAGCTACTACCACACGGCGCTGCTCTCCGACGGCAAGGGTACCGGCAACCTGACTGGTGCCGGGACCGGCGGGACCCTTCCCGCCAACGAGGCCGACGGCTTCTCCAAGGACGTCTGGTCCGCGATCATCAAGCAGTACGTCAAGGCCCTGCGCATCCGCCGCCTCACGTTCGAGGGTGCCGCGCTCTTCGCGGGTCGCATGCCGATGACCTCATCGTTCGTCGCCGGCGGCGTCACTCTCGACTCGTCCGTGAGTCTGCAGACGCGTTGTGACAAGTACGAGGCGCTCTTGAAGGAAGTCGGCACGTTCATCGTCCAGGAGTACGTACCGCTCGTACTCGCACTCGGCGTGTTCTACCCGAACTTCGACAACGTGAACAACGGCGGCTTGGGCTACGGCGCCGGCTGGGGCAACTTCCTGGCTTGGGGCGCGTTCCCGGACCCGTCAGGCCAGACGCTCGCCATCAAGGGCGGCACGAAGCTCTCCGGCGGCGCGGTCTCGCTACTCATCAGCGGGAAGTCGGATGTAGCCGCGGCGAAGGTGACCATGGCTGCGAGCCTCAGGGAGCACATCAAGCACTCCCGCTACGCGGACTTCAACAACGAGTTCGGTGGTAGCGACGCGGGCAACGCCTATCCTGGCAACGTGTCCCGCACCAAGCCGAAGCGCGGCGTGGCCACGACTAAGTACTCGTGGCTCAAGGCTCCGCGCTGGAACGGCAACCCGATGGAGGTCGGTCCTCTCGCACGCCTCGTCGTCAACGGCTGGTATCCGGTCACGAACGTAACGCTCGCCTCCATCGTTCCCGGCTACACCTCCTACGTGAAGAACTCGGGAGGCAACATCGGTCTCGACCCCGCGATGGTCTCGGCCGACCTGGCCGTGGCTCTCGTTTCGGCGGGGTTGGCTTCCATCAAGGTCGGCGGCACGACATACACCACCCGCGCCGACGCGATCGCGCACTACAACGACGCGACCGCCGTCATCATGGGCGCCGTCACCGACTGGATCTACGGGCTCAAGGGCGGTCTGTCCACGATGGACCGGCTCCGTGCCCGTGGTCTCGAGTCGCTGGTGCTCGTCGGTCTCATGATCGGCAGCTTCACGAAGGGCGCGACCGGGCTCGCTCCGCTGACGTGGCCTAGCCACGGCGGCTGGGTCGGTACCCTGCGCTCCGCGACCGGATCCACCTACATCCACAAGTCAGTGCCGCTCGGCAGTGTCTCGGGCTTCGGCGCTACGGAAGCCCCGCGCGGCGCGCTCGCACACTTCATCACGATCAACCGCGGCAAGATCGACAAGTACCAGTGCGTCGTACCGACGACCTGGAACGGGTCTCCCAAGGACGGTTCGGACGTCCAGGGTCCCATCGAGAAGGCGATGATGGGTGTCGTGGTCAAGAACTTCAAGTCGAGCTACACGAAGCAGGATGGAGCCACCGACGCCAACTCGTACAGCGGCGTCGAGGCATTGCGCGTAGCCCAGTCCTTCGACCCGTGCATCGCGTGCGCGGTCCACTAGAGCCCACGGAGGTGAATACGTTGAGGAAGATGAGCTTCGTCCTGGTGCTGGCCATCGCGGTCACGCTGCTTTCCACGGGTGTCGCGTTCGCCAACTTCGGGCCTCACGGTGGGTACTCGCAGGACACGGATGCATGTGCCGGTTGTCACCGCGCACATTCGTCCGCGTCTGCGGTCACGTGGGCCGACCAGGGTGGGAACGACCACTCCGCATTGCTCGTCTCGTCCGCGCAGACGATGAGCCAGTTCTGCTACGCCTGCCACGGCGACGACGCGCCCGGCGCGTCGACGAACGTCTACATCGGCGTCTACGATGCGGGCCCCTCGGGCCGCATCGGCCAGACGCCCGGCCAGAACAACGGCGGCGTCTCGGTCCAGTACCAGACATCGTCGTCGTTCAACGCCACGCTGAACGGCGGTATGTTCTACGGAACGACCTCGATGCACAACATGGACGTGGGCGGCGCGACCGACCCCATGTGGGGTGCGGGATCCTCCGCTCCGGCCGGAACGAACCTTACGTGCACCGACTGCCATGATCCGCACGGGAGCTCGAACTACCGGCTCCTGAAGGACGTCGTGAACGACAACACCGTCGGCGGCTACGACACCTCCGGCGCACCGACGCCCTACGTCATCTCGGCAGAGGTCGGCTATCCGGCGAACGGCTGGAGCAAGCATGCCAGCGGCACCGCCGAGATGCTCGCGTATCGCCCGAACTACACGGCTCCGGAGTATGCGTACCAGCCCGACGCGGCTGGAGCATTCCGGTCCATGTCGACCTGGTGCTCCGCGTGCCATGAGCGCTACGACGAGAAGAACGACGTCACGCTGAGCCAGACCTACAACTACGGCAACGGTGAGCAGTACGTCAGCGGCGCCACAAGCGCAAGCATGGGTGCTCGCGCTCGCCATCGCCACCCGGTCAACATCTCGTTGGTCGCGGGGCGCGGCGCAGGTCGTGCGCTCACCGCCGAGGTCGTCACGGACGCCGTGCTCCCGCTGGAAGCCGATCCCGACAGGGTCGGCGGCGTGGGCACCATCCGCGGCGGTCAGTGGGACTACACCGACTACCTGGGTTGCCTGACCTGCCACCGTGCCCACGGCACCTCGGTCGACATGACCGGTTGGGCCGAGGCGAGCCTCGTCTCTTCGGGTGGGGCTGTGGTGACGTGGTACCCCGAGCTGCGTGTGCAGCCGGTCACCGGCGGGGTCAACCCGAACAACTCGAGCGCTCTGCTGCGCGCGGATAATCGCGGCGTATGCGAGCGGTGCCACAACAAGTAGCGTGAGGTAGAACCCAGCCACGGGAAGCGCTACGCGTGAGCACTTCGACGGGAGCCTCGGACCGCACCTCGGTCCGGGGCTCCCGCTCGCTCGCGTCCCTCGAGCGCTCCGACCGACTATACTGGCACTGGAGTCGCTGCGTATCCATCGTATGCGGCTGCGATGACACGGCCCCTTGGAAGGCGGCGCGTTACATGACTGTCACGACTCGGCCGGCGCCTGGCGATCCGGGATACCGGGCCCTTGGGTTGGTCGCCGACCCGTTCCAGGTACCACCTGCATCGCCGGACGACGCCGACCCGGTCGGCGTGCGCCTCGCGATCCATCACGCCGCGGTCCGTCTGTTGGCGGCGCTCGACGCCGTCGCCGGGCAGGACCACACTCAGCCCATCCTCATCGAGAAGGACGGCGCGATCCCGCGCTACTATCACCTGGGCGCTCTTGCCGAAGTGATGGAGGTCCTCTCCGAAGGGGACGGCATCGGGGTGCTCATCGTCTACATCCCGCTCGACATGCTCGCGCTCGGTCGTGTCCGCAGCGCTCTGTCCTCCCTTTCGGAGCATGTCGCGAACGCGACCTTCGACCTGACGCTCGCCGCGTACGTGCGTGGGGCGCTAGAAGCGCCGGACGCCTCGCTTCCGGAATGGGAGAGCGTGCGCGAGCACGTCCCGGTCTTCCTCGCGGCTCTTGCCGACGACGCGCGTGAGGCGCTGGCAGGCGTCTATGGGGTGTGCGAGCCTGAGCGCGAGGGGTCGGACGACACCGAGACGCTCATGCGAGTCTCCTCCCTACGTCAGGACCGCCTCGAGACGGACCCACTCGAAGACGACACCCTCCCGGAGGATCTCGTCGACGATCCTCTCGCCGAAGCGCTCGCGGGTGAGACCGCGGACCGGGAGCTGGTTTCGGGGCCCACGCCCGCGGACCTCATCGCCGCATACGTAGCGGCACACATCAAGGAGCACCTCTCTCCTGTCGTCGCGCGCGCGGTGCGTGCGTATCGATCGCGCGGGACGTCCGCGGTAGCACAGGAACTCAAGATCACGAAGGCTCCGAAGAAGACGCTCGCCGCTCTCGTGCGCTTCGCGACGGCGAGGTACCGCCGGGTCGCTCTGCTCTACGACCGATTCGACATGTGGACGACGATGCCGCAGGACCTTCGCTCCAAGGTGGTCGGCACTCTGAGCGAGTTGCGCTGGTCGCTGGCCGATGCGGGCGGCTCGATCGTGCTCTCCCTTTCGCCGGGTCAGGCTCCGGAGGTCGAGGAGCAGTTCGCCGCCAGCGTGAGAGTCGCATGGGACTTCGCCGAACTCGAGAGCATCGAGGGTGCCGACCCGCGCTACGACGCCGGGGTCGTGGGCGCCTGGCTCGCCGACGGGACGATACCCGGTGCGAAGTCCCTAGCCGGTTCACCGGAGCTCGAGAGGCTGGCGGCGGCTTGCGGAGGAAGCCTGGAGGTGTTCGTCCGGATGGCGTCGGCGGCGATCGGCGACGCCGCCCAACGTCGTGTCGGCCGTATCGACGGTGCGGCCGTGGACGCCGGTCTTGCGGTCCGGGACGGATAGGCCGCGATCGACGATGCCGCGCCGGACACGCGACGCTCGCCTCGATACCTGTGCACCGCTCCTCGCGGCGCTCGTACTGGCGTGCGCGCTAGCGGTCCCGGGTCCGGCGACGGGGCTGACGGCACCTCACGTCACCGACCAGCCCGAGACGGCCGTGTGCGCGATGTGCCATCGCGGCCATTCTGCCCCTGCCCAGACACGGTATAGGAGCCTCGACTCGTCGGCGCTCGTGGGGAGCGCGCTGATCATCGCCGATCCGTCGACACCGGGTGACAGTGCTCTGTGTTTCGCCTGTCATGGGACAGAGGCGCTAGGTTCGGGTACGGATGTGGGGACCGCCTTCGGGTCCACGTCGACCCACAGTCTCGCTCCGACCGAGTCGGCCTTCGGGCCGGTCCAGAAGCAGTGCAGCAGTTGTCACGATAGCCACGGGACCGCCCGCACGGCGAGCGGCACGCCGTACCCGGCCCTGCTCCGCGCCTACAACGCCTCGAATGCGCAGGTCTTCTCCGGTGACGCATTGTGCGCCACGTGTCACGAGGCGCGGCCGGTATCGCTATGGGCGGGGATCGGCGTGTGGGGGACGACGGCGCATGCGCGGGATGTGCCGGCTCCCGTGTCTGGGACCGGCATCGTGTGCTCCACATGCCACGACCCGCACGGCTCGCCGGCGGCTCCGCTCATCGTCGGCGCTCTGTATCCGCCCGCCGCGCCGGCGACCGTCTCCGTCACGGCGAACGACCGGACATTCTGCCTCGTGTGTCACATGGCTGCTTCGGAGACATACCCGAGCGGGCCGGCGTACGCCGGATCCGCGCACGCGCTGTCGACGAAGACCGCGTCGATCGGCGCCGAGTATGCGTCCGCCGAGTCGAGCCGCGCCGTCGGGGAGTGTCAGTCGTGTCACGACCCCATGGGGAGTTCCGACGGGTCGGGAAGCGCACTCCCGAAGATCGTCAGCCGAGAGGGCAGGAAGCTGTGCGACGGCTGTCACGACTCTGACGGGCCTGCGTCGGCCGACGTCAGTGCGACAGGCTATCCGTCTGGAGCCGCAGGGTGGCTCGAGGTCGCTGCGGGCTGGGCTCCGGCCACCGCCACCGCCTCGTTCGGCCGTGTGGCCGTCTACGCTCAAGCGGCGACTTCCGTACCGCGCCCGTTGGTCGGTCCGCGCGAGTATGCCGCAGGCGGACGCGCCGGGGCGCTGGCCGCGGGTGATCTCGATGACGACGGTTCCGTCGACCTCGTGGCCGGGGATCCGGGTGTCGCGCAGCTGAGCGTACTCTCCCCCGACCCGCTCAAGGGGCTGTCCATCGCTTCGGGTCCGGGGGTGCTCGCCATCCCCGCAGGGTTCGCGGCGGACTATCTCGCGGTGACGGACGTCTTCCCCGACGCTTCAGGGCGTCCCGAGATCATCGTGGCGAACCGTGTTGCCGGGAAGCTGTGGATCTACCGCTACTCGGGCGCGCATCAGGGCGGCGTCCTCGCGACCGCGGTCGGGCCGATCTCCGTCGGTACCGGAGTATCAGGTCTCGCAGTAGGGGATGTGACGGGCTCGGGAGCCGGCGACATCGCGGTCACGGCCGAGACCGGGGCGGAACTACGCATCCTCTCCGAGTCCATGTCGGTCTCGGGGGCGATCGATGTCCACGGGCCGTACGGAACGGGCGGGGGGCCGCGCGGACCGGCGATCGGTGACGCGTACCCGGGCGGGCGCGATGAGGTCGTCCTCGTCGCGCAGGACGAGCCCACGGATATCCTGGAGGTCCACGCTGGGGACGGATCCCTTCTCGCGAGCTCGGCGCTCACCAACCCCGGCGGTGCGATCCCCTATGCTGCGCTCGTCGCCGATGTCTTGCCCGGTGTGACGAGGTCCGGTACGTCGGGTGACGAGGTCGTCGTCGTGATGTCGGATCAGTCCGGCTCGAGCGCGGTGAACGTGCTCCCGCAGCGCGTCGGCGGCGGTTTCGACGCCGGTGACCGGCTCTACTATGCGACGGGCACGGGGAGCGGGAGTCTGGCGGCGGGCGACCTCGACGGTGACGGTGACGCCGAACTCGTCGTCGGTGACGCGGGCTACCAGCCGACCGCGGTCCCGCCGAGTCTGAGGGTGCTCCACGCCAACGGCGGGGGCACCGCGCTCGACCCGTCCGGGGTCACCGTCCTGTGGGGCGGCGGAGTGGAGATCGCGGGCACGCCGCCCGCGCTCACCGTCGCGGACTTCGGTGCCGTGGGGCCATCGAGGCATCCGGTGGGCGGGGTGCCGCGCGCGCATGTCTCCACCGAGGTCGCGCTCTTCGAGCGTCACGTCGAGTGCGTCGACTGCCACGATCCGCACCTCGCCACATCCACGGTCGCCGCCGCACCCGCGGTCCCCGGTGCGCTATCCGGGGCCTGGGGCGTCGCCGTGACGAATGACGGCGTGGGCTCTCTAGTAACGTACGTCGAGACGCGCGGCGTCGCGGCCGAGTACGAGTTGTGTCTCAAGTGCCACTCCCCGTGGGCGAGGCTCGATGGCGCCCGGGACATCGCGTCGGAGCTGAACACCCGCAACGCGTCGGTGCATGCGGTCGAGCCGACGGCGACGGGCAGCGAGGCGCTCGAGGGGTCGTTCGAGGCGAGCTGGACGAACGGGTCGACGCTGTACTGCGGCGACTGTCATGGCGCCACGGACGACTCGCTCGTTCGCGGTTCGCACGCATCCACCGCCGGACCACTGCTGAGGGGCGCGTACCTCGGCGTGCGGTCCTCCAACCCCGCGGGGCTGTGCTTCCGCTGTCACAAGGCGGATGTGTATGCATCCACGTTCGCCGGCTCGCTCAGCCGTTTCTACGATGGCGACCTGCTCCACCCCGCTCTGCATGCCTTCCACTCCGGGGAGACAGGATCCCAGATGGGGTTCGGGTGCGAGGTCTGTCACGTGAGCCACGGCTCGCAGACGCTACCGCATCTGCTCCGACCGGACTCCGGCTTCACGCATGGAGCGAACGGCGGGTCGTGCCTGAACGCGTGCCACGACGGTACGAGCAAGACCTACACGAGGCCGTGAGAGCAGGGATGGACGTGGGTGAGCGGACACAGGCTCGCGCGGGTGCGAAGAGGCTCGGCCGGCGACGGATAGGCGCGTGGGTCGGCGCCGCGTTCGGCGTGGTCGTGCTCGCCGCCGTCATCCTCGTCGCGTCGTCCCTCTCGGCTCCCCGCAAGTCGGCACTCCCGACCGAGGACGTCTCCTTGCTCGCCGACGTGTCTCGTGCCGATGTCTCCGCCGCGAGGGCCGCGATCGACAGCGGCGACGTCGACCGTGCCCGCGAGGCGTTGCGTGCCGCGCTCGTCGCGGATCCCACGAACGATGAGGCTCGGCGACTTCTCGCCTCGCTCGTCGTGACGGTCGCGCCTGCGGTGGAGCCGGATCCCGGAGACGGGGCTCCAGCCTCCGGGGCGGCTGCGCCCGATCCTGACGCGGCGTTCGTGCGCGCCCTGTCCGACGTCGCCGTCCTGCTGCCGCGATCCGTGCCCGGACTCGTCGCCGGTCAGCGCACCGGCGGTGGAGCGGAGGCCCTGCAGCCGTTCGACCCCGCGCCGGGAGGCATATACGATGGAGTGGCATCTCGCGTGCTTGTCTCGATACATGACCGAGGCTCGACAGCGTCCGCGGCTCGTTTCATCTCCACCGTGAGCCGTCGCGTCTATGGGCGCGATGCCGCCGCCGTCACCGTTCGCGGGACGGAGGCGTACTTCGGAACCGACGGTCGCGCTCTCGCGACGCTCGCCTTCGCTCGTGGAAGGTATGCGTTCGAGGTCGTGATCGCCACTGCGGGCGGCAGGCCGGCCGCCCTGCGTTCGACCGCTGTCGCCATCGGCGGGGCTTTCCCGACCAGCATGCCATGAGAAGGAGACCGGCCATGCGGCACGCAAGTCAGAAGCTCGTGTTCTCGATGGCTCTCGCAGCGCTCCTTGTCGTCCCGATGCGGACCCTTGCGGCGCCGACGACGGGACCGATGACCGTTCGGCGCGAAGGGTTCGAGGCCTCACTCGCATCCGACGTGCGCATCTCGGCCTACCCCTCGGCGCCCGTCTGGTGGGGGCGCACGTCCGCGCTCGCCCGCACGGGAGGCTACTCCCTGTGGTGCGCCGGGTCGAATACCGCCGCTTGGCCGACGTACACTCGCAACTCCGCTGGAGACATGTTCATCGACCTTCCGCAACTCGCGGGCTACTACAACGCCAGCCTGTCGTTCGCGTATTCGATGCCGAGTGTCGGTGCGGCCGATGCATCCTCCTTCATCGTCGGCTGGCGAAGGACCGGCACCGATGGCAGCGGTCTCGACGTCCACTATCCGTTCCCGCTGACGGCGGCAGGGGCGTGGTCGACCCGCAGCTTCGATATGGCCGCGTCGTCGCAGGCCCGACTCTCGCGCTCGCCGGGGAGTGTCCTCTTCCGGTGGCATGACTTCGCCGAGGGCCCGCTCCAGAGGCCGATCACCGCCCGTGGTCCCGCGGTGGACGACGTGGCGGTGACCGGCTATCGCTACGGCCCCGTGCGGTCTCTCGCGGCTTCGGAGGCATCGCCGGGGGTCGTGGTGTCCTGGGCGCGGCCCCTGCGGGCCGTCGGAGCGACCGCGACCGAGGAACGCGCCATCACCTACCGGTTGTGGCGCCGCCCGGCGCTCTCCTACGCGTGGAGCGAGCTCACCGCGACCGGACGTGTCGCCGCCGTGGGCGATGATGCGGTCTACGTCGACGTTGCAGCAAACCCGCGCAGCGCGTACATGTACATCGTCCAGGCTTGGGACTCGGGATCCGGGACCGGATACGGCGTTCCGAGGCAGGTCGCGTACGGCACGCAGCCGGTCGCCGTGCGGGTGTCCTTCGGGACTCCCGCTTTCGCTTCGACGCCTCGCGCGTGGCGCGCGGTGTCGGTCGCCGGGGCGGTCTCGCCGGCTCGGGTGACCGGTGTCGCGGTGCAATGCTGGCAGCGGGTCGGTACTACTTGGGTGCTGCGCCGGTCGGTACCGGCACGGGTGGCGAGTGGCCGCTACAGCGCCGCGGTGACCCTGGGGCGCGGGTATTGGCGAGTGCGCGCGTACCATGCGGCAGAGCCGGCCTTCTTGGCGGGTTCGTCTGCGTTCCGCTACGTGACGGTGCGCTAGAAGAGGCCGCGCGTCGCGGGTCAGCGCACGATGATGACGCGTGCCCCGACCCGGACGCGGTCGAAGAGGTCCTCGATGTCCCAGCGGTGCATCCGCATGCAGCCGTGTGAGGCCGCCTGACCGATCGACCAGTCCTTCGTCGTGCCGTGGATGCGGATCCCCGCGGCGCTCAGGTCGAGCGCGCGCGTTCCGAGCGGGTTCCCGGGGCCCGGGGGGATGTAGTCGGGCATGCCGGTCGCCCACGAGCTGTGCGGGTTGCTCCACGAAGGGTTCTTCCGCTTGTTCACGATGCGGAACCATCCGTTCGGTGTCGGCCAGCCCGGCGTCCCGATCGCGCAGGGGTAGGACTTCACCATGCGGTCGACGTCGTAGAGGTAGACCCGCCGCTCGCTTTTGCGCACGAGGAGGGTCTGCCCGAACGACGAGGCCTCCACGGAGGCCGTGATGAGGTCGGCGCGCAGCTCGACCGTCTTGACTCCATGCTCGAGCGCGTCCGAGAGCACGGTGACGCTGTCGTCGACGCGGACCCGGTGTCCGAGTCGGTCCCGCTTGACCACGAGTCGGTCTCCGTTCATGGTCAGCGTCGCGTCGACGGCCCTCGTGTCTATGGCGGATGCGGTCTCCGTGACCCAGCGCCGGAGGGCGGTCTCGTCCGCCGATACCCGGATGGCGACGTCTGTGGTCACCGGTCGCCCGGTCACGCGCAGGTAGAGGCGCCGTGCGATCGAGGCGCCGGTCTGGGGCGCGAGGGCCTCGCCGATCATCCCATCCACGTCGACCCGGACGTAGTCCGCCGCCGGAAGAACGAACGTGCGGCCGCGGTACGTCGCGGCGAGGGGCTCGAGGTAGGGTCGGGCGACGGTGTCCTCGATCACGTCGCGAACGGCGATACGCTGCAGTCCGCCGACGTCATGGCCCTCGACCGTGACGCCGAGAGGGGCGACATCGCGCCGGGTGTAGTCGTCCACGACCGCCCAGGCCGATCCCATGGAGAGGGACATGACCAGGACCGCGCCGATGACGGCGAGGATACGGAGCGAAGAGTGCGCGCGATCCATACTCTAAAGGCCTTCCGCGCGGGCGATGCGGCGTCCGCCGGTCGGCGGGTGCATACTATCTTACTATGGAGCCGAGCGACACCACAGCCCTGGACGTCTGATGGAGCCCAAGAGCACAGACACCTACCGCGGGAACCTTGACAAGCTCCTCGCGAAGGTGCTCGAGGAGCGGGGTCTCGATCTGCATCAGTTCCGGCGGCCATATGTCGAACGCCGGGTCGCCGCGAGACTGCGCTCGCTCGGTCTACATACGTATCGCCAGTACGTCGCGTTCATCGACGCGCATCCCGGCGAGTACGAGCAGCTTCTCGACACCCTTACCATCAACGTGACGGACTTCTTCCGCGACCCGGGACTCTACGACGTGTTGCGCAACCGCGTATTCCCGCAGGTCATCGCCGCGAAGTCCGCGCAGCGTCATCGCGTGATCCGGCTGTGGTCGGCCGGCTGCGCGACCGGCGAGGAACCGTATTCGGTGATGATGGCCTTCCTCGACCTGCTCGGTCCGCGTATCGACGACTTCACCGTCTCGATGACGGCTACCGACATCGATCCGGTCGCCCTGGCCGTCGCCGAATCGGCCACATATGAGATGAGTGACATCGGACGTATTCCGAGACGGGACCGCATGCGATACATTGATGTCGCCGACGGGACGTTCACTTTCCTGCCGGTCGTGACGCGGCACGTCAAGTTCCGGCGTCTGAACCTGTTCGACGACGAACCGGTGCGCATGGTGGACATGCTCTTCTGCAGGAACGTGTTCATCTACTTCGGGCGTTCGCAACAGGAACAGATACTCGAGCGGTTCTGGTCGGCGTTGTCTCGGGGAGGCTATCTCATCCTCGGACGCAGCGAGAAGCTGGCCCCGTCGCTCGCGGGACGCTTGGAGCTCGTCGATTCACGGGAGCGCATCTATAGGAAGCCGACCGGCAAGCCGTTGTGAGGCGTCGCTACCGGGATCGCGGGTGCGGCGCACGTCCCCGAGGAGGGCCTGATATGCCGAACGAGCACCGCCACAGCGCCATGCGCGGCGGCCTGTCGTTCCGGTTCACCGTCGTCACCTGGCTGTCCATAGCCCCCGCTGTGGCCGTCGGACTTGGCGCGACCGCATTCTACGCCATCTTCAGCCGCGGCATCGACTCGTCCCACGTCGTGCCGGTGGTCATCGTCGGCGGCATCGCGATGGCTGTGTGCGCAGTCCCCGGTACCCTCATCTGGCGCAATCAGTTCAAGCAGCACATACTGCGACCGCTGCGCGACCTCGGATACGTCATGCTAGAGGCCGGCAAGGGCGACCTCACGGTGAGAACGGACATCGTCCGCGACGACGAGATCGGCGTGCTCGCGCAGGAGTGCAACAGTCTCGTCGCGTCGCTCCAGCGTATAGCGTCGGGTGTGCGACGTTCCGCCGAGGCCGTCTCGGCCGCCGCTTCGCAGCTGTCCGCCTCCTCTGAGGAGATCAACTCGTCGACGATGGAGATCTCGTCATCGGTGCAGCAGATCGCGCACGGTGCGGAACTGCAGTCGCGCAAGGTGGAGGAGACCTCCTCGGCGATGGAGTCGATCACCGCCACCGTGACGGATGTCTCGCGCACGGCGGAGGAGACGGCGCGTACCAGCGAGGAGGCAGCCCGCCTCTCGATGCAGGGTGAGGAGGCGACGGGACAGGCCGTCGCGAAGATCGCCGAGATACGCGACGCGATCGAGACCCTCGCGACCTCGGTCGAGCTACTCGGCTTCCGGAGCCACGAGATCGGCAAGATCGTGGACGTCATAACGAACATCGCGGATCAGACGAACCTCCTCTCGCTGAACGCGGCGATCGAGGCCGCTCGCGCGGGTGAGTCCGGGCGCGGTTTCTCGGTCGTCGCCGAGGAGGTCCGCAAGCTCGCGGAGGGCTCAGGGAAGGCAGCCGAGCAGATCGGCGAACTCATAAAGGAAGTCCAGGAGGAGACGGACAAGGCGCTCAAGTACATGCAGATCGGGACAGCGGAGGTCCAGCGCGGCACGGAGGTCGTCGGCCGCACCGGCGACGCGCTGCGTCAGATCACGGACGCCGTCTCTCGCACCTCCGCTCTCGCCGATCAGATCGCGGGTATGATGTCCGAGCAGGCCGGCAAGACGTCTTCGGTCGACAGGGCGATGCACGACATCGCGGCCGTCGTCGAGCAGAACGCCGCGTCCGCCGAGGAGACTGCGGCCGCCGCGGAACAGCAGACCGCCTGCATGCAGGAGATATCGTCTTCCGCGCAAGAACTCGCCGACATGTCCCGGCGCCTAGAGGACTCCGTGCACATGTTCGAAGTGGGCTAGGAGGCGCGCATGGAACCCGCCGAGCGCGCCGGCGAGCGCCAGTTCGTGATCTTCAGGCTCTCGGCCGAACACTACGGGCTGCCCATCGAGAAGGTGCGCAGCATCATCCGGTATGAGGAGTCGACGCCGGTGCCGCGCGCGCCAGCGTTCGTCGAGGGGGTCATCAACCTGAGGGGAAAGGTCATCCCCGTCGTCGACCTCGGATCGCGTCTCCTCGGGACGACCGGCGAGCGGGACTCCGCATCGAGGATCATCGTCGCGGAGGGAGAAGCGGGGACGGTGGGACTCTCGGTCGACGCGACGCTGGAGGTGGCGACCATCCCGGCTGCCGACATACGCCCGGCGCCCGAGACGGCCCTCGTCGCCGAGACAGCGGATGCGTTCGAAGGGGTCGCCGACACGAACGGACGGCTCATCATCATCCTGAATCTCGACAAGGCCCTGCCGCGCAGCGACTACGTCGGCATCGCGGCACAGGAAGGCGGCCTGAATGTCTAGCTCGATCCTCGTCGTCGATGACGCCGCGTTCATGCGGATGATGATCCGGGACATCCTCTCGAAGGAGGGGTTCGTCATCCACGAGGCGGTCAACGGTCGGGATGCTGTAGAGAAGTACGTCGAGCTGCGCCCCGACCTCGTGACTCTCGACATCACGATGCCGGAGATGGGCGGCATCGAGGCACTGCGCGAGATCCGCGCGAAGGACGCGGGCGCGCGGGTCCTCATGGTGAGCGCGATGGGCCAGCAGAAGATGATCGTCGACGCGCTCGAGTATGGTGCGATGGACTTCCTCGTCAAGCCGTTCCAGCCGACCAAGGTGCTCGAGACCGTCAAGAAGTGCCTGCAGGCCGTACCCTAGGGCGGCCTCGATGCCCTCGACGATCAAAGTCCTCGTCGTAGACGATTCCGCCCTCATCAGGCAGATGCTCGTCGGTGCGCTTCGTCTGGATCCCCGGATGGAGATCGTCGGCGTCGCGCGGACCGGCGTCGAAGCCATCGAGAAGGCTCGCGATCTAGCCCCCGACGTGATCACGCTCGACATCGAGATGCCGGACCTGACCGGACTCGAGGCTCTGCCGCACCTGCTGAAGGCGACTCAGGCGAGGATCGTCATGCTCAGCTCCATCGACGACCCCGACACGACCTACCAGGCGCTCTCCGCGGGCGCCGTCGACTTCATCCCCAAACCGCGTGCCGGCGTCGCGACGTCGCTGACAGAGCTCTCGGAGGATCTGATAAAGAAGATCAAGATCGCATACCGGATCGACCCGGCCAAGCGACTCGCCGTGGGGGGCGAGGTGGCGCCGCGTGTCCGCAGCGCCGGGGCGAGACGCGCCGCCAGGACGCTTCGGCGGATCGTGGCGGTCGCGGCGTCGACCGGAGGGCCGCCCGCACTCGAGCGCATGTTCTCCGGTCTCGACTCCGGACTCCCGGCGACCTATCTCATCGTGCAGCATCTGCCACCGGGGTTCACCGCATCCCTCGCTCGGCGTCTCTCGAAGGTGACAGATATCGAGGTGACGGAAGCGGCGGACGGGATGTCCTTCGAACCCGCCCACGCGTTCCTCGCCCCGCACGGCATGCACATGCGGGTCGCCGAGTTCGGGGGCGAACCGAGGATCTCCCTGGAGGACGGTCCTTCCCAGCACGGGGTGAAGCCCGCCGCCGACCCGCTCTTCTTCAGTATCGCCGAGCGGTTCGGCCGACGCGGTGTGGGCGTGGTGCTGTCGGGGATGGGCGCAGATGGCGCCGCAGGACTCGAGAGCATCATGCGGGCGGGAGGAGTCACCATCGCCCAGGATGAGGAGACGAGTGTGGTCTGGGGGATGCCCGGAGCCGCCGTTCGAAGCGGTGCGGCCCGTCGTGTCGTGCCCGTCGGACTCGTCGCTGCGGAAGTCCGACGCGCGATCCGAGGGGGTGGTGGCGCATGACCGGGGATGAGATGGGTGCGTATCGGGAGGTCTTCCTCAGCGAGAGCGCCGAATACGTTCAGGCCGTCGTGGACGGGCTCCTCTCGCTCGAGGCCGATCCGCATGATCGCGAGCCTATCGAGGTCGTGTTCCGGGGCGCCCACAGCTTGAAGGGCATGGCTGCGGCGATGGGGTACGAGCGCACGGCCGACCTCACGCATCGCATGGAGGGGCTCATGGATGCCGTACGCCGTGGCGAGCATACGATCGACGCGTCGCTCGTCGACCTCATGCTCCGCGCGGCCGACGCCGTGAAGCTCCTCATAGAGGCCGAATCAGGCGGAGGCGCTCCTGCGGATGTGACCGAGCTGCTCACCGACATCGACCGCGCGGCAGCCGAGAAGAAGGCTGCCGTCACCACTGCCGAGGAGGACGGGAATCCGGAAACGGAGGAGCCCGTCATCGCCGTCGGAGTGGGCGAGACCGTCTACCGCATCTCCGTCACCCTCGAGGAGACGTGCGTGCTCAAGGCCGTCCGCGCGTACATGGCGCTCAAGCGCCTCAGCCACATGGGGACCGTGCTGGAGACCGTCCCGTCGGCGCGCGAGATCGAGGACGAGGCCTTCGGTCGCAGCTTCCAGGCGGTCGTGAGCACCAGAGGCACACCCGAAGATATCTCCCGCTCGCTCGCCTCCATCTCCGAGGTCGAGGACATCGCTGTCACCGAGGCGCAGGCCGCCCCGGCGATCCAGACCGGCTCGCGTGAGGACCGGCGCCCGATACCCAAGCTCTCCGAGACGCAGACGGTGCGGATATCCATCGGCCACCTCGACACCATGGTCAACCTCGTCGGCGAGCTCGTGATTCTGCGGTCCAGGATGGAGTCCGTGGCGCGCGCTTTCGAGTCACGCGAGCTCGACGAGGCGCTCGAGGACCTGTACAGCGTCTCGTCCGAGTTGCAGCACGAGGTCATGCAGACGCGCATGGTCCCCGTGAGCAATATCTTCAACCGGTTCCCTCGCATGGTCCGCGACCTCGCTCGCGACCTCGGCAAGGAGATCCGCTTCGAGATGGAAGGGCTCGAGATCGAACTCGATCGGACCGTGCTCGACGAGATCGGCGACCCTGTCGTCCATCTCCTGCGCAACAGTGTCGACCATGGCGTCGAGACGGCGGAGGAGCGCAAGGCCGCGGGGAAGCCCTCGAAGGGGACGGTGCGTCTCGAGGCGAGTCGCGAGCGGGACCAGGTCGTGATCGTCGTCTCCGACGACGGGCGCGGCATCGACCTCGACCGCATCTGGGCGAAGGCGTGCCAGATCGGCCTTGTCGATCCCACGCATCGGGAGAACTACTCGGAGAAGGACGTACTCCTCCTGACGTGCATCCCCGGATTCTCCATGGCCGAGAAGGCCACCCGGGTCTCGGGACGCGGCGTGGGGATGGATGTGGTGAAGGGGAAGATCGAGTATCTGGGCGGCTCCCTCGCCATCCGCACGGGCTTGGGCCAAGGAACCGAGTTCGTGCTGACCTTGCCCCTCACCCTCGCGATAATCCAGTCGCTGCTCGTCGCCATCTCCGATCGGGTCTTCGCCATCCCTCTCGGATCGGTAGGAGAGGTGCTCAGTCTCGACGAGGTCGAGGTCAAGACGGTCGACGGGAGTCCGGTCGTCGTGTTGCGCGATAGGCAGGTGGTGCCGCTGCACCGCCTCGATTCCGTGCTGGGTATCGAAGAGGGTGCCGCTACTCCGCTCACGGGGAACCACATCGTCCTCCTCGAGGTCTCCGGAGAGGTCCGTGCACTCGCCGTCGGCCATCTTCTCGGCCGTCGCGAGGTGGTCATCAAGCCGCTGTCGGCGATGTTCAAGCAGATCAAGGGCCTCGGTGGCGCGACCGTGTTGGGAGACGGAAGGGTCGCCATGATCCTCGACCCCCGGGGTCTGTTCGCGATGGAGGAGGGCGCATGAGGCCGGAACATCTTTCGGAGATGCAGATGGACGCCCTGCGCGAAGTCGGCGGGATCGGCGCGGGTCATGCCGCGACCGCGCTCTCGCAACTCGTGGACCGTCCCATCTCGCTCGACGTGCCGACTATCGGTCTGCTCCCCATCGGGGAGGTCCCGCACATCTTCGGCGGGCCCGAGCAGCTCGTAGCGGGCGTGTACTGCAGGCTGCTCGGGGACATAGGGGGGTCGATACTCTTCGTCGCCTCGCGGACCGCTTCGCTCGCCTTGCTCGATCTGCTGCGCGGTCGTCCGCTCGGCACTTACAAGTCGTTCAGGCCCGAGGAGGAGTCGCTGTTCGGACACGCGGCCGCGATCGTGGTCTCCGCGTACCTCTCGGCGGTCGCGCGATTGGCCGACTTGAGCCTCCTGCCGTCGTCTCCCGCCTTCGCGCTCGACATGGCTGGTGCGATCCTCGAGGTGGCGATGCTGGATCTCGGGACGAAGGCGAGCGACGCGCTCGTCGTGCGCACTCGTTTCCACGACGCTGAGGTCTCCGTGGACGCGGTGCTGCTCTTCCTGCCGGACCCCGACAGCCTCGACGTCCTGCTGGGCAGACTGGGGGTCGTGTGATCGTGAACGACCCGTCTCCGCAGACCGCGGAGGTGACCATGTCGCACGCGCGGACGCTCGCTGGCGAGCACGTCATCGAGGTCGGTGCCGGACGTCTTGCCGTCGCCGACGCGCCGGCGGTGCTTCTGACCGAGGCCCTAGGCTCCTGCGTCGGTGTCGCTCTGTGGGACTCGAAGGCGGAGGTAGGCGGGCTCGCGCATGTCATGCTGCCGAGTCCTCTGGACACAGTCGTGATGGGTGAGCCCGCGCGTTTCGCATCGTTCGCGGTGCCCGCGCTCGTCGAAGGGATCGAGGAGCGCGGGGGTAAGCGGCGGCGGCTGCAGGCGAAGCTCGCGGGTGGCGCGGCGATGTTCCGCGGGGGGGATTCCGTGCTGGCCTCCATCGGGCAGCGGAATCTCGAGGAGGTCCTGGAACGTCTCTCCGACCTCAGAGTGCCGGTCGTCGCGCAGGATACGGGCGGGAGTCACGCGCGTACCGTAGAATTGCACCTGCGGACCGGCGTCCTCGTCGTCCGCAGTTACCTCCATGGCATCAGGGAGCTGTGAGTCGAGGTGGAGCGGGACGCGCGTGACGAACGGGGAGCGGGTCGCGGAGACGGACAGCGCCAGTCTCCGCTGCGCGTGGCCATCGCCGGCGGGGGGCTTCGCGCGGCGTCGATGCTGCGCCTCCTGAACGAGGTCGAGAGCCTCGTCGTCGTCGGTCTCGCCGCGGCTCGCTCCGCTCCGGCGCTACGCCTCGCCGATGAGGTCGGCGTCTTCACGACGACGGACGTGAGCGAGCTGTACCAGTTGCCGGGCCTCGACGTCATCATCGATATGGCCGAGGATCCCGTGCTGCGGGAGCATCTCCTCTCGCAGAAGCCGGAAACCGTCGAGGTCATCGGCGCTCGCGGCTCCGAACTCGTGTGGGACCTCCTGATCGCGAAGAAGCGCGGCGAGGAGCAGGAGAAGCTCTTCGTCGAGCTCCAGGTCGCATACGACAAGATCCGCAGCCATGAGCGCCGTCTCCAGACCGGCAAGGAGGCCCTGGAGACGGCGAATCGGGAGCTCGAGGGCAGGCTGGCCGAGATCTTCTTCAACCACGAGTTCTTCAAGGCGCTCACGAGCTACTCGTCCGTCGACGACGTGACGAGTCTCATCGTCGACGGGGCCAACGGCATCCTCGGAGCGGAGATTGCCTGCGTCTACCTGTTCGATCAGTCCGAGTGGACGCTGCGCCTGCGCGCGAGCCAAGGACGGCCGGAGGATCTGTTCCGGCCGGGCGTGCCGGTCTCGGAGACGATCCTAGGTCGGGCCTTCCGGGATGGGTTCGTGCAGGAGGAGGACGTTGCCGATGGGGCGGAGTCCGCGGAATGGTTCTGCGCCTCCGGGGAGATCCGATCGCATGCGGCGCTACCGCTGCGTTCGGGAGACGCGATCGTGGGCGTACTTGCGGTTGCCGGCAATATGCCGCGCGAGCTGGACGCGACCGAGGTCGACAGGTTCGTGGTCATCGGCAACCAGTCGGCGCTTGCGTTGCAGAACGCGCTGCTGCACGAGGAACTCGAGCGACTCTCCGTCACCGACGGGCTCACGGAGATGTACAACCACGGGTACCTCATGCAGCGTCTAGAGGAGGAGATCGGGCGCGCGGAGCGGTTCCGTCACCGTCTGGGTGTGATCATGCTCGACATCGACGGATTCAAGGAGTTCAACGATACATATGGCCATCCGCGGGGCGACCGGGTCCTGCAGGCTGTGAGTGCCATCATCCGGGAGAACCTGCGCGACATCGATGTGGCCGCTCGCTACGGTGGTGAGGAGTTCGTCGTCGTCTTGCCTGAGACCGACGCCGAAGGGGCCCGTGCGGTGGGCGAGCGGATCAGGGCGGGCGTGGCGGCTTGCGCGTTCGTCGGAGGTGAGGGGCTGCCGCCGGTGCACAAGACGGTCTCGGTGGGCGTCGCCGTCTATCCCGACGACGCGGTGACTCAAGCGCGTCTGATCGAGACCGTCGACCGCGCGATGTACGAGGCGAAGCGGGCGGGCAAGAACCGCGTCGTTCTCGCGTCGAGGTGAGCGCGACCGTGGCCCACGCAGCCGCTTTCCCGATCATCCGAGAGGGGGATCGAGGGCCGGCCGTCGAGGACGTCCAGCGAAGGCTGCTCTCTCTCGGGCACGATCTTGGTCCCACTGGCGTCGACGGCGTGTTCCTGGGCGAGACGCTGCGTGCTGTGCGGGCTTTCCAAGAAGGGCATGGACTCGCGCAGGACGGTCTCATAGGTCACGACACGTGGTCAGCACTCGTCGACGAGACGTTCATGCTCGGCGATCGGCTGCTGTACCTGAAGGTCCCGCACTTCCACGGTCGCGATGTCCGTGTTCTGCAAGGCGCGCTGAACGCCCTCGGTTTCGCGTCGGGAGTCCCGGACGGCATCTTCGGCACGTTCGCCGAGCGCGCGGTGAGAGAGTTCCAGCAAAACGTCGGGTTGCCGCCGGACGGGATCGCGGGAATGGAGACCGTCCACGCCCTCTCGGGTCTGCGTCACGTCTGGGCCGACAAGGACCCGACCGCGCCTGTCGCACTCATGGTGGCGCCAGCGCGCGCGGCCGAGGTGCTTGCGACCCTGCGCATCGTCGTCTTGGCCGAGGACGACGTCGGGGGTGACGTCGCGCGGCGTTTCGTCAGCGTGGCTACCGCCGCTTGCGAGGCCGCTAGAGTGGGTGTCGCGCTACCGGGCGAAGCCGTCGAAGCGGACCTCGTGGTCCACATCGCATCGGGCATGTCGCGAGTCGGCGTGGCTGCTCCCATCCCCCTCGCAAGTGCCCGTTCTGAGGTCGGCCCAGGCCTCGCGGCGAGGGTGGTCACCGCCCTTGCCGCCGCGAAGGGTGCTCCGCTGCGGATCGCCGTCGATGTGGACGGGACGGCCGACGATGACGAACGCGCGCTGCAGCGTATCGCGGTCGGGCTGTTGGACGGCGTGTGCGCGTGGCTGGCCGAGGCCTCGGGCTCCGTGCTACCATAACCGGGTTGCACAGCGCCCTTCGACGAGATCGCCAGAGGGAGGAAACGACCCTGACGACCCCGCGTACGAGGATAGCGGCCCTCGTCTTGGCCGCATCGCTCGCATTCCCCACATACATGCCCGCCGTGGCGTGCGCGCTTCCGTCATCTTCTCGACGGGAGCAGGCTCGCCGCGTCAAGGCTCAGGTCGACGCACTCGATGTGCGCCTCGAGAACGCGGTCGAGGACTACGATGCTGCCCGCGAGCGTTACGTGCGTCTCGACGCACGGACTCGGACCGCTACGAAGCGTCTCGGCCGTATCCGCGCGCGGATGGACACTCTCCAGGGTCACCTGAACACGCGGGTCGGGAAGATGTATCGCACCGGCCCTCTCGGATTCGTCGAGGTGCTGTTCGGGGCGAAGAGCTTCGAGGACTTCGCGACCACGTGGGACGTTCTCACCGACATGAGCGACACCGACGCGGGCGCCGTACGGCGACTCGAGACCGCTCGCGCCGAGGCGAGCGCGGCGAAGAGCGATGTCGTCCGGGCGACGTCCAAAGCGCGGGCCGAGTTGAGCTACATGGCTCGGCGGAAGAAGGCGATCCGAAGCAGCCTTGCGCAGCGCACCCGGCTCCTTCACGGACTCGAGGCCGAGGTGGCCGCTCTCGAGCGTGCCGAAGAGGCTCGCGCAGCGGCACGGCGTCACGCTTCCTCGACGATCTCCTCCAGAGGCGAGAGCGGCGGCTGGGACTGGGGGAGTCCGGTCCGCGAACCGCGAGCGGGCATCGTGGACGTAGCCAAGCGCTATCTCGGACGTCCGTACTCCTGGGGAGCATCCGGTCCCGGCTCGTTCGACTGCAGCGGGTTCACCATGTTCGTGTACGCACAGGTCGGCGTCTCGCTGCCTCATAGCTCGCGGGCTCAGATCGGCTGCGGAGAGCGCGTCGGACGCGATGATCTTGCCCCAGGAGACCTGGTCTTCTTCGGCGGAAGCCGGATCCATCACGTGGGCATCTACGTTGGGAACGGTCAGTACATCCACGCGCCGCACAGCGGGGACGTCGTTCGCATCTCCCCGATGGACCGCGGCGATTACGCGGGCGCCGCGCGGCCCTGAGCGCCGCGCGCCCTTCTGGGGGCGTCGTGATGATGGGGGAGTCTCTCCTGGCGCCGTTGCGCCATCCAGGCTATCGGCGTCTTTGGATCGGGCAGACGGTCTCGGTCTTCGGCGACAAGGTCGACCAGATCGCCATGGCCGTCATGGTATATCGCCTCACGGGCTCCATGCTCCAGATGGGCGTGATGCTGGCGGTGACGACCTTACCCGCCGCGCTCTTCGGCCTCGTGGCCGGAGCGTACGTCGATCGCTGGGACCGCCGACGGACGATGGTCGGCTCCGACCTGCTTCGCGCGGGCCTCGTTCTCGTCATCCCGTTCGCGGCGCGCCTCAACGTCGCTGCGGCCTACGTCGTCGCTTTCGCCGTCTCGACGGTCTCGCTCTTCTTCGAGCCGGCGAAGCTCGCGTCGATACCCGAACTCGTGCCCTCCGAGGAACTCATGGCGGCCAACTCCCTCGACGGGACCACCAGCGCCGCAGCGGAGATCGTGGGCCTTCTCTTGGCGGGCGGATTGGTCGCCGGGGTCGGGTATGTCCGCGCTTTCGCCTTAGATGCCGTGACCTACCTGGTCTCGGCGGTGTTCGTCGCCTCGATCCGGCTCCCGCGCCGGAGTCGTTCGACCGCGGAGCACGTAGGCGGGGTATGGGCTGACGTCGGAGAGGGACTGCGCCACATCCGAGACGTCCCCGCTCTGCGCGAGGCGATGGCCCTCTACTGCGTCGCGGCCGCCGGCGTGGCGGCATCCGTCACCCTCTGCTACGCACTGGCGTTGAGCCACTTCGATGCCGGGGCGGTGGGTCTCGCGTTGCTCGATATCGCCGCGACGGGAGGGGTGCTCCTGGGCAGCATCGCTGTCGGACGCAGCGGGTCGGCCCGGGTGGGCCGGAAGTTCATCCAGGGCATGATCGCGTTCGGGCTGCTCTTCGGTTCGATCGCGATGGCGCCGCGTCTCGAGGTGGCCATGGCACTGCTGTTCCTCGCGGGGATAGCGAACATGTGGTACCACGTGCCGCTCATCACCCTCGTCCAGAGGGCGGCGAAAACGGCCCTGCTCGGCCGGGTGCTCTCCGCTCGGACGGCGATCAGCCGTGTCTTCACGGTCGTGGGGTTCGTGGGCGCGGGGGCGCTCGCGCAGCGGGTCGGCATCCCGGTCGCCGTCGCCGCGGTGGGGGCGATCGTGTTCGGGGCGGGTCTGGTGGGGCTCGGCATGCCGGGTCTGCGCGAAGAGTGACCGAGATCGGGAGCCGAGGATAGCGCGGGTGGCTGCGCTATAGTAGGAGGGTGAAGACCGGTACGCGATCCCAAGGGGGCGGCACCGATGGCCCAGGTCGACGGCCTGCTGAAGATGATGGCCGAGCGCGGCAGTTCCGACCTTCACATCAAGGTAGGTTCTCCGCCCGCGGTGCGCCTCAACGGGAAGCTCGTGGTCATGCGGGAACTCCCCGCGCTCACATCCGAGGCGACCCAGGCGCTCGCGCTGGAGATGATGGATGGTCGCCAGAGGCAGATCTTCGAGTCCCATAGGGAGCTCGACTTCGCGTACTCGGCACCGGGCACCGCCCGTTTCCGCGTGAACGTCTTTCGCCAGCGGGGCAGCGTCGGCATCAGCATGCGGCGCGTCTCCATGGAGCGTTCCACGATCGAGGAACTCGGTCTGCCCACGGTCATCCGCGGCCTCGCCGACGAGCCGCGTGGCCTCGTGCTCGTCACCGGCACCGCCGGTTCGGGCAAGACGACGACCCTCGCCGCGATGATCGATCACATCAATCACACTCGGGATGGGCACATCGTCACGATCGAAGACCCTATCGAGGTGCTCCACGAGGACGACCGGTGCATCATCAACCAGCGCGAGATCGGCATCGACACCGAGAGTTACGCCGACGCGCTACGCCACGTCGTCCGTCAGGACCCCGACGTCGTGCTCATCGGTGAGATGCGCGACCACGAGACCGTCTCCGCGGCTCTGACAGCGGCCGAGATAGGCAACCTCGTCCTCTCGACGCTGCATACCATCGACGCGACGGAGACCGTCAACCGGATAATCGACTTCTTCCCGCCCTACCAGCAGAAGCAGGTGAGACTCATGCTCGCATCGACACTCAAGGGCATCGTGTCGATGCGGTTGCTGCCGGCGATCAACGGAGGACTCGTCCCGGCGGTAGAGGTCCTGGTGATGACGGGCACGGTGCGCGAGTACATCCTCGACTCGGAGCAGACCTACAAGTTGCGGGACGCCATCGAGGAAGGCGAGTTCTACGGGATGCAGTCCTTCGACAAGGCTCTGGTCGCGCTCTATCAGGACGGCCGGATAACGATGGATGACGCCGTCGCGATGTCGACGAACTCGCACGACTTCAAGATCAAGGTGCGACAGCTCGGCGTCACGCCGCAGGAAGCGGCTGAGAGCGGCATCTACTAGCTAGAGCCACTTCTTCATGAGGGTGTCGACGTCCTTGGGCATCGTGCCGAGACCGCCCATGAACTGCTTCAAGTAGCTGTTCTCCATGAGCAGCTTCATCGTCACCACGAAGTAGTCCCTCTTGACCTTCGACATCTTCGGGACCTGCTTCAGCTTGCCCATGTAGAACCGGCGGTAGCAGTCGATGATCTCCTTCATGAGCTCGTCGACGGTCATCGCCGTCGGCTTCACGACCGGCGCGACGAGGTTGTAGTCCTCGTAGTCGTAGGAGATGATGTGCGGCTTGAGGTCCTGGTAGATGTCCGCGTACGGCCACGGCGCGATGGTGAGGAAGAACGCCAGGTCCGGGTTGTAGTGCACGGCGAGGTCGAATGTGGCGCGGATCGACTCGGCGGTGTCGTTAGGAAGACCCAGGACGAGGCTCGTCTCCGAGATGATGTCGTGTGAGTTGATGAGGTCGAGGGCTTTCTTGCCCATCTGCACCTCGGTGTTCTTCTTAAACAGGTCGAGCGTCGCTTGGTCGGTGCGCTCGACGCCCACGTAGAGGTGCTGGATCCCGGCGGCACGGTAACGGGGCATGATGGCCTCGTCGCGTATGACGTCGTCGACACGGGTCTCCATCAGGAGGTGCAGCCCGAGATCGCGCTCGATGAGCAGGTCGAGGATGCGCGACCATCTGGCGGCGTCGAGTGTGGGAGTCTCGTCGGAGAACATCATGACCCCGACGCCGAATCGGTCGCGGAGCATCTGGAGCTCGTCGACGACGTCCTCTGCGCTGCGCGCACGCCAGGTACGCTGCCAGAACGCCTGCTGACTGCAGAACGAGCACGCCTGGTCGCAGCCGCGGGACGACGACACGATGGCGAGTCTTGAACCCGGGATCGGGTAGTAGTTGTACAGATCCCAGTCGAGGAGGTCCCAAGCGGTCGGAAGGCCGTCGAGACCGTGCATGTAGGGTCGCGCCGGCGTCGCCACGACGCCACCGTCCCGGTTGAACGCGATCCCATCGACCTTCGAGGGGTCGTCGCCTGCGTTCAGGCACCGCACCAGATCGGGAGCGGTGATCTCGCCCTCGCCGCGAAGGACGAAGTCGATGGCGTCACCGTCCCTCGACAGTACCTCGTCGTACATGAAGTGCGCGTGCACGCCGCCGATACCGGTGACCGTGCCCGGGAGGGTCTCCTTGACCCGTCGCAGCAGTGCGGCCGCCTTCGGGTAGCTCGACGTGTACGCCGAGGTGAGCACCATGTCGGGCTTCATGTCACCCAGCTTGGCGACGATCGTCTCCAGGTCGTCGTTCGCGGCCATCGCGTCGTAGATGACGGGATCGAGACCGGCCGCGCGCAGAGCGCCCGCGATGTAAACGAACGCGACGTTCGGCCACGTGCCGGCGGTCTCAACGACGCCGCTGTGGTAAGGGGGCGTCACGAGGGCGATTCGGCGGATCATCCGGGTGGGGCCTCTCTTCCGGCACGCGACCGCGGCCTCGTGCGGGGCGGTCGTGGGACAACCGGGATATAGTACCATGAATCGGCGTCCGGCCGCCCTCACCCGACCCCGCCAGTCGGTCGCGGCATTCGGCGAGTGGAGAGGGGAGTGACGGTGAAACGCAGAGTCTCGCTCGTGGCCGTCATCGTCTCCGCGGCCTGCTTCGCGACCCTGGCGATCCTCACGAACAAGGCGTACGCATTGGGCGCGCAGCCGCTGCAGCTCCTCACGTGGCGCTTCATGTTCGCCGCGCTCCTGATGGCGGCCGTCCAGGCTTCACGCGGTCATCGCGCGCTCTTCGTGCGTCCGCTCGATGTCGGCAGGTTCTCGCTGCTCTCACTGACGGGGTACGGAGCGGCCTCGTTGTGCTTCTTCTTCGCGCTGAAGTACGTCGACGCATCCGTGGTGGCGGTCTTGCTCTACACGTATCCGGCGCTTGTCGCTCTCATCTCGCGTGTCGTGTTCGGCGAGGGCCTCGGCGCGTCGCGCGTACTCGCGATCGTGATGACCTTCGCGGGGTGTTCCCTGGTCCTGCGCGTCTTCGAGGCTGGCCAGGTGATCGATCCGCGAGGGATACTCCTCGGTCTCGGAGCGGCTCTCGGCTACTCGATGTTCAATCTTCTCTCCGCGCGATGGCTGGGAGATTACCCCAGGATGGTACTCATGACCTACACGTTCGGTCTCTCGGCCGCCGGGATGGGTCTCGTCTCGGTCCTCACGGGTTCGTCTCTGTCGGTCGCGGGGTGGCCGCCGACGCTGTGGGGACTGCTCGCCGCGATCGTCGTCGTGCCCACGTTCTTCGCGGTAGTGCTCTACCTCGAAGGCATCAAAGGACTCGGGGCGCCACAGGCGGCGATAGTCTCGACCTTCGAGCCGCTGTTCACCATAGTGTTGGCGGCGATCTTCCTCGGAGACCGGCTGAGTGCGACCCAGATCGCCGGAGCCCTACTGGTGGTAGCCGGCGTCGCCGCCGCAGAGTGGCGTCCGGGAGCGAGTCGCACCGAGGAGTTCGCGACGGTCTGAGCGCGTCACTGAAGGCGGAGGAAGATCCAGTACAGGAAGAGGGGGCGCGCCACCCACGCGGCCAGGAGCGTCGCGGCCTGGCCGCCGAAGGCCCATGCGACGGAGACACGGGCCTCGCGGGGAGTCGCTCCGATGCCGAGGAGTCCGGCCCAGGTCAGCCACGCGGATGCGGCGAACGCCACCGGCCAAGTGTACGCCGAGACCGCCAGCAGCCAGGGGACGAGCGCCGCCTCGGACACTGCGCGTACCCGGCGGGACTCGCGGCGGAGACGGTCGGGAGCCGTCACGGCGACGACGAGGACGCGGATGGCGGCCCATGCGAGGAGCGATCCCGCCGCCGTGGCGGCCTCCACGGCGCTGCTTCCCTCGAAACGGGCGATCACCGCGGCGCCGGCCGCGCCGATCACGAGGCCGATCCAGCCGGTCGCGGCGAGCGCGCGAAGACGCCCGCGCTGCGCGTCCCCGACCGTGGCGGCCGTCGCGAGCGCGTACTGCGTGAAGACGGTCGTCGAGCGCAGGAGCGCCGATCTTCTGAGCGCGTGCGAAGGGTTGGGCACCGTGGCCGGAACGGGGGTGGGTCGCGCGAGCAATCGCCTCCACCAGCGGACGACCGAGACCGCGGCCGCGGACACGTCCGCGCTCGTGGTGTGTACGCTATCGCTCGTGTCCCGGCGTGCTACCATCGGACAGATTGTACCGCGTCGCGCCGACCCGGTGACGAACCGGCCCGAAGCTTGCTCGGGAGTGCGCGGCGGCATCAGTCCAGGCCGGAGGCATGCGTGGAATCTCGGCGCATAAGGCTCACCATCAATCTCGCCATCGGGGCGCTCGTCGGCATGTTCGTCCTGTTCTCCGCTTCGGGGATCTACCTCTACCTGCTCTCACGAACGCTGCCCGACCTCGAGGTGGACCCCGCGGCCTTCCGCTCCGCTCGGACATCGGTCGTGTACGCGGCGGATGGTTCCGTGCTCACCGAGTGGCATGGAGCGGAGGACCGGAAGCTCGTCTCTCTGGACCGGGTCTCGAAGGTGATGCGTGACGCGGTCGTCGCGATAGAGGACGAGCGGTTCTACATGCATCACGGAGTGGACACCGAGGCGATCGCCCGCGCCCTCAAGGTGAACACCGAGACGGGCGACTACTCTCAGGGCGGCAGCACCATCACCCAGCAGGTGGTGAAGGTGCTCTTCCTCGGTCGAGACCGCACCATCACGCGGAAGGTCAGGGAAGCCCTCCTCGCGTTCCAGCTCGAGACGAAGGCCGACAAGGACAAGGTGCTCGAGACCTACCTCAACGTCGTCTACTTCGGTGGCGGGAGCTATGGCGTCGAAAGCGCCTCCCGCCGCTACTTCGGGAGGGCCGCGAGCGATCTGAGCCTGCCAGAGGCGGCCTTGCTCGCCGCGGTCATCCGGTCGCCGGCGTACTACTCGCCCACAGCGCATCCCGAGAACGCGGTGAAGCGCCGCAACGTCGTGCTCAAGAAGATGTTCGAGCTTGGGTACATCTCGGAGGGCGAGCAGCGCGATGCGGCCGCGTCGCCACTGGGTCTCGCGCCCCCGCGCGAAGTGCCGGAGGTCGCTCCCTACTTCATCGAGTACGTGAAGCAGGACCTCATCGACCGGCTCGGAGCCGACAAGGTGTTCAACGGGGGACTTCGAGTCCACACCTCTCTCGAGCTGCGCCTGCAGAAGATAGCCGAGCACGCCGCTTGGGGCACCTTGAATCAGCCCGGCGATCCGGAGGTCTCGGTCGCCGCCGTCGATCATCGGAGCGGTCGAGTCCTCGCTATGGTCGGCGGCCGCGACTACAAGAAGGACCAGTTCAACCTTGCCTCACAGGGCCGACGACAGCCCGGTTCTGCATTCAAGCCGTTCGTCCTTGTCGCCGCGCTCGAACGCGGCGTCTCGGCCGACCAGGTCTTCTCCGCGGCACCGTATTCCGTGCAGGTGACCGACGGGGTCTGGCGGGTGCAGAACTACGAGAACGCCCGCACGGCAGGGTCACTGACCTTGCGCTCTGCGACGATGTGGTCGGTGAACACGGTGTACGCTCGCTTGATCATGAAGGTCGGCCCGAAGGCCGTGGTGCGTGTGGCGAGATCGATGGGCATCGTCAGCCCGGTCGAGCCGAACCCCGCCATCGCGCTGGGCGGTCTCTCGACAGGAGTCACGCCGCTGGAGATGGCCGCGGCATACGGGACCATCGCCACAGGCGGACTCAGGTTCGTGCCTACCGGGGTCGTGAAGGTGACCGACGATCGTGGCCGGCTGGTCTACGCCCCCGACTTCACCGGGAAGCGCGCCATCCCCCAGGACGTGGCGGTGCGGGCATCGCTGATGCTGCATGAGGTCGTCACGAACGGGACCGGGACGTCCGCGAGGATCCCTCAGTGGGCGGCGGGCAAGACGGGCACGACGCAGTCGTACCGCGACGCATGGTTCGTCGGCTACGCGGGCGACGTCTCGACCGCTGTCTGGGTCGGCCATCGCGACGGGCAGGTATCGATGACCGACGTGCACGGCATCAAGGTCACGGGAGGCAGCTTCCCGGCGATCATCTGGCGCGAGTTCATGAGACAGGCCGCATCGTACGGCAGTGCCGCGGTGGTCGCCCCCGTCCCCCTGCCAGGCGTGTCGGGCTCGCCGACCGTCGTCCGGGTCCGGATCTGCGACGAGACCTTCCTGCTCGCGAATCCGCGTTGTCCGAACACGACGGAACTCGAGCTCGAGCCCGGTCTCGTTCCGAAGCGTGTCTGCGACAAGCACTGATGGCGGCGGCGGATCACTATCGGACCCTGCAGGTCGATCGCGACGCCGACCCCGAGGTCGTCGAGAAGGCGTACCGGGTGCTCGCTCTCAAGCACCACCCCGACGTGTCGGACGGCACCGTAGGTCACGCACGGATGGCGCGCATCAACGAAGCCTACCGTGTGCTGAGCGACCCCCGCCTTCGCGCCGAGTACGACGCCAGGTTGCCGGCCCGCCACGGTGGAGAAGCGTGGGAGCTCTTCCTCGACGAAGGTCTGGTCGGGCTCTTCCTGGGGTGGGCCCGCGCCCGCGATGACTCCTAGCGGCGTCCCGAGTCCATCAGGCGTGCGAGGAGTGGGACGCGGATGCCGATGGCCTGCGGCGGGCATAGCTCCTGGCAGCAGTAGCAGCGGATGCAGGTCTTGAGGTCGAAGCGCGGCCCATGGTCGCGATCGACTTCGATCGCTCTCACCGGGCAGTTCGCCTCACACTCGCGGCACCGCGTGCAGTCCGCTGGTCGCGCCAGGTGCGGTCGGGCCGTGACCGCCTGCTTCATCCGGGCAGGGAGGCCGCGCGGCATGCGCGATGCGATGTCGCGGGCCGGGCGCGCGAACGAGTCAGGCGCGAGCGCGCGCCAGTCCTCGCCGACCACGGTGACCTCGTCCGCCGTGCGGGGCCCGATGCCCCGGGAAGCGGCGGCCTTGTTCGTGTAGACCTCGAGCGGGTCGAAGCCTGCCATCGAGGAGGCGATCACATCCATCGCCACGAGGTCGGCAGACGCGAGCAGTGCGCCGATGTGGCGCGGCGAGCCGCCCGCGGGTCCCTCGCCTTCCATGCCCACGACGGCGTCCATCACGGCCAGCGAGGGACGGCAGGCGAGCATGAGGTCGACGAGCATCGATCCGAAATCGTCGCGGTCGGGCACCTTGAGATGGAATCGGGCCTTCTCGAGACCCGGGATGCAGCCGAACAGGTTCTTCACAGCTCCGGTGAACATCATGAAGCCGTGCGTCTTGAGCTTGGCGACACTGATGAGGACGTCGGCTTCGACAGCCTCGCGCCCCAGGTCGAACGCCGAGTAGAGCACCGAGCCGGTCGGTGCCGGAACGCGGACGACGTCGTCGTCGAGCAGGACCAGACGGACGTCCTCTTCCGCGCAGACCCGTGTCATCCCCGTCGTCTCGAAGAGCCGGGCGGCGCTGGCGGCGGTCGGACGTCCGCCCGGGCTGTCTCCCACCGCGGGTTCTCCGCCGGCCGCGCGCACCTCGCGGATCAGCGCCCGCACGATCTCGGGGTGTGTGGTGACGGCGCGGTCGGGCACCGCCTTGCTCAGCAGGTTAACCTTGAGGAACACCCTCTGCCCCGGACTGACGAACGCTTTCATGCCTCCGAGCGGCCTGAGGACCTCCCGCAGCGAACTCGCGATCTCCGATGGTTCGTATACGCCGCAACGCGAGATGGAGACTACCCCCTGGCCCATCCGCTCAGCCGGTCTTTGCCGCGCTCAGGGCGTTCTGGACCGCTCGCAGGATCGCGGGGTATGAGACGGCGCCGTCGTACACGGGCCGTCCGTCGATGAACGTCACCGGGTAGAGGAGTCCCTCGGCTTGGATGTGAGCTATGGCGTCGCTCTCGCTCGAGCGGACGCTCGCGTCACTCACGTCGTGATATGTGATGGCAGCCGAGTCGCCGAATCGCTGGGCCAGCTCGTCGCGGACGATGGCGGTGATCTCCTCCGGAGACCAGGAGGGTCCTCAACCGCCCTGCGAGCAGCCGGCCTGCGACGGCATGTCGAAGACGTCCACCTTGATGATCGGTTCACCCATCTTGGTCCCTCTCAGATCGTGGCCGAGACGGCGCCCGTCGGGCAGGCACTGACGCACACACCGCATCCGGCGCATCGGGCCATCTCGATAGTGTAGCCGTTCCCGCCGGGGTATCTCCCGCCGGGAAGCGGGACGATCGCACCACGCGGGCAGAGCCTTCTGGCGGGGCAGCCCGGTGAGCGGTCGCATCGGGCCGTGTCGATGTGTGCTTCCGCCACTCGTCCTCCTCCGTCGGCGCTGTCATGCCGTATCATAATACCCAAGGGGGTATAGTGCAACCGGAGACGCGCGCGTTCCTCAGGTGATGGTAGAATCGGCGATGAAGGCGGTCGCGCAGCGGGCGCCGACGACGGGCTGGGGGTCGCGGGTGAGCGACAAGCGCGGGTTCTTCGACATGAGCGCGCGGCGGATGTTCCTTACGATGCTGGTCGGCGGGCTCATCTTCGGCATGATCTTCCCGCCATTCGCCGGGTTGTTCGTGACCGCGAAGTCCACCCCTGCGTGGATAGCCTTCGCTCTTCTTTGTGTCGCGGCCGGAGCTGGCCTCGGCGTGCTCTGTTTCTTCACGTCGCAGAAATCCACCGAGGCCATCATGAGCGACGTGCTTCGCCGGGCGTCCGAGCAGTTCGGTGTGGCGGCGAGACAGGTCCGCGGCTCACAGGCCTCAGCAGAGGAGACCCTGCGCGTCTTCAAGTCGGTCTCCGAGGTGCTCGAGAGCGCCCGTGGAGTGAACGCGCACATCAGGGCGCTCACCGCCCAGGTTCTCGCCGCCACGGAGCAGCAGGCCTCCGGCGCCGCGGAGCAGGCCGCCGCGGTGACGCAGACGTCCGCCACCCTCGAGGAGCTGGCGCAGACCTCGAGCCAGATCGCGGACAACTCCGAAGCGGTCGTGCGCGTCGCCGAGCGCACGCTGGCGAGCGCGGAGGAGGGCATGACGTCGGTATCGGACACCGCTGCGGGGATCGAGGAGATCCGTCAGACGACGATGCAGGCGTCGGACCGGATCCTCGCGCTCGGCGAGCGCAGTCAGGAGATCGGTCGTGTTCTGACGATAATCGACGAGATCGCCGAGCAGACGAAGATACTCGCGTTGAACGCGGCCATCGAAGCCGCTCGCGCCGGAGAGGCGGGCAAGGGCTTCTCCGTGGTCGCCGAGGAGATCCGCAAACTCGCGGACTCGGTCACGGAGTCGACGCAGGAGATCGGGAGAGTGGTCCGCGAGATCCAGGCGTCTACGTCGGCGCTCGTCATGTCCACGGAGCGCGCGGCGAAGAAGGTCGACGAGGGCAAGGAGCTCGCGTACCACACGGCCGCGTCTCTCGAGAAGATCGTCTCTCAGGTCGAGGAGACCACCGATGCGGCGAAACAGATCTCGATCGCGACCCAGCAGCAGAGGACCGCGTCGGACCAGGTCGTCGTCTCGATGAAGGAGGTCGCGCAGGTCTCGAAGCAGTCCGCCGAGACCTCGCGGCAGGTCTCGGCGGCGATCGGTGAACTCAACCAGCTCGCGGACTCGCTCGGCTCCAACTGACGGGCATGGGCTCTGTCGCCGATAGGCTCGCCGCAGCGGGACATGTGCTCCCGTCGGCGCCGTCCGCGCTCGGCGCATACGTCCCCGCGCGTCGCGCGGGTGGCCTCGTCTTCACCGCCGGTCAGATCCCGATGCGTGACGGCGCACTCATGCGCGAAGGGACCGTCGGCGCCGAGGTGACACCCGAGGATGCGGCTGCTTGCGCAGCGCAGGCCGTGCTAAACGCGCTGGCCGCGGCGTCTACCGTGTGCGACCTCGATGAGGTCTCCGGAGTCGTGAAGATGGTCGGATACGTCGCGTCGTCGGCGGGATTCACTCGCCAGCCGGCGGTGGTGGACGGTGCCAGCGCCGTGCTCGCCATCGCTTTCGGAGAGCGTGGCGTCCATGCGAGAGAGGCCGTCGGGGTCGCCGTCCTGCCGCTCGGCGCGCCCGTGGAGGTCTCGCTCGTGCTCGAGCTCCCCTCGCTGGGATGAGCCACCGTCGCGGCCGCGTGCCGCGAAACGTCGCGGCGCTCGGCATCGTCAGTCTTCTCACCGACGCGTCGTCCGAGATGGTCTACCCCATCCTCCCGTTCTTCCTGAGTACCGCGCTCGGCGCGCCGGTGGCCGTCGTAGGCCTTATCGAGTCCGTGGCCGAGGCGACCGCCTCCCTCACGCGCGTGGGTTCGGGGTGGCTCTCGGACCGGCTCGGTAAGCGGCGGCCTCTGGTCCTCGCCGGATACTCGCTGTCCGACCTCGCCAAGCCGCTCCTAGCGTTCGCCCCGAGTTGGCCCGCCGTGCTCGCGCTGCGCTTCGTCGACCGGTTCGGCAAAGGGATCCGCACGGCGCCGCGTGACGCTCTCATCGCGGATTCGTCGACGGAGGCCGATCGCGGGTTGAACTTCGGCGTGCACCGAGCACTCGACACCGTCGGGGCGGCGATAGGGCCGCTCGTCGCGTTCCTGGTTCTCTCTCGCGCGGCGAACGCCTATCGCACGGTCTTCCTGATCTCCGCCGTTCCCGGCGTCCTCGCGGTCGTGTTGCTGTCGCGCCTCGTGCGTGAAGTGCCCGCATCGCAGTCCTCCGCGGGTGCCGGCCGTGCGGTCCCGCCGAGTCTGAGAGGGCTGGGGAGGCCGTTCATCGTCTTCACAACGATGAGCGCCGTGTTCGCGCTCGGCAACACGAGCGACGCGTTCCTCGTGCTCAGGGCGCGCGACCTTGGCGCGCCGGAGGCGCTCGTCGCCCTCATGTACGCCCTGTTCAACGTCGTCGGTGCCCTCGTCGCCGTTCCGGCCGGCATGCGCAGCGACCGTGTCGGGCGCAGGAAGGTCGTCGCGGCGGGATTCGCCCTGTACGCGCTCGTGTACGCCGGGTTCGCGGCCGGTGGCCCGTCCTGGTCGCCCTGGGTCCTCTTCGCGGCATACGGCGTTCCATACGGGATGACGGAGGGGCTCACGCGCGCGTTCGTCGTCGACCTTGTGGGCGAGGACAGGCGCGCCACCGCCATAGGCGGATACACGTTCGTCCTCGGTCTCGTGGCGCTCCCCGCCAGCGCTTTCGGGGGATTGCTCTGGGACCTCGTCTCGCCTTCCGCTCCGTTCTGGTTCAGCTCCGCGTTGATGGGGGTCGCCGCGGTCGGAGTGGCGTCTGCACGGTCCTTGTCGGCGTCGGGAGGGATGCGGAGCTCCGGCGCCGAATCCGGCAGATAGGGGACGCTCGCGATTCGTTTCACGAGAGTGTCCGAATCGGTTGCGGCACCTAGGGGCATCCGATATCGTAAGTGTGATGCGCCGCCGGATGCGCGTCAGTTCGCATGGGCGGGGACCATGCGGTAGAGGGGAGACACGTATGGCGAGGATCTCGCTTGCCGGGTTCAAGGACCCGGTACGCAGACCGAGATACATCATCTGGACCGGCGTCATCGTGCTCCTGCTGGCGGCATTCATCGTCGTAGCCCTGGGCATCACATCGACGCGGTGGTTCTGCGCGAACGCTTGCCACAAGGTCCAGGACGACACGATCATCGCCTACGAACACTCGTCTCACTCAGTGATATCCTGCATGGCATGTCACATGCCCGTGAACGCCAATCCCATCATCTTCGTGCTGCACAAGGCGGAGGCACTGGGCGAGGCGTACCTGACGATCGCGAACAAGTTCGAGTTGCCACTGAACGCCGAATCGGAAGTCTCCCAGGAGATGGAGTCCGAGCGGTGCACGCAGTGCCATTCGAGCAACCGTGAGGTCACGCCGAGCCCGGGGATCATCATCAATCACGAGATCCACAAGAAGAAGGGCGTCGCCTGCGCGAAGTGCCACAACCGCATCGCGCACAAGGAGGACTTCACCCTCGTCCTCAAGGGCAACCACAAGCACGAGGACTTCATGAAGATGGAAGGCTGCTTCCGGTGCCACGGCCTCGAGGAGGGCTCGAAGGCTCCGGGCGCATGCTCCGTCTGCCACACAAGGGACTTCGAGCTCAAGCCTGAGAACCACCTCGAGCCGGGCTTCTTCCCCAAGGGCCATGCCGAGCTGAAGAAGGAAGAGCCGAAGTACTGTCGCATGTGCCATGTCGAGAAGAAGTTCTGCATGGACTGCCACGGCATGGAGATGCCGCACCCCGAGGAGTTCAAGACCAAGACGCACCCCGAGACGGTGAAGACGCAGTTCAAGAAGTGCGACTACTGCCACAAGGTGTCGAAGACGTTCTTCTGCTCGAAGTGTCACCACAAGGGCTTCGCCGAGACGGTGCCGTGGGCGCGTCAGCACGCCAAGACGGTCGCCTCCGACGGCGTCGCGCCGTGCCTGGGCGCCTGCCATGCGGCCAAGTTCTGCTCCGACTGCCACACGAAGACGAAGCCGTTCCCGACCTCGCACAAGGCGAAGGATTGGTTGCATCGCGCGAAGCTCGATGCGCGTGCCGCTCACGCCGAGGGTGCCAAGAAGGAGATAACGGCTTGCGAGATCTGTCACGGGACCGGCGGCGCCAAGTCGCGGTTCTGCATGGCGTGCCACAAGATCGAGATGCCGCACCCGGCGTCGTTCAAGAGCTTCCACGCCGGCACCGGCCGCAAGGCCCCCAGGGTGTGCGCGAACTGCCATCGCTTCCGCGAACTGTGCAGCAACTGCCACCACAAGGGTGCTTCGAACCGGGTCCCGTGGCTGCGGGTCCACCCGAAGACCGTTGCGTCCGATTCCGCGGCCGGGTGCTTCGAGAAGTGTCACAAGGACAAGAACTTCTGCGTCACGTGCCATACGAGGCTCAAGGCGCTCCCGACCTCGCACCGTGCGCGTGACTGGACGAGGCGGACCAACGTGAACGTGGCGGCGAAGCATCCGAAGTCGTTCGAGCAGTCCGCCGAGTCCTGCACGTACTGCCATGGCGACGGAGGACCGAAGTCGCGGTTCTGCATGGCATGCCACAAGCTCGAGATGCCGCACGCCGCGGACTTCAAGGACACGCACAAGGCGCAGTTCGAGGCGCGTCGACTCGCGAAGCGGACCTGCACCAACTGTCACATCCAGTTCTTCTGTGACAAGTGTCACCACGTCGGCTCCGTCCAGACGGTGACATGGCTCAGGCGGCACCAGGTCATCGTGAAGCAGAACGGCGCCGACCCGTGCTTCAAGTGTCACGCGCCGACGGCATGCTCTTACTGCCACGTGAGACTCCTGCGCTAGCGCGAGACTCGCCAACGGATCTGCACGCGAGGCCCGGCCGCGAGACGGCCGGGCCTCGCCACGTTCGCGAAGTGTGCATGGCGGCGCTGCGATGCGCCGACGGCGGGGTTTGCCCAGCCAGCGCGACCGTGTATCATAGCGGCTCGTCGGGATGTGGCTCAGCTTGGTAGAGCGCTCGGTTCGGGACCGAGAGGTCGTGGGTTCGAATCCCGCCATCCCGACCATCGGTCACAGACGCGGCAGGCCCGGCTGGCCCGGGTCTGCCGCTGACGTCTTGGGGGCGTCGTGCTGAGCTCGATCCTGCGGTCCATCGGCTTCGGGCTCTGCCACCAGTTGCCCGCGCGCTCGTTCTTCTCGGGCGGCGTGCAGGTCCCTGTGTGCGCGAGAGACACGGGCATCTACATGGGGTTCGTTCTCTCCCTCGCGTTGCTTGCGATTCTCGCGCGCGGTTCTCGTCCCTCGGGCGCACCGCGTCGGCTGGTTCTCGCGGTCGTCGTCGTGTTCGTCGGGATCATGGCCTGGGACGGTATCTCCTCGTACGCCGGGTGGCGCTCGACCGGCAACGACCTGAGACTCCTGACCGGATTGTTCGCGGGCTCGGGCCTCGCCGTCGTCGTGCTTCCGATGGTCAACGGGCAACTCTGGCGGAGGCCGGGTCGCGAAGGCCCCTTAGCCACAGGCCGCGAACTCGGGCTCTGGCTGACCGTCGTGCCGGGCGGCTTCGCGCTGGTGAGATGGGGTCTCCCGTTTCTCGGCGCAGCATACCCTGGGCTCGTGGCGGTCTCAGTCGTCGCGACGTTCGTGACGGTGAACCTGGTGCTCGTCTGCCTGGCACCCCGGTTCGAGGGGCGGGCTGACAGCCTAGGCGACGCCGCGGTGCCGATAGCGCTTGCTACCGTGGCTGCGTTGGCGGAGATCGCGGCATCCGGGCTTCTGAGGATGTGGTTGGAGCGTCTCGCAGGACTGCGGTAGGGTAGCTCCTCCGGGGGCGAGCTTCACGATGTCGCGGAGTCGGGGAGCCGGCTGACCGACGCTCTCGACGTGCGGATCAAGGACTTCCTGCCGGTCACGGACGCCAAGGTGTCCTTCCTGGGAGGCGGGCGAGACGTACGAGGTCCCTGATGTCGCAGTGAGCCGAGCGGCCATCGAGGTCGTCTACCCTCTCTAGTGGCACGGGCTCCGATGTCGTAGCTGCGAGATACCCTCTCGGGGTGGAAGCGAGAGGAGGCGGTCGTGTCGACATCGGATCGCACGTCCGATCGGACGAAGGGTATCCCGTTCGCACGGCTGCGCGCCGAGGCGCGCGATGCGCAGGTGCCCGAGTCTCTCATCGACCTTGCGCAGCGCGTGGTCGGTGAAGCAGCGGAGCGCTGGCCGGAGCGTTCCGCCGAGGCCCGCTCCCGGCGCGCGACAGCCTTCTTCTGGGGAGTGGTGCGTCGTCGAGCCTTCTCGACTCACCGGCGGGAGGCAGCCGGGTTCCGGCGACGCCTCGTGGCAGCCACTCTGGTCGCGGACCTTCGCTCGGCCGGCTGGGAAGATCCACGGATCTACGGCGAGTTGGTGTCGACGTATGGGGAGACTCTGTCGATGGAGGCGCTCGCCGACTACAGGGCGGCCTTGTGGCCTGATGGACTCGTCGCGTGACCGGATCAGCGGAACGTGGCCACCGTCAGCACTCGGCCGTCCGAGCGGTCGAAGACCCATACGCGTCTCGAATCGAGGGCGCCGCCTCGCGGCCCCCACGCTTCGACGACGACCCACGCTTCGACGCCGTCGACCGAGGCGGCTTCGACCCGCACCGGGACCGAGCGGGTGTCGGCTGGAAACCCGACAGTGAGAACGTCAGCTGCCCGTGCCCAGTCGGCACCCTTCTCTCGCAGTTCCGAGAGACGCTCGTGACGGAGTTCGGATGCCTCGGACACCGGGCGTCCGGCGACGTCACCCAACGCGCACTTTCTCGCCATCTCGCGAACCTGTTGCGTCGTGTAGACGCTCCGCTGGTCGACGAACGCGACGGCGTCACGTCCGCGGCAGCCGCCGGTCGTGAGGACGATGATGCACATCAGCGCCAGGGCAGCGCTGTGCTTGTGTATGCGTTTGCGCGACGACGACACGGGGAACCTCCGGTCGTATGATGAGACCATGGTACCGCAAGGAGTCGGGTTCCTCCGCGAGCGAAGGGGTGAGCGGGATTGCAGGCGATCATCTGCTTCGTCTCGGACTTCGGTCTCGACGACACGTGGGTGGGGGTGTGCCATGCGGTCATCCACCGCGCATGTCCTCAGGCGCGCGTCGTCGACCTTTCGCATCTCGTGCCCCCGTTCGACATCCGCAAAGGGGCTGTCGTGTGCGCATCCGGTGTCTGGCAGTTGCCTGACGCGATACACCTCGCGGTCGTCGATCCCGGGGTGGGGGGCGGAAGACGCGACGTCTGCTTGGTGACGAAGTCCGGGACGCGGCTCGTGGGTCCCGACAACGGAGTCCTGCTCCCGGCCACATGGGCGAGCGGCGGAGTGGCCGAGGCGTACGCGATCGATCCCTCGTGCCTCGACTACCGTGCGCCGCTTCCGACGTTCCACGCACGGGACATCCTCTCGCCCGCGGCGGCGCTCCTTGCCAGCGGAGTGCCGCCGCGCAAGGTGGGGACCGCCTTCGACCCGGCGGAGTTGGAGCCTGCACCCTTCTCGTCCTGGAGGATCGAGTCCGGTGAGGTGGCGGCCGATGTGCTCGACATCGACCGTTTCGGCTCCGTGCGGATCGGTATCGCGGGCGGGGAGTTGCCCGACGCCGGACTCGACGTTCCTACCCTCGAACTCGGTTTCGGCCACCTGAGTGTTCGCGCGCCGTTGGCGACCACCTTCTCGGACGTACCGGAAGGGGCGCCCGTCGCCCTGGTCGATTCATCCGGGTGGCTCACGCTGGCTGTGCGCATGGGGAGCGCTTCCGAGAGATACGGCATCGAGCCGGGCCACACCGCGCGACTCAAGCCCGCGTCCTGACCCGCCCGTGTCAGACCCGCGCCGTATGGTGCGTGCAAGCGGGTCATGCGATCCGGGCGAGGTCACGTGGGAGGTCGGCGATGAAGGAGGACTACGTCGCGCGGTTGCGCGAGGGACAGGGTGTGGACTCGACGTTCGCGCTACGCGCGAAGGAGGTCCGATCGACCCGCTCCGGCGAGGCGTACCTTTCGCTGGATCTTGGTGACCGCACCGGTCACATCCCCGCGGTCTGCTTCCGCCCCGACGGCGATGCCCGATCCGTTCCCGTCGGGACGGTAGTCAGGGTCCGGGGAACGGTGACCTCGTATCGCGGCGTGCGCCGAGTGTCGGTGGAATCCTTGAGGCCCGTCGCCGCCTATGACGTTGCGGACCTCCTGCCGTCCGGTCGACGCGACCGCGCCGAACTCGCGCGACGCTTCACCACGTTGCGTTCTTCCGTACGCGATCGTGCGCTCGCGGATGTTCTTGACGGAGTCTTCTCGGATCCGGTCGTCGCAAGCCGTTTCGGACGATGGCCGGCTTCCCGGTCGGCGCACCATGCATACGTCGGCGGTCTGCTGGAGCACACGGTCTGCGTCGCCTCTCTGTGTCGGCGGTTGGCCACGGTCTACGAAGGAGTCGACGGCGACCTGCTGCTCGCCGCCGCGCTGATGCACGATGTGGGGAAGGTGGACGAGCTCACTTGTGACGTGTCCATCGAGTACACGGACGAGGGGAGGCTCATCGGTCACGTGGTCCTTGGAGACCGCAGGGTGCGCGCCGCGGCAGAGCGTCTCGGGACGACGCTTCGACCGGACGTGGCCGGACGCCTGTCGCACGTCGTCCTGTCGCACCACGGCGAGCTCGAGTGGGGAGCGCCCAAGCGACCCTCGACGGTCGAGGCTCTGCTTCTGCACCACGCCGACAACCTGGACGCCAAGGCGTCCGGATTCCTGGAGATCGCCGCCGGGGCCTCCGCGGTCGAGGAGCGCTGGACCGATGTCGCGAACCTGTTCCGCCGCCCGCTCTACGTGCCGCGCGCGCTAGAGGACGAGCCGCTCGACGTTCCCGAGGAGGACGACGAGCACCTGGTCAGATCCGCGTAGATGCGCCGGGCGATGTCGGGCGGCCCGCGTCGGCACCCAGCGGGTTCCGCTACAATCTGCGTGAACTGGATTCTGCGCAGGACGAAAGGACGGCAAATGACGCACCCCACCGCTGAGATCGGGGTATTCGGGGGCAGCGGCTTCTACTCGCTGCTGTCCGACGCCAGGGAGTACAAGGTCGATACTCCGTACGGAGCGCCTTCGGCGCCGGTCACGGTAGGCGAGATCGGTGGACGCTCGGTCGCCTTCCTTCCGCGCCACGGCAAGGAGCATACGCTTCCGCCCCACATGATCGACTACCGCGCGAACGTCTGGGCCATGAAGCAACTGGGTGTCGGCAGGATCATCGGCCCGAACGCGTGCGGGAGTCTCCAGTCCCACGTGAAGCCCGGGGAGTTCGTCATCTGCGACCAGTTCGTGGACCGCACGAGCGGCCGGAAGGACACGTTCTACGACGGTCCCACGACGACACACGTCTCGTCCGCGGACCCGTACTGTCCGGTGATGCGCGGCGTCGCCGTCGACAAGGCTCGCGAGCTAGGCATCACGGTCCATCCCACCGGTACGGTAGTCGTGATCCAGGGTCCGCGGTTCTCCACTCGCGCAGAGTCGCGCTGGTTCGCCGCCCAGGGCTGGGAGGTCATCAACATGACCCAGTACCCTGAGTGCTACCTCGCCCGCGAGCTCGAGATATGCTACTGCAACATCTCGCTGATCACCGATCACGACGCTGGAGCCGATGGGGCAGAGCCCGTGACGAACGACGAAGTCGTGCGCGTGTTCAACGAGAACAATGCGAAGGTACGCGATCTGCTCTTCGCGATGATCCCGGCTCTTCCTGTCGATCGGGAGTGCGTCTGCGCACATGGTCTCGAGGGCGCCGCGTTCTGAGCCACTCGAGTCCCGCCAGGTGTTGGGGCACTCCACCTTGCCCCAGTTTGTAACAGTAGTTACGATATCGGGCATACTCGATGGGCAGACCGGGGACACGGTCGGCCTCAGTGATGCGTGGAGATGATGCGAAGCATGGTCCCGGTAGTCGTCAATCGGATACCAGAGGGTGTCATCGAGAGGTTGCCGCACTACCTCAACGTTCTCATCTCGCTGCGACAGGATGGTCAAGCGACCGTCTCGTCTGCTCGGCTGGGGGAGCTCACGTCGGTGAACCCCGCCCAGATCAGGCGCGATCTCACTCACTTCGGTTCCTTCGGCAAGCGCGGCGTCGGATACGACATCACGACGCTCGTCGGGAGGATCCAGAAGATCCTCGGCGCCGACCACACGCATCGTCTCGCGCTCGTCGGCGCCGGCAATCTCGGATCCGCCATCGCGGACTACCAAGGTCTGCGCACCCACGGTTTCATCGTCTCGGGCGTATTCGACAACGACTCCCGCAAGATCGGGTTGCGCCTGGGGGGGACCGTCGTCCGCCACATCGACGACTTGGAGTCGCTCGTCGCCGAGCAGGGGATACGCATCGGGGTCATCGCCGTTCCGCCGGATGCGGCGCAGGTCGTGGCGGATCGGCTCGTCGATGCGGGGGTGTCCGTCATCCTGAACTACACGCCGGTGATGGTGCGCGTGCCGGGACATGTGACGCTGCACAACACCGATCCGGTGCAGGAGTTGCTTCATACCCTGTACTACCTGTCGCGCAGGGAAGGCGTGGCGTCTGCGTAGACGGGGTGGTAACCTAGCCGTCGGCTGCGCGAGCGGCCTGTCACGGCCGGCCGAGCGGCCGGTCACGAAGCAAGGAGGCGTCATGGCTGCATTGTTCGGACTAGGGACTCCCGAACTCCTGCTGATCGCCGCCGCGATCCTGCTGCTCTTCGGTCCGAAGCGGCTCCCGCAGCTCGGCAAGTCGCTCGGGAAGACCGTGAAGGCCATCCGGGAAGGCGTCGACGGCAAGGACGACGAAGCGGACGAGGGGTCCGAGCCGGTCAAGCCGAAGGCGAAGCCCGCCAAGGATGCCGATGAAGAGGACGAGGCCTAGAGGCATCGTCCCGCCGGTTACGGACGTGGTCTTGTCCGCCATCCCGTATCCGGTATACTCTCACGGACCGTCACCCCTTTCGGTGCTCTAGAGCTTCGGATGCGGTGACGGTGCCGCCAGCCACGACCTGTCGGGAGTACGGATGCAGAAGGAAGTCGCCCTCACCGCAGAGGGTCTTGCTCGGCTCGAAGAAGAATTGCGCCACTTGGAGACGGTCCGCCGCCACGAGGTGGGGGAGCGGATCAAGGAGGCCAAGGAGTTCGGGGACATCTCCGAGAACTCGGAGTACGACGACGCCAAGAACGAGCAGGCGTGGGTCGAGAGTCGCATCATCGAGATCAACCAGATACTCGCGAACGCCACGCTCATCCATACGCCAAAGAAGAGCGACAAGGTCAACCTCGGCTCGCGCGTCGAGATCCAGGACGAGGAGACCGGGGAGGTCCACTCCTATCAGCTCGTAGGCTCCGCGGAGGCGGACCCCGCCCACAGTCGCATCTCGAACGAGTCGCCGGTCGGGCAGGCGGTCATGGGAGCCCGCAAGGGCGATACCGTAGCGGTCTCCGTCCCCTCGGGCCGCATCCTGCGCTACCAGATCCTCGCCATCAGCCACTGAGCCGATGAGCGAAGGCAGCCACGCCGATCGGGACGGGGCACGGGGGCTGGACGACCCGTTCGCCGTCCGGCGCGCGAAGGTCGACGCGATGCGTACGGCGGGCGTCGAGCCTTACCGGGATCGCTGGGATGTGACCGCACGCTCCGCCGATCTCCATGCCCGCTTCGCTGACCTGCCTGCGGGGACGGAGGCGGACGAGACGGTCTCTGTGGCTGGAAGGCTCGTCGCGAAGCGCGATCAGGGCAAGCTCGTATTCCTCGTGGTGCGCGACGCGACCGGCGATCTGCAGCTGTTCTGCCGCGCGGATACTCTAGACGAGGGAGCGCTCGCGGTCGTCGACGGTCTCGACCTCGGCGATTGGGTCGGTGCGACCGGCGCCGTACTCCGTACAAGACGGGGAGAACTGTCGGTCGCTCCTGCCGGGATCGCGCTGCTCGCGAAGTCGCTGCGTCCCCTGCCGGAGAAGTTCCACGGGCTGAGCGACACGGAGACCAGGTATCGGCAGCGCTATGTCGACCTTGTGGTGAATCCCGAGGTCAAACAGGTCTTCGAGTCGCGCTTCCGCATGATCGCGGCCGTTCGGCGGTACATGGAGACCGAGGGGTTCCTCGAGGTGGAGACGCCGATGCTCCATCCGATCCCCGGAGGCGCCACGGCGCGGCCGTTCGTCACCCACCACAACGCCCTCGGCATGGATCTATACCTGCGCATCGCGCCCGAACTCTACCTGAAGCGGTTGCTCGTCGGGGGGTTCGAGCGTGTCTTCGAGATCAACCGATCGTTCCGCAACGAAGGCGTCTCCGTCCGCCACAATCCCGAGTTCACGATGCTCGAGGCATACCAGGCTTTCACCAACATAGACGGCATGATGTCTCTGACCGAGGGGATTGTAGAAGCCGCGGCTCGCGAGACGCTCGGGACGCTCGTGACCTCGTACCAGGGAGAGGCACTCGACCTCACCCCGCCGTGGCCACGTCGCACGATGGCCGAACTCGTCTCCGAGGCCGTCGGCGAGCGTGTCGACGTGCACCTGCCCGACGCTGGGCTGCGGGCGCTGTGCGACCGCCGGGGTGTTCCGCACGAACCGTCATGGCAGGCGGGCAAGCTGTTCACGGAGCTGTTCGAGAAGCTTGTCGAATGCGGTCTGCGCATGCCAACCTTCGTGACCGACTACCCGCTGGCGACATCGCCGCTGGCGCGGCGCAAGACCGGCGACCCTCTGGTCACCGACCGTTTCGAATTGATCATCTGTGGTCGCGAGATCGCGAACGCGTTCTCGGAGCTCGTCGACCCGGTCGACCAGAGGGAGCGCTTCGCCGAGCAGGCGAACGCGAAGGGCGCTGGCGACGACGAGGCGATGGGCTACGACGAGGACTACCTTCGAGCGATGGAGTACGGGATGCCGCCGGCGGGGGGTCTCGGTGTGGGGATCGATCGTCTCGCCATGCTCCTGACCGATTCCGCCTCGATCCGGGACGTGCTCCTCTTCCCGCACATGCGTCCGGAATCCTGATCCCCACCGCGTCCGCCGCGGTAGGATATGAGTCAGATACGCTCACATCCGATGGCACCGCGCTTGCTGACGTCCACTCCGAGGTCGTTCGCCCGTCGAGCGGGGTATACTAGGAGGACGGGTATCCCGCCAGGATCACGACGAGTCCGGCCGAGTCGGTCGCACATCCATAGGAGATAAGCGATGTTCGAGCGTTTCACGGAGAAGGCACGCAGGGTCGTGGTGTACGCCCAGGAAGAGGCGCGCATCCTCAACCAGAACTATATCGGTACGGAGCACCTGCTCCTCGGGCTCATCCGCGAGCAGGACGGCATCGCCGCGAGGGCGCTCGAGAGCCTCAACATCTCTCTCGAGGACGTCCACACCCAGGTGGAGGAGCTCATCGGGCGCGGCACGTACGTCCCGACCGGTCACATACCGTTCACACCTCGGGCGAAGAAGGTACTCGAGCTCAGCCTTCGAGAGGCTCTTCAGCTCGGGCACAACTACATCGGCACCGAGCATGTCCTTCTCGGCTTGATCCGCGAGGGCGAGGGCGTAGCCGCCCAGGTCCTGCTCAACCTCGGCGCCGACCTCGAGAAGGTCCGCTCCGCGGTCATCCAGCTGCTCTCCGGCTACTACGGGAAGCAGACGGAGGGTGGCGAGGAGCACGGACACGGCTCGTCGAGCCAGCTGCTCGACGAGTTCGGCCGCAACCTCACTCGCCAGGCGAAGGAGGGCAAGCTCGACCCGGTCATCGGCCGCGCGGTCGAGGTCGAGCGCGTGATGCAGATCCTGTCGAGGCGCACCAAGAACAACCCGGTGCTCATCGGCGAGCCCGGCGTCGGCAAGACTGCGGTCGTGGAAGGACTCGCGCAGTCGATAGCGCGAGATGAGGTGCCCGAGACCATCCGCGACAAGCAGCTCTACACGCTCGACCTAGCGGCGCTCGTCGCGGGGAGCAAGTATCGAGGCGAGTTCGAGGAGCGCCTCAAGAAGGTGATGAAGGAGATCCGCGAGCGTGGTGACGTGATCCTGTTCGTCGACGAGATGCACACCCTCGTCGGCGCGGGCGCGGCGGAGGGCGCCATCGACGCGGCGTCGATCATCAAGCCCGCGCTGGCGCGCGGAGAACTGCAGACCATCGGAGCGACCACGCTCGACGAGTATCGTAAGTACGTGGAGAAGGACCCCGCGCTAGAGCGCCGGTTCCAGCCGATCGTGGTCGGCGAGCCCTCAATCGAGGAGACGATCGAGATACTCCACGGTCTCCGCGACCGCTACGAGGCCCATCACCGGGTCTCGATCACCGACGGTGCGATACTGGCGGCCGCGAACCTGGCGAGCCGCTACATCTCCGACCGGTTCATGCCCGACAAAGCGATCGACCTCATAGACGAGGCCGGTTCGAAGATGCGCATCAAGACCATGACCGCTCCACCCGACGTCCGGGAGGTCGAGGAGCGGCTCAGGGGGGTGCGACAGGAGAAGGAAGCGGCGATCGAGGCGCAGGAGTTCGAGAAGGCCGCGAGCCTGCGCGACAAGGAGAAGCAGGTGCTGGCCGAGAAGCGCCGCATCGAGGACGCGTGGCTGAAGCCGGACAACCGGCGACTCGTCGAGGTCACCGAGATCGAGATCGCTGAGATCGTCTCGATGTGGACCGGTATCCCGGTGACGAGCCTCACCGAAGAGGAGACCGCCAAGCTCCTGCGCATGGAGGCGAGCATCCACGAGCGGATCGTCGGTCAGGACGAGGCCGTCTGCGCCGTCTCACGCGCCATCCGGCGCACGCGGGCGGGGCTCAAGGATCCGCGCCGTCCCGCGGGTTCGTTCATCTTCCTCGGGCCGTCAGGCGTCGGCAAGACCGAGTTGTCCAAGGCGCTCGCTTCGTTCCTCTTCGGTACGGAGGACGCGCTGATCCAGCTCGACATGTCGGAGTACATGGAGAAACACACCGTCTCGCGCATGGTCGGCTCCCCTCCGGGCTACGTCGGGTTCGAGAACGGCGGCCAGCTGACGGAGCTCGTGCGTCGCAAGCCGTACTCGGTGGTGCTCTTCGACGAGATCGAGAAGGCCCATCCGGACGTGTTCAACGTCCTGCTCCAGATATTGGAGGAGGGCCGCCTCACCGACGCGCAGGGCCGCCGGATCGACTTCAAGAACACGATCCTCATCATGACGAGCAACCTGGGGGCGCGCGATATCGCCAAGGGCAAGACACTCGGCTTCGGGCCGGCGCAGTCCGGCGGTGCTATCCCGTACGAGATCCTGAAGGAGCGCGTGACCGGAGAGCTCAAGAAGGCCTTCCGTCCCGAGTTCCTCAACCGCGTCGACGAGGTGATCGTCTTCCACGACCTGGACTCCGATGAGATCGGGTCGATCGTGGACCTCATGGTGTCCCGTCTGCGCGAACAGCTCGCGTTGCAGGGCATCGGTATCACGTTATCGGTGGAGGCGCGCAAGCTGCTCGCCGCGAACGGCTTCGACCCTGCGCTCGGCGCTAGGCCGCTTCGCCGCACGATCCAGCGATTCGTGGAGGACCCACTCTCCGAGCAGATCCTTGCCGGCCAATGGAGCGCCGGCGATGTCGTCTCTCTCGAGGTCCGCGACGGGTCCCTCGTCTTCGAGCGCGGGAAGGGCAAGGCGGCGGTGCCCGTCGCGCCCGCGGCGCCGCGCGAACCCAAGGCCACCATGCCTCGACGCTCCGGCGGCCGCTCCTCCGGTGGCCCGTCGGCGGCCGGCGGCGCCGCAGGCTGAGATGGCGAAACCGCACTCTGTGTTCCACTGTCAGCAATGCGGATACGGTTCCGCCCGCTGGGTCGGCCGTTGTCCCGAGTGCGGCGAGTTCGGGTCGTTCGTCGAGGAGTCCGAGACCGTCTCCATCTCCGATCCCGCCCGTGTGCACGCGCAGCCGGTACCGATCGACGAGGTCTCCTCAGCACAGGACGAGCGTGTCGCGACGGGTATCGCCGAGTTCGACCGCGTCCTAGGCGGAGGACTGGTCCGCGGCTCGGTCGTTCTGATCGGGGGCGAACCCGGTATCGGGAAGTCGACATTGCTGCTGCAGGCCGCCGACAGCCTCGCACGCCGCGGTGGGCGTGTGATCTATGTCTGCGGCGAGGAGTCGCCGCGACAGATCAAGCTCCGCGCCGATCGGCTCGGCGTGTCGGGGAAGGGTGTCGAACTGCTCGCGGAGGTCGACGTCACGGCCGTCGTATCGGTGGTCGAGGATCGGCGTCCCGACCTGGTCGTCGTCGACTCGATCCAGACGGCGTCCGACCCTGGGCTCGCCGGCGTCGCCGGTAGCGTCGGGCAGGTGCGAGCGTGCACCGCCCGTCTCGTCCGCTTGGCGAAGGAACGAGACACCATCATCGTCGTCGTGGGTCATGTGACCAAGGACGGCGCCATCGCCGGCCCCCGTGTGCTCGAGCACATGGTCGACACGGTCCTGTACTTCGAAGGCGATCGTGACCATGCGTTCCGCGTCGTGCGCGCTGCCAAGAACCGTTTCGGCTCAGCGAGCGAGATCGGCATCTTCGAGATGGGCGAGGACGGCCTGGTCGGCGTCGGTCAGCCGTCGGGCACCCTGCTCGCCGAGCGCGCACATGCGCCCGGGTCCGCCGTGATGGCGGCGGTCGAAGGCTCCCGGCCGCTCCTTGTGGAGGTCCAGGCGCTCGTCACGCCGTCGTATCTGCAGATGCCCCGTCGGCTCGCTACCGGAGTGGATACCGGGCGGCTGCTCCAGGTGCTCGCCGTCCTCGAGCGTCGCGCGGGGATGGTGTTCGGACAGCACGATGTCTACGTCGCGGTCGCCGGTGGCGTTCGTGTCACGGAGCCCGCCGTCGACCTGCCGCTCGCGCTAGCGATAACCTCGGCGAGGCTCGACGTCCCGGTGCCCGTCGGACTCGTCGCCTTCGGTGAAGTCGGTCTGACCGGTGTCGTGCGTCGCGTCCCGCATCGCGAGTCGCGCCTGCGCGAAGCGGGACGCATGGGATTCTCCGCGGCGGTGCTCGCGCCCTCCGAGGGCGATGGAGGGACGGGTGTCGAGACGCGGGAGGCGGGCGACATCGCGTCGGCGATCCGTCAGGCAGGGCTCGAGCCGCGTAGCGCGCGGGTGTCGGATGGGCGCAAGGACGGTGTGCGGTCGGGCGAACGGTGATCGAGCCGGAGGATCCCGTCGGTTGGGCGAGAGGGGGAGCGGTGGACACGAGGACCTACGAACTCATGCGGGCGACGCTCGACCGTGTGGCACCCGGAACGGCTTTGCGGGAAGGTCTCGACTACATCCTCTCCGCGCGCTCGGGCGCGCTCGTCGTCATCGGGGCGGAAGACCGCGTCGAGAAGCTGTGCAACGGGGGTTTCGCCGTCGACATCACCTTCACGCCGCAGCGACTCTTCGAACTGGCGAAGATGGATGGCGCCATAGTCCTCGACGGCGAATGCGAGCGGATCCTCAAGGCGAACGTGCACCTCGTCCCCGATCACCGTCTCCCCACGTCGGAGACGGGGATGCGCCACCGCACAGCGGAAAGGGTCAGCCTGCAGACGGGAGCGCTGGTCATCTCCGTCTCTGCGCGCCGAGATGTCGTCAGCCTCTATCAGCACGGGGAGAAACTCACGCTCGAGGCGATCGACGTCGTTCTCGCGAAGGCCAACCAGGCGCTGCAGACACTCCAGAGGTACCGCAGCCGACTCGACGAGGTCTCCGGGCATCTCGCCGCTCTCGAGTTCGAGGACGCCGTCACGCTCTCGGACGTGGCGACGGTCATCCAGCGCTCGGAGATGCTGCATCGGGTCGCCCGGGAGGTCGGGCGCTACATCGCCGAGCTCGGTACGGAGGGGCGTCTCGTGCGGCTGCAGGCCGATGAGCTCATGCTCGCGACCGACGAGGACTACCTGAGCCTTCTGCGCGACTATTCGCCGGAGGCCGGGCCGCGCAAGATCACGGCGCTCAGGGCACAGGTGGGCGGCCTCGGCTCCGAGCAGTTGCTCGATGCCGCGATCGTCGCGGGCATGCTCGGGCTTCCTCCGAGCGCGGAGGTCTCGGAGAGCCACGTGCAGCCGAAGGGGTATCGGATACTGCGTCGCGTGCCCGGTCTGCCGGGGACCGTGGTGAACCGGCTCATCGAGCGCTTCGAGACCCTCCCGGCGCTGCTGGTCGCGACCGTGGAGCAGCTGGACGAGGTGGACGGTGTCGGCGCCCGCCGGGCTCGGACGATCTTCGACGGACTGCGGCGGCTGAAGGACCATTCATCCATCTGAGCCTGTTCTATCCGCGGGACCGTGGGGACTCCCTGATGTGCTAGGCTGTTCTCCTGTTCCGACGGCACTCGGCCGGACGGATATGGAGACTAGGGAGGTGACGGCTCGCAGCGCGCTCGAAGCTGAGCGCCGACTGACGCGTCAACCGCCATGATCGTTCAGCTCACGCGATTCGTGCTCTTCACCGCGGGGGCGCTCGGCGGGTTCCGGGTCTCGCAGCTCATCGACTGGACCGACCAGATAGGCTTCCAGCAGTCATTCGTCATCTTCATCTTCATCATCCTGGGATGCTCTATCGGCTACCTCATCGGTGGCATCGTCGGCAGGGAGCTCACGAGCCTCTACGACCGCATCGAGCGCTCTCTAGAGACGTACTCGACGGCCGACATCGTGCTGTCCGCTGTCGGATTGGTCACGGGCCTCGTCGTCGCCCTCATGCTGTCATACCCGCTGCGCATGCTGCGGCCCCAGTGGGTCTCGTTCCTCTCGATAGTCCTGCTGTACGGGTTGCTCTGCTACGCGGGGGTCCGTGTCGCGCTCATAAAGCGCATCGAGGTGAACCACGCGCTGGGGAAGCTCAACGCAGGTGCGGGGGGGGACTTGCCCGGTTCCTCCGACGTGGCCCTCCCGAAGATCCTCGACACCAGCGCGGTCATCGACGGGCGGTTCGCCGAACTGCGCCGGACCGGCTTCCTCGAGGGTCGCTTGCGCGTGCCCGGCTTCGTCCTTGCCGAGCTGCAGACGCTGGCGGACTCCGCCGACGACGAGCGGCGTGCACGCGGCCGTCGCGGTCTCGACCTGCTCGCGACGGCTCGCAGCGGCACCATGTCGGTCGACGTGTTCGACGCCGACTATCCCGACGTTCCCGACGTCGACGGGAAGCTTCTGCGGCTGGCGAAGGACGGCGGCGGGGCGATCGTCACGGTCGATTTCAACCTGACGAAGGTCGCTCGCGTGCAGGGTCTTCCCGTCCTCAACCTCAACGAACTCGCGTTGGCGCTCAAGCCGAGTCACCTTCCCGGAGAGGTGCTGAGGGTCACCATCGCGAAGGAGGGCAAAGAGCCCGGCCAGGGTGTCGGTTACCTTCCTGACGGGACGATGGTCGTCGTCGCCGGCGGGCACGACCACGTCGGTTCGGACGTGGACGCGGAGGTGACGTCGGTTCTTCAGACGTCCGCTGGGCGGATGGTCTTCTCGAAGGTGCGGCCATCATGAGCGTCGCGGCGATCATCGTCGCGGGGGGCTCGGGGTCGAGGTTCGGCCGCGAGGGCGGCAAGCAGACCGCATTCGCCGTGGGGCGGCCTCTGGTCGCCCGCACTCTCGAGGTGTTCGTCGGATGCGACGCCGTCGACGCGGTCGTGGTGGTCACGCATCCCGATCGCGTCGACGAGTACCGCCTTGCATGTGGACCGCTGGCTGATGGAGTGATCTTCGTCTCCGGTGGGGAGACGCGGCGGATGTCCGTCGCGGCGGGTCTCGCCGCGGTCGGCCCGGACGTCGCGACCATCCTCGTCCACGACGGTGCGCGCCCTCTCGTCACTTCGCGGTTGATCCAGTCGGTCGTCGACGAGCTCGCCGATCATCCCGAGGCGGTGGGTGCGGTCGTCGGTCATCCCGCGTCCGACACGGTGAAGGTCGTTGCGCTGGACGGGGTGATCGTCGACACGCCGGATCGCTCGCGCCTCTGGGTCGTGCAGACGCCGCAGGTCTTCCGTGCGGTGGCCCTGCGAGAGGCGATGGCGGCCGCTGAAGTGGACGTCTTCGAGGGGACGGATGATGCGTCGGTGGTCGAGCGGGCGGGCGGGGTCGTGCGCGTGCTCGAAGGCCCGCGCGACAACCTCAAGGTCACCACAGGAGAGGACCTCGCCCTAGTCGAGGCGATCATCGCGTTTCGGGAGGTCGAGGCGTGACCGGCGACTTCCGCATCGGTGTCGGCTACGACGCCCATCGTCTCGAGCCTGGTAGGCGGCTCGTCCTGGGAGGCGTAGACATCCCCTTCGACGCGGGGCTCGTCGGTCACTCCGACGCGGACGTCCTCGCGCATGCGCTCATGGACGCGATCGTGGGCGCTCTGCGAGAAGGGGATATCGGGCGGCTCTTTCCCGACGACGACCCGCGCTACGCCGACGCCTCGAGTCTCGGGCTCCTGCGGGAGGTCGCCTCCCTCCTCGAGGCGCGGGGTTTCGAGCTGGTCGACGCCGATACGACACTCGTGCTCGAACGGCCGAAGGTCGCAGGCTTCCGTGAAGCCATGCGAGCGAATCTCGCCGAAGCGCTGGGTGTGCCGGTCGAGAGGGTGGGCGTGAAGGCGACCACGACCGAGGGTCTCGGTTTCGAAGGGCGCGGCGAAGGGGCTGCGGCCCACGCCGTGGTCCTCGTTCGGCGTGTGTGAACCGGATCCGTCTCGTGATGTGTTCGTGCAGGTAGCAGGGCTCGACCGGTGTGATCGGATACCGCCGCGCGGGTTTGACACGGGCGGTCGCCGGTTGCCATAGTGAGCGGCAGGCACGCGTCCGACGAGGAGGTCGTCTCGAGCATGCTCTCGCGTCTGCGCGCCGACATCGCCGCCGTCAAGGAGCGGGACCCCGCCTGCACGTCGACCCTGTCCGCGCTCCTCAACTACCCCGGGCTGAAAGCCATCCGTTGGCACCGCCGCACGAACCGTCTTCACGGGGCGGGCTTCGTCCTGCTTGCGCGGGTCATCTCGCAGTGGGTGCGGCACCACACAGGGATAGAGATCCACCCCGCGGCGACGATAGGCAAGCGGTGCTTCATCGACCACGGCATGGGCGTGGTGATCGGTGAGACGACGATCATCGGCGAGGACGTGACGATCTATCAGGGCGTGACTCTCGGAGGCACAGGCAAGGAGACGGGCAAGCGTCACCCTACCATCGAGGACCGCGTGGTGATCGGCGTGGGATCGACCGTGCTCGGGAACATCACCGTAGGTCGAGGCAGCAAGATCGGTGGCGGCGCCGTCGTCATCCACGACGTCCCGCCGAACTGTACCGTCGTCGGTATCCCGGGGCGCGTCGTCGTGCGCGAGGGCATGCGTCTCGAGACGATCGACCTCCATCACGAGGACCTTCCCGACCCCGTCGTCGAGATGTTCCGGTGCATGCAGCGGCGTGTGGACCGCCTGGAGGCGCGTCTTGCGCGTGACGAGGACTCCGCGTCGGAGCGGGACACGACCACCTTTCCCTCGGGCGAGACCGGTCAAGCGGACGAAGAGACCTGCGACACGGGAGGCTGACACGTGACCCTGCGCGTCTACAACACGCTGGCTCGGGCCAAGGAGGACTTCGTTCCGAGGGAGTCCGGCAGGGTCGCGATGTACGTGTGCGGGCCTACCGTCTACAACCACATCCACATAGGCAACGCACGGACGTTCCTCACCTTCGATGTCATCCGGCGCTACCTCATCCACCGCGGCTTCGATGTCCGCTTCGTCCAGAACATCACGGACGTCGATGACAAGATCATCAAGCAGGCCATGGCCGAGGGCGTACCGGCTTCGCGGGTCGCTTCCGAGTACACTCTCTCGTTCCTGGAGGCGATGGATGCACTCGGCATCCTTGCGCCGACCGCCCAGCCGCGGGCGACCGAGACCATCCCCGCGATGATCGGGATGGTCGAGCGCCTCATCTCGCGCGGGCACGCGTACGCCGTCGACGGGGACGTGTACTTCTCGGTCCGGAGTTTCCCGGGGTACGGGAAGCTTTCCGGCCGCGACGTCGACGACCTGCGCTCCGGTGCGCGTATCGACATCGACGAGCGCAAGGCCGACCCTCTCGATTTCGCCCTCTGGAAGGCCGCCAAGCCGGGCGAGCCGCATTGGCCGAGCCCGTGGGGAGAGGGACGCCCTGGCTGGCATCTGGAATGCTCGGTCATGTCCGAGCAGGAACTCGGCTTGCCTTTCGACATCCACGGGGGCGCCAGCGACCTCATATTCCCGCACCACGAGAACGAGATCGCCCAGTCGGAGGCCGCCACAGGCTCACTGTTCGTCAGATACTGGCTCCACGGCGGATTGTTGCAGGTGAACGCCGAGAAGATGAGCAAGTCGCTCGGAAACTTCATGCTGTTGAAGGATGTGCTCGAGTCCTATCCTGCGCCGGTGGTGCGTCTGCTCATGCTGCAGACCCACTATCGATCCCCGCTCGACTTTTCGACGACGCGCCTCGACGAGGCCGGCGCGGCATACGACCGCATAGCGAATCTCGTCCGCAACCTGGACTGGGCTCGCACGCGCGCTGCCGACGGCGCTGGCGCGGGGGAGGCCGCTCGCGAGTCTCTGGAACGCGCGACGGCCGAAGCTCGCACGAAGTTCGAAGCTGAGATGGACGATGACTTCAACACGGCCGGCGCCCTAGGCGCCCTGTTCGAACTGGCTAAGGCGGCGAACGGTTTTCTCGCGGGCGCGGGAGCAGCTGGCGTCTGTGCCGACGACAGGGTCGTGCTCGGCCGGGCGGAACAGGAGGTCTCCGGCCTGCTCGGCGTCCTCGGCGTCACTCTTGCCGCCGGCGTTGACGCTGAGTCCGAGTTCCCGGTAGAGGTCGTCGATCTGGCACGCAACGTCGCAGGCTACGCAGGTGACGATCCAGCGAAGGCCGTGGACGCGCTGCTCGCGACCCGTGCCGCCGCCCGTACGGAGAAGAACTGGGCGCTCTCGGACGCGGTGCGTGACGGTCTCGCCGGGCTCGGTTTCGTTGTCGAGGACACGGCCCAGGGCGCCCGCGTCACTTACCGGTCGGAAGCATAGCGGTGCGCGAGATCGTCGAGGGCCGCAACGCGGTGCTCGAGGCGCTGCGAGCCGGCCGCCGGATCGAGCGGGTTCTCATCGCCGAGGGCGTGCGTCCGGATCCCGGGCTCGACGAGGTGCGGACACGATCCGCCGAGGCGGGCGTACCCGTGGTCGTCGTCGCGCGCCGCATCCTCGATGCCGGAAGCGAGCGAGGTGCGCATCAGGGTGTCATCGCCGAGGTCGCGCCTTTCGAGTATGCGAGCCTCGACGGGGTGCTCGCGTCGACGTCGGGCGCTTCTCTGAGCCTCATCGTCGCGCTGGACCACGTGACCGATCCGGGCAATCTCGGCGCCGTGATCCGGTCAGCCGAGTGCGCCGGCGCGGACGCGGTCATCGTCACCGAGAGGAGAGCGGCTCCGATGAACGCCGCCGCCTACAAGGCCGCAGCCGGGGCGCAGGAGTACCTCCCGATCGTGCGTGTCTCGAATCTCGCTTCGGCGTTGCGCACGTGTAAGGGCGCCGGCTACTGGGTCGCGGGGGCATCGGAGATCGCCGAGATCGCCGTGTGGGATGCACCGCTAGAGGGACGGATCGTTCTCGTGATGGGTTCAGAGGGGAGCGGGCTCGCGCGGCTCACTTCCGAGACATGCGACTTCCTCGTCGGGTTGCCGCTCGCAGGCCGCGTCTCGTCGCTCAACGTCGCTCAGGCCACCACGGCTCTCGCGTTCGAATGGGTGCGCCGCGGGCGGACCCGGGGCTGAGATGCTTCGTCGGCTCATCGTCGACGGGTACAACGTCATCCACGCGGACGCCTCCTATCGCGACCTGGCCGAGCGCGATCTCGACACCGCGCGCGCTCGTCTTGTCGAGGACGTGGCGGCCTTCGCCGCCGGTGCGTTCCGTGCGACGGTCGTCTTCGACGGAGCCGGTCGTTCCGCGCCCGACGAGGGAGTACACCACGTCGCGGGTGTCGCAGTCGTCTTCTCAAGAGGCGGTGCGGACGCCGACACAGTGATCGAGTCGCTCGCAAGGCGGGCTCGCGAGCGCGGAGAAGGGGCCGTCGTCGTCACGTCCGACGCGCAGACGCAATGGGCGGTCATGAGCGGAAGCACGACCCGGATGTCGGCGGCGGAGTTCGTCCGCGAGTCGCGCGAGAACGCAGTGCGCGTCTCACACTCACGTTCCGGAGGGATCCGGGGCCCCGTCGAGGAGCGAGTGGATCCCGAGGTACGGGCTGCGCTCTTTCGCTGGGCTCGCTCGGGCCGATGAGCGACGGCGTGTGAGCCGGGTCACACAGTGCCCTTTCAGGATTGTTCACGTTCGCGGGGTCGCATTGACACGACCTGGCGCGGTGGTATCGTCGGGGTACGGGGAGAGTGCGGAGGCCTGTCCGCGCCGGTCCTTTCCCTCGATCGCAGAGGGTTCTCACGGGAGGACGTAAAGTGTCGGTCGGAGGGGAGACCGCACGTCGTCGACCCTGCCGGGGGCACGACGGGGAATTCGAGCTGATCCGAGCAGCCCAGTCCGGCGACCAACGCGCATGCGCGCAGATATTCGCGCGCTATGGGTCCTTCGTCCGTGGCAAAGCGCGCTCCTACTTCATCGCCGGCGGCGAGCGTGACGATGTCGTGCAGGAGGGCATGATCGGCCTGTTCAAGGCGATCCGCGATTTCGACTGTGGCCGTCAGACGTCGTTCCGCTCCTTCGCCGAGTTGTGCGTCACTCGCCAGCTCATTTCCGCGATCAAGGCCGCGACACGCAGGAAACACGCTCCCCTCAACGGGTACGTCTCCCTCAGCCGCACTCAGCAGGCCGAGGACGAGGGCGAGCGGCTGCTGTCGGACATACTCGCTGCCCGGGAGTGCGATCCCGCCGACATCGTCGTCGCCGCGTGGGAGTCGCGCAGTATCCGCGACGGCTTCACGAGCATGCTGTCGCCGTTCGAGACGGAGGTGCTCCGGCGCTACGTCGAGGGCCGCACCTATCAGCAGATCGCCGAGGATCTCGGACGGCATGTCAAGTCCGTCGACAACGCCCTGCAGCGGACGAAGCGCAAGGTCGAGCTCCAGGTCGAGCGCTGTCGGGCCTGCTGAGCGCCACCGTCGACGCACGCTGGAAGTATCGCGTTCCTTCGCGGGGCGCTGGCGGCTACAATCAGGGTCGCCGCCGGCGTAGCTCAACGGCAGAGCAGCGGTTTTGTAAACCGCAGGCTGTGGGTTCGATCCCCTCCGCCGGCTCCAGACATCCGCGGGGCCCGGTCTTGAAGGCCGGGCCCCGTTGCGTATGTCACTAGACGCCGCTGTCGATCTCGAAGACGTCGGTCGGCGTCGCGATGTTCTTCAGGTCGAAGGTGCCGCGTTCCTCGGCCTTGAAGCGGTCGAGTCCGGCGCGTTCGACGACCGGCCGGGTCGCGAAGATCTGGCCTCCGTCGGCAAGGCTCATCACTCGGGCCGCGATGTTGAGGCCGTTGCCGATGAACGGTCTGCCGTGCTTGTCGAGCACGACCTCGCCGGACGCGATGCCGATGCGGATCGTCATCGAATGGCCGATGTCCTTCGCGGTGTTGAACTCCGAGAGCTTTCGCTGCATCGCGATCGCGGCTTCGAGGGCGTCGATCGGGTGGTCGAACTTCGCGAGCAGTCCGTCGCCTCCGGTCGACTTGCCGCACCCGCGATGCTCGGTGACCAGGGGAAGGAGCAGGTCTCTCTGTCGCTGGATGAGCTTCGCCGAGGTGATGCTGCCCTCCTCCTCGGTCATCTTCGAGAAGGACTTCATGTCGGTGATCAGCACCACCGCCTCGACGGTGTGCTTCGCTGCGACCGTCTCCTCGGCCTGCGATATGAGGCGCAGGAGTTCGTCCACGTCCGCGTCCTCTGTGTCCAGCGACGAGAGCGGGACGATGGCCTTCGGGGTGGAGGGTGTGAACACCCAGTCGCTGACAGCGGAGACCAAGAGGGCCACGACGAAGGAGGTCACCCCTGTCGCTGCGAGCGTCGCTCCGTTCACGGGGCCGGAGAACGCCCGCATGAGCGCGACGCTCGACCCCCCCAGTGCCGCGACACCCGCGAACACCGCTCCCAGTCCCCACACCCCGCGGAACCGGTGACCGACAGGTCGGCGGATGAAGCCGGCGAGCCACGCCGCTCCCGCCCAAGCGAACGGCTGGGTCGCAAGCAGTGGGACGTCTCGCGCCGCCGTGATGCGTGCGATGACGGGATTGGGGTCGAGCGAGGAGACCGACGCGGCGAACCACTTGAAGGCGAGCGGGTCGACCGGCGGATGGGCGAGGTCGACGATGGGGGGTGGAGTGCCGCCGGCCACCACGACGCCGAAGACCGGGTGTCCGAGGAGGAGGCCCGCCCCTTCGGCGGCGAGGCAGGCGGCTAGCGCGGCGATCGAACCCTCGCCCGAGCCGAGAAGGTAGCCGGCGAGGACCGGCAGCGCCCATTGCGCCTTGACGCCGGCTGCTAGCATCGCCAGTGCGACGACGAGGAACGGCTTCGCGTCGTCCTGCCCGAGGTACGACATCGCGCTGTAGCCGACGAGCGCGAACAGCGCGCCCGCGACGATGTTCGCGGCGGCGATCGGCAGTGCGAGGAGCGTGAGGACGGCGAGTGTCGCCAGTTGCGCGGAGAGGACTCCGAGACCTCCGATGACGAGGGCGATCACCGGGGTGATGCTCGAGGGGTAGAAGGGCATCGCGGACAGCGAGCCGAGAGCGATCGTGGCGAACGCAACGGCGCGCAGCCAAGGCAGCGTCCCTCCGAAGCGCCGGATGGTCCTCTTCCTGGGCATGGTCCCCTCCTGGTCCCTACGCTAGCGACACGATGCGGATCCCCACGACGAACGCGTACGCCACCGCGCACAGGGCCAAGCCGACGACCACGGCCACGATGTCGCGGCGGCGGTCGTCGCGACGAGTGATCGCCATGAACGACCGCGGGAGGAACGCGATGAGTCCCGCGGTCGGGGAGACGTACAAGGCGAGTACGAGAGCGGTCGCCCTCTCGGCCATGCCGGCGATCCTTGGTAGGTCGAACGCGAGGAGGCGGCCCTTCCCGTTCTCGGGGTCCTCGATCGCGACGTCGGTCTCGAACACGAGTATCGATCCGAGGAACGCCACGGTGATGATGCCGCATGCCGCGGCGAGGTCGGCGATGCCGACGATCGAGCCGAACGTCACCGCAGTCCGGTCGAGGGTCCATGCGCCCATGGCCCAGATGAGGAGTACGATCGACAGCACGTGCAGGGTCTGGTCGAAGACGAAGACGAACAGGCCCCGCGTCCGTGTCCGGAACCTCGTCGTGATGGTGAGACGCTCGATGACCAGGTGCGCTCCCGTCACGAGGACCACGATAGGCCAGTGGGCACGCAGAGTCCCGACGAGGACGACGGCGGAACAGACCGCGATGATGACGGCATGTGTCAACAGCCCCGGGACGCCTGCCCTCTTCGCGGCGACCAGCTTCCCGGGCTGGAAGACGAAGTCTCCGAGCAGATGGCCCAGGTAGAGATCTAGGAAGAGCCCCATCGTTCCTCCGCGGCAGCCTACGTACTCCATTGTGCATGAACGCGACCTTCGAGGGTACGGCTTCCAGGTACCTGTGTAAGCGCATATGATGGCTGTCACCTCTGCGCGGGCGTCTATTGCCCCAAGTGTCGGGCATACTCTAGCGTGTAGCAGAACCGATCGGTCGGCGAGGGATGAGGGATGGGAGGCTGCGGATGGCGAACGAGATGTTCCTGTCCAAGGTGCCGCTGTTCGCCAATTGCAGCCCGCAGGAGATCGCGGCGATAACCGCGGTGGCCCAGGAGCACGTATACGCTCCCCAGCAGGTCATCGTCACGCAGGGGACACCCGGACAGGCGTTCTACCTGGTCCTGTCGGGCCGGGTCGAGATCATCCGCGACAACCGGTCGCTCGGTACGCTCGACGCCGGCAACTTCTTCGGAGATATGTCGCTTCTCGACTCGGCGCCTCGTTCGGCGACGATCCGCGCGGTCGAGCCGACCTCTTGTCTGATGCTCTCGAGCTGGGACTTCAAAGCGGTTCTCGAGCGTACGCCTTCGATAGCGATCAGGCTGCTAGAGGTGATGAGTCGACGCCTGCGGGCCGCGGACGAGCGCCTGAGCCGGCCCAACGGCTAGAACGGCGAGGAGAGCGGATGCACTCTATGGCGGGAAGTCTGTTACTCCAGTCCGTCGCGGAGCGGATCCTTGCGCGCTGGGTCGAGAGCACCGGCGGGTCGGATGTGGTCGTGGTCGACCCCGCGGTCGGCGAGGGTCGGCGGCTCGGCATCGACCTGCGCTACCGTTTCCTGGGTCGGACCGTGACCGTGAAGGTGAAGGCCGACAGCTACTTTGGTAGGGACCCCTCGAAGATCGCCGACCGTGACCTGCTCTTCTATCGGCCGGAAGAGGGAAGTTACGCGTTCGAGGCGATCTCGCATGCCGTCACGCGTGAGCCGGGCTGGATGTTCCTGTCCGAGGCCGAGGAGCTCTTCTACTACCTGTGCGCACTGTCTCAGACCGAGACCGAGGTCGCGGCGCTCATGGCCGAACCCGACGAGGTCTTCTTCTCCGAACTGCGCGTCGACCGCGACGAGCTGCGTGTCCTCCCGATGCTGCAGACACGCGACTGGTTCGAGGAGCACTTCGAGGAGTATCCTCCGAGACCGGTTCTCGTTGGCGACCATTCGGCGTGGTATCGTCTCATCCCACGCGATGACATCGAGGGATCGGTGGAGGGCATCCGCATCGTGGGTCCGGTCTTCGGCAAGATCGTCATCGACTGATGTCGGCAGGGGCCGTCGGAGATGACGGAGGAGAAGCGATACGCCCGGTGGCGTTGTCGTCGTTGACACAGCAAAACGCGATGCAGTAACATTCACGTGCCTTTGTCCCAGGCGAGCCCTTTGATACGTCCAATAACGTGCTTCTTTCATGTCGGGGGTGTGCCCGAGTGGCTAAAGGGGACGGGCTGTAAACCCGTTGGCTACGCCTACCTTGGTTCGAATCCAAGCGCCCCCACCAGCGATAAGACCTCGGGGTCGGGCTTGCCGGCCCGCCCCGGGAGGCGCCCACATAGCTCAGCAGGCAGAGCACTTCCTTGGTAAGGAAGAGGTCACCGGTTCGAGTCCGGTTGTGGGCTCCAGACAGTTCCCCGGACCGGAGGCGGACCAGGCGTCCGCGTGACCCGGCCGCACACGGCGGTGTAGCTCAGCGGCTAGAGCACGCGGTTCATACCCGCGGAGTCACTGGTTCGAATCCAGTCACCGCTACCACCGGCACGTACGCGGGACCGCCACGGCCCGCGTGGACGACGCCACGCGACCCGCGGCACCGTCATCGATATCCATAGAGGAGGAGAACCATGGCGAAGAAGAAGTTCGAGCGCACCAAGCCTCACGTGAACGTCGGCACCATCGGCCACGTGGACCACGGTAAGACCACGCTCACCGCGGCCATCACCAAGACTCTGGCGGAGAAGGGCTACGCGGACTACACGCCGTTCGACCAGATCGACAAGGCTCCCGAGGAGCGCGAGCGCGGCATCACGATCGCGATCGCCCACGTGGAGTACGAGACCGACAAGCGGCACTATGCGCACGTCGACTGCCCGGGTCACGCCGACTACATCAAGAACATGATCACGGGCGCGGCACAGATGGACGGTGCCATCCTCGTGGTGTCGGCCGCTGACGGCCCGATGCCGCAGACCCGCGAGCATATCCTGCTCGCCCGTCAGGTCGGCGTCCCCTACATCGTCGTCTACATGAACAAGATCGACATGGTCGACGACCCCGAGCTCATCGAGCTCGTCGAGATGGAAGTCCGCGAGCTGCTCTCCGAGTACGAGTTCCCCGGCGACGACACGCCGGTCATCAAGGGCTCGGCCCTCAAGGCGCTCGAGGGTGACGAAGAGGCGAAGAAGTCCATCTGGGAGCTCATGGAGGCCATCGACACCTGGATCCCGCAGCCCGAGCGTGATATCGACAAGCCGTTCCTCATGGCGATCGAGGACGTCTTCACGATCACGGGTCGCGGGACCGTGGCCACCGGCCGCGTCGAGCGCGGTGTCGTCAAGGTCGGCGACGAGGTCGAGATGGTCGGTATCCATCCCGAGACCAAGAAGACCGTCGTCACCGGTGTCGAGATGTTCCGCAAGCTGCTCGACCAGGCCCAGGCGGGCGACAACATCGGCGTTCTCCTGCGTGGAGTCGCGCGCACCGAGATCGAGCGCGGTCAGGTCCTGTGCAAGCCCGGCTCGATCACGCCGCACACGGAGTTCATGGGTCAGGTCTACGTTCTGACGAAGGAAGAGGGCGGCCGCCACACCCCGTTCTTCGACGGCTATCGTCCGCAGTTCTACTTCCGGACGACGGACGTCACCGGCATCGCTCACCTGCCCGAGGGCACCGAGATGGTCATGCCGGGCGACAACGTCGAGGTCCGCGGCGAGCTCATCGCCCCGATCGCGATGGAGGAGGGCCTCCGGTTCGCCATCCGTGAGGGTGGGCGTACGGTGGGCTCCGGCCGAGTCGTGAAGATCCTGAAGTAGAGCCTCTCGTATCCGTGCGACAGGACGGGGCCCGGCCCGCAGCCGGGTCCCGTTTCGCCGCCTTGGAGCAGCAGGGACGCGGTTTGACACTGCTGTGGGGCGGGTGTTAGATTACGCTACCGTGCCCACCCACCCGCCTTCGCGGCGTGGAGAGGGTACGCGAGGAGGCATGATGAGGACTCTCGTCACCCTGGCGTGCACCGAGTGCAAGCGCCGGAACTACACCACGAAGAAGAACAAGCAGAACAATCCCGAGCGCATAGAGTTCAAGAAGTACTGCAAGTGGTGCCGCACGCATACCGTGCACAAGGAGACGAGGTGACCGTCGCTCGATGACGGCGCGATCGGGAGAAGTAGGCCAGTAGCTCCAATCGGTAGAGCGCCGGTCTCCAAAACCGGATGTTGGGGGTTCGAGCCCCTCCTGGCCTGCCAGACGAAACCATCTCCGCGGCGCAATGGGGCCTGGTCGGCCGCCCCCGTGGTGGATGTGAGAACGGAAGGGACGACGGATGGCAAAGGCGAACAAAGCGGCCAAGCCCAACATCGTCGCGCGGGCGGGGAAGTACTTCACCGACGTGCGCGCCGAGATGAAGCGCGTCGTCTGGCCCTCCCGCACCGAGGTCTACAACTCGAGCCTGATAGTCATCTTCACGCTGATCGCGTTCATCATCTTCACCTTCGTCGTCGACCAGGCGTCGTCGTTCCTCATCATCGATACCCTCGGCCGCATCGGCAGATAGGAAGCGCCGCCCGATGGCGAAGAAGTGGTACGTAATCCATACGTATTCCGGCTACGAGAACAAGGTGAAGACGAATCTCCTTCACCGCATCGAGTCGATGAACATGTCGCACAAGATATTCGACGTGTTCATCCCGAAGGAGACGGTCACCGACCTCAAGACGGGCGGCCGAAGGGTCACGCAGGAGAAGAAGGTCTTCCCCGGCTACATCCTCGTCCAGATGGAGCTCGACGACGATTCGTGGTATGTGGTTCGCAACACCCCCGGGGTGACCGGGTTCGTCGGCGCCCAGGCGAAGCCGGTCCCGCTCTCCCGCGACGAGGTCAAGCGGATACAGGGTCGCGTCGCCGGCGTCGTCAAGCCGAAGACGTACACCGAGTTCGCGGAGGGCATGGCGGTCAAGGTGACCTCGGGACCGCTCGCCGAGTTCGACGGGACCATCTCCGAGGTCAATCCGGACCAGGGGAAGATCAAGGTCATGGTCTCCATCTTCGGTCGCGAGACGCCGGTGGAGCTCGGGTTCGACCAGGTCTCCAGGCTGTGACCGGGACTGAAAGCGTCCGATGGGCGCTCCTAGTAGGACGGAAGCGCAATGGCTAGGACTAAGAAGATCGCCGGCTACATCAAGCTCCAGATCCCGGGAGGTCAGGCGAATCCGGCCCCGCCGGTAGGTCCCGCCCTCGGTCAGCACCAGGTGAACATCATGCAGTTCTGCCAGGCGTTCAACGCCGCCACGCAGAGCCAGATGGGCACGATCATCCCCGTCGAGATCACCGTCTACGAGGACCGGTCGTTCACGTTCATCACGAAGACACCGCCCGCCGCGATCCTGCTCAAGCAGGCTGCAGGCATCGAGAGTGGATCGGCCACACCGAACAAGGACAAGGTCGCCACGGTCTCGCGGGAGCAGGTCCGCCGGATCGCGGAGACGAAGATGCCGGACCTCAACGCGAACGACATCGAGGCGGCCACCCGCATCATCGAGGGGACCGCGCGTTCGATGGGTATCACCGTCGCCGACTAGGCGGCGTGCGCGTGCGGCGCATCCGCGCCGCGCCGAACATGTGGGAGGGCCCGCCCGGCCCGATGACCACCGGAGGTTGACGACATGAAGCAGGGCAAGAAGGCCATCGCGGCCAGATCTCGCGTGGAGAAGGATCGTCTCTACACTCCCATCGAAGCCGCGCGTCTCGCCAAGGAGGTCGCTTCGGCGAAGTTCGACGAGACCGTGGAAGTCCATTTCCGCCTAGGGATCGACACACGCCAGGCGGAGCAGCAGGTCCGCGGGAGCGTCGTCCTGCCGCACGGCACGGGCAAGACGGTCCGGGTCGCGGTCTTCGCTCAGGGCGAGAAGGCCAAGGAGGCGGAGGCGGCCGGCGCGGACGTCGTCGGTGGGGACGATCTCATCGAGCGCATCTCCGGCGGATTCCTCGACTTCGACGCGACCGTGGCGACGCCGGACATGATGGCCAAGGTGGGGCGTCTCGGCAAGATCCTCGGCACGCGCGGTCTCATGCCGAACCCCAAGCTCGGGACCGTCACGATGGACGTCTCACGCGTGGTGGGCGAGCTCAAGGCGGGCAAGGTCGAGTATCGCGCGGACAAGTTCGGCATCGCCCACGTCGGGATCGGCAAGGTCTCCTTCGATGCCGCGAGCATCGTGGAGAACTACGGCGCCGTCCTCGACGAGGTGCTCCGGGCGAAGCCTTCGGTGGCGAAGGGCCGCTACATCAAGTCCATCACGCTCGCCACGACGATGGGCCCCGGCATCCCGATCGACACCGCGAAGACGCGCAACCTGCTCGACGAACCGTCCGCGTGATCGGACTTGCGCTGCCGCGCGAGTGCGGTGCATACTACGTCGCGCGCTTGACAACCGCACACGATCGCTACCGAAGACAGCCGGCGCCCTGGAACTTGAGGGCCGAAGGGGGCATAAAGGCCCCGCCTGCCGAGGTGGAGCCACCCGAGAGCCGTGACCGCGACGCTCGGACACGAGAGATCCGTGGCCTCCGCCGATCCGGCGGGGGTCACGTCGTTTCGGGGGTTCGTCCCCCGTCCGGCGCGATCCGCATCACGATCGCGTGCGCACCGGAAGGAGGGATACCGTATGCCGACCGCTCAGAAGGCGGCCCTCGTGGCCGAGATCAAGGACAAGATGACGGGCTCGTCCGCTGTCGTCATGGCCGATTACCGCGGGCTGACCGTCAAGGAGATGCAGGCCCTGCGCACGAAGCTGCGCGAGGTCGGCGGCGAGGTCTTCGTCTTCAAGAACAGTCTCACCGAGATCGCGCTCCGCGAACTGGCGTTTCCGGATCTCGGCGACCTGCTCGTCGGCCCTACGGCGTTCGTCTTCACCGACGCGGACCCCGTCGCGCCGGCGAAGGTGCTCGTGGATTTCGCGAAGGAGCACAAGGCGCTCGAGGTGAAGGGCGGCTTCATCGAGCGGGCCGTCGTCGGTGCCGAGGGCATCAAGGCCCTCGCCGCTCTCCCGTCCCGCGAGGAACTCCTCGCGAAGCTGCTCAGAACGCTCAACAATCCGGCCTCCGGGCTCGTTCGGGTACTCAACGGCCCGGCTGCGGCGTTCGCTCGCGTCGTGCGCGCGATCGCCGACCAGAAGGCCGCGTAAAGGGGACGCCTTGGGCGTCCGGAACGACGGACCGCCGCGCGCGAACCGCGTGGCCATGTGATCGGTAAGGAGACAGAGATGGCAGTCAGCAAGGAAGAGATCATCGAGGCCCTCAAGGAGATGCCCGCCCTTCAGCTCGCGGAGCTCGTCAAGGAGCTCGAAGAGGTATTCGGCGTCTCCGCGGCTGCGCCCATGGCGTTCGCCGCGGCCGGCGCGCCGGCCGAAGCCGAAGCCGAAGCCGAGGAGAAGGACAGCTTCGATGTCGTCCTCACCGCGACCGGCGACAAGAAGATCCAGGTCATCAAGGTCGTCCGCGAACTCACCAGCCTCGGGCTCAAGGAGGCGAAGGACCTCGTGGACGGTGCGCCGAAGACCGTGGTCGAGGGCGCCAACAAGGAGAAGGCCGAGGAGGCCAAGGGTAAGCTCGAGGAGGCAGGCGCCACCGTCGAGCTCAAGTAGCTCCGTTCCCGTCCGTGTCGAGCGGACGGACGCGATGATGGCCGGGGCCCGTGTGGGCTCCGGCCATCGCGTCTGTTCGAGACGGCGGGCGGTAGTGTTCCGAAAGGGTATGTAGGCGAGGGGCGGGGGGCTTCCGGAATGAAGGCGCCCGGAGGTATGTCGCGAGGACCTGTTGACCCCGGACCCATGTTTTACTACCCTGATAGTTTGCGACCCGTGTACGCCGCTCCGCCGTCATAAGGAGGAAACGCCTGGTGCGCCGCGAAGCAGGTTCCCCCGTTATCGACACTGGCCTTCGTCAGCGTCGTACCTTCGCAAAGATTCCCGAGATCCTCGAGGTACCGAACCTCATCGCGATCCAGCGAGACTCCTTCAAGTGGTTCCTCGACGAGGGTCTGAGAGAGACCTTCCAGGACATCTCTCCCATCGAGGACTTCACCGGCAACCTGGTGGTCGAGTTCGGCGAGCACTCCTTCGGCGATCCGAAGTACAGCCCCGAGGAGTGCAAAGAGAAGGACATGTCCTACCAGGCGCCGCTGTTCGTGCTCGTGAAGTTCACGAACACGGAGACCGGCGAGCTCAAGGAGCAGGAAGTCTTCATGGGAGACTTCCCTCTCATGAGCGATCGCGGCACGTTCATCATCAACGGGACGGAACGCGTCGTCGTCAGCCAGCTCGTCCGCTCGCCGGGCGTCTACTACTCCGAGGAGCGCGACAAGACCACGGACAAGGCGATCCACACGGCGAAGGTGATTCCCGCGCGCGGGGCTTGGCTCGAACTCGAGACCGATCGCCGCGACGTCGTGTCGGTCCGCATCGACCGCAAGCGCAAGCAGCCCGTCACGGTTCTCCTGAAGGCGCTGGGCGTCGCCGAGGACCGCGAGGAGTTGCTGGAGATGCTCGGCGGTTCGGAGTGCATCAAGCGCACGCTCGAGAAGGACTTCACCGAGACGCGGGAAGAAGCGCTCCTCGAGATCTACAAGCGCCTCCGCCCCGGAGAGCCGCCCACCGTCGAGAGCGCTCGCTCACTGCTCGACGGCCTGTTCTTCAACGCGCAGCGCTACGACCTGGCCAAGGTCGGCCGCTACAAGGTGAACAAGAAGCTGGGCCTCGAGCTGCCGATGGAGCAGTCGACGCTGACGAACGAGGACATACTCGCCGCGGTGCGATACCTCGTGAACCTGTGGGAAGGCACGGACGGATACGATGTCGACGACATCGACCACTTCGGGAACCGGCGCGTCCGTTCGGTGGGCGAGCTCATCCAGAACCAGTTCCGCATCGGGCTCGCCCGCATGGAGCGGGTGGTGCGCGAGCGCATGACCACGCAGGACGTCGATCAGATCACTCCGCAGAGCCTCATCAACATCCGCCCGATCGTCGCGGCCATCAAGGAGTTCTTCGGGTCGAGTCAGCTGTCGCAGTTCATGGACCAGACGAATCCCATCGCCGGTCTGACGCATAAGCGCCGGCTTTCGGCACTGGGCCCCGGTGGCCTCTCTCGCGAACGCGCCGGCTTCGAGGTTCGAGACGTGCACCCCTCGCACTACGGACGCATGTGCCCTATCGAGACCCCCGAAGGCCCGAACATCGGGCTCATCGGCTCGCTGGCGACCTTCGCCCGGATCAACCCTTACGGCTTCATCGAGACGCCCTACCGTCAGGTCGTCAAGGGCAAGGTCACGGACAAGATCGACTACCTGACCGCGGACGAAGAAGAGCGCTGCATCATCGCTCAGGCGAACGAGCCGTTCGATGCGAAGAACGGCCGTTTCGCCAACGAGCGCGTTCTCTGCCGTATCAAGGGTGGGGAGCCGGAGGAGCACCGCCCCGCGGACGTCGACTATATGGACATCTCGCCGCGGCAGATGGTCTCGGTCGCGACCGCGCTGATCCCGTTCCTCGAGCATGACGACGCGAACCGCGCGCTCATGGGCTCGAACATGCAGCGGCAGGCGGTGCCGCTCATGCGGCCGGCCGCGCCGCTCGTCGGCACGGGCATGGAGCACCGCGCGGCCGTCGACACGGGCGAGATCATCCTCGCGCGCCGCTCGGGCGTCGTCGTCGAGGTCGACAGCATGCATGTCGCAGTGCGTGCCGAGGACGGTACGCTCGACGAATACCGTCTTCCGAAGTTCCAGCGCAGCAACCAGGGGACGTGCATCAACCATCGACCTGTCGTCGAGGAAGGTCAGACCGTGACGGTCGGTCAGACGCTCGCCGATGGCCCGTCGACCGAGCTCGGTGAGCTCGCGCTCGGCCAGAACCTCCTCGTCGCGTTCATGCCTTGGGAGGGCTACAACTATGAGGACGCGATCATCCTCTCCGAGAAGGTGGTCAAGGACGATCTCCTGACCTCGATCCACATCGAGGAGTACGAGGTCGAGGCCCGGGACACGAAGCTCGGCCCCGAGGAGATAACGCGCGAGATCCCCAACGTCGGCGAGGACGTCCTCGCGAATCTCGACGAGGACGGGATCATCCGTATCGGTGCGGAGGTCTTCCCCGGCGACGTGCTCGTCGGCAAGGTCACGCCCAAGGGCGAGACCGAGCTCACGGCTGAGGAGCGTCTGCTGCGCGCCATCTTCGGAGAGAAGGCCCGCGAGGTGCGCGACACCTCGCTCAAGGTCCCGCACGGCGAGACCGGCCGCGTCATCTCCGTGCGCACGTTCTCCCGCGACGCGGGCGACGACCTGTCACCGGGTGTCAACGAACTCGTGCGCGTGTACGTCGCGCAGAAGCGCAAGATCCAAGAGGGCGACAAGCTCGCCGGACGCCATGGCAACAAGGGTGTCATCAGCAAGATCCTCCCTGTGGAGGACATGCCCTTCCTGTCGGATGGCACGCCGGTGGACATCATCCTGAACCCGCTCGGCGTCCCCTCGCGAATGAACATCGGTCAGCTTCTCGAGACCCACCTTGGCTGGGCTTCCTTTGTCGGTTGGTCAGATGACCCCAAGCAGAAGTCGCACGTCGATGGCCCCATCCCGGTCGCTTCCCCGGTCTTCGACGGCGCCCGCGAGGCCGAGATCTCCGACGTCCTCGAGGCGTCGAACCGGAACATCGCGCTCAAGTACCGTGACCGGTATGGCGACAAGGTCTTCGATTCGGTCGTTCCCCAGATCAGCCGCATGGGCAAGACGGTCCTCTACGACGGCCGCAAGGGCGAGCCGTTCCGAGAGCCGGTGACGATCGGGCAGATCTACATGCTCAAGCTGCTGCACCTTGTCGACGACAAGATCCACGCACGCTCGACAGGCCCGTACTCGCTCATCACGCAGCAGCCTCTCGGGGGCAAGGCCCAGTTCGGCGGCCAGCGCTTCGGAGAGATGGAGGTCTGGGCGCTGTACGCGTACGGCGCCGCATACGTGCTGCAGGAGATCCTCACGATCAAGTCCGACGATGTGCTCGGTCGCGTCAAAGCGTACGAGGCCATCGTCAAGGGGGAGAACATCCCCGAGCCAGGCATCCCCGAGTCGTTCAAGGTCCTCGTCAAGGAGATGCAGTCGCTCTGCCTCGACGTCGAGATCCTCGGAGAGACGGGCGAGGAGATCGAACTCAAGGAGGAGGACGAGGACATCTTCAAGACGGCCGAGGAGCTTGGTCTCGACCTCACCGGTATCGGTGACGGTATCGGCCGCGGCGCGCTCGAGAGCGAGGAGGGATCGCTCGACGATCTCGACGACCTCGAGGACCTGGATCTGCCGGATCTGGACATCACGCTCGATACCGATGAGGAAGGGCCGGCCGAGATCTAGGCCGGCCCGCCGGAGTTTGGGCGCCCGCCGTCTTGGCGGGTCGCCGAGCTGAGGAGGAAACGTTGCTCGACGTCGATGTCAACAACTTCGATAGGCTGCGCATCGGGCTTGCCAGCTCCGAGCAGATCCGGCAGTGGTCACGCGGCGAGGTGAAGAAGCCGGAGACCATCAACTACCGCACGCTGAAGCCGGAGAAGGACGGGCTCTTCTGCGAGAAGATCTTCGGTCCCACCAAGGACTGGGAGTGCTACTGCGGCAAGTACAAGCGCGTTCGCTTCAAGGGGATCATCTGCGAGCGCTGCGGCGTGGAGGTCACGCGGGCGAAGGTCCGCCGCGACCGCATGGGACACATCGAGTTGGCTGCGCCCGTGAGCCATATCTGGTACTTCAAGGGCGTTCCGAGTCGTCTCGGGTACCTGCTCGACATCGCGCCGAAGGATCTCGAGAAGGTCCTGTACTTCGCGAGCTCCATCATCACGTCGGTCAATGACGCCGACCGCGAGACCGACCTGGCGATGCTCAAGGACGAGCTCGCCTCGGACCTCGCGTCTCTCGACGCCGAGAAGGCTGAAGAGGCGTCAGCGATCGAGGGCGAGCGCGACCGCATGGTCGCGATAGCCCGTGGCGAGGTGGAGCCCGACGAGGGCGAGGCCTTCGACGACGAGGTGCCGGTCGAGGACCGCGTGAAGAAGATCGAGGCCGAGGCGAAGCGGGACATCCGCGATCTCGACGAGGAGTACGCCGAGCGTCGTGAGTTGTTCTCCGAGGCGTTCGATACCTTCCAGAAGCTCTCGGTGAAGATGCTCATCAACGACGAGACCCTCTATCGCGAGCTCAAGCTCCGTTACGGCGACTACTTCCGTGGCGGCATGGGCGCGGAAGCGGTCAAGGACCTGCTGCGCCAGATCGACCTTGATGACCTCGCCGCCGAGTTGCGCCAGCAGATCACCGACGGTAAGGGGCAGAAGCGCCAGAAGGCCGTCAAGCGGCTCAAGGTCGTCGCCGCGTTCAAGGCGAGCAAGAACAGCCCCGAGTGGATGATCCTCGACGCGATCCCCGTCATCCCGCCGGATCTTCGCCCGATGGTCCAGCTCGATGGCGGGCGCTTTGCGACCTCCGACCTGAACGACCTGTACCGGCGCGTGATCAATCGGAACAACCGCCTCAAGCGGCTTCTCGACCTCGGCGCGCCCGAGATCATCGTCAACAACGAGAAGCGCATGCTCCAGGAGGCGGTCGACGCGCTCTTCGATAACGGCCGCCGCGGACGTCCGGTGACCGGTCCCGGCAACCGTCCCCTGAAGTCGCTCTCGGACATGCTCAAGGGCAAGCAGGGCCGCTTCCGCCAGAACCTGCTCGGCAAGCGCGTCGACTACTCCGGCCGTTCCGTCATCGTCGTCGGTCCGGAGCTAAAACTCCACCAGTGCGGCCTGCCCAAGGTCATGGCTCTCGAACTCTTCAAGCCCTTCGTCATGAAGCGGCTGGTCGACCTGGACCACGCGCAGAACATCAAGAGCGCGAAGCGCATGGTCGACCGTGGCAAGAGCGTGGTGTGGGACGTGCTCGAGGAGGTCATCCGCGACCATCCGGTCATGCTCAACCGCGCTCCCACCCTGCACCGCCTCGGCATCCAGGCGTTCGAGCCCGTGCTGGTCGAGGGCAAGGCCATCCGGATCCATCCGCTGGTGTGCACTGCGTTCAACGCCGACTTCGACGGCGATCAGATGGCGGTGCATCTGCCGCTGTCCGCCGAGGCGCAGGCCGAGGCGCGCGTTCTCATGCTCTCGACGAACAACATCAAGTCGCCCGCGCACGGTCGACCGCTGACCACCCCGACGCAGGACATGGTCATCGGGCTCTTCTATCTGACCGTTCTGCGCGAAGGGGTCGTCGGGGAGGGGACCGCGTACTTCGGGTTCGACGAGGCGATACTCGCGTACGACAACCGTACCGTCGATCTGCAGGCCAAGGTCCGGGTCCGGCTGCCTCACGACATCATGGAGGAGACGGGAGACGGTGTCCCCGTGCCACGCGAAGCGGGTACGCGCATCGAGACGACGATCGGCCGCATCACCTTCAATCGCTCGCTGCCCGAGGATTACCCCTTCATCAACCACGAGGTCGACAAGAAGGGCATCTCGCGCATCGTCGAGGACTGTTCGGTCCGCTACTCGACGAACCAGATGGCGAACATCCTCGACGAGGTCAAGCGCCTCGGCTTCCACTACGCGACCCGTGCGGGCGTGACCGTTTCCGTCTACGACGCGGTGATCCCGGAGCAGAAGGGCGAGATCCTCGACGCCGCCGGCGCGCGGGTCTCCACCATCGAGGCGCAATACGACCGCGGACTCATCACGAAGGACGAGAGGCACCGCCAGATCGTCGGTGTCTGGACGCAAGCGACCGATGATGTCGGCGACGCGATGGCAGCGAACTTCGACAAGTTCAATCCCGTCTACATGATGGCCCACTCCGGAGCGCGCGGAAACATCAAGCAGATCCGCCAGCTCGCAGGTATGCGCGGTCTCATGGCGAACCCCAAAGGCGAGATCCTCGACCGGCCCATCAAGGCGAACTTCCGCGAGGGTCTGTCGGTGCTCGAGTACTTCATCTCCACCCACGGCGCCCGCAAGGGACTCGCGGACACGGCGCTTCGCACCGCCGACTCCGGATACCTGACTCGACGCCTCGTCGACGTCGCCCAGGACGTCATCGTCCGCCACGCCGATTGCGAGACCGACGAGGGCGTCGTCTTCCGGATCCTCGACGCCAAGGGCGAGAAGGTCGATCACAACCTCGTCGGGCGCTGTCTGCTCTCTCCGGCCGTCGATCCGAAGACCGGGGAGATCCTCAAGGAGGCCGGCGACTTCGTCGATTCCGACGCCGAGCTTCGTCGGTTCGCCGACCGCGGCGTGCCGACCCTCGAGCTGCGCACGGTCATGACCTGCCACGCGAAGCATGGTATCTGCCAGCGCTGCTACGGTTGGGACCTGGCGAGCAGCCGTCCCGTCGACATCGGCACGGCCGTCGGCATCATCGCGGCACAGTCGATCGGCGAGCCGGGCACGCAGCTCACGATGCGCACCTTCCACACCGGCGGCGTCGCGGGCGAGGACATCACCCACGGCCTTCCGCGCGTGACCGAGCTCTTCGAGGCCCGAAAGCCGAAGGGGCAGGCTCTTCTAGCCGAGAGCGCCGGTAAGCTTACCATCGAAGAAGGCGACAAGACCCGGAAGATCATGGTCACGGGCGCGGACGGACACGAGAAGTCCTACACGGTATCCCGCCGCTCCAGGTTGCGCCCGGGTATTGCGGACGGCGTGACCGTCGAGGTCGGCGACCAGATGACCGAAGGTTCCCTCAACCCGCATGACCTTCTCCACCTGCGCGACGACAAAGCGGTGCTCACGTACATCGTCCGCCAGGTGCAGGAAGTCTACGCGAGCCAGGGCGTCGACATCAACGACAAGCACATCGAGGTGATCGCGCGGCAGATGATGCGCAAGATCTCGGTGCTCGAGCCCGGCGACGCGGCGTTCCTTCCCGGCCAGCTCGTCGACCGGTTCGTGTACGACGAGGAGAACGAGCGCATCATCGCTGACGGTGGCGTGCCGGCGAACGGATCGAAGGTGCTGCTCGGCATCACGAAGGCGTCGCTCGCGACCGACAGCTACCTGTCTGCCGCCTCCTTCCAGGAGACGACTCGCGTACTGACCGACGCGGCGATCGCCGGCAAGGAGGACATGCTCCTCGGGCTCAAGGAGAACGTCATCATAGGCAAGCTCATCCCTGCGGCGACAGGCATGAAGCGCTATCGCGGCGTGCAGCTCACCTACAAGGGTCAGCGCGCAGAGTGGACGGCCGAAGAGGGCGGTGGGCCTCTGCCGGACTTCGCTCCGGAGGAGCTCAAGGAACTCGAGGCGCTCCTGCCAGGACCGCAGTCCGACGACAGTGCGCTCAGCGAGGAAGAGGCCGCAGCGTTCTTCGCGGACCTCGCCCTCGCCGACGCGGATCTCGACATCGACCCCTCGCTGTTCGCGGGCAAGGTGTTCGAACCTGACGAGAAGCTCTTCGTCGGCGCCGCCGGGGCAGAGGAGCCGGACGAGGACCGCTGCCTTGCCACGACCAAGGACGGGGAGCGGTGCCGTAACAAGGCGCTCTCCGGCGCACGCTACTGCCGCACCCACGTGAAGCTCGCCGAGACCGACGGCATGTGCAAGGGCAACTACGGCGACGGCCGGCAGTGCAAGAACAAGGCGCGCGAAGGCAGCGAGTACTGTGGCGTTCACGCGAAGCTAGAGGGGTCCGGCTCCTAGGAGCCGGACGGGGATCCGATCCATAGGGGCCTCCGCCGTCGACGTAGGCGGCGGAGGCCCGACGTCCGCGAGGGTGTGGGGGCGATGCGATACGCCCGGGTGCGTGGTTTGACAACCACGAGGCTGCTTCGGTATAGTCCGGCTTTGTGACTGCACTCGGTGACGTGCGCCCTGCGCGCGTGCCGTGCGAAAGTGAACGACGAGACGAGGAGAGGGTCGTGCCGACGATCAACCAGCTGGTCCGGAAGGGCCGCAAGCAGGTGGCTGAGAAGAGCAAGACGCCAGCGCTCAAGGGCAGCCCCCAGAAGCGCGGCGTCTGCACCCGCGTATATACCACGACACCGAAGAAACCGAACTCGGCTCTGCGCAAGGTAGCGCGCGTGCGCCTCTCGAACCAGATGGAGGTGACGGCGTACATCCCGGGGATCGGGCACAACCTGCAGGAGCACTCGATCGTGCTCGTCAGGGGCGGTCGCGTGAAGGACCTTCCGGGTGTGCGCTACAAGATCATCCGTGCGGCGCTCGACTGCGCCGCTGTGACGAATCGCGCGCAGGCACGGTCCCGCTATGGAGCGAAGAAGCCGAAGTAAGGACGCACGCGGCCGCGGGGAGACCGCGGAGCGACGCTCGGTAATGAAGGAGATACGCGATGCCTAGGCGCGCAGCAGCCACCAGACGTGAGGTCCAGGCGGACCCCGTGTACAACAACCGGCTCGTGACCCAGTTGATCAACAAGGTCCTCTTGGACGGGAAGCGATCGCTGGCAGAGCGCCTCGTCTACGACAGCTTCGACATCATCGAGAAGAAGACCGCCGCCGATCCTCTTGCGACGTTCAAGAAGGCGATGGACAACGTGCGGCCCACCCTCGAAGTGCGCCCGAAGCGTGTCGGTGGGGCGACGTACCAGGTTCCGGTCGAGGTGAACTCGCGCCGTTCGACGACGCTGGCCATCCGCTGGATCGTCGGGTACTCCCGCAAGCGCCGCGAGAAGACGATGGCGGAGCGTCTCGCGAACGAGATCATGGATGCCTCCGCAGGGACGGGCGCTTCCGTCAAGAAGCGCGAGGATCTATTCAAGATGGCCGAGTCCAACAGGGCTTTCAGCCACTATCGCTGGTAGACGAGGTAGCGCACCGAATGGCGAAGCGATATCCACTGGCCAAGACCCGCAACATCGGCATCATGGCCCACATCGATGCCGGTAAGACCACGACGACCGAGCGGATCCTCTTCTACACGGGGAAGACGCACAAGATCGGCGAGGTCCACGAGGGTGCGGCCACCATGGACTGGATGGTCCAGGAGCAGGAGCGCGGCATCACGATCACGTCCGCCGCGACGACGTGCTTCTGGAAGGACCACCGCATCCAGATCATAGATACGCCCGGACACGTCGACTTCACCGTCGAGGTCGAGCGCAGCCTGCGCGTCCTCGACGGCGCTGTCGCCATCTTCTGCGCGGTCGGCGGCGTCGAGCCCCAGTCCGAGACGGTGTGGCGGCAGGCCGATACGTATGGGGTCCCGAGGATCGCCTACATCAACAAGATGGATCGCACCGGCGCTGACTTCTTCAACGTGGTCTCGATGATGAAGGACCGTCTCGACACTCGCGCGGCGCTCCTGCAACTCCCGATCGGAGCCGAGGACCTCTTCATCGGCATCGTGGATCTCGTCGAGATGAACGCCATCTACTTCAACGAGGACGACAAGGGCATCAATCCGACGGTGGGCGAGATACCTGCCGAGATGTCGGACGATGCCGAGCTGCACCGTCACGAGTTGGTCGAGATCGCCACCGAGTTCGACGACTCGTTGATGGAGAAGGTGCTCGATGACGTGCCGTTCTCCGCGGACGAGCTCCGCTCGGCCCTGCGTGTCGGGACCATCGCATGCGCCGTCACCCCGGTGGTCACCGGGGCGTCGTTCAAGAACAAGGGCGTCCAGCCGTTGCTCGACGCGGTACTGGACTTCCTGCCGTCGCCCCTCGATGTACCGCCCATCAACGGTGAGGATATCAAGACCGGCGAGCAGGTCTGCCGCCCGCCGGACGAGGATGCTCCCTTTGCGGCGCTCGCGTTCAAGGTCATGACCGATCCGTACGTCGGCAAGCTGACGTACTTCCGCGTGTACTCGGGCAAACTCGATTCCGGCTCCTACGTCATCAACTCGACGAAGGGGCACAGGGAGCGCATCGGGCGTCTCCTGCAGATGCACGCCAACCACCGCGAGGACGTCGACCAGGTCTTCGCCGGCGACATCGTCGCCGCCGTCGGGCTCAAGAACACGACCACCGGCGACACGCTGTGCAGCGAGGACGCGCCGGTACTGCTCGAGTCGATGGTCTTCCCGGACCCCGTCATCGATATCGCGATCGAGCCGAAGACGAAGGCCGAGCAGGACAAGCTCGGCGTCGCTCTACAGAAGCTCGCCGAGGAGGATCCGACGTTCCGGGTCCGCACCGACACCGAGACCGGCCAGACCATCATCGCCGGGATGGGAGAACTCCACCTCGAGGTCATCGTCGATCGCCTCCTGCGGGAGTTCAAGGTCGAGGCGAACGTCGGCAAGCCGCAGGTCGCATACCGCGAGACCATCTCCAAGGCGATCGTCGAGGTCGAGAGCAAGTTCGTCCGGCAGACGGGCGGGCACGGCCAGTACGGCCATGTCGTCCTGACGCTCACGCCGCAGCAGCCGGGCGACGGCTACGTCTTCGAGAACAAGATCGTCGGCGGCGTCATCCCGCGGGAGTATATCCCCGCGGTGGACAAGGGCATCCAGGAAGCGATGACGAGTGGCGTGCTCGCCGGGTTCCCGGTCGTCGACGTCAAGGTCCAGCTGGTGGATGGTTCCTACCACGAGGTGGACTCGTCGGAGATGGCCTTCAAGATCGCCGGCTCGATGTGCGTCAAGGAGGCCATGCGCAAGGCCACGCCCGTGCTCCTGGAGCCGATGATGGCGGTCGAGGTCGTCACGCCCGAGGAGTTCATGGGCGACGTGATGGGCGACCTCTCGAGCAGGCGAGGCCACATCGAGGGCATGGAAGCGCGCGGCAACGCGCAGGTGATCCGTGCGAAGGTCCCGCTCTCGGAGATGTTCGGGTACGCGACCGACCTGCGCAGCCGCACGCAGGGCCGCGCGATCTACACGATGCAGTTCAAGGCGTACGAGCAGGTGCCCAAGAGTGTGGCCGAAGAGATAGTCGCCAAGTACCACGGGTAGTCGCCCAAGCGACGGACCCGAACCGTCGTCCCTGGCACGAACGGTACGGAGGGTAGAGAGTTGGCCAACCAGAAGATCCGCATCCGGCTCAAGGCCTACGATCATGAGGTCGTGGACCAGTCCACGAAGATGATCGTGGAGACAGCCCAGAAGACCGGCGCCCGCGTCTCGGGGCCGATCCCGCTGCCGACCGAGCGCAATCTCTACTGCGTCATCCGGTCACCGCACGTCAACAAGGACAGCCGGGAGCACTTCGAGATGAAGACGCACAAGCGGCTCATCGACATCCTGGATCCCACGCCCAAGACGGTCGACTCGCTCATGCGGCTCGACCTGCCGGCGGGCGTGGACATCGAGATCAAGCTATAGCGACGCTTCGGCGTCGCGCGGCCCGGAACCCCGGGCCGGGAGACGCGGTCCGCTGGGAGCAGCCGCGAGGAAGCGGCGGGACGAGCCCATGACCGCACGGAAGAGCGGGAGAGTCACGATGGGAACGACGATACTCGGCAGGAAGCTGGGGATGACGCAGGTGTGGAGCGAAGACGACCGTCTCATCCCAGTCACCGTCATCGAGGCCGGCCCCTGCGTCATCTCGCAGGTGAAGACGGTCAAGCGCGACGGATACACGGCCATCCAACTAGCATACGGCGACATCGATCCTCGCAAGGTGAACCGGCCCGACGCCGGGCACTTCGCGAAGGCGGGTGTCGACCCGAAGCGCTACGTCGCCGAGTTCAGGGTCGAGGGCGACGAGACCTTCAAGGCCGGGCAGGAGGTCACGGTCTCCGGTTTCGAGCCCGGGATGCAGGTACACGTCTCCGGCACGAGCAAGGGCAAGGGATTCGCCGGCGTCATGAAGCGGCACAACTTCAAGGGCGGTCCCGGCGGTCACGGCTCCCACTTCCATCGTGCTCCCGGCTCCATCGGCATGTGCGCCTCGCCGTCGCGTGTGCTCAAGGGCACCGGGCTTCCCGGACACATGGGGGCGCAGACCGTCACAGTGCGCAATCTCGAGGTCGTGAAGGTCGACCCCGAGCAGAACCTGCTCGTCATCAAGGGCGCCGTGCCTGGCGGCAAGGACTCCCTGCTCACCATCCGGCAGGCCTGAGCCCGGCCGCGCGACGCATCGAAGGAGAGAGACCAATGGCAAGCCTCGAGATACGGGACGCGAGCGGCAAGAAGGTGGGCACGGCGAAAGTCGCCGATGCCGTCTTCGCCGTCGCGCCGAACATTTTCGCGATGCACCAGGTCGTGCGCAGCCAGATGGCCGCGCGACGTTCGGGCACGCACTCGACGAAGACCCGCGGGATGGTGTCGGGAGGCGGTGCGAAGCCCTGGCGCCAGAAGGGGACCGGCCGAGCCCGGCAGGGCACGATCCGCGCCCCGCAGTGGCGCGGCGGGGGCGCCGTCTTCGGCCCGAGCCCGCGCAGCTACGCGTTCAGGGTGCCGAACAAGGTCGTCAAGCTCGCCATGCGAAGCGCGCTCTCGGCCAAGGGTTCTGAGGGCGTCCTTCACGTGGTCGAGGACTTCGGCATCGGCGATACGCCTTCCACCAAGAAGGCCGTAGCCGTCCTCAAGGCGCTCGGCATCACGGGACGCACGACCGTCGTCGTCGCCAACGACGACATCGTGACGATCAAGTCGCTTCGCAACATCGAGGGCATCCGCGTGATCACCGCTTCGGAGGCCAACACATACGACCTGGTGGACAACGTAGCGCTGCTCTTCACGAAGCCCGCGCTCGGTTGGCTCGAGGGGGTGCTGTCGTAATGCGCTACGCACACAGCGTGATCGTGCGCCCGATCGTCTCGGAGAAGTCCTACGGGCTGATCGAGCACAACCGGTACACGTTCGAGGTCGACAAGAGGGCGAAGAAGCCCGAGATCGCCTCGGCTGTCCAGGAGATCTTCAACGTCACGGTGACGAGTGTGAACACCATGAACGTGCATGGGAAGCCTCGTAGGGTCAGGACCGCGAAGGGACTCACCCGATCGTGGAAGAAGGCCGTCGTCACCTTGAAGGATGGCGACAAAATCGAGTTCTTCGAGGGCCGCTAGCAGCGGTGGGAACGGTCGGGGGCCTTCGCGCGACGACGCGATGGAGCCGCCCGGCACCGTGTTAGGTCCGGCGTCCGCGCCGCCGCGTGAACCCGCTTCTCGGCGGGGTACGCGTGTCCCAGGCGGGCGGGCCATCGGACGGAAGGAGCGAGAATGGGACTGAAGAAGTACAAGCCGACATCGCCGGGCCGCCGGTTCCAGACGGTCTCCGACTTCGCGGAGATCACGCGGAGCACGCCGGAGAAGTCGTTGCTCGAGCCGCTGCACAATCGGGGCGGCCGGAACAACAACGGGCGCATAACGACGCGTCACCAGGGCGGCGGTCACAAGCGGCGCTATCGCGTGATCGACTTCAAGCGCGACAAGGACGCCGTTCCCGCGAAGGTCGCGACGATCGAGTACGACCCCAACCGGTCGGCGCGCATCGCGCTGCTGCACTACGCCGACGGCGAGAAGCGGTACATCATCGCGCCGCAGAAGCTGTCGGTGGGAGACACCGTGATGAGCGGCGGCTCCGCCGACATCAAGCCGGGCAACGCGCTAGAGTTCGGCGACATCCCGACGGGTACCGTCGTGCACGCCATCGAGCTCCAGCCCGGCAAGGGCGCGGCGATCGCGCGCTCCGCGGGCAGCTCGGCGCAACTGATGGCGAAGGAGGGCGACTACGCGATCCTGCGCATGCCCTCCTCCGAGATGCGCCGGGTCCTGCTTCGCTGCCGTGCGACGGTCGGTGTCGTAGGCAACGCGGAGCACGAGGGCATCTCGGTCGGCAAGGCCGGGCGCAGCAGGTGGCTCGGTGTGAGGCCGACCGTGCGCGGCACGGCTATGAACCCGGTGGACCATCCGCACGGAGGCGGCGAGGGCAAGAACAAGACCGCCGGCCGTCACCCGGTCACACCGTGGGGCGTGCCGACGAAGGGTCACCGGACCCGCACCAAGGGCAAGGGCAGCGACCGCCTGATCATCCGCCGCCGCAAGAAGTAGCGGCGACGAGAGAGCGAAAGAGACGACTATGAGCAGGAGTCTTAAGAAAGGACCGTTCGTGCAGCCGAGGTTGCTCGAGCGGATCCACGCGATGAACGAGGCGGGCGAGAAGCGGGTCATCAAGACGTGGTCCCGCGCCTCGACCATCTTCCCCGAGATGGTCGGGCACACCATCGCCGTCCACGACGGGCGCAAGCACGTGCCCGTCTACGTCACCGAGTCGATGGTCGGCCACAAGCTCGGCGAGTTCGCGCCGACGCGGACGTTCCGCGGGCACGCCGCCGACAAGAAGGGCAAGAGGTAGGAACCGATGGAGACGAGAGCAGTCGCCCGCTACGTGCGGGTCAGCCCGCGCAAGGCGCGCCTTGTCGTCGATCTGGTCCGGGGCAAGTCGGCCACGGACGCAGCCGCGATACTGAAGTTCACCCCGCGCGCCGCGGCGGAGGACGTCGGGAAGGTGCTCAAGAGCGCCGTAGCGAACGCGGAGAAGAACCTGAAGATCCCCGCGGACTCGCTGTTGGTCTCGCAGGCGTTCGTCGACGAAGGTCCGACGCTGAAGCGGATGCGTCCGCGCGCGATGGGCCGCGCGTTCCGCATCAACAAGCGCACGAGCCACATCACGATCGTCGTCAAGCAGCGAGAGGAGGCGTAGGGGATGGGTCAGAAAGTCCGCCCCATCGGGCTACGGCTCGGGATCACGGAGGACTGGCGCTCCCGCTGGTTCGTCGGCAAGGCGAAGGGGTACCGCGAGACGCTCGCCGAGGATCTTGCGATCCGCAAGTACCTCAGCGTGAAGCTCGCCCGCGCCGCCCTCTCGAAGATCGAGATACAGCGCAAGGGCGACAAGGTGATCGTCGACCTCTGGACCGCTCGGCCCGGCATCGTCATCGGCAAGAAGGGCACCGAGGTCGACATCCTGCGCAAGGAGCTCGAGAAGCTCACGGGGCATGCCGTCGCAGTCAACATCGTCGAGATCAAGCGGCCCGAACTCGACGCCACGCTCTCCGCGCAGGGCGTCGCCGAACAGCTCCAGGCGCGCGTGAGTTTCCGCCGGGCGATGAAGAAGGCCGTCCAGGCGTCGATGAAGAGTGGCGCTCTCGGTATCCGGATCCAGTGCTCGGGTCGCCTCGGCGGCGCTGAGATGGGCCGTCGCGAGTGGTATCGCGAGGGCCGTGTGCCGCTGCACACGCTCCGCGCCAAGATCGACTACGGTACCGCCGACGCGCGGACCACCTTCGGCGCCATCGGCGTCAAGGTCTGGATCTATCGTGGCGAGATCCTTCCCGGCCAGCCGAGGACGGCTCTTCCCGATCCGACAGAGGACCGTCCGCGTTCGGACCGTCCGCGTTCGGACCGTCCGCGTCCCGACCGCGGCGCCGGACGCCGCAACGAGGTTGGGGGGCGAGGCTAGATGCTGCTCCCCAAGCGCGTGAAGCACCGCAAGGTGCAGCGTGGAAGCAACTGGAAGGGTCCTGCCAAGGGCGGCACCCAGGTCCACTTCGGCGATTACGGGCTCAAGTCGCTCGAGGCCGCATGGATCACCAACCGGCAGATCGAAGCGGCCCGAGTCGCGATGACCCGCTACATGAAGCGCGGCGGCAAGGTCTGGATCAACATCTTCCCGGACAAGCCCGTCACGCAGAAGCCTGCGGAGACCCGCATGGGCTCGGGCAAGGGCAACCCCGAGAAGTGGGTCGCCGTGGTGAAGCCGGGGCGGATCATGTTCGAGGTCGCAGGCGTGACCGAAGAGGTCGCTCGCGAGGCCATGCGGCTCGCCGCCCACAAGCTCCCCATAAAGTGCAAGTTCGTGACAAGGACCGACCTGGGTGGTGAGGTGTGATGAAGCCCTCCGAGATCAGAGAGTTCAGCGAAACCGACCTCGAGTTGAAGATCAAGGACGCGCGCGCCGAGTTGTTCAACCTTCGTTTCCAGCTCGCGACCGGTCAGTTGGACAATCCGCAGCGCATCGCGGCCGTCAAGCACGACATCGCGCGGCTCCATACAGAGTCGCGCTCGCGCGAGCTTGCCGCCGAGCGCGAAGCCGCGGCGAGCTAGGAAGGGATACAGATGACCACGGATCGCAAGAGTCGTAAGGTCCGGCAGGGCGTGGTGGTCTCCACCGCGGGCGACAAGACCTGTGTCGTCCTGGTGGAGGAACGCAAGCGCCACGCCTTGTACGGCAAGATGCTCACTCAGAGCACGAAGTTCCACGCGCACGACGACGAGAACGCGAGTTCGGTCGGCGATCGCGTGCTCATCATGGAGACGCGTCCGCTGTCCAAGCTGAAGCGGTGGCGTCTGGTCGAGATCGTGGAGAAGGCCAAGTAGAGTCGGTCCCGCTCACGGGAAGTCCGAACAGGTGTGGAGGACGAGATGATCCAAGCTGAGACCCGGCTGAAGGTGGCCGACAACAGCGGCGCGAGGCGGGTGCTGTGCATCAAGGTGCTCGGCGGCTCGCGGCGCCGGTACGCGCGCATCGGCGACACCATCGTCGCTACGGTGAAGGAAGCCATACCGAACGGGAGCGTCAAGAAGGGCGAGATCGTTCGCGCCGTCGTCGTTCGCACGGCGAAGGAGATGCGCCGGCCGGATGGGAGCTACATCAAGTTCGACGAGAACGCGGCCGTCATCATCGACAACCAGGGCAACCCGCGCGGGACCCGCATCTTCGGCCCGGTCGCCCGCGAGTTGCGCGACCGCAAGTACATGAAGATCGTGTCGCTCGCGCCCGAGGTCCTGTAGGAGGCATGCGATGACCAAGTCACTGACGATACACAAGGGTGACCGTGTCCGCGTCATCGCGGGCAAGGACAAGGGCAAGGAGGGCAAGGTCATGCGCGCCCTGCCCTACAAGCAGCGCCTCGTCGTGGAGAACGTCCACATGCTCAAGAAAGCGGCCCGCCCGACGCAGCGCAACCCCCAAGGCGGCATCGTCGATATCGAGGGTACCATCCACGTGTCGAACGTCATGCTCGTCTGCCCGAGTTGCTCGCTCCCGACACGGATCTCACGCAAGCGTGAGGGCGGCGTCCGGGTGCGGGTGTGCAAGAAGTGCGGCAAGGAGATCGACAAGTGACAGCCGGGCCCGCCTCTGGCGGGTGCCGAGCGCGCCGGGTCGGAAATCCGGCGCGTGAGGGTGCGATGGAGGGAACGCTGTGACCCCACGGCTCAAGGAGAAGTACCGCACGGAGGTGGTCGGGCAGCTCAAGGAGCAGCTCGGTCTCGCCAACGTGAACGAGGTACCGAAGTTCAAGAAGATAGTGGTCAACATGGGCGTCGGTGCTGCGGTGCAGGACACGAAGCTGCTCGACGCCGCGGCCGAGGATCTTGCGATCGTCACCGGGCAAAGGCCTGTCATCACGAAGGCGAAGAAGTCGATCGCCGGCTTCAAGATCCGCAAGGGCATGCCAATCGGGTGCAAGGTGACCTTGCGAGGCGACCGGATGTGGGAGTTCATGGATCGGCTGCTCGCCACGGCTCTGCCTCGCATCCGTGACTTCCGCGGTGTGAGCGAGAAGGCGTTCGACGGCCGCGGGAACTACTCGCTCGGAGTCACCGAGCAGCTGATCTTCCCCGAGATCGACTACGACAAGGTCGACCGCGTGCGCGGCATGGATATCACTTTCGTGACGACCGCCGGGAACGACGAACGCTGCCGGGCACTGCTCGACGCGTTCGGTTTCCCGTTCAAGCGATAGCCGACGCGCCGCGCGCGTCAAGGCAAGGAGGTCTTCAGTGGCAAAGAAGTCGATGATCGCCAAGGCGAAGCGAGTCCCGAAGTTCTCGGTCCGCACGATCAACCGGTGCGTCCGGTGCGGCCGTCCTCGGGCCTACTATCGCCAGTTCGGCCTGTGTCGCGTGTGCCTGCGCGAACTGGCGAGCCGCGGCGAGCTGCCCGGCGTCCGCAAGGCGAGTTGGTAGCGCTCTTGAGGACGTCCAGCCCCGCTCGGGTCCGGCGCAGGCGCCACGGGTGCCCGCGCACCGCCGAGCGAGTGTCATCCCGGAACATACGGAGGAGAACGACATGAGCATGACAGACCCGATCGCGGACATGTTGACGCGGGTGCGCAACGCGAACTCCGCTTTCCAGGGGAGCGCATCGATGCCCTCCTCGCGCAAGATCGTCGAGATCGCGCGCATCATGAAGCAGGAAGGCTACGTCGAGGGCTACGAGGTGGCTCAGGGCGAGAACCCTCAGGGTACCCTGACGATCACTCTCAAGTACGGCCCGAAGAAGGAGCGCACGATCACCGGTATCCGGAGGATCTCCAAGCCGGGCCTACGTGTGTACGCGAAGAAGGACGAACTCCCGCGCGTGCTCGGCGGTCTCGGCATCGCCGTGATCTCGACCTCGCGCGGTGTAATGACCGAGAAGCAGGCCCGCGTCGCTGGCGTGGGCGGCGAGGTCATCGCCTACATCTGGTGACCGGACAGGACTGAGAAAGGAGCGAGAAGCCGTGTCCCGCATCGGCAAGCAGCCCATCCCGGTCCCGTCCGGGGTCGAGGTCATAGTGGAGGGTCCGAGCGTCAGCGTGAAGGGGCCGAAGGGCTCTCTCAACGGTACGTTCCATCCTGACATGGAGATCGGTCTCGACGAGGGCGTCATCACCGTCAGTCGTCCGTCCGACAGCCGCGATCACAGGTCGCTGCACGGTCTGACGCGCACACTGGTCAACAACATGATCGTGGGCGTCTCCGAAGGTTTCGCCCGCAATCTCGAGATCGTCGGGGTCGGCTATCGTGCCGTGCTCAAGGGTTCCGATCTCGAGCTCGCGCTCGGTTTCAGCCATCCGGTGGTCTATCCCGCTCCCGCCGGCATCACGTTCGAGGTGCCCGCGCCGACGAGGATCACCGTGCGCGGTATCGACAAGCAGCAGGTCGGCCAGGTGGCCGCCGAGATCCGCAAGATCCGGCCGCCGGAGCCCTACAAGGGCAAGGGCGTGCGGTACGAGGGCGAGCGCGTACGCCGCAAGCTCGGCAAGACCGCCAAGTAGTCCGGAGACGAAGCGAGGAGAGGATCGGCATGGACGCACTCAAGGCGAAGCGGGCGAGTCTGGCTCGACGTCATCGCAGGGTCAGGGGCAAGGTGAACGGCAGCGCACAGCGGCCGCGTCTCTGCGTCATCCGGACGAACCTGCACATATACGCACAGCTCGTCGATGACGTCGCCGGCCGCACCGTCGCCGCTTCGTCGACCCTCGACCCTGAGCTGCGCGCCACGCTGAAGGGCGGCGCGGATGTCGAAGCCGCACGCGCCGTCGGCGAGTCCATCGGCCGCCGCGCTGTCGAGGCGGGGGTGGCCGAGGTCATCTTCGATCGCGGCGGCCACCTGTATCACGGTCGCGTGCAGGCCCTGGCTGACGGCGCGCGCGCCGCCGGCCTGAAGTTCTAGGAGAGGATGACGATGGCCCGCAACACCGCTCCGGTCTCCGAGTTCCAGGAGAAGGTCGTCTACATCAATCGTGTCTCGAAGGTCGTCAAGGGCGGCCGCCGCTTCTCGCTGACGGCGCTCGTCGTCGTCGGGGACGGCAAGGGACAGGTCGGCGTCGGGATGGGCAAGGCCGGTGAGGTGCCGGTCGCCATCAAGAAGGGCGTCGAGGACGCGAAGAAGAACCTGTTCCGGATCCCGCTGTCGGGGACGACCATCCCGCACGCTATCCTCGGGGAGTTCGGCGCCGGCAAGGTGCTACTGAAGCCCGCCGCTCCCGGTACCGGCGTCATCGCCGGCGGCCCGGTGCGTGCGCTGCTCGAGTTCGCGGGCATCCACGACGTGTTGTCGAAGTCGCTCGGCTCCGACAACGCCCTCAATATGGTGAAGGCCGCTGCCGAGGGGCTGCGCGGGCTCGCTAGCCCGGCCGACATCGCACGCCGCCGCGGCAAGACCATCGCGCAGGTCTACGGGACCGAGGAGTGACACCGTGACCACGACGAACGTGAAGAACCTGAGGATCACCCAGACCAAGAGCGTCATCGGCACTCCCGCGGACCAGCGGGCTACCGTGCGCGCACTCGGTCTGAAGCGCATCTCGGACACCGTGGAGCAGGCGGACACGCCGGTCATCCGCGGGATGGTCCACAAGGTGCGGCACCTCGTGCGCGTCGAGGAGATCTAGGAAGGCACGCGCCATCAGTCGGCCGGCGGCGAGCTGCCGGCGGCCGGGCGGGCAGGACCGCCCGGCGTCGAGCGAGAAGGAGAGAGCACGAATGCAGATACATGACCTGTTCCCGGCGCCTGGTTCGCGCAAGGAGCGCAAGCGAGTCGGTCGCGGACACGGATCCGGCCACGGCGGTAGGTCCGGCCGCGGCGACAAGGGACAGCTCTCGCGCGCCGGTGGCGGCAAGGGCCCCGGCTTCGAGGGCGGACAGAACCCGCTCCACATGCGCTTGCCGAAGCTGCCCGGTTTCAAGAACCGGTTCCGCGTGGAATTCGCCATCGTCAACGTGGGCCGGCTCGAGGACCTCTTCTCGGCCGGTGACGTCGTCGACGTGGACTCCCTGTTCGACAAGGGCGTCATCAAGCGCAAGACCGTGCCGGTGAAGGTGCTCGGCGACGGCGAGCTCACCAAGAAGCTCGCTGTGAAGGTAGACAAGGTGTCGGGCTCCGCCCGCACGAAGATCGAGGCTGTCGGAGGGACGGTCGAGGCGCTGTGATCCAGGCATTGGTCAACGCGTTCCGCATCCCCGATCTGCGCAAGAAGATACTCTTCACGCTCGGGATCATCGCTCTGTACCGCGTCGGCGCGCATATCCCCGTGCCCGGCGTCGATCCGTCGAAGATCAAGGACATCGTGAACGCACCGGGCGCGCTCGGTCTGCTCAACCTGTTCTCGGGCGGCGCGCTCGAGCGATTCGCGGTCTTCTCGCTAGGGATCATGCCCTACATCACGGCGTCGATCATCATCCAGTTGCTCCAGGCGGTCATCCCGACCCTCGAGCGCTGGGCGAAGGAGGGGGAGGAGGGCCAGCGCAAGACCACTCAGGTCACCCGCTACCTCACCCTCGGTATCGGCCTGCTCGAGTCGATAGGTCTGCTCGGCGTCTTCCAAGCACCTCTGACCGCCGGCGGTGTGGGCGTCCGTTTCGACTGGACGACCCGGATCGTGGTCGTCATCACGCTGCTCGCAGGAACGGCTTTCATCATGTGGATGGGAGAACTCATCACGCAGCGAGGCATCGGCAACGGGATGTCACTGCTCATCTTCAGCAGCATCGTCGCGAGGTTCCCCGAAGCGACGATCTCCGCGCTCCAGGTGAACAACTGGGTCATGGTGCTCGCTGTGATGGGGGTCTTCATCCTGGTGATCGCGGCCGTCGTCGTGATGGAACGCGGACAGCGGCGTATCCCGGTGCAGTACGCGAAGCGCGTCGTCGGCCGCCGGGTATACGGCGGTACGGGCACGTACATCCCGCTGAAGATCAACGCCGCGAACGTCATCCCCATCATCTTCGCGTCCGCGATCCTGTCGTTCCCCGCGGTCATCGCGAGCTTCACTCGCGTGCAGTTCCTCCAGCGGCTCGGCTCCTACCTCACGAGCGGTTGGCTCTACTTCACGCTGTACGTCATCTTCATCGTGTTCTTCACGTACTTCTACACGGCGCTCGTCTTCAACCCGATAGACCTTGCGGACAACCTTCGCAAGAACGGCGGCTTCATCCCGGGTGTGCGGCCGGGCAAGACGACGGTCACCTACATCGAGAACGTCTTGAACAGGATCACCCTGCCGGGGGCGCTCTTCCTCGCGGGCATCGCTATCCTGCCGAGCCTCATGTTCCAGGCGACCGATGTCACGCTGCTGCGCTCCTTCGGTGGCACATCGATCCTCATCATGGTTGGTGTCGCGCTCGAGACGATGACGCAGCTCGAGAGCCAGCTGAAGATGCGTCACTACGACGGCTACTTCAAGTAGGGGGAACGGGACCATGAAGATCGTCCTGCTCGGGGCGCCCGGCGCCGGCAAGGGAACGCAGGCCGCCCGGCTCGTCGCCGATCTCGGTGTCGCCCACGTCTCGACCGGTGACATCCTGCGCAAGGCCGTCGCTGACGCGACGACTCTCGGCATGGAGGCGAAGCGCTATATGGACGCGGGCGACCTCGTCCCCGACGACGTGGTCATCGGGCTCGTGCGCGAGCGGCTCTCGCAGCCGGACACGGTCGCCGGGTTCATACTCGACGGCTTCCCGCGCACCGTCGCGCAGGCCGACGCGCTCGACGCGATGCTCGCTCAGATAGGCAAGGGCCTCGACGCGGTCGTGAGCGTCGACGTGGACAAGCAGGTCATCGTCGACCGGCTCACCGCTCGCCGCACCTGCCGTTCGTGCGGCCGCATCTACAACCTGCTCTCGGACGTTCCGGCGGATCCCAGTCGATGTGACACGTGCGGAGGCGAGATCTACCAGCGGGACGACGACACGGTCGAGACGGTCACGAACCGCCTCGACGTGTACGAGAGGTCGACCGCACCGCTCATCGAGTACTATCGCGCGAAGGGTCTCGTTCGCTCCGTAGACGGCGACCGTCCCGTCGACGAAGTGTACGCCGAGGTCCGTCGCACCCTGGCGACGTAGGCCGCCCCACGATGATCGTCTGCAAATCGGCCGCCGAGCTCGAGATCATGCGCGAGGCGGGGCGCGTCGTCGCGGTGACGCTGCGTGAGGTCGGCGCCGCCGTCCGCCCGGGTGTCACCACGGGCGAACTCGACAAGATCGCGGACTCGGTGATCCGAGAGGCTGGCGCCGTCCCCGCGTTCAAGGGCTATCGCGGGTTCCCGGCCTCGATATGCACGTCGCGCAACGGCGAGGTCGTCCACGGGATCCCTGGCCCGACGCGTCTGGTCGAGGGTGACATCCTCTCGGTCGACGTAGGCGCGGTGGTCGACGGGTACTTCGGCGACGCCGCGAGGACGTTCCCGGTGGGAGCGATCTCTGACGAAGCGGCGTCGCTGATGGATGCGACACGCCGTGCGCTCGAGGCGGGCATCTCCAGATGCATACCCGGGATGCGCCTCTACGACATCAGCGCCGCGGTCCAGCACGTCGCGGAGGGTGCGGGCTTCTCGGTCGTGCGCGAGTACGTGGGGCACGGGATCGGTCGGGACATGCACGAGGAGCCGAACGTCCCGAACTACGGGCGTGCGGGGCAGGGGCCGACGCTGAAGGCGGGCATGGTCTTCGCCATCGAGCCGATGGTGAACGCGGGCGGCCAGGAAGTGCGCTCGCTGCGGGACGGCTGGACGGTGGTGACGGCTGACGGCAGCCTCTCGGCGCACTTCGAGCACACCGTGGCGGTGACCGAAGAGGGACCGTGGGTGCTCACGGTGGAGTGATGCGGCAGCTAGGATCGTTTCCGTGCTGGACGCGACCGCGGCAGGTCGGCTATACTACGCGTTCGTGGCCGTTGGGCATCGGAGGGAAACGGGTATTTGGGCAAGCGTGATGATTCCATCGAGATGGAGGGCGTGGTCGTCGAGCCGCTCCCGAATGCGATGTTCCGCGTCGAGTTCGACAACGGGCATCGGGTGCTAGCCCACATCTCAGGGAAGATGCGCATGCACTACATCCGCATCCTGCCAGGTGACCGGGTCATCGTCGAGCTCTCTCCGTACGACCTGACCCGAGGCCGGATCACGTATCGCTACAAGTAGGCGCTCTCTCGGGAGTGCCGTGGAGACGCCCGGCGGCGTGGCCGTCCGGGCAACGGGTATGAAAAGGAACACCTGCGGCTGGGTGTAGAGATACAGGTCTACAGGAATGACCGGAAGGAACACACGATGAAGGTGCGACCGTCGGTAAAGCGCATCTGTGAGAAGTGCAAGGTCATCCGCCGCCACGGTCGGGTACTCGTGATCTGCGAGAATCCTCGGCACAAGCAGCGGCAGGGCTAGGCCCGGGAGGGAGTCAGCGTGGCGCGCATCGCAGGCGTCGACCTTCCCCGCGAGAAGCGGGTAGAGATCGGCTTGACCTACATCTACGGCGTCGGTCTCACGACGAGCCGGACGATCCTCCGCGAGACGGGCATCAGCCCCGACACGCGGGTGCGTAACCTCACCGAGGAGGAGGTCGTCCGCCTCCGCGAGTACATCGACCGCGCTCTCAAGGTCGAAGGCGATCTCCGCCGTGAGATCGGCCAGAACATCAAGCGCCTCATGGAGATCGGCTGCTATCGCGGCCTGCGTCATCGCAAGGGCCTACCCGTGCGCGGTCAGCGGACGCACACCAACGCCCGCACTCGCAAGGGTCCGCGTCGCCAGATCGGCGCGAAGAAGAAGGGCAAGTAGCATGGCAGCCAAGAAGAGGGTCGCTAAGACCCGGGTCCGCCGCAGCGAGCGCAAGAACATCGCCGTCGGCGCGGCTCACATCAAGAGCACGTTCAACAACACGATCATCTCGATCACGGACCCCGCGGGGAACGTGGTCTCCTGGCAGTCCGCTGGGACCGTCGGTTTCAAGGGCTCCCGGAAGTCCACGCCGTTCGCCGCGCAGATGGCCGCGGAGGCGTGCGCGAAGATGGCCCAGGAGCATGGCCTGCGCAAGGTCGCGGTCTTCGTGAAGGGGCCTGGCTCCGGTCGCGAGACGGCGATCCGCTCCCTGCAGGCCGCCGGTCTGGAGATCAGCAGCATCCAGGACCGCACCCCCGTCCCTCACAACGGTTGTCGGCCGCGCAAGCGCCGTCGCGTGTAGTTCGAGAGGAAGAGACCCCATGGCCCGTTACACCGGGGCGGACTGCAGACTGTGCCGCCGTGAAGGTATCAAGCTCTTCCTGAAGGGTGACCGCTGCTACAGCGACAAGTGCGCTGTGGAGCGTCGTCCCTATCCGCCTGGCCAGGCCGGCAAGAAGCGCCCGCGCGATTCGGAGTACCGCGTGCAGTTGCGCGAGAAGCAGAAGGCGAAGCGCACGTACGGCGTGCTGGAGAAGCAGTTCCGCACGTACTACGAGATCGCATCGAGGCTGCCCGGCATCACCGGCGAGAACCTGCTGCGGCTCCTCGAGAGCCGTATCGACAACGTGGTCTACCGCCTAGGTCTCGCGTCATCGCGGGATGAAGCGCGTCAGCTCGTCCGCCACGGCCATTACCTGGTCAACGGAAGGCGGGTCGACATCCCGTCGTACCGCGTGCGTCCGGGCGACGTCATCGCCGTCTGCGAGAAGGCCCGGAACCTGACGGTGCTCAAGGCGGCTCTTATCTCTTCCGCGAAGACCGAGGTGCCCGGGTGGCTCGAGGTCGACGTCGAGAAGCTGTCCGGCAAGGTGCTATCCGCGCCGCAGCGCGACCAGATCGACGCGCCCGTGCGCGAGCAGCTCATCGTCGAGTTGTACTCGAAGTAGCGTCGCGACGGCCAAGGAGGCTTCGTACATGACCGAGTTCCTCAAGCCAACGGTGAACGTCGAACGCATCGACGAGCGCAGCGCGCGATACGTCGTCGAGCCGCTCGAGCGCGGCTTCGGCTACACGCTCGGCAACTGCATGCGGCGCGTCCTTCTGTCGTCTCTGCAGGGGGCTGCCGCCACGTCGATAAGGGTCGAGGGCGTCCAGCACGAGTTCTCGACCGTCGAGGGCGTTCGCGAGGACGTCACCGACATCGTCCTCAACGTGAAGGGCCTCGTATTCCGCGACACGGGGATCGGAGAGGGCGACGCTGTCGCCACCGTCACCGCGAGCGGTGCGAAGGTAGTGACCGGCGCGGACCTCAAGGTCCCGTCGGAGTTCGAGCTCGTGAACCCCGGACACGTCATCGCGACGCTCAACAAGGGCGCCAAGCTCGAGATGAGCATCCGGATCGGCGTCGGGCGCGGCTACGTCACGGCGGACCGCAACAAGCGCGCCGAGGACCCGCTGGGCGTCATCACGGTCGACTCGCTGTTCAGCCCGGTCTCCCGCTGTACGTACGTGGTGGAGAACACGCGTGTCGGTCAGCGGACCGACTACGACAAGCTCATCCTCGAAGTGGAGTGCGACGGGTCGATCGAGGCGGGCGACGCGGTCGCTCGCGCTGCCCGGGTGATCGACGAGCATATGATGCTCTTCGCCGAGCAGGCCGAAAGGCCTCCCGAGGGCGAGACCATCTTCGCGACCTCGATCGACGAGAGCGAGAGTGCCCTCGACACGCCGATCGAGGATCTGGACCTCTCGGTCCGCTCGTACAACTGCCTGAAGAGGCAAGGCGTCAACGCCATCCGCCAGCTGGTCGACTGCAGCGAAGGCGATCTGCTGAACATCCGGAACTTCGGGGCCAAGTCCATCGAAGAGGTCAAGGACAAGCTCCAGGCGATGGGTTTGGGACTCAAGGCTTAGGAGAACCGCAGAATGAGACATGCCAAGAAGGGCCGTGCGCTAGGCACCGACGCGAGCCATACGACGGCCATGCTGCGCAGCATCGCGCGCGCGGTCTTCATCAACGAGCGCATCACGACCACCGAAGCGCGCGCCAAAGAGGTCCGCGGCCTCGTCGAGCACATCATCACGTGGGGCAAGCGCGGAGACGTGCACTCGCGTCGGCTCGCAATGGCCGAACTCGGTGACAAGGCGCTCGTCCACAAGGTGTTCGCTGACATCGCTCCCCGTTTCGAGGGTCGCGCGGGCGGATACGTCCGCATCTTGAAGCTCGGCCCCCGCAAGGGCGACGCCGCACCCATGGTCATCCTGGAGCTCGTCGACTGACCGACGCTTCGGGCACAGCGTAGTAGGATGAGAGGGCTCCGCGTCGCGCGGAGCCCTCTTCGCGTCCGCGTCGTCAGGATCGCCCGTGATCGAACTCATCGATGTCGGCTTCACCTATCCCGGAGCGCCGAACGCCGCGCTGTGCGGGGTCTCGCTGACGCTCGCCGCAGGGGAGACCGTCGCCGTCGTGGGCGCGAACGGTTCGGGTAAGTCCACACTGGCGCGTCTGTGCGACGGCCTCCTGTCGCCGGACGAGGGGACGGTCGCCGTCGACGGCGTCGACACCCGTGACGAGAGTCGCGCGCGCGACGTGCGTTCCCGAGTCGGGCTCGTCATGCAGAATCCCGACGACCAGATCGTGGGCACCGTCGTCGAAGAGGACGTGGCGTTCGGTCCCGAGAACCTGTGCGTCCCTCGCGATGAGCTGCGGCTCCGGGTCGACGAGAGCCTGGCTTCGGTGGGGCTCACCGGATCGGAGCGCCGCGAACCGCATCTGCTCTCACAGGGGCAGAAGCAGCGTCTCGCCATAGCCGGCGCGCTGGCTATGCGCCCGGCGTACCTCGTGCTCGACGAGCCGACCGCCCTCCTCGACCCCTGCGGCCGCGCGGACGTGCTCGCCGTCCTCGATCGGCTGGCGGTGCGCGGCACGGGCATCCTGCACGTGACCCACGATCTGGCCGACGCGGCTCGCGCCGACCGGGTCGTCGCCCTGTCGCGAGGAACGGTAGCGTTCGATGGCGACATCGGTGGTCTCCTCGCGGACGAGGAGCTTCTCAGCAGCCTCGGGTTGCGGATCCCGCCCATCGCGATCCTCGCCCGAAGCCTTCGCGAACTCGGAGTCCCCGTTCCGCCCGACGCGATGTCTGCGGAGAGCGTGGTGGCCGCCCTATGGCCCTGATACTGAAGGGCGCCGGGTATGCTTACCAGGCCGGGACGTCCGTCGAACACAGGGCGCTCGCCGACGTGAGCCTGGAGATAGGAGCCGGAGACCTCCTCGCCGTGTTCGGGCCGACCGGATCGGGCAAGTCGACGCTGCTGTCCCTCATGGCCGGGCTCGTCACGCCCACGGAAGGTTCCGTCTCCGTGGACGGCCTCGAACTCCTTTCGCGAGAGGCCGTGAGGTTCCGCAAGTCGGTCGGGCTCGTCTTCCAGGACCCGGAGTCGCAGTTCTTCGCGGACACCGTGTTGGCGGACGCGGCCTTCGGTCCCCGCAACCGCGGCATGTCGGAGGTGGAGACCGACGCGGCCGCGCGCGACGCTCTCGCGCTCGTCGGGCTAGGCGAGGAGTTCCACCCGCGGTCGCCGTTCTCGCTCTCGGGGGGAGAGGCCCGTCGGGCGGCGATAGCCGGCGTCGTCGCGATGCGCCCCGCGTACCTGCTGCTCGACGAGCCGACCGCCGGGCTCGATGCGCCGGGACGCGCGGCCGTGATCGAGATCGTGTGCCGGGCGCGGGAGTCGGCGGGAGTCGTCGTCGTCTCGCACGACCCCGACACGTTCTTGCCGCTCGCGACGAGAGTGCTCTACTTGAGGGACGGGAGACCGGTCTTCTCGGGAGACGCGCGCGCATATGCGCAGGCGCCTCCCGCGGACGCGCCGGTCCCCGAGGTCGTGCGGGCGCAAGCGCTCGCCACCCGACATGGCGCAGCTTCTGGATCGGTGACGTTCGACCCGGTCGAAGCGGCCCGACGGCTCGCCGGGGCAGCGGGGTGGCCGCGATGAGGGCCCGTCCTGTCTTCGGGCAGTACGTAGCGGTGGATTCGCCGGTCCACCGGCTCGACGCGCGCGCCAAGATGGGCGTCGCGGCGGTGTTCGCGGTCGCGCTCTTCGCCGTCGATCGGTTCGCCGGGCTCCTCGTCCTCGCCGTGTTCGTCGCGCTGTCGGTCGCCGTGTCGCGCGTGCCGTGGAGCGTGGCCGTTCGCGGGGTGCGCGCCGTCGCGGTCATTCTCACCTTCACCCTCGTCGCCCATGCCGTGAGATGGCAGCCCGCGACGGTCTCGCTCTTGAGGCTCGGACCTCTCGCTCTCGATGCGGAAGGCTTGCGCTCGGGCGTCTTCTTCGCGGTGCGCATCGTCGTGCTGGTCGTCGGGACTTCGCTCGTCACGCTGACGACGACGCCGGTGGAACTCTCGGACGGCCTCGAGCGTGCACTCGGACCCCTCAAGGTCCTCGGACTACCCGTGGGCGACCTGGCGATGATGCTCACGATCGCTCTGCGCTTCATCCCCACCACGGCCCAGGAGGCCGAACACGTCATCCTTGCCCAGACGGCCCGGGGTGCGAGGTTGGGCGAGGGCGGCCCGCTGCGGCGGGCTCGGGCGTACGTCCCGGTGCTCGTTCCGCTCTTCGTCGGGCTCTTCCGTCGGGCGGACGCGCTCGCGGTCGCCATGGAGGCGCGCTGCTACCGGAGTGGAGCCGCGCGCACCCGGCTGGTCGAGCCCCTGATGCGCGCGACCGATTGGGCGACCCTGTCGCTCGGGGCCCTCGCCTGCATCGCGATCGCGGTGGTGTGCTGATGGACTCGAAGGCGGCATCTTCGGGAGAGGGGGGCGTCGTGGAGCGGGAAGAGGCCGAGGGAACGCTCGTGCTGACGCTGGGCTACGACGGGGCGGGGCTCGCCGGCTTCCAGCGGCAGGCCGGCCTCGCCACGGTGCAGGGTCGTCTCGAGGAGGCACTCGCCGTGGTCCTCCGCCGGGAAGTCTCGCTCGAGTGCGCCGGGCGTACGGACGCGGGCGTCCACGCGCTGGGTCAAGTCGTCTCCCTGCCGGCTTCGGGCGACGATCCGGATCCGGCGTCGATCGTGAGGTCGCTGAATGCGCTGCTCGGTCCCGGCATAGTGGTCTCGGGTGCGTGCCGGGCGGCAGCCGGCTTCTCGGCCCGTCATGACGCTGAGGCCCGAGAGTACCGGTACCGGCTCGTGCCGGGACCGGTCCCGCCCCTCTTCCTGGCTGGGCGCGCCTGGTGGGTCAAAGGGGGTCTCGATCTGGGGGCGATGCGCGAGGGAGCCCATCACCTTCTTGGCGAGCACGACTTCCGCAGCTTCTGTGTGACGGAGAGTGCGGCCGGGAAGCGGACCGTGCGCGAGATCGAGACGCTCGACGTCGGGCCCGCGCAGGAGATGGGAGAGCACTGCGTCGTCGTGCGCGTCGTCGGCCGTTCGTTCCTCCACTCGATGGTGCGGATCATCGTGGGCACGCTCGTCGAGGTGGGCAGGGGCCGGCGTCCCGCTGCGTGGGTCGGGGAGGCGCTCGCGGCGAGCGAGCGCGCCGCCGCGGGCCCCACGGCCCCGCCGCACGGTCTCGTCCTGTGGCACGTGCGCTATCCGGAGGAGCCATGGCTCTGACCCCCGCGGACGTGCTCGCGCACGCGCTCGCGCCGTGATGGATACGCCCGGTGGCGTCGTTTGACACGCTCACGAGCCGTGGCTATAGTCTAAGGGTTCGTTTCCGAGCCCCGTGAACTCGAGAACCGACATCCCACGCACTGGAGGACCTGTGAAGACGTACCACGCCAAGCCCGGCGAGGTCGAGCGCGAGTGGCTGCTGGTCGATGCGACCGACATCCCCCTCGGCCGGCTGGCCAGTGAGGTCGCCTCGATCCTGCGAGGCAAGCGCAAGCCGCAGTTCACCCCGCACGTCGACACCGGCGATTTCGTCATCGTCGTCAACGCGGGCAAGGTGAAGCTCACCGGCAACAAGATGGCCGACAAGAAGCAGTACCGCCACACCGGTTTCCCGGGAGGCCTCAAGGAGGTCTCGGTCGGGATGCTGCTCGCCAAGAGGCCGGCGCGCGTCATCGAGCACGCCGTGAAGGGCATGCTCCCGAAGACCACGCTCGGCCGCGCGATGAACCGGAAGCTGAAAGTGTACGCCGGACCGACGCACCCGCACTCGGCGCAGAAGCCCCGGCAGATCTCCTTGGAGGGGTAGCGCATGGTTGAGAAGGCGGTCTACCAGGGTACCGGCAGACGGAAGACGTCCGTCGCTCGCGTGAGGCTCATGCCCGGCACTGGGCTCTGGGTGGTGAACGGCAAGTCGGCCGAGGACTACTTCGGGCGCGCAGCGCTGTGCACGTTCGTCGAGCAGCCACTCAGGGTCACCGAGACGGTCGGCAGGTTCGACGTCTTCGCCAACATCCACGGCGGCGGCGTATCCGGTCAGGCCGGCGCGCTGCGCCACGGCGTCGCGCGCGCGTTGCTCGAGGCGGGCGACGAGTACCGCGGCGAACTGAAGAAGGCCGGCCTGCTGCGGCGGGACCCGCGTATGGTCGAGCGCAAGAAGTACGGTCTCAAGAAGGCGCGCAAGCGCCCGCAGTTCAGCAAGCGCTAGGCGCGGGCCGCAAGGCTGCGCGATACTGGAGGCCCACCCCAGCGGTGGGCCTTCGTCCGTTCGGGAGGGGATGGCATGGGAAGGCTGTTCGGCACCGATGGCGTGCGCGGTATCGCGAACGACGACCTCTCGCCGGAGCTCGCCTTCCGACTCGGTGAGGCGGCCGGTCACTTCCTCGGCGACACCGGGCGGGGCCGCATCGTCGTGGGACGCGACACGCGCCGTTCGGGCGAGATGCTCGAGTCGGCGCTGGTCGCGGGAATCATGTCGGGCGGCGCGGACGCACTGCTGTGCGGCATCGTCCCGACCCCCGCGGTGGCCCTGCTCACCCGTCAGCTCGGCGCGGACGGCGGCGTCGTCATCTCCGCCTCCCACAACCCGGCCGAGTACAACGGGATCAAGCTCTTCGACAGGGAGGGGTACAAGCTCCCCGACGAGGTCGAGGACGAGATCGCCGAGTTCGTCGATGCTCAGCGCTCGTGGGAGCGTCCGACCGGCGCGGCCGTCGGACGTGTCGAGCGCGTGGATGACGCCGCGGACCGGTACATCCAGCACGCGATAGGCACCATCGAGGGCGACCTGCAGGGCCTGTCCGTCGCCGTCGACTGCGGCCACGGCGCGGCGTCCCTCACGACACCCGAGGCGTTCAGGCAGCTCGGCGCGAAGGTCATCGCGGTCGAGACCGGCTTCGACGGTACGGACATCAATCGAGAGAGCGGTTCCACACATCTGGACCGCATCGCGGGGGTCGTCAAGGATCACGCCGTCGACCTCGGGCTCGCGCACGACGGCGACGCGGACCGCGTGCTCGCGGTGGATGAGGTCGGCGCGATCGTCGACGGAGACGCCGTCATGGCCGTGTGCGCGACGCATCTGAAGGAGCGCGGAAGACTCCCCCACGACCTCGTCGTCGCCACCGTGATGAGCAACCTCGGACTCGAAGTCGCCCTCCGCGACCAGGGGATCGCTCTCATCAAGACGAAGGTCGGCGACCGCTACGTCCTCGATCAGATGCTCACCTCGGGCGCGGTGCTCGGCGGCGAGCAGTCGGGGCATGTGATCTTCCTCGAACACAACACCACGGGAGATGGGCTCGTCACGGGTCTCCAACTCGCGTCGATCATCGTCGAGACCGGTCTGCCACTCTCGGAGCTGCGTCAGGTGATGCGCCGCTATCCTCAGGTGCTCGTGAACGTGACGATCGCGGACAAGGGCCGAGTAGGCACCAGCCATGCCGTGAACGACGCCGTCCACGCGGTGGAGGCCGAGCTCGGGGAGCGCGGACGCGTCCTCGTGCGTGCGTCAGGCACCGAGCCGCTCGTCCGCGTCATGGTCGAGGCGGAGACGGAGCCTGAGGCCGCAAGGCACGCCGAGCGTCTCGCGGAGGTCGTCCGCAGGGAGCTCGGCTAGCCGTCACTCGACCGTCACCGTCGCGTGTCCCTCGCGCGCCGTGCGACCTGGTACACTCTTTTCCGCCGAGTCCGCTCTCTCCTTCGAGGAGGCGATGCCCGTCCACCTTGCCGCGTACCGCAAGCGCCAGGACCGCTCCGCGCTATGTCGCGGTCCGGTCGACGAGGTGAGGGCCGATCGAATCGTTCGGCGGATGGCCCTCCGGCGCGCCGGTGTCGTCACGGTGCCGACAAATCCCGCGGGTGACCGCGGGGACAAAGCGGCTCCGGTCCGGCGGATCACATCTTCGGACGCCATGGCGCGTCCGCATCCCCGCTTCGGCGCGCGCGACGCGACCGTGCAGCGGACGTCTTCACACGAACCCATCCCCCGACATCGGGAGGTAGCGCGAACATGTGCGGCATCGTCGGGTACGTCGGGCCCAGAAGAGCGACCGACATCCTGATCGGCGGACTCGCTCGGCTGGAGTACCGCGGGTACGACTCGACCGGGCTTGCGGTCATCGGCCGAGACGGCGACTTCGTCGTCATGCGGCGCCTGGGCAAGCTCGTCTCGCTGAGGGCTGCGGTGGAGGCGTCTCCGATCGAGGGTTCGGTAGGGATCGGGCACACACGCTGGGCCACGCACGGATGCCCGAGCGAGGTCAACGCTCACCCGCATCGGGACTGCACGGGTCGTCTCGCGCTCGTGCACAACGGGATCATCGAGAACTACCTCGAGCTGCGCCACGAACTGGAGGCGGCCGGGCACCATCATGTCTCCGAGACGGACACCGAGACGATCGCGCACCTTGTCGAGTCTCTCTACACCGGAGACCTCGCCGGGGCCGTCCGTGCCGCGACCGCAAGGCTCGACGGTTCGTACGCACTCGCGGTGGTGCACGCCGATCACCCCGGCCTCATCGTGGCGGCGCGGCGGGACTCGCCGCTGATCGTCGGCACCGGGAGCGGGGAGAACATCGTCGCGAGCGACATCCCCGCCGTCCTCGAGCACACCCGTGAGGTCCTCGTCCTCGAGGACGGGGAGGTCGCCTCGGTGACCGCGGACTCCGTCGTCGTCACGGACCGCGAGGGGAGGGCCGTCGAGCCCGAACGCATCCATGTCGCATGGGACCTGGACGCTGCCGAGAAGGGTGGCTTCGAGGATTTCATGCTCAAGGAGATCCACGAGCAGCCCACCGCGGTTCGCGAGACCCTGCGCGGCCGCATGGGTGAGGACGGCCGCGTCATGTTGAGCGAGCTCGCGATGAGTGACGAGGAGGTGCGGGCGATCGAGCGCGTCTTCGTGATCGCTTGCGGCACCTCGTACCACGCGGGCCTGGTCGGGAAGTCGCTGATCGAGACATGGGCGCGCCTCCCCGTCGAGGTCGAGGTCTCGAGCGAGTTCCGTTACGGCGACCCGATCGTCGACGACCACACGCTGGTCGTCGCGATCACCCAGTCGGGCGAGACGGCCGACACGCTCGCGGGCATCCGCGAGGCCCGTGCCCGCGGGGCCAGGGTCCTCGCCATCACGAACGTCGTCGGGAGCAGGGTCACGCGCGAGTCCGACGGCGTGATCTACACGCATGCCGGCCCGGAGATCGGTGTGGCCGCGACGAAGACCTTCACGGCCCAGCTCGCGGCGGTCTACGTCCTCGCACTCTACCTGGCGCAGGCGAAGGGTGCGATGAGTCGCTCGCGGGTGGCCGACGTGTGGACGGAGCTGTCGGGCACGCCCGCCCTCATCGAGCGCATCCTCTCCGACCAGCACGCTGTGCGCGAGTGTGCGGCTGTGTACAAGGACCGCTACTCCTCGCTCTTCCTCGGTCGCGGTCTCGGCGTCCCCATCGCGATGGAGGGAGCTCTCAAGCTGAAGGAGATCAGCTACATCCACGCGGAGGCCTACCCGGCGGGCGAGATGAAGCACGGGCCTATCGCGCTCATCACCCCCGATGTCCCGGTCGTGGTCGTCGCGACGCCGAGCCGCACGTACGAGAAGGTCGTGAGCAACATCCAGGAGGTCCGCGCGCGCGGCGCCGAGGTCATCGCGGTCGCCGCCGAGGAGGACGATTCGATCGAAGACCACGCCGAGCACGTGCTCCGCGTCCCCGCGGCTACCGAGGAGCTCATGGCGATCCCGGCCGTCGTTCCTCTGCAGCTGCTCGCCTACCACATCGCCAAGTTCCGGGGCTGCGACGTCGACCAGCCGCGCAACCTCGCGAAGTCCGTGACGGTGGAGTGACCGTGATCGCCGGCCTGGGCGTCGACATCGTCGAGATCGAGCGGATGCGTGTCGCTCTCGAGCGCCATCCGCGCATGAGGGAGCGGTGCTTCTCCGAAGAGGAGCGCGCTTACTGCGATTCGCGCAACCGTCCCGCGGTGCACTACGCGCTACGGTTCGCCGCGAAGGAGGCAGTGCTGAAAGCGCTCGGCACCGGCTTCGCCGGCATGCGCTTCAGGGACGTCGAGGTGGTGCGCGACCGGACGGGCCGTCCGACGCCGCGGCTGAGCGGACGCGCGGCCGCGGTCGCCGCGGAAGCGGGCGTCGTCGAGCTGCACGTGTCGCTCTCGTACACGCACACGAACGCGGTCGCGTCTGCCGTCGCCATCGCGGCGGATCCCGAGGGGCCTACGCCCGGAGCGTTGAGCCCTCAGGAGCGCATCGCCGCGACCTTCAAGGAGATGCGCTCGGTGCTCGACGAGGTAGGGGATGAACCCGAGGAGGACGTCGAGGGTCGCTAGGGTCCGTCGAGCGGAAGGGGACAGAAGTGATCCATGCGCTTACGGGCATCGAGTCACTCGCACTCGAGCGGCGCGCTGTCGAGGAGCGCGGCGTGACCCTCTCGGCGCTGATGGCCCGCGCGGGCGAGGCCGTGGCGGTCGAGGCCGCCGGTCTCGCGCCGGAGGGGCGCATCGTCCTCGTCACCGGGAAGGGGAACAACGGCGGCGACGGATGGGCCGCCGCGGCGCGCCTCCACGCGGCCGGTCGCGAAGTGCGTGTTCTCGCGTTCGGGCTGCCGGACGACCTTCCGCGACCGGCCGGCGAGGCTGCGGAGGCCGCGATACGCGGCGGCGTCGACTGGACCGCACCACAGTCGGCGGAGGAACTCCTCCTCGAGCTCAGGTCGGCTGCTTGCGTGGTGGATGCACTGTTCGGGGTCGGCTTCACCGGCGTCCCGCGCGATCCGTACGCGGCTGCGATCGCGGTCATGTCGGACGTAGCCGCGCCGATCCTCGCGGTGGACGTACCTTCGGGCGTCGACGCGACGACCGGAGCGACTCCGGGTCCGGCGGTGATCGCCGCCCGCACGGTATGCTTCTCTGCTCCGAAGACGGGCCTGCTCCTGCTCCCGGGGGCGTTCTTCGCCGGCGAGGTGGTCGTCGTCGACATCGGTGTCCCCGGCGACCTGGTCGACGAGGTCGGGACGCTTGAGGTCTGGGACCGAGGGGACTATCGCGAGCTGATCCCGCTCGCGGGACTCGACGCTCACAAGGGTTCCCGTGGGCGCGTGCTGGTCGTCGGCGGCAGCGCGGGCATGACGGGCGCCGTGCGGCTCGCGTGCGTCGGGGCCCTACGCATGGGCGCGGGATACGTGACCGCGGCCGTGCCTGTCTCCGTCGCCGACATCGTGGACGCCGGCGTCGTCCCTGCGGTCGTCGTCGGGCTTCCGGAGACCGACACCCGTTCGATCGCGACCGGGGCGGTCGAGAGGATCGCCGCCCTCGCCGAGCGCGCGGACGCGGTCGTGCTCGGGCCTGGGATGTCGCGTCACCCCGAGACGGCGGAGGTCGCGCGGCGTCTCGTTCGGGAGCTTTCGGTGCCGCTCGTGGTGGACGCCGATGCCCTCGTCGCTCTCGCGGCCGACCTCTCCGCGCTCTCCGGGCGCGAGTTCCGGACGGTACTGACCCCGCACCCTGGCGAGTTGGCGTCGCTGCTCGGCGTCGAGGTCCGGGAAGTGCAGGCCGATAGGGTATCCTGGGCGGGTAGGCTCGCCGTCGCGGAGACCGTCTGCGTCCTCAAGGGGGCACGAACGATCGTCGCCGGAGAGGGCAGGCAGGTCGTCACGCTCGCGGGAAACCCCGGGCTAGCGACGGGGGGCACGGGCGACGTACTCGCCGGCATGATGGGGACGCTACTGGCACAAGGACTGCCCGCCCTCGAGGCGGGAGCGCTTGCGGCGTATCTGCATGGCCGCGCCGGAGACCTTGCGGCCGGCGCTTGCACCCAGACCTGCATGACGGCGGAGGACGTCCCGCTGCATCTGCCCGGCGCCGTCGCCGAGACCCTTGAACGTTCCGAGCCGGCAACAGGAGGCGCACATGGCTGACCGCGTGGCGCGAGACATCATGACCCCGGGTCCCGTGACCGTGGCGCCCGGCCTTTCCGTCAAGGAGGCCGCGAAGCTCATGGTCGAGAAGGGCGTGGGCGCCCTTCCCGTCGTCGAAGGGGAGCGGCTCGTCGGTCTCGTCACCGAAGGCGATCTCATCATGCAGGAGGTGAAGGTCGAGTACCCGACCTACTTCCATCTCCTCGACGGTTTCATCCTCTACCCTCCGTCGACTCGCAGGTTCGAGGAGGAACTCAGGAAGGCGGTCGCCGCGAGCGTCGCCGACGTGATGACCGCGGATCCTGTCACGGTGGACGCCGACGCGACCATCGGCGACATCGCGACACTCATGGTCGAGAAGGACGCGAGTCGGCTGCCCGTGCTCGAGGACGGCAAGCTCGTGGGGATCGTGAGCAAGTCCGACATAGTCCGCGCACTGGCCGCCGAGGAGTGAGCGTGTCCGGTCTCCAGACGCCCCGTGGAGCCTGGGTCGAGGTCGACCTGGGAGCCGTCGAGCGGAACGTGCGCGCGCTTCGAAGGCTCACCGGACCGAAGACCAGGTTCATGGCGGTGGTGAAAGCCGACGCCTATGGGCATGGTCTCGAGCGCGTGGCGGTCGCTGCCACGCGCGGAGGCGCTCACCGGTTCGGCGTCGCGACGGTCGCCGAGGCCCTGCGACTTCGGGAGTCGGGCGTGACCGCGCCGATACACCTCCTCTCCGAACCCCCGGTCGAGTCCGCGCCCGTCATCGTCGAGCACGAGATCGTGCCGACGGTCTTCTCGGGGACGTTCGCGAAGGCCCTCGCATCCGCCGCCGTGGCCGGCGGCGTGACCGCGCGCTTCCATCTGAAGGTGGAGACCGGCATGAACCGCATCGGAGTCCCCGCCGAGGAGGCCGCCGAGGCGGCGGATGCCCTCAGGGGAGTCCCGGGGATCTCCATGGAGGGCGTCTACACTCACTTCGCCACGGCGGACGTCCCCGGCGACTGGGACTTCGACAGGCAGGTCGAGCGCTTCGAGGGTGCGCTCGCTGCGATGCGCGACCGCGGCATCGACCCCGGCATCGTCCACGCCGCGAACAGTCCGGCGACCATCCTGCATCCCGCGACGCACTACGCGATGGTCCGGTGCGGGATCGCGATCTACGGTCTGCATCCTGCTCCCGCGACGGAAGGCCGCGTGGACCTGGAGCCGGCGATGTCGGTGAAGGCGCTCGTCACACGGGTGCGACGCCTTGCGCTCGGAGAAGGAGTCAGCTACGGGCTGACGTACAGGGCGGCGGGGCCCACGACGATCGCCACCCTGCCGCTCGGGTATGCGGACGGAGTCCATCGAGCGGCCTCCAACGCGATGCGCGTGCTCATAGCGGGGAAGCCGTGCCGACAGGTCGGTCGCGTGTGCATGGACCAGCTCATGGTCGAGGTGCCGCGGGGGCTCGACGTGTCCGTGGGGGACGAGGCCGTCATCGTGGGCGGCGGAGGATCGACCAGGATACCTTTAGAGGAACTGGCCTCCGCGAGCGGAACTATCAACTATGAGATAGCATGTTCCTTCGGATTGAGGATGGAGCGCCTGTACCGTTGACGCGGGGAATGGCTGCCCGAGGCGTGGCCACACCGCAATAGAGACCTGCAAAGAGCGCCGGCCTGCCGCTCGTGCGGCGCGCCCGAACGGCCCGACGACCCACCGTCGCCCGGAGGTATGACCGGCGATCGCGCCGGACCCTCGGCTTCGGGTCGTCCCCCACGGGGAAGGGGGAGGCATGGAGGCGAAGCACGGCCCGGTCGCAAGGATCTCTTCCGGCGATTCGCCGCTCGCGGTCATCCACGAGCGCGAGGTCGCTATCGGACACCGGCTCGAAGATGCTCGTGCGGAGGCGGATGTCATCGTCTCCGACGCGCGTGCTCGAGCCGCGGAGATCATCGAACAGGCCCGCGTCGCGGCCGAAGAGGCCGCCAAACGCCGCGAAGAGGCGGTCGTCGCCTCGGCGTGTGTCGAAGAGGCCAAACTCATGGAGTCCACCAAAGCGGACGTCGAGCGCATACGCTCGGCATCAGCAGCGCGTGCCGGTAGCGCCGTCGACACCGTCGTGAAGATGGTGGTCGGTAGCTAGAGTCCCGCGCCTATGCGCGGGGCGACCGAAGGGGGGCGGCCATGCTCGTCGAGATGGCCAAGGTCGAGATAATCGGTCCGCAGAACAGGATGACCGAGGTGGTGGGTCTTCTTCACGAGATCGGGGTCCTGCACATCGAGGACCCGGCGCGGCGCCTGCTGAGGGAGCCGCTGCCGCTAGAGCACGTGGACATCCTTGCGAACCAAGAGGCCGACCGGGAGGACCTGCAGGACCTGATGGTCAGGTCCCGTGCCGTCCTAGCTTCACTCGTCGACGAGGCGGGTGCGGTCATCGAAGACGACAGGCTTCGCGAGTACGAGCGCCTGAACGGTCTCGACAACGCCGCTCTCATCAAGGAGGTCGGCGCGACGCTCGCCCGGGTCGAGAAGGAGACATCCGACCTCGTCGGCGATCGGACATCCATCGAGAGCGAGCTGGAACTCCTCGCCAGGTACAAGCCGATCCTCAAGAAGATCGAGCCTCTCGTGCGCGAGGTCGTCACCGCCGAGAACTACGAGTCGATCGCCCTGCTCTTCGAGAGCCGTTATCGGGCGGCGCTGCGTCACATCCGCTCGGAGGTCGAGCGTATGACGCACAACTCGTGCGAGGTGCTCACCGCCGATGTCGAGGAGGAGACCACGGTCGCCATCCTCGTCTTCGACCGCAGGTACAGCGAGGACGTCCACAAGTTCCTCGCGATGGAGAACGTCAACCAGATCAGGCTCCCCTCGGAGCTCAAGGACATGCCGTTCGAAGAGGCGTTCGCGACGATCACGGAGAGGCTTCATCTTCTCCCAGGTCGCCTCTCGCAGATCAAGCGCGGCCTCTCGCGCGTCGCCGCCGGCTGGTACTCGAGGATGAGCGCCGTGCGCGAGGTCCTCACCGACCGTCTCGACGAGATCGTCGTTATCCCCAAGTTCAGCCGGACCGAGTACGCGTTCGTGGTCACCGGCTGGGTGCCCGAGCCAGAGGTGGCCAAGCTCGAGGCCGCGCTGCACGAGAAGGTCGGGGACGCGGTCGTGATCGAGCGCAAGCGGATCACGCGGGACGACTACGAGGAGACACCGGTCGCGCTGCGCAACACGGGCGCGGTCGCACCGTTCTCGAGCCTGCTCAGCATCTTGGGCAGCCCGCGATACGGCACGTTCGATCCATCGTGGATGATCTTCCTGTTCTACCCGCTCTTCTTCGGCATGATCGTCGGCGACATCGGCTACGGGCTCATCATGCTCGCCACCATCTTGTTCGTGCGCATCAAGTTCAAGGACAACAAGGGCGTACAGGTGGCCACGGCGGTCCTCGGACCGGCGGCGTCGATGGCCATCGTGTTCGGTTTCGTCTACGGCGAGTTCTTTGGGAACATCCTCAGCGAGCACCTGGGCTGGATCCGCGAGATCCATGTGGGCGGGGTCCAGCTGCCCTTCGTGCGGACCGAGCTCGTCACCACCTTCATGGGCATCGCGATCGGTGTCGGCGCCATTCAGGTCATCCTCGGCCTCGTGCTCGGCATCGTGAACGGCTTCAGGACCCGCCACATGAAGCACGTCGAGGAGCGCGGCGGGATGCTCGCCGTTCTCATCTTCGTCCCGCTGCTGATAGTGCTCGCGGCGATCCCGGTGGTAGGGGAGAGTCTCGGCCCGTGGAGCATCCCGTTGCAGGCGTTGGTCGCAGCCGGCATCTTCGTCGGCATGTTCTTCACCGTCCGTGGCGGGGGTGTTGCGGGCGCCGTCGAGTCCATCTCGCAGTTCTCGCACGTGGCCAGCTACATCCGTATCATGGCTGTCGGCCTGTCCGGGGCGATCTTCGCGGACATCGCGAACGAGATCGCGCTCAAGGTGGGGCCGGTCATCGGCGTCATGGTAGGCATCCTGCTCCACAGCCTCAACTTCGCCATCGCGGCGTTCAGCCCCAACATTCACGCGCTCCGCCTCAACTTCTACGAGTTCTTCGGGAAGTTCTACGAGTCGGGGGCACAGCAATACCGGCCGTTCCACAAAGTAGGGAGTTAGGAGGAGGCATGGACAAGAGCAAGCTCGCACGCATCGCTTACGGCACGACGTTCCTGACGGTCCTGTTCACCCCGGCGGTGGCCCTCGCGGCCGAGGAGCCCGCCAAGGCGGCTGTGGTCGGCATGGCCGTACTCGGGAAGGCCCTCGGCGCTGGACTCGCCATGGGTCTTTCGGGCATCGGCGCCGGCTACGCGCAGGCGAACATCGGCTCCGCAGGTGCCGGCACGCTCGCCGAGCGTCCGGAAGTGGCGACGTACATCATCGTCCTTCAGGCGCTGCCCGAGATCATCGCGCTGCTCGGCATGGTCGTGGCGTTCCTCATCCTTCAGGCGTGACCGACACGCGCCGGAAGCCGGCGCGGACGACTAGGGGTCGAACATGGCACTCGAAGACATCCTGCGGATCCTCGACGAGCAGGCCGAGAGCGAGAGCGAGGCCGTCCTCGCCAAGGCGCGCGAGCAGGCCGAGAAGATCGAGCTCGAGGCGCGAGAAGAGGCCGATCGCTTGACCGCGGCGGGAATGCAGGCCGCCGAGGCAGCCGGCCGGGACCGCGCGGGGCGTGTCCTGAACGCCGCCCGTCTCTCAGCCAAGCGTGAGATGGCGTCGGCGCGCGAACGCGCCATCGAGGAGGTGCTCGGATCGGTCGAGCAGCGCCTCGGTGATGTGCGCGCCGGTGGAGACTACGCGAAGCTGTTCGAGAGGCTGTTCTCCGAGACCGCCGCGGTGTGCGGTGACGCCGGCGAGGTCCGGGTCGACGTCAAGGACCAGGCTCTCGCGGGGAAGGCGATCGCGGGGGCAGGGAAGGGCTACGTGCTCGGCGAGCCGATCGACACGGCCGGCGGCGTCGTCATCGTCGCGACCGGTGGCCGCATCAGCCACAGCAACATGCTCGAGGACCGTCTCGATCGCGTGCGGCACGAAGCTCGGACCGCGATCGCGAAGGCTCTCTTCTCATGACGCACGCGGTGACGAGACACCGTCAGCGTCGGCCGATCTCGAGCAGCTACGGGTATGGGAACGCGCGCGTCCGCGGCATGCGCTCGCGCATGATCACGTCGGATACGTTCGAACAGGTCATGAAGTGCTGGGACCTCGGGGACGCAGTCGAGCTCCTCGCTCCCACGGACTACGGTCCCGACATCGATGAGGCGCTGCTGGAGGGCGGCGTGAAGCCGTCCTCGATCGACGAGGCGTTCAAGGAGAACATGGTGCGGACGTACCGGAAGGTGCTCGATTTCGTGAGCGCCGAGGCCCGCACGATACTTGGGACGCTGCTCGGGAAGTGGGACCTGCTCAACATCAAGACCGTTCTGCGCGGTGTCCACATGGGGCTCGCGCCGGAGGAGATAGAGGAGAGCCTCATCGCCGCCGGCGCCATGTCCGCTATCGAGCTGAGGGAGCTCGCTCACCGACGCGACGTTCGCGACGTCGTCGACACCCTCGTCATCTGGGACGTCGACTACGCGCATGCCCTCAACGAGTCGATCGTGGAGTACGTCCGGACCAGCGACCTCGCGGTCCTGGAACTCGCGCTCGACCGCTTCTACTCCAAGTGGGCGACCAAGCGTCTGGCCGGCAAGGGGCACAACTACGCCACGGCACGGCGCATCCTCGCCGTCCAGATCGACGCGGTCGATCTCGTGACCGTCTTCCGAGTGCAGAAGGCGGACATGCGCAGCGAGGAGGCGAAGAGGTTCTTCCTTCCGGGAGGTCTCCACGTCACCGAGCGTCTGTTCGCGGACCTCGTCCAGATGTCAGACATCGACGAGGTGCTCGCGCGGCTGGCGCGCACACCTTACGAGCGCGTGCTCGTCGAAGCCGTCAAGACTTACGCCGAGCACGGGACGATCTCCACGCTCGAGCGAGCGCTCGAAGACCACCTCATGCGCAAGGCGCTTGCCGTCGGGACCGGGGACGCGCTCGGCGTCGGGGTCCTCATCTCGTACCTGTGGGCGAAGCAGAACGAGGTCACGAACCTGCGCATCGTCATCCGCGGCATCGCTTCTGGCATGACCGAGAAGCGCATGAAGGAGGAGTTGATCCTTGTATAGGCTCGTCGTACTCACCGACCCCGACACCGCGGACGGATTCCGTCTCGCGGGCGTCGACGTGGAGTCGGCGAGCACCCCACAGGAGGCCCGCGCGAAGATCGCGGCTCTCGTCGACGATGACGCGAGCGGGATCGTCGCGGTGAACGAGGCGCTCCTGCGCACCATCGACGATCGGCTGCAGAAGAAGATCGACAGTATCTACCGGCCGATCGTCATCTCGCTTCCCATCCGGGAGAAGCTCGAGACCGGAGACGCCCATCGCGCCTACCTGGCGCGGCTCATCCGTCGAGCGGTGGGGTTCGACATCACACTGAAGCGGGGGACCGCATGATACGGGGAACTATCGCGAAGATCACCGGCCCGGTCGTCGTCGCCGAAGGCATGACCGGTGCGAAGATGTACGACGTCGTGCGCGTCGGCGGCGTCGGGCTCATGGGGGAGGTCATCCGTCTCGAGGCGGACAAGGCCACCATCCAGGTCTACGAGGACACGGCCGGGCTCAAGGTCGGCGAGCCGGTCGAGTCCACGGAAGGGCCGCTCATGGTCGACCTCGGTCCGGGGCTTCTCTCGTCGATCTACGACGGCGTGCAGCGTCCGCTGCCCGTGATCGCCCGCGACCATGGCGACTTCATCAGCCGCGGCACGGTGGCGGACGCGCTCGACCAAGAGAAGCGCTGGCGTTTCACCCCCCGGGTGAAAGCCGGGCAGGAGGTCGTCGCCGGCACCATCGTCGGGACGGTCCAGGAGAGCACGACTATCGAGCACCGCATCATGGTGCCTCCCGGAATGGCCGGCAAGGTCGCGAAGGTCGTGGCCGAGGGCGACTACACCGTGCAGGACGTCGTCGTGACACTCGAGGGCGGGCAGGAGGTGCGGATGCACCAGCGCTGGCCGGTCCGCCAGGGCCGTCCGTACACGCGCAAGCTCGACCCGTCCACGCCTTTCATCACCGGGATGCGCATCCTCGACACGTTCTTCCCGATCGCCCAGGGCGGCAACGCGATCATCCCTGGCGGTTTCGGCACCGGGAAGACGGTCACCGAGCAGTCGCTCGCCAAGTGGGCCGATGTCGACATCATCGTCTACATCGGCTGCGGCGAGCGCGGCAACGAGATGACGGAGGTCCTCGCCGAGTTCCCCGAACTCGACGACCCGCGCACGGGCGCGAAACTCATGGACCGCACCGTGCTCGTCGCGAACACGTCGAACATGCCGGTCGCAGCGCGCGAGGCATCGATCTACACGGGCGTCACCCTCGCAGAGTACTACCGCGACCAGGGCTACAACGTCGCCATGATGGCCGATTCGACGTCGAGGTGGGGCGAGGCGCTGCGTGAGGTCTCCGGACGCCTCGAGGAGATGCCGGGCGAAGAGGGCTATCCTGCCTACCTCGCCACGCGGCTTGCCGCCTTCTACGAGAGGAGCGGTCGCGTCGAGGCCCTCGGCGGTGACGGCAGGGTCGGCTCGGTCACGATGGTCGGCGCAGTCTCTCCCGCGGGCGGCGACTTCTCGGAGCCGATGACGCAGAACTCGCTGCGCGTCACGGGCGCGTTCTGGGCGCTCGACACGGGGCTCGCGCACCGACGCCATTTCCCGGCGATATCCTGGACGCGCTCTTACACGCTCTACCTGGCGCAGGTCAAAGGCTGGTTCGAGGGCGAGGTCGCCTTCGACTGGCAGGCCTCGCGCGACCGCGCGATGTTCATCCTCCAGAAGGAGGTCGAGCTGCAGGAGATCGTGCAGCTCGTCGGCCCCGACGCTTTGCCGGAGTCGGAGAAGGTCGTCATGGAGATAGCCCGTATGCTCCGCGAGGACTTCCTGCAGCAGTTCGCGTTCGACGAAGTCGACGCGTTCTGCCCACCGAAGAAGCAGTACTGGATGCTCAAGGCGATCCTCGCCTTCTACGACGCGGCTGTCGCCGCGCTGCAGCGCGGCGTGGCGCTCTCACAGGTCCTTGAGCTGCCGCTCAAGGACGAGATCGCGGGCATGAAGTCGATCGGCCACGACGCGTCGCTCGAAGTGATACCGGAACTGTGCGCCCGCATCGGCGCCGACATCGCAGGGATCGAGGTGCAATAGATGGCCCGGACAGCGACGAAGACCCCGTCCGTGGGGTCCCTTCTCACCACCGAGTACCGGACCCTCTCGTACGTCACCGGTCCACTCGTCTTCGTGGAGAACGTGCACGGCGTCTCGTACAACGAGATGGTCGCGATCAACATGCCGGACGGCAGCGAGCGCTCGGGACAGGTGCTCGAGATCGCGGGCGACATCGCCTGCATCCAGGTGTTCGAGGGGACTCGCGGCATCGACGTCGAGTACACGAGCGTGCGCTTCCTCGACGAGGTCGCCAAGATCGACGTCTCGGTCGAGCTGCTCGGCCGTGTGCTCAACGGCGTGGGCAAGCCCATCGACGGCGGCGTGCCGGTCATCCCTGAGGCTCGCCTCGAGGTCAGCGGTCTGCCGATCAACCCGTACAGCCGCGAGAAGCCGGCCGACTTCATCGAGACGGGTATCTCCGCCATCGACGGGCTGAACACGCTCGTCCGCGGCCAGAAGCTGCCGATCTTCTCCGGCTCGGGTCTGCCCGCGAACGAGCTGGCCGCGCAGATCATCCGGCAGGCGCGCGTCGTCTCCGGCGAGCAGTTCGCCATCGTCTTCGGCGCGATGGGCATCACCCATCGCGAGGCGTCGTTCTTCATGCAGCAGTTCGAGAGTACCGGCGCCATCGAGCGCGTCGTCTTCTTCCGCAACCTCGCGGACGACCCGACGGTCGAGCGGCTGCTGACGCCGCGGTGCGCGCTGACCGTCGCCGAGTACCTCGCCTTCGAGAAGGACATGCAGGTGCTCGTAGTCCTCTCCGACATGACGAACTACTGCGAGGCGCTGCGCGAGGTCTCGACCGCCCGCGAAGAGGTCCCGGGTCGCCGTGGCTACCCCGGCTACATGTACACCGACCTCTCGACCATCTACGAGCGCGCCGGCCGCATCAAGGGCCGTCCGGGCTCGGTCACGCAGTTGCCGATCGTCACCATGCCCGACGACGACATCACTCACCCGATCCCCGACCTCACCGGGTACATCACGGAGGGGCAGATCGTACTCTCGCGCCAGCTGCATCGGCGCGGCGTCTACCCGCCGATCGACACGCTGCCCTGTCTCTCGAGGCTCATGAACCTCGGTATCGGCGAGGGCAAGACGCGTGAGGACCACCGTGGCGTGGCGAACCAGCTCTACGCCGCGTACGCACAGGGCCGCGACCTGCGCCGCCTCGTCGCCATCGTCGGCGAAGAGGCGTTGTCCGAGACCGACCGTCGCTATCTGCGGTTCGCCGACATGTTCGAGGATCGCGTCGTCGGTCAGGGCGATGAGGGCCGCACCATCGAGGAGACGCTGGCCATAGGGTGGGAACTCCTGTCGAGTCTTCCGGTCGGCGAACTCAAGCGCGTGCGCGACTTCATCGGGAAGTACATGCCGGAGACGGCTGCCGCCGAGCAGGCGGACGCCGAGGAGACGGCCGCGGCCCCGGACGCGGGCGCGCCCGAGGACGCCGAGGAGGACTGACGCGTGGAGGAGGTCCGCCCGACACGCTCCGAGCTGCTCGAGCGCAAGGGGCAGATCCAGCTCGCCAAACAGGGCATGGAACTGCTCAAGCAGAAGCGCGACGCGCTGCTCATCGAGTTCATGGCGGTCATGGATGAGACCCTGCGCCTGTCGGGCAGTCTCGAACAGATGTCGCGTAACGCGCAGTTCAGCCTCACCGTCGCGAAAGCGGTCGACGGCGGCGTGACCGTGCGTTCCGCGGCGATGGCCGGCAAGGGGACGATCAAGGTCGGCATGACCGGCACGAAGATCATGGGCGTCGCCGTGCCGGTCGTGAACAAGTCCGAGAGCCCGTTGCGGACGTCGTTCACGCGTGGTTACGCCGTCACCGGCGTCTCGTCACGCATCGACGAGGCGGCCGACAAGTTCGAGAAGATCCTCGACGCCATCATCGAGTATGCGGACATCGAGACGCGGTTGAAGCGTCTCGGCGAGGAGATACAGAAGACGAGCCGACGAGTGAACGCGCTCGAACAGGTCACCATCCCGACGCTGAGCGAACAGGTCCGCGCGATCCAGATGACGCTGGACGAACGCGCACGCGAGGACCTGTTCCGCCTAAAGAAGGTCAAGAAGCAGATAGAGCGCTCGAAAGCCGCCCGCGTGGCGGCCGCGGCCGCCGGCTGATCTAATCCTGTTTACGGACGACCCCTTCGGCCTCCGAGAGCACGGCATCGGTGGGCCGGGTTCCCGCGCGCAGTTCGGCCGCGAACTCGAGAAGACGGTCGATGTCCGCGCCGCTCGCGCCGGAGAAGTGCAGGTCGTTCCACTCCGAGTGGGTGACGAACGACCACAGCTCCCCGAGCAACCAAGTCAAGCGCTCGTAGTCCGCCGGGTCCAGTGTCCGCCACCGCTCGGCCGCTCCACGCCGGAGCCGGTCGACCGCGTACTCGACCGCCCGCTCGCGGCGGAGCTCGAGCGCGCGCATTCCAATGTCCTCGTCAGTGATGTCGGGCCGCTGGCTGCTCATTCTCCGTCCCACCCCCTTGTCCGTTGGATTCGCCACGCGCGGCAGGGTTCCTGCCGCGCTGCGCTAGAATGGAGATGTCCCGTGCGTGGAAGTGTGTGGGCAGGGCGGGACACGCACCCGTGCCGCGTCAGGCGGCTTAAGAGGCTAAGGGGCCGCCGTGGAGTTCGCCGAGGTTATCGCGAAGCGGCGCAGCGTGCGCCATTTCAACCCCAAGCTCGCAGTGAGCGAGGAGGACGTCGCGGAGTTGCTGGCCGCCGCCGTCAGCGCTCCGACGGCCGGGAACATCCAGCCGTGGCGGTTCTACGTGGTCCGCTCGCTCGACACTCGCGAGCGGCTTGCCGGCGCGCTGACGCAGCGCTGGGCGACCGCGGCCCCGGTCGTGATCGTCGTGTGCGTCGACCCGCGTCCCTGCGCGGCGCGATACGGTGACCGCGGCGAGATGCTCTATGCGATACAGGACAGTGCGGCCGCCGTCGAGAACATCCTGCTCGCGGCCGTGGATCGCGGTCTCGCCTCCTGTTGGATCGGAGCGTTCGACGAGGGTGCGGTGCGCGAGGCGCTGGAGATACCCCACCCGATCGCGCCCGTGGCGATCCTGCCCGTCGGTTACTCGGCGGAGTCGGCGGGCAAGCCGTCGCGGCGGCCGCTCCAGGACGTCACGACTTGGCTGTGAGGCCGTCCGTGACCGATCTCTCTCATCCCGATCTCGAGGCCCTTGGCGGCTACATCGGCGATTGCCACCGCTGTCCCCTCGGATCCACTCGCACCCGGCTCGTCTTCGGCGTGGGAGACCCGGGCGCGCGTCTCGTCTTCGTGGGAGAGGCGCCGGGCCGCAACGAGGACCTGAAGGGTGAGCCGTTCGTGGGCGCAGCGGGGAAGCTCCTCGACGAGCTGCTCGGCAGCATCGGTCTGCGGCGGACGGAGGTCTACATCGCGAACGTGCTCAAGTGCCGTCCGCCGAACAACAGGGACCCGCTCCCGGAGGAGATCGCCACGTGCACCCCGTTCCTCGCCGAGCAGCTGCGCCTGATAGACCCCGTGGTCGTAGCGACGCTCGGTAACTTCGCGACGCGCTACATGCTCCACACGGACGCGCCGATCTCGTCGCTCAGGGGGCGGCTCTACCAGGTGGACGGGCGTCAGGTCGTGCCGATCTTCCATCCTGCGGCCGCGCTCTACTCGCCCGACAAGCGGGACGTGCTCTTCGACGACTTCAAGCGTCTACGGGTCGTGCTGGACAGGGCGCTGGGGTGAGCGGCGAGCCGCTCGTCATCGGCAGTCGCAGCGCCGAGGCGACCGAGCGTGCCGGTGAAGCGCTCGCTCGCCTGGTGGAGCCCGGCGACGTCGTCTCGCTGTGCGGGGATCTGGGCGCAGGGAAGACATGTCTGGCGAAGGGGGTCGCGCGCGGGATGGGAGTCGAGGAGCCCGTGACCAGCCCGACGTTCAACATCCTCCTGGTGCACCCCGGCCGAGCACTCACACTCTTCCACCTCGACCTGTATCGGCTCGAGGACGCGGACGAGCTCGAGGACATCGACTTCCGCGGGACGCTCGAGTCCGGCGGCGTGAGTCTGATCGAATGGGGAGATCGCTTCCCCGAGGCGCTGCCCGACGATCACCTTTCGGTCGAGATAAGCTTTGCGGGCGAGACCTCCCGCCGACTCTGCTTGCGGCCGACCGGTCCGCGGGCGATGGCGTTGGCGAGGGCGTGGGTCGCCGCCGCCGGGGACGCTGCGGGCGGTGCCGCGTGAAGCTGACCGCGGTCTTCGACACCGCGACCGAGCAGCTCGCCATCGCCGTCGGCCGGCTTCCGGAGCCTGGTGAACCTGGGGACGTCGAGATCCTCGCGGAGAGCGACCGAATGGCTCCGCGGGCGGCACTGTCGAACCTACTGCCCGGTCTGCGCGATCTCCTCGCGGAAGCGGGCCTCACGCCGGCCGACCTCGAGTGCGTCGTCGTCGGGCGGGGCCCCGGCTCGTTCACCGGCGTACGCATCGGCGTGGCGACCGCGAAGGGCCTCGCTCACGGTCTCGGGGTCCCGCTCTACGGCGTCGGCACCCTCGATGCCGTCGCGCGGGGGCTCGCCGGGAATGGCGGCATGCTCGGCATCGTCGGCGACGCCATGCGGGGAGAAGTCTATCCGGCGCTGTTCCGGCTCGAAGGCGGAGACGTCCGGCGGATCGGCGTCGATCTCGTCGAGCGGCCGCTGGAGACGGCTTCGCGTTGGGCGGCGGAGACGGACGGCGCGATGTTGCTCGCGGGGGACGGCCTCGCCAAGCACGAGGCGGTCTTTCGCGAGGCTCTGGCTGGGCGCGTCGAAGTCGTCGACCGCGAGCGGTGGTATCCGACGGGACGCGCGCTTCTCGCCGAGGCGCATGCTCGCGGCGTGGTGGCCGGGGAGGGCGAGCCCGGCGCGCTGCTCCCCATCTACACGAGACTCGCCGACGCCGAGGAGCGCGAGCCCTCCAGGCAGGCTTCCCGGGAACGTCCTCCCCAGAGCGGGGTCGCCGGTCCAGGGGCGGTGGGACCGTGAGCGTGCTGGTCAGGGAGATGACCTCGGCCGACCTCGACTCCGTGCTCAGGGTCGAGGAGTCGAGCTTCACGATGCCGTGGTCGCGGGCGTCGTTCCGCGAGGAACTCGCGCTGACCGACACGCGCTACTGGGCGGTTCTGGAGGCGGACGGACGCCTTCTCGGCTTCGGCGGGATCATGGTCCTTGATGACGAGGCTCACTTGCTGAATCTCGCCGTAGCGCCGGCGTTCCGTCGCGAGGGTCTGGCTTCGGCGCTGCTCGCGCACCTCGCCGTCGAGGCGCGCTCGCGCGGTGCGAGCAGGCTCACCCTCGAGGTGCGTCCGAGCAACGACGCCGCGGTCGCGCTCTACCGCGAGGCGGGCTTCATCACAGAGGGGATCCGCACGGGGTACTACCCCGACACGCACGAGGACGCGCTCATAATGTGGACCGGCGACCTTGCGGGACAGGAGTCGAGTGCGGCGCTCGATGCGATCTCCGCGCGGGGGGACCGCGCGCTCCTGTCTCTTGCGAAGGATTCGGCGGACCTGCCGAGAGGTGAGCTGTTGCTGGCCATCGAGACGTCGTGCGACGAGACCGCCGCGGCGGTCATGCGCGACGGCACCGACTTGCTGTCGAGCGTGGTCGCGAGCCAGGTCGACTTCCACGCACGCTTCGGCGGGGTCGTCCCGGAGATCGCGTCCCGCAAGCATACAGAGGCGATCGTCGCCGTCGTCGACGAGGCGCTCTCCCGCGCCGGGGTGCGCCTGGGCGAACTCGACGGGTTGGCCGTGACACACGGTCCAGGGCTCGTGGGCGCGCTCGTGGTCGGGGTGGCATACGCGAAGGGGCTCGCGTTCGCGACCGGGCTTCCGCTCGTGGGGGTGAACCACCTCGAGTCGCACATCTTCGCGAACCTGCTCGCCGATCCGACGGTGGCGCCGCCGCTCGTGGCGCTCCTTGTGAGCGGCGGCCACACGTCGCTCGTCCACGTGCCGGCCTGGGGCGAGTATCGCACCCTCGGCAGCACGCTCGACGATGCGGCGGGGGAGGCGTTCGACAAGGTCGCGAAGGCGCTCGGACTAGGTTATCCGGGCGGTCCGGCGATCTCGCGGCTGGCGCAGCAAGGCGACTCCGAGGCGATCCCGTTCCCGCGCGCGATGCTGCGCTCGGGTGACTTCGATTTCTCACTCTCCGGTCTCAAGACGGCCGTCGTCACGCACATCGCGAAGGAGCGTGCCGCCGGCCGTGATCTCGCCGTGGCGGACATCGCCGCCTCGTTCGAGGCGGCTGTCGTGGACGTGCAGGTGGCGAAAGCGGTGCGGGCGGCCGAGGAACTCGGCGTGCGGACGTTCTGCCTCGCCGGCGGTGTGGCCGCCAACGCTCGCTTGCGCGAGTCGCTCGCCGCCGCGCTCGGGGCCAAGGGGGTGCGCCTGAGCGTGCCGCCGCTGGATCTGTGCACCGACAACGCGGCGATGGTCGCCGCTGCCGCGCACTTCCGCCTCGCGCGCGGGGACAGGCTCCCACTCGACGCGGAGGCCGTTCCTAACCTGCGGCTTGGCCAGGATATGAGCGGCCACGTAGCAGATGTGTGACGTTTGTACGGCGCAGGTCTTGCATACGCGCGTGCGCCTCGCTACAATCCGATTCCGTTAGCAGTCACGGGGAGCGAGTGCTAACGCGTCTCGAGGAGGGGTACCTACTCATGCGTGGCGCAAGCCGATATCGCGCCCCGGAACCGGTCAGTCGAGCACGTGAAGCAGGAGGGTAGACATGGATCTCAAGCCTTTGGGCGACCGCGTGGTCGTCAAGCAGCTGGAGGCGGAGGAGCAGACCAAGTCCGGACTGTTCATCCCCGACACGGCCAAGGAGAAGCCCCAGAAGGGCAAGGTCGTGGCCGTAGGAGAGGGCAAGTGGGACGAGGACGGCAAGAAGCGCATCGCCGTGGACGTCAAGGTCGGCGACGTGGTCATCTACAGCAAGTACGGCGGGACCGAGATCAAGATCGACGGCGAGGACTACCTGATCCTTCGCGCCGACGACGTGTACGCGATCGTCAAGGGCTAGCGAAGCCCTCGACGCCTCTCTCTCACGCATCCGGAAGGAGAACACTCACTATGGCCAAGGACATCAGGTTCGACGAGGAGGCTCGACGCGGCCTCGAAGCGGGCGTCAACAAGCTCGCCGACGCGGTGAAGGTCACCCTGGGCCCCCGCGGGCGCTACGTGGTCCTCGAGAAGAAGTTCGGCGCGCCGACGATCACCAACGACGGCGTGACCATCGCCAAGGAGATCGAGCTCGACGACCCGCTCGAGAACATGGGCGCCATGCTCATCAAGGAAGTCGCTACGAAGACGAACGACGTCGCCGGTGACGGCACCACCACCGCGACGCTGCTGGCCCAGGTCATCGTCCACGAGGGCTTGCGCAACGTCGCGGCGGGCGCGAACCCGCTCGCCATCAAGCGCGGCATCGAGAAGGCCGTCGAGGCCGTCGTCGCCGAGATCAAGGGCAACGCGAAGGACATCGAGGACAAGGACGAGATCGCGCAGGTCGGTTCGATCTCAGCCGCCGACGAGACGATCGGCGCCAAGATCGCCGAGGCGATGGAGGTCGTGGGCAAGGACGGTGTCATCACCGTCGAGGAGAGCCAGACCTTCGGCATCGACATCGAGACCGTCGAGGGCATGCAGTTCGACAAGGGCTACATCTCGCCTTACATGATCACGGACCCCGACCGCATGGAGGCCGTGCTCAGCGATCCGCTCATCCTCATCGCGAACCAGAAGATCTCCAACCTGCAGGACCTGCTCCCCGTGCTCGAGAAGGTCATGCAGGCCGGCAAGCAGCTTCTCATCATCGCCGAGGACGTCGAGGGCGAGGCCCTGCCGACGCTGATCCTCAACAAGCTGCGCGGCACGTTCACGTGCGTCGCCGTCAAGGCGCCGGGCTTCGGCGACCGCCGTAAGCGGATGCTCGAGGACATCGCCATCGTCACCGGCGGCCAGGTAGTGAGCGAGGAGCTCGGCACGAAGCTCGAGAGCGTGACGCTCGAGGTGCTCGGCCGCGCGAAGACCGTCAAGATCACCAAGGAGAACACGACGATCATCGACGGCGCCGGCAAGGAAGCGGACATCAAGGGCCGGATCAACCAGATCAAGGTCGAGATCGAGAACTCCGACAGCGACTTCGACAAGGAGAAGCTGCAGGAGAGGCTCGCGAAGCTCTCCGGCGGTGTCGCCGTCATCAAGGTCGGCGCGGCCACCGAGGTCGAGCTCAAGGAGAAGAAGCACCGCATCGAGGACGCCCTCCAGGCGACCCGCGCGGCGGTCGAGGAGGGCATCGTGCCCGGCGGCGGCGTGGCTCTGACCGACGCGGCGAAGGTGCTCGACGCCCTGAAGGTCGACGAGGACGAGGCCATCGGCGTGCGGATCATCCGCAAGGCGCTCGACGAGCCGCTGAAGATGATCGCGTCGAACGCAGGATTCGAGGGCTCCGTGGTGGCCGAGAAGGTAAAGACCCTCAAGAAGGGCCACGGTCTCAACGCCGCTACCGGCGAGTACGGCGACCTAGTGAAGATGGGCGTCATCGACCCGGTCAAGGTCACCCGCTCGGCGCTGCAGAACGCGGCTTCGATCGCCGCGCTCATCCTGATCACCGAGACCACGGTCTCGGACGTCAAGGAGAAGGACAGCGGCGCCGCCGCGGCCGCGATGGGCGGCGGCATGGGCGGCGGGATGTACTAGGCCGCGTTTTCGCACCGAGAAACGCATCGAACCGAGGGCCGTCCCGCGAGGGGCGGCCCTCCGGTCGTTCTCACTCTCGCACGCGCGACCGCGAGCGGAGGGAGTGCTCAGGACAGAGTAGGTCACTGGGAAGGTATTCCTACCTGCTGCCATGGGCGGGCGAACTACGAAAGGCGGTAGTCCTGTGGCAGTTGCCCGTTGACGGTCATGCGCACGGGCTTTTCGAGTGCGCCTTTCTCGTGCATCGAACGAAACAGTTCGGGCGTGATGGTGACCAGCCGTTCTTCCGAGCCATAGATGCTGGCATAAGCGGGAAGACGCTCGAAGTCGGTCAGGCAGTCGAACCTGTCCTCGCGGGTGAACAAAAACCGCTCGGCGAGGGTGAATGCCAGGTTGTTCTGGTATCCCACCCATCTGGCATCGCCCATGCGCATCCCGCTTGGCACCTCGAACTCGCCGACCAACAACATGTTTCGGCTCAAAGGGAGAGTGGCGAGTGTATTCTTCGTCGCAGGGGCGGCACTATCGAACTCGTTGCGGGATGGTCGTGCGAACGAATAAGACACGGGATAGTCGGTGAGGATGAAGTTGGCGGGGTCGTTCACTACACGCAGCGACCAGTTGCGTTCGGCAAGCAGGGCGACCACCGGCTCCATGGACAGCAAGGTGTGCGCCAGCAGGATATGACTGTTCTCGCGGAACGGCATTTCGTAGCGGGGCGCCTCTCGCTCGGGGTCGTCAGAGCGGTTGACCTCAAGTTGAGCGAACATGTTCAGCGTGAGTTCCCCCACCACTCGCGCTTCCTCCATCTTCGCGGGCGTTCGCGCCGACAAGAGAAAGAAGGTGTGCAGCAGGAACCGCCAGTCGTCGGAGCCTCTCTCGGGTATGCGAAGGTTTTCGGACATGCTATCGAGCAGGGTGCCGAAAATCCCCTCGATGTCCGCGAACATGTGCTCCCAGCCGAGTTCGCCCTGGTACTCCTCTGGCAGCGAGCGCATGCCGGGTAGATCGGCGATGAGTGCACAGTCTTCCCTGGGGACGCGGTAGAGGTGCTTCTCGTGTGCGGCGTCGTTGACGCTCGTGCGGCGGACTTTGCCCGTCTGCTTGTCCCAAACCCATATGAGGGTGTTGCGCCCCTCGCCGTCACCGAAGCGAGACAGCAGGACACAGGGAACGTAGTGATGCTTCTTCGGTTGGTTTGACCTCGGCTTCACCGCTGCCTCCGCTCAGTCGGGGCAATTGTAGCGCCGCCATCTGACATTTCGACGGCACTGGAGCAACCCTGTCATGAGCCGCCCGCACGAATGCGGCCGTCGTGTGCGGAGGATATACTTCAGGCGAACGCATGAGCGTTCGGAGCACCGATTCTTGATCCCGGAGGGAAGCCGCATGGGTCCGGTCGCGGTGGAAGAACGGCGGTTGGGTGAGGCCACGAAGCGGTTGGTGGCCGAGTTCCACCCCGAGAAGGTGTACCTCTTCGGCTCGCGCGCGTGGGGGCGGGCGACGGAGGACAGCGACTACGACTTCGCGGTGATCGTCGCCGAGAGCGATGACACGCCGATCCGTCGGGCGCAGCGCGCACACCGGGCCCTATCGGGGCTCGAGTTCCCGACCGACATCCTCGTGAAGACACACGCCGAGTTCGAGAGGTACTCGAAGGTGCACGCCTCGATTGAGTGCCAGGTGCTCGAGGAGGGGCTTTTGCTCTATGGATGAGAAGCTGAAGGACGTCCGAGGATGAATGCGGAGCAGCTGGAACGCCTCGTTGAGGGCCACGAGACCCAAACCCTTGAGCTCAAGGAGAACATCGTCAAGCCGAGCGAGCTGGCTGACTACTTCATGCAGTTCGCGAACGCTCAGGGTGGGTTTGTGGTCTTTGGCATGACTCACGACCGACCGCCGAGGTTCAGCGGCAAGATCAAGTCCGTCGGCCAAGCAGAACTGGACAGCATCAGCCGAGCTGCTCGGGAATGCATGCGACCTCCACTCGACTTGGTGCGAGTCGAGGTCGTGCCCGACCCAGAGTCCGGAGCATACGCGATTCTCATGGAGGTGCCGGATTCTCCGACGCTTCACCAGCACATCAACGGCTCACTTGCGCGAAGACGAGGTGGCGAGCGCGAGGCGATCTACCTCGACCAAGAGCCGTCGCATGTTGCCGCGAAGACCGAAATCGAGTACGAGCTTCGCGAAGTTTCGGGCACGGCGCTGGCGGATGTCGATGAAGCTGCCGTGGGGATGTACAAGGAATCCGTCTTGGAGCGCAACCCGGACTCGCTAGTGTCGCATGCCTCCGATGAGGAGGTGCTTCGCGGGCTTGGCGCAATCGTCCGTGGTCCTGGGTCTGACGCGCTGACGGTACTCGGCGCTGTCTTTTTCGCGCGAGACCCGCAGGCGTTGGTCCCTCAGAGCAAAGTGCTCTTCGTGCAGTTCCCGGGGAAGTCGATCGCCCAGCCGGGTGCCGGCGGTGTCTATATCCACTCGGAAGAGGTCGAAGGGACAATCCCGGCGATCATCGACAGAACTGAGCGGCTCTTGACGGACAGGCTCAGCATGGCAGTGCTCGCGGATGGCTTCAGGGTGAAAAAGCTGCCCGCGGTGCCCCGCTTCGCCCTCAGAGAAGCCATTGTCAACGCACTGTGCCACCGCGACTACGCGCTGGCAGGCGGCACCGTCCATGTCCGGCTATTCGCTGATCGCATCGAGATCCAAAGCCCAGGAGGGTTGCCCTATCCGATAACGCTCGAGAACATCGTCACGGAATCCTATGCACGCAATCCGAGAACTGCAGACGTGCTGAGGGCCTTGGGGTACGTTGAGCGTCACGGCATCGGTATCGACAACATGATACGTGCCATGGACGAGGCGCATCTTCCCCGTCCGGAGTTCAAGGACGCTGCCACATCGTTCACGGTGACGTTGAGGCTCCACGCGTTTCTGGATGAGGAGGCGCACGCCTGGTTAGAGGGCCTGGGGGCGCACGGCCTTCCCGAAGATCAGCAGCGCATTCTTGTCACGGCGGCTCGCGACGGACGTGTGGTCAACTCTGACGTTCAGTCACTCAACTTCGTTGATGGGCCTGAGGCGACACGCCAGTTGCAGGCATTGGTCCGGCGCGGCTTGCTCACGCAGCATGGAACCAGAGGCGCTGCTTGTTACACCGTAGCGGGCCAGAAAGCAGTTGCGGACTTGCGCGAGCGATACTCGGAGCACGTACTCGACGAGCTCGCGTCAATACAAATCACCGTGCTCGAAGTCGTCTATCAGAGCGGGCGTGCAAAGGCGAGTGATGTCGTGGATGCGGTCGACATGGATCGCCGACACATCCAGAGAGCGCTTGCAGCGCTCGTCGAGAAGGGCATGCTTGTAAGGCACGGGAAGTCGGTTAGCGATCCCAGTGCATTCTACGAAATCAATGCCGATTACCAGCCGCCCGACTCAAGTCAGCGGAGTCTGTTCTGACGATGACGATGACGACTGCGGACCAGCTGCGGACAGGGTGCGGACAGGGTGCGGACAGGGTGCGGACCAGCTGCGGACCAGCTGCGGACCAGCTGCGGACAATTGCGGAGGACATGATGGCTAAGTACTTCGCAGACGAGTCCGCCAACTAACCAGCGCTTCGTTTACGGCGATGAATGGCCGCAACGAGCCCTTCGAAAGCGTAAAAGACGACTCTAGCCCGTCCTCCCCGTATCCTACCGCCGCTTCGCACGCACGAGTTCCGCGTAGCGCTCGAGCACGACGGCGCTCGTACGGGCGACGTCGTACGCGGCCGCAGCCTCGCGCGCACGCCCACCCATCGCCGCCCGCAGCCCCGCGTCGCTCGCGAGGCGCTCTATCGCCCCGGCGAGCGCGACCGGGTCTCCAGGCGCGACGAGCAGGCCGGTCGTGCCGTCCTCGACGGTGTCGCTCACGCCGGGCGAGACGACGCCTACGACTGGAAGGCCGGTCGCCATCGCCTCGATGACCGTGAGCGGGTGGACCTCGGTGACCGATGCCGTCGCGGCGAAGTCGGCCGCGGCGAGCACCCCCGGCATCTTCGGGTACGGTATCGCTCCGGTGAAGCGCACCTTCCCTGCGAGCCCGGTGCCGCGCGCGTACGCCTCCAGGCGCGTCCGCTCCGGCCCGTCTCCGACGAGCAGGAGAGTGAGGCCGTCCACTCGCTTCGACGCGGCACCGAAGCAGCCCAGGAGGGTGGTGATGTCCTTCTCCGGTCCGAGGCGGCCGTGATAGCACACCACCGTCTCATCGTCGCCGATGCCGAGCCCGGCTCGCGCCGCCGCGCGGTCCGCTTCGCAAAACGGGCGGGTGTCGACGCTGTTCGGCACGACCTCGACCCGTCCCGTGACGCCGGACTCTCGGAGCCAGGCTGCGATGCCGGGTGACGGCGCGATAGTGAGGTCGATCCGGGAGCAGAAACGCCGCAGGTAGCCAAGCACGTACGCGCGGCGGATCGCCTTTGGCACGAATGCCGCATAGGCGTCCGAATACAGGTCGTAGCGTGTGTGGTTCGTGAAGACGATCGGTATCGAGCGCGGCACGCATTCGCGCAGCGCGAAGCGGCCGCTCATGAACGGGTGGTGCACATGCGCGACGTCCGCGGTGCGCAGGACCTGGCGGGCGGCACGGGAGTATCCGAGGCCGAACCTGTAGCCGGTGCGCCCCCACGGGACCCCAGGCGAGCGCAGGACGTTGCGCTCCTCGTCGCGATGGTCGAGGTCGCCGAAGGTGAGGACGAAGACCTCGTGCCCGGCGGCCTCCATGGACCCCTTGTTGAGGTCGATGTGGTTCGTGACGCCGCTCTGGTGCGGTTTGTACATGTCGCAGAGCATCGCGATGCGCACGGGCATACTCCTCTGTGGCGGGTCGCGCGACCATCGAGTACAGTACCAGAGTCCATCACGTGCGAGAGGCGAGGAGCGCCTTTGTCACTCTCCATCGGCATAGTCGGGCTACCCAACGTCGGCAAGTCGACGCTGTTCACCGCGCTCACTCGCAAGAGCGTCGGCGCGTCGAACTACCCGTTCTGCACGATCGAGCCGAACGTCGGCGTCGTGCCCGTGCCCGATCCGCGCCTCGACCGTCTCGCCGAGCTCGTCCACCCCGAGCGGGTGGTCCCGGCGGTCGTCGAGTTCGTCGACATCGCGGGGCTCGTGCGCGGCGCGAGTGAGGGCGAGGGACTCGGCAACCAGTTCCTCGCGAACATCCGAGAGACCGACGCGGTGGTGGAGGTCGTGCGCTACTTCTCCGACGAGAACGTCGTGCACGTCGACGGCAAGGTCGACCCCGCGGGCGACGTCGAGACGATCAAGACGGAGCTGGTCCTCGCCGACCTCGGCACCGTCGAGAAGGCGCTGCCGCGACTCGAGAAGGAGGCGAAGCGCGACGCCGCGCTCGCCGCGAAGGTCGCGCTCGTCGGGCGAGTGGAGAAGTGGATGGGCCAGGGCCATCGTGCCGGAACGATGGAGATGACCGATGACGAGCGCGCGCTCCTGCGCGACCTCCACCTGCTCACGATGAAGCCGATGCTCTACGTCGCCAACGTCGACGAGACCGAGCTGGGCGAATCTCAAGCAACGATCGACGGCGTGGTGCCCCTGCCCATCTGCGCGAAGGTCGAGGCCGATCTCGCCGACCTCGAGCCGGACGAAGCGGTGGAATACCTCGAGGAGCTAGGTCTTCGCGAGGCGGGCCTCGACGCGCTGATCCGCGAGGCGTACCGGCTGCTGGGACTCGAGTCGTTCTTCACGGCCGGGCCGCTCGAGGCGCGTGCGTGGACCGTTCCCGCCGGCGCCAAGGCGCCGCAGGCGGCGGGCGTCATCCACACCGACTTCGAGAGAGGCTTCATCAAGGCCGAGGTCATCGCCTACGCGGACTACGACGCTCTCGGCAGCGAGGCGGCGGCGAAGGCGGCCGGGAAGCTGCGCATCGAGGGCAAGGAATACGTCGTGCGCGACGGCGACGTCATGCACTTCCGCTTCAACGTGTAGGGGCGGGGGACCGAGAGGTCCTGCGCTCAGACAGTCCTCGCCGGGGACCCTCGGCGCTTCGCGCCTCCCCCGGCTGCGGAACTCGCGCCGGACCTCCCGGTCCTCGCTACCTTCCGAGCGCCTTCGCGAGCGCCCACCCTACGGACGGTGGTAGCGTCGCGACGCCGCCGACGAGCGTCGGGCCGGTGACGCGGGAGGCGTTCAGCCCGAGCCACTCCCGCAAGCGGCCCGGCAGCGCGCGTCCATCGACGAGCAGGAGCGGGCGGCCCGTCTTCCCGGCGTAGCAGGCGGCCGCGAGCGCGGTCGGTACGTCGCGTGCGCTCGCCACGAGCGGCGAGAGCGCGCCGGGGCGCCCGAGCAGGTCGAAGAGGGCCATGCGGGTCTCGAACGCGTCGCTCCCGACGATGCGGAGCGCGGCCGGGAGCGTGGCGGCCGTCGCGGCACTCACGGCGGTCTCGTCGCCGACGACGACCGTGAGCGTGACCTCCCGGCGGTGTCGGGAGACGAACGCCGTCGCGGAGGCCGGGAGCGACCCGCCGGCGCAGAGCAGCAGTGGCGCGCGGAGGTCGGCCGCCGCGGCGGCCGCGGCGAGGGCGGTCCGTGTGTCGTCGCCGGACGCGACGACGAGCGCGCGCACCCGTCCCGTGACGGCGGAGAAAGCGTCTCCGGCGGCGATGCGCGAAGCATGCGCTCCGGCGACGCCCGCCGCCTCGGCGAGAAGCGTGGCGGGAAGCGATCCCTCGCTTCCGATCGCGACGACCTCCGTCGGCGCGATCGCCGCGAGTGCCGCCGCGGTGGCGGTGGGCAGAGCGCCGCCGCTCGTGTAGAGCAGCGGCGCGTCGAGCGCGCGGGACAGCGTCGGCGCGTCGAGCGCCGCCGTCCCGTCAGCGGACGCGAGGATCACCGTGCGCGCGCCCTCCGGCCAGCCCGAGCGCGCGAGAGCCGCGGCGGTCCCCGCGGCGCCCTCGCCGCCGATGCGGGGGAGGCGTTCGGAGAACGGCCGGCGCGCGAGGAAGCGCGTGACGCCTCCGGCGATGGCGCGAGCGAACCGGGCGCGCCACGCGGCGCTCGCGAGCAGGCGCGCGTCGGCGCGGTTGCTGACGAATCCGCATTCGACGAGCGCCGCCGGCATGTCCGCCCAGCGCACGACGTAGAAGTCGCGCGCGAACGCGCCGCGGTTGCGTGTGCCGACCCCGGCGGCGACCGCGGCCTGGACGTCGGCCGCGAGCCGTCGTCCGAGCGGGTCGCGCCGGGCGGCGTACGTCTCCGTTCCGCGCGCCGAGGGCCGGCCGCCGTTGTTGTGGACGCAGATGAAGAGATCGGCTCCGATGCGGTTCGCGACGTCGACGCGCGCCTGCAGGTCGTCGGTGGGCACCCCTTGGCGAACGCGGACGATCCCGTCGGGGAAGAGGCGCCATCCCGAGTCCCAGTGCCAGGTGGGCAGGTCGCGAAGGGAGAGTGCGGTGTCGTGGTCGCGCGTGAGGACGACGGTGTGGCCGCGGGCCCGCAGTTCGCGCGCGAGTTCGCGCGCGATCGCGAGGTTCACGTGCTCCTCGCGCAGGCCGAAGTGGTTGGAATTCGAGTAAGGACCGCCGTGGCCGGGGTCGACGACGATGGTCGCGGCGAGCGCATCGGGCGCCGTCACGAGCGATGCGATTAGCAGGACGGCGACGGTTGCTAGGTATCTGCGCATGCGTCAGACATACGCTCTTTCCCCCGCGCGCGCAAACGACCTACAATACGCATACCGAGACCGGCCCGGGCGACCGCGCCGCTCGGACTGTGCTCGCGGCTCACGTCAGACCAGGCAGTCCCCCGCTCGGCAAGTCGGGGAGACCGGGCCTGGTCTTGTGTTACCGCCGTCACGGGCGAACCTTTCGGGCCTTTAGGAGGCAGCATGGAAGTCGAGATCGGACGGGGCAAGACGGCTCGCAGGGCATACGGGTTCGACGACATCGCCATCGTGCCGTCGCGGCGCACCCGCGACCCGCGCGACGTGGACATCCACTGGGAGTTCGCGTTCGGCGGCAAGACGTTCTCGTTCCCGCTGCCGGTCCTCGCCTCCGCGATGGACGGCGTGGTGGATCCGGCTTTCGCCGTGACGATGGGCAAGCTCGGCGGACTCGCCGTCCTCAACCTCGAGGGTATTCAGACCCGTTTCGAGGACGCCGCCGCCAAGCTCGACGCAATCGCCTCCTTCCCGGACGAAGAGGCCACTCGCAAGATGCAGGAGATCTACCTCGAGCCGGTCAAGGCCGAGCTCGTCGAGAAGCGCGTCCGCGAGATAAAGGACGGCGGAGTGCTCGCGGCCGCCAGCCTCACCCCGCAGAACGTCGAGCGCTACATCGGGCCGGCGCTCGCCGGAGGCCTGGACGTCCTCGTCATCCAGGGCACGGTCGTGAGCGCCGAGCACGTCTCGAGCTACGACAAGCCACTCGACCTCAACGCGTTCATCGCCGGTCTCGACATCCCGGTCATCGTCGGCGGCTGCTGCTCCTACGCGGGCGCTCTGCACCTCATGCGCACGGGTGCGGTCGGCGTGCTGGTGGGCGTCGGTCCCGGTCACGCGTGCACCTCGCGCCGCGTGCTCGGCATCGGCGTCCCGCAGTGCACGGCCGTCGCCGACGCTGCGGCGGCGAGGATGCGCCACCTCGACGAGACGGGCACGTACTGCCACGTCATCGCCGACGGCGGCATGCGCGCCGGCGGCGACGTCGCGAAGGCGATCGCGTGCGGCGCCGATGCGGTGATGATCGGTTCGCCGCTCGCAAGCGCCTCGGAGGCGCCCGGCCGCGGCTACCACTGGGGCATGGCGACGTTCCATCCCGAGCTGCCGCGCGGCACGCGGGTGAAGGCCGGCGTGAAGGGCTCGCTCGAGGATGTCCTTCTCGGCCCCGCGCACCAGAACGACGGCACGCTCAACCTCTGCGGCGCGCTGCGAACCTCGATGGCGACATGCGGCTACGAGAACCTCAAGACGTTCCAGAAGGCCGAGGTCATGGTCGCTCCGTCGCTGCAGACCGAAGGCAAGAAGCTCCAGAACGAGCAGGGCGTGGGGATGGGCCGCTGATGCCCTCCGCGTCCGGCCCCGAGGCGCAGCCGGAGACGGTGCTCGTCGTCGACTTCGGCGCGCAGTACGCGCAGCTCATCGCGCGCCGGGTGCGTGAGTGCAAGGTCTACTCGGAGATAGTCCCGCACGACATCACGATCGAGGACCTGCGTGCGCGCAAGCCGGCGGCGCTCATCCTGTCGGGCGGTCCGGCGAGCGTGTACGCCGACGGTGCGCCCAAGATGGACCCGCGCATCTACGACCTCGGCGTGCCGATCCTCGGGCTCTGCTACGGCGCGCAGCTCATGGCGCTCGATCTCGGCGGCGCCGTTCCCAAGACCGACGTCGGCGAGTACGGTTTCGCGCGCCTGTCGGTGCTCGCCGAGGACAGCGCGATCTTCGACGGCCTGCCGCTCGAGCAGCAGGTGTGGATGAGCCATCGCGACTCGGTGGGCACGCCGCCTCCCGGTTTCCGCATCAGTGCTCGCACGGAGACCACCGGCGTCGCGGCGATGGAGGACCCCTCGCGGCGCCTGTACGCGACGCAGTTCCATCCCGAGGTCGCCCACACGCCGCACGGCATGGACATGCTCAGGCGGTTCCTGCACGACGTGGCGGGCATCGCGCCGACGTGGACGATGGTCAACATCATCGACGACGCCGTCGCGCGCATCCGCGAGCGCGTCGGCGGCGCGCGCGTGATATGCGCGCTCTCGGGCGGGGTCGACTCGTCGGTGGTCGCCGCGCTGGTCTTCCGAGCGGTCGGCGACCAGCTGACGTGCGTCTTCGTCGACCACGGGCTGCTGCGCCTCGACGAGGCGGACGAGGTCGTACGCGTCTTCCGCGACCAGTTCCACATCCCGCTCGTCCACGTGCAGGCGCAGGAGCGCTACCTTTCGCTGCTCGCGGGTGTGAACGACCCCGAGCTCAAGCGGCGGATCATCGGCGAGGAGTTCTGGCAGGTCTTCTTCGAGGAGGCGACGAAGCTCGAAGGCGTCGCGTTCCTCGCGCAGGGCACGCTCTACCCCGACGTCATCGAATCCGGCGGGCGCAAGGGCAAGGCCACCGCGAAGATCAAGAGCCACCACAACCTCATCCCGTTCCCCGCGGGCGTGCATTTCGACCTCATCGAGCCGCTCGACCACCTCTTCAAGGACGAGGTGCGCGCGGTCGGCGCCGAGTTGGGCCTGCCGGACGAGATCGTCCACCGGCAGCCTTTCCCCGGCCCCGGGCTCGCGGTGCGCATCATCGGCGACATCACCGAGGAGAAGCTCGAGATGCTGCGCCGCGCCGACGCGATCGTGCGCGAGGAGATAGGCCGCTGGGACGAGGGCCGAGAGGTCTGGCAGTACTTCGCGGTGCTGCCCGACATCCGCTCCGTCGGCGTGATGGGAGACGAGCGGACGTACGCGCGCCCGATCATCATCCGCGCGGTCGCCTCGGCGGACGCGATGACGGCCGACTGGGCGCGGCTCCCGCACGACCTGCTCGCGCTCATGAGCAACCGCATCATCAACGAGGTGCCCGGCATCAACCGGGTCGCATACGACATCACGAGCAAGCCGCCGGGCACGATCGAGTGGGAGTGAGGCGTCATGGCTGAGCAGACCGACGAGGCACGGGAGAACATCGCGCGGCTGCGCGAGGGGATCGACGACATCGACCGGCGCATCGTCGCGCTGCTCAACGAGCGCGCGAAGCTGGCGCTCGCCATCCGCGACCTCAAGCCGGCCGTCAACTGGTCGCTGTACGACCCCAAGCGCGAGGAGGAGATCTTCGAGAACCTCACGCGCAGCAACGACGGGCCGCTCTTCGCCGACGGCCTGCGAGAGATCTACGAGGCGGTCCTCCACGTGATGAAGGAGCTGTGACGGCGATGACGGAGGCATGCGCCATCGGCGCCGTCACGAGGTCCGGCCCGATATCGATCATCGCCGGGCCGTGCTCCATCGAGAGCCGCGAGCAGATCATGGAGGTCGCCGCGGTCGCGGCCGAGTGCGGCGTGCGTATCCTGCGCGGCGGCGCGTACAAGCCGCGTACCTCGCCGTACTCGTTCCAGGGCCTCGAGGAGGAGGGTCTGAAGTACCTCGCCGAGGCGGGCGAGCGCTACGGCCTGCTCACCGTCACCGAGGTCGTCGACTCCGCCCACGCGGAGCTCGTCGACTCCTACATCGACATCCTGCAGGTCGGCACGCGGAACATGGCGAACTTCTCGCTCCTGAAGAAGCTCGGGAAGGTCACATCCGAGTCGGGCAAGCCGGTCTTCTTCAAGCGCGGCATGGCGGCGACGATCGAGGAATGGCTCGGCGCGAGCGAGTACATCACGTACCAGGGCAACGAGAACGTCATCCTGTGCGAGCGCGGCATCCGCACGTTCGAGACCTCCACGCGCTTCACGCTCGACATCACCGCCGTCCCCGTCGTGCACAAGCTGTCGAACCTGCCGATCGTGGTGGACGCCTCGCACGCGGTCGGCCACGCCGACATGGTGCCCGCCGTCTGCCGCGCGGCTGTGGCGATCGGCGCCGACGGTCTCATGGTCGAGGCGCATCCGGACCCCCGCAAGGCGCTCTCCGACGGGCAGCAGTCGCTCGACCTGCCCGGCCTGCGCGCGCTCGTCGCGGACCTCGCCCCGTTCGCCGCGGCCGTCGGGCGCGAACTGGCGTAGCGGGCCGGAGCAGCCGCCCGGGACGGGGTCCGCGGCTCAGACAGTCCTCGCCGGGGGCCCTGGCGCTTCGCGCCCTCCCCGGCTGCGGAACTCGCCGCCCGACCCCGTCCCGGGCGGCTACGCGCGGCATCGGCTCCTGGTGCGTGTCAGCCAGACCCTTGTTAGCCACCCATGCCGACGTTTGAGAGATATGGACGACTGCGACGCGATCGCCGCGAAGCTCAACTCACGGCCGAGGAAGCGATACGGCTACCGGACACCGGAGGAATGCTATGCACGATCGTAGGAAGGCGCTCAGGAAGGCTCAGTGTTGCGATTCAAACTTGAAGTCACGCTCACCTGCGGTCAGTCCGCGTCGCCATCCGCCTGCTTCTTGCTGGCATGGTCCAGCATCTGCGCCACGTTCACGGCCGGGATGAGAATACGACCAACAGGACTTGCGGCGGAGAGTTCTGCATACATGGTGCGCACTGTCCCGATGAGTACAGTAACGCCGTTGTAGATGAGCAACGGCTCCCAGTCGTCGGGATGCTCTCGCTTCAGAACCGCCGTATCGAAGAATCCGGCGATGACTACACTGCCCTTGAAACCCGCCGCCTCGAACTGAGATTCTTCCCGGTTTACGTCGACCGTGAGCTGGACGGCCATGTCGTCTTCAGCCTCGTCCGATTGAAGCACGGCGATATCGATCGCGAGATTCAAGTCCGTCTTCTCGAAAGTGCCCGCGCCTGGATTGACCTCGAAGTAGGTCTTCATCGCCCTGAAGTCATTCAACTTTAGGATTGAGTCGATGTTCGAGCTCATACAGCTATCCGTTCTGCTTGAGCCACACGTCCTCGTAGCGCATCACTGATCTGCTTGGTCTGGCGGTACCCTGCGACGTTCTTGCTGCCATCCGCCACGTACAAGCGAGCGGGGCGGAATCCGCACGGGGCGAGTCCCGGTACGAGGTCACAGCCGAGAGCGGTCGCGACCTCGACCATGGTGCGCAGCGTGGGGCTTGAGGCGTGCTGCATCAGCTGCGAAACGCGCGCACGTGAAACACCCAGCTTGCGGGCGAGGTCCGCTTGGGAAATGCCTTGGTCGGCCATCAGGCGCGCAACATCATTGGTGAACGCGCTGGCAGCCAGCTCGTGCTTGTACTCGAGCTGAGCGCTTTCGTCATCAATGAGCTCATTGAGATCGTCAAGCAGACTAGTCGACATATTTCTCGCCATCCCCTAGGAACTCGTCTATCGATGCCTTGACCGACTTCATCGTGTCGTTGAACTGCTGGTCGTTCTCCGTCTTGTCTTCAATTCGAACGATTACGTATCCGCTTTCTGTATAGGCTGCGTATGCCCTGCATGCTCGTGGATGGTGGACCTTGTACTCACACAATCGGAGGTTCCGGTGTTTGTGCTCATCCAACCAGCGAAACAGTTCCTGGTTCGGAGGGGGTCCGTTCTGGTCAATGTCACGGATTCGCGCCAGCATCGTTGGCGCAGTCTCGCGGTTCTTCTTGAGGTACTTCTTGGGTTGGCACTGACCGGAACTGGTAACAAGCATCCATGTTCGATCGCCTACCTTCTGAGCCTCCACGCCGGTCCAATCTGTACTTACCGCGATAACGACTATGTAAACAAATATGTTGACACTTGTCCAGGACCTATTGCCATTGTGATCCTAGCGGACACCTCTGACATGTGTAGCAGGTTGGGGCTAACTTGCTTCGGCTTCACCTGCGAGTGAAGCGAGTCTGGTGGAAGCCGGGGTTAGAGACACAACCCCCTGTGTATGGACTACACAACGATGTTCGCCAAATGACGTCAGTCTCCCCCGCACAAGTCGACCCAACTGCTAAGAGAATCTGGCCTGACCTCGATTCCGTCCAGGCGTCGGAGAATACGCTGCGGCAGATTGCTCACGGCGGGCTCGATATCCCCGTCGAGCCAACACAGACCGGCGTACAACATGGACTCGGCAGAATGGTGCAGCCTGAGGATAGTGCCCCGTGCCAGCGCTGCCGCGGCTAGTGACTCCTCATCGAGCACTTCCTGTGAAGGAGCGAACGCTGCGACGACACACCGCGATACACCTGCTGCGGCGCATTCCCTCACGATGCGAGTCACCTCTGCCGCGCTGACGGGCTTCGTTCTGACTTCGACACTCAGGAGAACCGCCCCGTCCTCGACGGCGACGACATCTCCGGGGTAGTGACGAGACGGGTCGTTGATGCGCGCGGTAACCACCTCACGAAAAGCGCAGTCCATGATTCCCGCAACGACTGCTTGGGCGCGCTTGCCGCCTTCGCTCTCCTCTGCCAGGAAGGTCTGCATCGCTCGAACAAGGCGGTCCAAGCTCAAGACAGCCCCGCCGACTACGGGAATCACCGTCATCTCGGTTGCCTGCAATCGTTGGCGTACGAACGCGGCCAGTGCCAGCGCAGCGCCGTCGGCGTCGAGGGCATCCACCCGGGTGAGTGTCTCCTTCAGTCGCTCGAGCGCCTCCGGATACCTGACACGCTCGATCTCGCTCACGTGGTTGTACCGGAAGAACGGCTGATTGTTGAGCGGCTCGGGACCACGATTGCGGATGTCGATGTGCTCCTCGATCAGTCGGGGCACCAACACCCGGTGCGCCAAGCCGCGTGCAGAGTATGCCCGCGCTCCGTAGTCCTCCTTGATGGAGAGAGGGTCAAGGTGTGGGTCGATCGCCTTCGCGAGAAGTGCTGTGCCGAGAAACGGAGTGAACGTTTTGTAGGGCTCCGCAGCGACATCGCGCGCGCAGTCAATCCACTCGCTAGGAAGGGGCTCGTCCGAACGAGCAAGGCGGAGGGCAATAGTGAGCTTGCTGCTAGCCCGCGAGTAGTCCAACGGTCTCCCTTTCGCACGCGCGGGCCGCGAGCCGGACCGGCTCTAGCAGTCCCATCTGCTCCATTAACGCGCGAATGACCGCCTTTCCGAGTTCGAGTGGTACTGCGTTGCCAATCTGCCGCTGTGCTGAAGTCCTATCCGCGGAGACGGCGAAGCCGTCGGGGAAGGTCATGAGCCGCAACAGCTCAGGCACTCGCAGCCGACGCGCCCTCTCCTGACTGTTCGGATTCTCTAGGTTCTCCCAATGGAAAGGTCCTACCCAGGGACCCGGCTGGGCCTGAATGGTGGAAGAGGGACGATTGGGTGCGAGACGAAGGAGAAACGTCCAATAGCGCGTCCGCCACTTGAACACGTTCTGTCCACCAAATCGGTCTGTGTGCCACAGGTAGTTCTGACCGGGAGGAACGCTCGCGAGCAACTCGGCGAACTCGCCTTCCGCAAGCTCGCCTGGCTCCGGGATGTCAGGCAGACCGTTGAACGCCTGACTTGCTGTCACGTAGGGCAACCGATCAGGATGCGAGTAGTCTTGCCGCTCGCTCAAGCCGCCGTGTGTCGGCGCTGGGAATCGGAAAGCAACGCCGTCGCGGCGTCCGACAACGAAGACCCGCTTGCGCAACTGAGGAACACCGTAGTCTGCAGCCAGAAGGACCTTCCACTGAGGGTTGTAGCCTAGATCTGTCAGTTGCGTTATGAGTCGACCGAACTGCCTTTGATGAGTCCGATATGTGAGTCCCTGCACATTCTCCAGCACGAAGGCCGCCGGACGCGTGTCATGAACGACACGAACGTACTCGTCAAGGAGCGACGCGTCGGGATCAGCACTGTTGCGCTTCTCCTCTATCCAGAACCCTGACTTGGAGAACGGCGTGCACGGGGGTCCGCCGACAACAAGGGTGGCGTCACCGGGAGCCAGACCGCCCGCGCTGAGCAGGTCGTCCGAGGGCATCTCGCGGATGTTCCCCACAAGCGTCGGGGTGTCGGCGAAGTTGGCGCAAAACGCCTCAAGCGCCACGTCGCAGTAGTCAGTGGCGATTGCCACGGTGAGCGGACTTGGAGTGCCGTCCTGTACCAGGGGAGGCTCAGCGCAACGATGCACCGCGAGATCCAGGCCGCCTGCACCGGAGAACAGGCTGATGACGGGGTGGCTCAATGATGCTCCTTCGCTAGTGCCGGAGTGGGTAGTGCCACAATCTGCGCCACACCCAGACTATCGCACGGGGGTATGACATTGGCCACGCCGCTCAGCCAGTGTCACTGCCGTCAAGATGCGGGGTCGACACCTGTTGTCTCTAGTCACTATGAGATGGCCGGTCCGATCCGTGTATACGTGGATCGTCCGCGGGAATTCGGCCCGCGGCGCCGACAGACGGAGGGACCGGCCATGGACCAGCTTACCCACATCGGGCTCGACGTGC